>Ga0080027_10001306_pt1 | contig 10157 bp, 8 predicted proteins | sample OrgsoiDNA2013046_FD_70962 | JGI IMG/M metagenome (GOLD analysis project Ga0080027, IMG submission 70962) | Permafrost soil microbial communities from the Arctic, to analyse light accelerated degradation of dissolved organic matter (DOM) -... | ecosystem: Environmental > Terrestrial > Soil >...
TGGCCGGCGAGAAATTCGCCATCAGGTGATACAGCTCCACTCACAAACCGATCCGTTTTTTGGGAATTGTCCAACGGATGCCACAGACGGTCGGCAAAAGAGATCAACTCGGGGCCATCATCCCCCACCGAGACGAACGATAAGCCGGTTGATTGCTGAAGGGTAACCAACTCATTCCGGAGGTCTTGTTTCTTCTGCTTCTGCTTCCCCCAGGAAAAGCTCCCCGACAGAAGAATCAAGACAGAACCAACCACCGCAAACATGTGCCGGCATCTCATCGTTGAATACTCCCGTTTGGGAATCATAGGACTTGATCTCAAATTACCCAATCACCAAATTACGCGATTACTCAATTTCCAGTGATACACTTTCCGGTTCCATCCCCACACCCCGGAGAGTACCTGTGAAGAGGCTTGCCCAGTCCCTGCTTTTGATCCTGTTTGTGTCCGCTGCCGTCAGCGCGCAAGAGTTGACGGTTGAATCCATCTACGCGCCAGCATCCATCACCGGGCGCTCGCCGGACACGGTCAAGTGGAGCCCTGACGGCAAGAAGGTTTCCTACATCGTTCATCCGGAGGATGGCTCAAAGGCCGACCTTTATTACATTGACGTGACCACGGGAAAGCCGGCGGTGCTGGTGGCTTCAGACAAGATTGCTGCACTCACACCGCCCAGCACAGCGGGCAAGGATGATCGTGAAAAGGACAATCGTGCGCGTTACCGCGTGGCTGGCTACCACTGGGCGCCGGACTCACAGCATATTCTCTTTGACGCCAATGGCCTGCTCTGGTATTTCACGCTTTCCAGCGGCACCGCCGTGCCGCTTACCTCGCCGGGCGATTCCGCCAGTGATCCCAAGTTCTCGCCGGACGGCAAGCAGGTTTCCTACATCGCGAAACATAATCTCCATGTAACTCCCATTGAAGGGCGCAAGGATGTTGCCATCACCAAAGATGGGACCGACGATCTGCTCAACGGGGAAGTGGATTGGGTTTACGCGGAGGAACTCGGCGTGCGCAGCAATTATTTCTGGTCGCCGAATGGAAAAGAATTTGTTCTTCTCCAGATGGACCAGACCAAGGTACCAACCTACCCGATTACTGACTTCATTCCTCAGCATCCTACGGTGGACAAAGAAAAGTACCCCAAAGTGGGCGATCCCAATCCCGAGGTTCGGGTGGGCATTGTCAGCGCCGGTGGCGGTATGCCCAAGTGGATCACGCTCAGCAATGACAAAGACACGTATGTTCCGCGCTTCGGCTGGGTACGTGATGGTATTGCCTGGGCCATGCTGATGAATCGGGCCCAGAACAACCTTGATCTGTTTTTCATCGATGCCAAAACCGGGAAAGTGCAGCGAGTGCTTTCAGAGAAGGACGATGACTGGATCGAAATTACCGACAATTTCAAAATCCTTCAGTCCGGAGACAAATTCATCTGGTGGAGTTGGCGCGACGGCCATACGCACCTTTATCTTTATTCGTTCGATAAAGTCAATCCGATGGCCGGCGAAGCGAAACTGGTCAACCAGATCACAAAAGGTGACTTTGAGGTTTTTGACATTGACGGCATCGACGAAAAGTCCGGCACTTTGTACCTGGGCACCAATGCCACTGATCCCCGCCAGCATCATATTTGCAGTGTGAAGCTGGATGGCAGCGATTTCCAGATTCTGAGTAAAGCTCAGGCAGGAACGCACCAGGCGTCGTTCGCGCCGGACGGAAGATATTACGTCGATAATTTCTCCGCCACCATGACTCCGCCGCAAATGTCATTTTGCCGCATCGGCGGAACGTGCGATACGTTCTGGAAGTCAAAGAGCCTGGACACTTACAACCTCATCGCTCCACAGTTCGTGGACTTCAAGGCTGAAGACGGCACAGTGCTGCACGGGCAGCTTTTCCTTCCTCCCAACAGTGAAGGCAAGAAGGTGCCGTTGCTGAACAATCCTTACGGCGGCCCACACGGACAATCAGTTCGCGATGCCTGGGGCGGAGCCAATTTCTTCTTCAACCAGATTTTGATGCGTGATGGCATTGCCATTCTCGTGGTGGATAACCGCGGGATGGGATCACGGGGAAAGAAATTTGCCGCCGCATTGAAACATAACTTCGGCGAAGTGGAACTCAAAGACCAGCTTGCCTCCATTGACCAGGCTTTGCAGCGTTTTCCGCAACTGGATGGCACGCGCATGGGATGGTGGGGATGGAGTTACGGCGGCTACATGACGCTCTATGCCATGACGCATTCTGATCGTTTCAAGGCTGGCGTATCCGTTGCGCCGGTAACTGACTGGACCAATTACGACTCCATCTACACCGAGCGTTATGGCGGACTGGTGCCGCAATTCGCGGCAGCCTACAAGAACAGTTCGCCCATCAACTTTGCCGACAAGCTCCACGGCCATCTCCTGGAAGTGCACGGCACCAGTGACGACAACGTTCACATGCAGAACACCATCCAAATGGTGAATGCGTTTATCAACGCGGGCAAGCAGTTTGATCTGCAGCTTTACCCCCGCAAAACGCATGGCATTTCCGGGCAGGCGGCAAGAACGCACCTGTTTAACCGTATCCGCAATCATTTCCGTACTGAACTTCTGGGAGTAGCGCCGCAGCCGTGAGCATACAAAAATATTCATTGGGAGATTTTGAGCTATCCGCAGTCAGTGACGGCACCTACGTGGGCGATGGTGGCGCTTTTTTTGGCGTGGTGCCAAAAACCTTGTGGCAACGCAAGGTGAAGCCTGACGATCTGAATCGCATCACTATTAGCTGCAACTCTGTGCTGATCAGGACCGGGAAGCAGACCATCCTGATTGAAACCGGAATCGGCAACAAGCTGGCGGAAAAGACCAAGGGCTTCTTTCTGCCCCAGGAAAAGCTGCTCAACAGCCTGCATGAAGCGGGCGCAGCGCCAGAAGACATAGACATCGTCATCAACTCGCACCTGCACTTCGACCACTGCGGATGGAACACTATCTACAAGAACGGAGTTGCCGTGCCAACGTTTCCCAAGGCAAAGTACTACGCGCCCAAAGGCGAGTGGGAACACGGTGTGCTGCAACTGGAACGTGACCGTGTGAGCTATATCAGTGACAATTACGATCCGCTGATCCGCACCGGCCAGATGACGTTGCTCTCTGGCGATCAGGAGATCACGCCGGGTATCTCGGTGGAAACCATTCCCGGACACACGCGCAACATGTGGGCGGTGATGCTTAATAGTGGCGGAAAAACCGCGTGTTATATCTCTGACCTGCTTCCCACCACGTGGCATCTGGAGCCGACCTGGGTCATGGCTTATGATCTTTTCCCGCTGGAAGCCATTGAGAATCGCAAAAAATATTATGAACGGGCCTTACCCGGGCAGTGGCTCACCATGTTCACGCATGATCCTGACGTCCCCTGGGCGCAGATCAGCAACCAGAACGGAAAATTTATCGCCAAAGCCGTGTAAGATAGCGTGACCATGCGCGGGGCCATGCTTGCGGGCACAATTGCGGCTTTGTTTGTTTTCTGCGGGACGCAAGCGTGCGTTGCCCAGAGGGTAAGGTTCACTCCGCTGGAAAAGGACGAAGCTGTCCGTCGCGCTGAAACTGTTCCCGCAACCGACCAGGAACGAGCCGAACAACTGAAAAAATGGTTTGATCAAGCCGGTTGTGGCATCGTTGATTTGACAGAGCAGAAAGTCCAGGGAGCTGCGGCGCCGAACGTGATCTGCCATCTGCCCGGAGAAAGCAAATCCACCATTGTGATTGGCGCACACTTTGACCATCCCAGTTCTCCGGAGCGGTCACTGGATAACTGGGCCGGAGCTGCGCTGCTACCGGGTTTGTATCGATGTCTCAAGGAACGCAAGCGGCATTTCAGTTTTGTCTTTGTCGCCTTTGCCGACAATGGCAATGATGTGGTGGGCTCAAAGTTCTTTGCCGATCACCTGGATGCTCACGAGCACGTGGATGCCATGATCAACGTGGACGCTCTGGGACTCTCGCCAACAAAAATCTGGACCGCGCATTCTGACAAAGAGCTGGTGAAAACGTTGATCCAATGCGTTTACATGCTGAAACTGCCCGCGAGCCAGGTTGATATTTCCGCGGCGGGGAGCTCTGATTCTGATCCTTTCGCCCAGCGAAATGTCCCGCAAATCACACTTCACTCCATCACGCAGGAACATCTTCGCAAAGAAGAACCTTCCCGGTTCAGACCGGGAAATTATTACGACTCTTATCGCCTGTTGTGTGGGTATCTGGCATTGCTGGACGCCACTCTCAAGCAAAGGTCCCACTCCTGATGAAGGCGATCCGCTCCTTCTTTGAGTTGGACAAATACAACACTTCCATTTCCCGCGAGGTCATCGCCGGGCTCACTACGTTTACCACCATGTCATACATTGTGGTGGTAAACCCAGCAATTCTCAGCGCGGCCGGAATTCCTCCGGCTCCCGGATTCACTGCAACCATTGTGGCGGCAGTCTTTGGCTGCACCCTGATGGCTTTTTACGCCAACCGTCCCTTTGCCATTGCGCCATACATGGGCGAGAACGCCTTCATCGCATTTACGGTGTGCGTGCAGCTTGGCTACAGGTGGCAGACTGCTCTGGGTGCAATCTTCATTGCTGGTGTCCTGTTTGTGATCCTGACCATTTTGCGGCTGCGGCAATGGGTGGTTGATTCCGTTCCGCTGTCTTTGCGATACAGCTTTGCCGTTGGCATCGGATTGTTTCTGACATTCATCGGGCTGAACCAGACGGGAATTGTCGCACTGGGCGTGGCCGGTGCGCCGGTGCGCGCAGGACACCTTAATTCTGCTCCTGTTCTGGTGGCGATCTTCGGGTTCATTCTGCTTTCAATACTTGTCATTCGCAAAGTGCCGGGTGCCATTCTACTGGGGATCATGGTCACAGCGGTTCTGGCATTTGTGACGAAAACGGCCAGGCCGCCAACGCATTTTCTAAGCCTGCCTCCGAGCCTCGCGCCGATCGCCATGAAAATGGACATTCTGTCGGCACTGAGCTGGGGCGCATTTCCCGTGGTGCTCACCGTGTTCATCATGGCGTTCGTGGACACCATGGGCACGCTGATCGGTCTTTCTGCTCGCGCCGGTTTCCTGGATAAAGATGGCAAGCTGCCGCAGATTGAACGTCCCATGATGGTGGACGCACTTACCACAACGCTTGCGCCGATGATCGGCACCACAACCTCGGGAGCTTACGTTGAGTCTGCCACTGGAATTGAAGCCGGCGGACGTACAGGTCTCACTGCGCTGGTGACCGCCGCAGGTTTTGCCTTGACGCTCTTCTTTTCACCGTTTGTTACTTCCATTCCGCCGCAGGCCTATGCCCCGGCGATGGTGATTGTGGGATTATTCATGCTGGAGCCGATCACGCGAATTGATTTCAGCGACTACACGGAATCGATTCCCGCGTTCGCTGTGGTTACCCTGATGTGTTTTACTTTCAATATCGGCGTGGGAATTACGGCAGGGTTTATCCTTTATCCGTTGGGAAAGATCGTGACCGGCAAAGTCCGGCAGATCAGGCCGGGCATGTGGGTGCTGACGGGTTTGTCACTTCTGTTCTTTGTTTTCTATCCTTACGGCTAGGAAGCCCGCCCAAGGGTGTGATCCGGCGACGTAGTCACTAGTCGCCGCAGGTGGAGAGCAGATCGAGCTGGGGCTCAGGTTCCTGCATCGCAGCCTCATCTGGCTTCACACGTCCGTTGAGCAGCTCATCAAAAAACTGGTCAACGCTGGCCAGAATGTCCGGACCTTTTTGTGCGTGATAGACCGCGCGACGCAGAGCGCTGCCGCCGGTTACTCCGTGAGTGAACCAGGCCACAAACTGTTTCATCTTTCCCGGAGTGCCGTGCATGTCCTCTTCTACCAGCATTTGGAAATATGATCGGATCATTTCGTAGCGATCGCGTTCCGTCGGCTGGTCATAGCGTCCGGTCTCTGCAAACTGGCGAATCTGGCGGAAGATCCAGGGGTTGGAAGCAGCGGTGCGGCCGATCATCACTGCATCACAATTCGTCTGCGCGACCACGGAGACGGCATCTTCCGGCGTGCGGATATCGCCGTTCCCAATCACGGGTATTTTCACCGCGTCTTTCACAGCGGCAATCCAGTCCCAGCGCGCGTTGCCGCTATAGCCTTGTTCACGCGTGCGAGCGTGCAGCGCCATGGCATTCAGGCCGCAATCTTCCGCCATCTTTGCCAGCTCAACGCAGACAATGTTGTCGTCATCCCAGCCCAGGCGAAACTTCACGGTGAAGGGAATCTTCACCGCGCTACGTACGGCTTCAAAAATCTTGCGGATGACTGGAAGATCCTTGAGCAGGCCTGAGCCACCGTTGCACTTCACCACGCGTTTAGCCGGACATCCGAGGTTGAGATCGACGATGTCGAATCCGGCATCTTCCACAATCTTTGCCGAGCCGGCCATGGTCACGGGATCGCTGCCGAAAAGCTGCGCGGAAATGGGATGTTCATCCTGATAGAAGTGCAGGTAGCGTTTGCGCTTCTTTTCGCGAGTACGGAAGAGTCCGTCGGCCGAGGTGAATTCGGTCATCAGAAGGCCGCAGCCGGAACGCTCGTTGTTCCTGAACGCTTCATTCTTGAAAACCGCTGGAGATTTCGCATCGTGCCCGGCTCCATTGGGGCCCTGAGGCACGGTGCTCCGGCCGTAAAAATCTTTCAGCGCCTGGGAATTCTGTTCTGAACCGGCGGCGGTTCCCGGCGCTTCCATGACTTCTTTTGCGCTATGGACAAAGCTGGCGTTGCGGATGAAGCGACGGAAAACGGTATCGGTGACGCCAGCCATGGGCGCGAGGATTGTGGCCGGTGCAACGTGCACATTGCCGATCTGGAAAGACTCCGGCACCTGCGCGCCGTGAGGCACGTCAGTGGTGGCAAGCGGAGTTTCCCAGAATTTTTTCACGACAGCCTTTAGCACTTAGCCGTTAGCCCTTAGCCAAATCAACACCAGAAACCAACACTGTAAATCGTTTTGGCTAAAGGCTCAGGGCTTACGGCTAATGGCTGGCTTCCAAAAACAAAGCCTCCGCCGAAGCGGAGGCCTGTGATCTTTGTGGCCTCTTACTTCTTGACCATTTTTTCGTATTTGCGGCGGAAACGTTCCACACGGCCTGCGGTATCAATCAATTTCTGCTTGCCGGTGAAGAACGGATGGCAATTGGAGCAGATTTCCAGGCTGATTTCGCCTTTGTGGGTCGAGCGTGTGGTGAACTGGTTGCCGCACGCGCAGTGTACGTGCGTCTCGTTATATGCGGGATGAATTCCTAGCTTCATGGCCTCTAAAACCTTTCCGTGTGGTTAAGACGTTTATTTTAACGTAATTGGCGGCTTTTGGCTATTTTCGCTCGCAACGGTTAGATTCCCGGGCGTCAGAAAGGATTCGTGGGCACGGAAACCCGCCGATCCGTTCAGCCTGCGGCTTTCAATTTACCCGATCACCAAATTACTCGATTACCAATTTTCAGCCGTGCAATCCGGATGGGCCCGTGGCGGTTTTTTAATGGCGCTACGCTGGCGCACGCTCCTGACCATTCGACTACTTCACTTGGTTCAGCCGCTCCGGGCAAGCTCTTCTGCCGAACAGAAAAATCGCACAGTTCAGGCTGTCCCCTTTCTCCTCGGACCAACGCCGAATCGGCGCCAAATGGGATGAAAACCGAGACGCCGGCGAGGGTGTGTCCCCGATTTTCTTGAACACAGAAGTTTCTCAACACAGAAAAGGGGGCCTAAGCCCCCTTATGCCCCGCTTTTCTGTCTAACATCTAAACTTCTAACTTCCTGGTGATCCTATTAGTGAAGATCCATGGAGCGCGCTTTGGCGCCCATCAGAACCTGGTGCTCATCAGGACCGGGCTCGCACTCTTTCCGCCCCTGGCTTCGGCTACGACCATGCCGTCCATCTCCAGCGATGCAATGTCCTTGTTCGCCGCGGCTACTTCCATGGCCAGCGTCTTGAGCGTCGCGTCCACCGTTTCCTTCTCCGCCAGGTACGCATTCACGAAATCGGCGGCGCCATCGCCCATGGCTCCGGCAGAGATCGCTTCCTGCCTCAGGGCTTCCAGCTTCTCTTGCTCGGCTTTCATTCTGGCTTCACAGCCTTGCACTCTGGCCTGCAGGTTGTTGACCTGCGTCTGGACTTCCGCCTTCATTGCCACGGCCGGCGGATCAGGGAAATGATCAGGGTTGATTTCAGCCTGTGCCGCCGCAAAACTTACGGTTGCCAGTGCGAACAAGGTTAAAATTGCGATGGTTTTCAGGCTTTTCATGACTCATCTCCTTAAGCTGGCTTCCTTTTTAGCTTCCTTGGATCGTCCAGCGCACTTCTGTAAAGCAATCCCCGCGCCAAAGTTCGCCACAGGGATTTTGGAGAATGAGCTATTGAAAATAAACCACTTGCGCCATCAGGGCTTTTTACTGCGGCTGGCGGCGGACCTGCATCCGTAGACGATCGTCTACTGACCAAAGACGACCGTCTATACCGGCACGGCGATGTATGGATGAGCATGTCAGAAAAGTGTATGAGCCGAAACCGTCCCTGGCAGAAACGAAAGGGGCGAAGCGGTAGGCAAAGTGTTTCTGCTTTTATCAAAGACCGGGCAGTTCAATTTGCGACTCAGGATTCAACTCCGGCCCGATGGTGAGAATGCTAATAGCTGCCAGATAATCATGCTGTCCTTTTTCGCAATTGATTCGCCCGATGAACTGCGGTATGTTCAAACAGCTCTCAGGGGCGGAATTGATAAGATCTTTGAAAATTCAGCAGATGGCAAATGGCAATTTAGCAGTGGCCAAGCCAACGCAGGCGAGGCCTGCGCTGGACACCCCAGCGTTGGGTGAGGCTGGGTGAACCTTGGGTGATTTTGGGTGCACGGGTTAAAAATGGGGCCAAAACCTTGGGTGACATTGGGTGAGGTTGGGTGAAATTGGGTGAAACCGGGGGTAGGGGCAGGGGGTCGCTTTGAGATCGGGTAATTGAGTAATCGGGTAATCGGGAAATTGAAGCCGAAACCCAAATCGCTGAAGTCTCCGACAAATCGGGATCAGTTGGGATCAGGCGGACTGATCGCACCGGGATGAGAACGGATGAGGTCGGGATGGATTGGGATGATTTGGGATGGAACCCGGGGGGCAGAGGGGGGCGCGCGAAAGCGCGCCTGATCGCCGACATCGCCGAGATCGGAAAGGCAGAACCAAACACCTACCACGGAAGCGCGGAGACACGGAGAAAGGCTAACATCGGATGATCTAGTGATCGGATGATCCAATAATGGGATGACTATCGCTCAAGTCTACGCCAAATTGGGATGAACTGGGATGAAACCCCGGGGGCAGAGGGGGCGATGGAATCGCCGAGATCGCCGTCATCGCGCGCGACATCGCCGTGATCGAAAAGTGGAAGAAAAGCAGATCCCTCGACTGCGCTCGGGACGACAAATTAATTGCCTGGGTGACCTTCCCTGCCCAGCAATCCAGAACCCCTGGCTTGGGTGAGGTTGGGTGAAATTGGGTGAAACCCGGGGGGAGGGGCAGGTAGTGGACTGCACCCCAAAAATGAGACACGGAAATAAGGGGCCGAGTACATTGAATGGAGACAGGCAATGGACATGGCCCGAATACAGTACAGTCGCGAAATGAAAATATCTGCCATGAAAGCGCTGGATGCAGGTGAGACCGGCGGGCAAGTGGCGCGGAAGTTTGAGATCAGTCCCAAGCTGCTGGAGAAGTGGCGAGCGGAATGGCGAGCTCGAGGAGAAGCAGCTTTTCCGGGAGCCGGCCGTCGGCCGCAGATCGAAATTAGTTCCAGCGAAGGGCAGCGCATCGCCGAGTTGGAGCGCAAGATCGGCCAGATGGCGATGGAGAACGACTTTTTAAAAAAAGCCTTGCAGCATTTCAAGGAGCATCACCAGCCCGGCATCGTCAGTGGCGGCGCTGCCTGTACGGCCAAGTCCGGCAAAACCGGCAAGCGGGAGGGCAAGTGAAGAGCTGCTGCGAGTCGATCCCGATCAATCGTGCCGGGTACTACCGGAGCTTGCAGCCGGTAGCGGTGGACGCTGAAGAGATGGAGTTGCGCCACCGGATCCAGGCCATCGCGCTGGAATGGCCAGCGTATGGCTATCG
>Ga0080027_10001307_pt1 | contig 10156 bp, 12 predicted proteins | sample OrgsoiDNA2013046_FD_70962 | JGI IMG/M metagenome (GOLD analysis project Ga0080027, IMG submission 70962) | Permafrost soil microbial communities from the Arctic, to analyse light accelerated degradation of dissolved organic matter (DOM) -... | ecosystem: Environmental > Terrestrial > Soil >...
AATTGTACGGCGGAAGTGGACACGTCGCTGGATGTAGTTGTGCCGGTGACGTAAACGTTGCCACGGGCGTCAATGGCCATGCCAGTGGCGATGTCGTCACCGTTGCCGGATAGATACGTCGAGTACAGCAGCGGCTTAGTGGCCGTCGAATTAATGCCGGTCACAAATACATGCTGCGTGCCGGCGCTGCCAGGCTCAGGACCCTTCTGATAAGCGGTGGTCTGGGTCGTAGGAAAATCGGTGGACGACGTGGTGCCTGCTACGAACGGATCGCCCGCTCCATCAACGGCGAGTCCGGCGGGAGTATCGATGCGATCTCCGCCGAGGTACGTCACATATTGAAGAATAAGAGGATTCGAGATTTGGATCTTGGCAACGTAGATGTTCTGTGTGCCGTTCAGCGTGGTTTGGAGCACCCCGACGGCGGGCAGATTCGTCGAGGTGGTCGAGCCAGCGATGTAAATGTTGCCGACGCTGTCGAGGGCTAGATGGGTAGCCAACTCGTCGCCGTTGCCGCCGAAATAGGTGGAGTAGGTGAGGACCGGGTCGATCACCAGTTCGCGCGAGTGGTCGTAGTTGCCGATGGCGAAGCCGATGCGGTTGTCGGCACGCAGCACGAAGCTGCCTACGACGGGCTGCTGGCGTCCGTTCACCTGCTGGTAAACGCGAGGAGCGTCCAGGCGCACGACGCCGTCCTGCGCTTCGATGATGAGATTGCCGTCTTGAAGTTTGAGCTGCTTGGCGCCATCAAACTCGAGTTCGGCCTGCGTGGGATCGGAACCAGGCTCGACCTGAAAGTCGTATTCCAGCTTGCCCTGATTGCCGTAGAACGCCAGATTGATGCCGGGATAGACATTTTCGTAGCGCACGCGGGCGAAGTGGGGCACATTGTGCTGCCACTTTGCGGGATCGTTGCCGAGAATATAGTTGCTCTTGCTGGGAAGCAGATCGCCACCGGACAGACTCGCGTTCAGGTTGGCGTTAGCCAGCTTCATCCGCAGAGAGTTGATGCGAGTGGTGGGGTGTTCCGATTTCTGGTGGGCTTTCTGGTCGGAGGAGCGCAGGTTGAGGATTGCGCCTTCGGAGCCGAGCATCAGGCTATATCCTGAGCCGCGAGCGATGAATTGAGCACGGCGGTCGGCGGGGTCGAGATTCGCTTGGCCCTGGTTGGGCTCGAACATCAGCGGCATGCCGGCGAGGAGCGAGCGGACCTGGGACTGCGTCGAGGGGCCGGCTGCTGGCACCGACGGAGTCGAGAGGCCAACGTTCTGAATTGAAGCTTGGAGCGAAGCTTGGGTCGAAGAAAGATCGGCCGCGGCGTTCGCGGCCATGTGGCGTGAGCGGGAACCCCACCCGAGAACCATGCAGCCTGCCGCCAACATCACCAGGGCGGCGGCCAGAACACGAACTCGTACCACGGATGTTCCCAACCAACGGCGATCAACGTTCACGCGTTTTCCTCCGATACAGTTCAAATCAGTTTCGTCCAGCAGTCAGGCCCAGCCCAGCGCTTGCATCCAGCCCTGGTTCGTTCAGGCCAATTTTTCCTTCAGATCGTTTGCAGATCCATCTGCAGATCATCCATCTGCAAATCAGCGGAGAGATTGGAAGCGGCGCACGAGTTACTCCGAGCCTCTCGCCGGCGTGCATCAAGTGGCGAGCCTGCCCGCGGCTAGCATGTCACTGGAACTGGCGGAAAAATTTAAATAACTACTTAAACATCTGACGGATAGCCAAGTCAAGCCAGTCCCCCGACACAACGTTCAAACGAACTCCCGCCCCAGCCGCTCCAAGATTCGTCAGATGCGCGGGAGGGCGGTGGAAGATGCCGACGCGGGACACAAAAGTGGCGGGAGAGCCGATGCGGCGTACCGAGATTTATCTTCTAGCAGTCAACGCGCTGCCGAACCGCCCGATCCCCGGAGCGATGGCAGCACGATTGCTGGGTTCACGGTGGACCGCACACCAGAGCGCACTCCTCCCCAGACTCGAGCCCGCCGTCGGAGGTGCGCCGGAGAGGTGAATCTCTCGGCACAACCCGCGCTTTTGCTATTGCAAAGTGCCGATAATTCTATACATTGGAGGGCGATGTGGCCGGGTTTCCGGCAGCCGAAGCCTTTCGGATTGGGGCTGTCATTGGGGTGGGGCCAGAGATTTTCTGTGGATGTTTCCTGGGGTAATACGCTCCGGCCGGAGCGCACAAACATGCAAATGAATTCACAGGAACGGCGGATGATGCGGCGCTTCGACATGCGCCTGCCAGCGGTCGTCCATCTCGAAGGCGCCAACGAATTCCACACCGAAACGCAGAACGTCAGCGCCCGCGGAGTTTACTTCTACCTTGATCGCGCGGTCGCGGCCGGAACCAAACTTGACGTTACTCTGACTTTTCCGCCACACGTCACGCTGACCGACGCGGTTCGCGTGCGGTTTACTGCGCGCGTGATCCGGGTGGAGTCGCCGCTGCCGTCGCTGCGCATTGGCACCGCCGCCATGATTGAAGACTACGAATTCCTGCGGTCGGGGGGCAGTCCGGACTTTCTCAGTGCGTTGCAGACGGAATGGAAGGCGGCCAACTGAACTGGAAATTGCGGGGCGGACACTCTTGTCCGCCAGCTTTTGGTGTTGATTCCGGAACTCCCAAATCAAACCCAAAGTCAACACCGGACGGACAAGAGTGTCCGTCACCACACAACCTATTCCACACAACCTATTTCTCTTTACCGAGTTCCTTCATTTCGCGGCGCAGGCGGCTGAAGCGGCGGATTAGCGTTCCGATGTAGAAGACGTGGATCGTCCAGGTAGCGATGTAGGCGGCGTAGAGAAATTTCAGCGAATTCACTGGGCCCTCCTCAGTGGAACACTGGCTTTTGCCGTCGCGCTGCCCAGCGACTCCATGGCATGAGCGGCTTCCACCTCGCGATGCAGCAATTCCAGGCGGAAACGCGCCCAGCACACGAGAAATGCGAAGCAGAGAAATGCCAGCCAACTCATCAGCAGAACGTGCAGCATGCGGGGATCCATGGAGCCTCCGCCGCCGATCACCGGCTGCGGATGCTGCGTGCGGAAGAACCAGATGGAAAAATAGACGAGCGGAACATCCAGGGCTCCGAACACCGCCAGGGCCGCGGCCAGCATCTGCGTCTGGGCGCTGCTGGAAAATTTCCGCAGTACCAGATAGCTCACATAAATCAGCCAGAGCACCAGCGTCGAAGTCAGGCGAATGTCTCCGGGCGCCCACCAGATGCCCCACACCGGTCGCGCCCAGATCGGGCCCGTGACCAGCACGATGGTGCAGAACACGACGCCGACTTCCGCAGTCGTCAGGGCGAGAACGTCAACCCGCTCGCCGGGAAACAGCCATCCCACAAGAAAGTAGAAGGCAGGGATGCACATGATCGTCGTCGCCATTGCGCTGGGGCGCATGCCGTTGGACGCTAACTGCTGCTGCACTTGGGGCAGAAACGTCACGATGATGCCGATCACGCCGACTGCGATCACAATCCACTTCGCCGCCTTGGCGGTCGACTCTTTCGCGCTGGCCAGATACTGAATCGACGCAATGAAATTAATGAAGAAGAGCAGGAATGCGGTCCAAGCTGAAGGCACGTGATAGTAGATGATGCGGTAAACGTCGCCCTGCTGCGCGTCCGTGGGCGTGGCCTTGCCCAGAGCCAGACTCAGGGCATAGGCGAGAAAAATTGCCGTCAGAATCGCGAGGATGGGGAAGAGCCGCTTCATTCCGCGTGCAGAATCTTTTCGAAGAGCGCGAGACAAGCTGTAGTAAACACCACATCGTAGGTGAGAAGCAACACGATGTAGAAGTGGGCGGAGTCTTCTCCGGTGAGAATCGCAGTCGTACTCGCCACCATCGACACGACGGCCGGAATGGAAATCGGAAACAGCAGCAGCGGCAGCATGATCTCGCGGCTGCGCGTGCGCAGCGAGATGGCGGCGAAGAACGTCCCATTCACCACCAGCGCCCAGGTGCCGAGAATCGCAACGGGGATCAACTGCCACGCCGGGCCGAGGACGCGCAGGTTGTAGAAAATCACGAACAGGGGCGTCATGAGGGTTTCCAGCACGCTGACAAAGAGAAAATTGCCCAGCGCCTTGGCCAGGAACAGCGCATTGGCCGGCGCCGGAGAGACTCGGTAGGCATCGAGCACCTGATTGCGCAACTCGCGCGCCCAGGTCTGATTGAGAGCCATCACCGCCGCGAACAGAAATCCTACCCAGACCAGTCCCCCGACAATGTGGCGCGATTCCTCCGCCAAGGGATCGAAGGAAAACATGAAGATCACGACCACCAGCAGTGAGAAGAACAGCATCGAGTTAAGCGCGTCTTTCGAGCGCCACTCCAGGCGGATATCTTTTTTCAGGGTGGCGAGGGTGACGGACCAGAGAGTCATTGGGCGGCCTCGTGGTCGAGAAATCTGCAACCTGCAATATGCAATCGGAAGTCACCCACAAGTGAAGCCCCGGACACCCTCGTCCGGGGAGGCAGCGGCACGAGCGCGTTGGGGACTTGTGGCGCTGCATCGGCGGACCCTTCGGCTTCGCTCAGGGCAAGCTGCGTCCGCCGCTCCACGGTTCTCATGAGAGTGCTCCGTCACGCGCGACGCTTGCTGTGCGGTCCACGATCTGACCGGACCGCATCCAGACGAATTCGTCGGCGGCACCTTCGAGCAACGACGCCTGATGCGTGACTACGAATATCGTCTTGCCGGCGTCGCGCATGGCTTTGAGCAGGCCTACCATTTCGTGGGCCGAGTTCACGTCGACGTTCGAGAAAGGCTCATCAAGTAGCAGAATTTTGGGATCGTGCAGGATGGCTCGCGCCAGCGACATGCGCTGCCGCATTCCCTGCGAATACTGCCCTACAGCGCGGTTCAACGTGGGATCGAGGCCCACGGCGCGAATCACTTCTTCACAGCGGCTATCGCCGGCGATGCCGTAGAGTCCGGCGAAGTAGCGCAGATTTTCCATGCCGCTCATTTCGTCGTAAAGCAGCGACGGGTGCGCCATGTAGCCGAGGTCGCGGCAGGCTTCGTTCGGGGTCTTGCCGAAAATTGAGATCGTGCCTTGTGTGGGTTGCGCGAGGCCCGCGAGCGCGCGCAAGAGAGTGGTCTTCCCTGCTCCGTTGTCGCCGAGGATGGCGTGGAAGCGTCCTGCGTCGAACTCGGCGGTCACGCCGCGCAGGGCGGCGAAGCGTCCGAACTGCTTGATGACATTCGTGACGGTGATGGCGGGGGAGTTCATTCCAGGGATGAGTTTACTATCGCGAGTTCTAGACTGACGCGTTCGGGGCGCAGCCACCCCGGACGAGGGCGTCCGGGGTTCCACTAAATCGTTCAGTTTGACATGCCCGGGGTCGGGGCGGGTTGGGCTTGCGTCATGCTCTTGGGCGGTTCGGCCGATGGCGTTCCGTTCGTGGGATCGCCCGGCTGCTTGGGAGCATATTTCGAGGCGCATTTGGCTTGGAGCGCTTTGGCGTGGAAGACGCCGTCGTGACCGAAGCTGCCGTCGGCGAGGGCTTGCGAGTCGTCTTTAAAGGTGTCGGGGGGAGCTTCGGTACCGGTGTAGTCGACGGCGAGCCTCTGCGTCTCTTCCATCAACACGAACTCAACGTGGGTCCCAACGCGCTTGATCGAGCCGGGCTGCACATTGCCGGCAACGCGCAGACGCTTCGAATACGCAGTGTTGCCCATCGTGCGCAATTCCTTGATGGTCACGTAGTAGCTCTTGCTGTCCTGCACGCCGGTGTAGGCGAGGTAGCCGAGCAGCAGAAAAATTACGGCGGTCGCTCCGCCGAACTTGAGATACGTTTTGGCTTGACTCGACATAAGTGTCTCGCGGGGAATAGACCCCGCATTCAGACTCTACGCGCCCCCAACGGCAGAATCAAGATTCGCGAGGACATCCGTCGGCTAGAATTGGAACGAGCCCAATATGATCCATCCCTGGCACGACGTTACTCCCGGCGACAAGCTGCCCCACGAATTCGACTGCGTGGTCGAAATTCCTTTCGGATCGAGCGTGAAGTATGAACTGGACAAATCGAGCGGGCTGATCCGGCTCGACCGCATTCTCTACTCGGCGGTCTATTATCCGGCGAATTACGGATTCATCCCGCAGACGCTGGCCGAAGATGACGATCCGCTCGACGTGTTGGTGCTGTGCCAGGAGACGGTGGTGCCGCTGACCATCATTCACGCCCGCACGATCGGCCTGATGACGATGATCGACGCGGGCAAGCAGGATCACAAGATCATCGCGGTGGCGACGGAAGATCCTGAGTTCAACTCTTACAGGCAAGCCTCGGAGATGCCGCCGCACCGGCTGCTGATGCTGCGCCGCTTCTTTCAGGACTACAAGCAGCTCGAGGGCAAGGCCGTCGAGGTCGATGAAATACGCCCTCCAGGTGAAGCGCATCCCATCATCCTCGACGCGTTGCACCGCTACAGTGAGCAGCGGCGCAAAGGGTTTAAGGGCACGAAGCCGTAGTGGAGCCCCGAACGCCTCGTCCGGGGAAGGTGTCGATAATATTGCAGATCGGAAAACCCGGCGGACGAAGGCGTCCGCCGCTCCACGAAATTCGCTTACATCGCCTTGAACACGAAATTGATTTCCTTGGTCTCATTCGCTCCGATCGTCACCGTCTGCGTTGAGGTTCCGAGTTTTTCGTGCCACGCTTTAATCGTGTAAGTCCCCGGCGGCAGATTACTCAGGTCGAAACTTCCGTCTTTCCCGGTAACCGCAAAAAATGGATGCTTGAACACCGCGATGTAACCGCGCATCCAGGGATGCACGTTGCACTTCACCGGAATCGCGATCTCCTCGCGCGCAAAGGAGTCTTCCATCTTCGATCCTGGCGGCTCGGCCTTGTTCCACTCGCGATTGTTCGCCGGTACGGGATGAATATTGTGCGACGTGGGATCGTCGTTCACCAGTTCCAGAGTCTGATTGGCCCGCACCGCCAATACATGCGGCAGGTACATGCAGCCCTTCTGCTCGACGACCACGGGCTGGCTGGGCGGGTCAAACGTCTTGTCGCCCAGTCCTTCCGACACGAACACAACTACGTTCTCCAGATCGCCGTTTGCATCCGCCATGACCTCCTGCGCCATCATGGGGGAGGAATGTTGCTTGGCGCAGACCGGGTCGGCTGCCATGCTAATGGCCTTGGCCGTCGGAACCTTGCCCGTAAAGTGCACTGAGCCTCGCACCGTGGCTCCAGTTACAGTGGGAGCGGGGCTGCCCGCTCGGACGTTGCGCGGAGCCGAAATAGCGGCCGCCATCGCCAGAGTAAGAATGAGAACGAACTTCGTTGGTTTCACTTCGTCACCTCAACTTCTTCATCTCAACTTCAGAATGCAGTCCTTGCGAACTTGTCCGTCCAATCAGTCCCGCCGGTTTTGTCCGCCAGATATGAGACTGGCCAGGGTCTCGTTGTAGCCACGCTGAAAGCCGGCCACAAAGCTTGCGCGATCGGCATCGCTCGACCAGCGTCCAGCAGGCGCATGTAGCGGGCGGCCCGCCTCAGCTGCCAACTTGCCGACGTAGAGACCGTCGCGAAATGCAGCGTCGGCGGCCAGCGGCGCATTCGCCTTCTGGCTGAGCCGCACCGCCCGATCATGGCCGGCCAGCATGGCGGTTGTCCCCAGGCAGACAACGATTGCCAATGTGAAAGTCAACAGCTTGCCCATGTCGTTGCTCCTTATTTGTGGAGGGCTCGCTCGCGCGGAGCAGTCCCCCGGCTTAACCGCATCCATTGCGGCTGTTCGATCCATCTATTCGCAGGGGATATTTGCAGGGGCACTGCGCTTGAGATGGTCCGACCATAGTGGATGAGCGCTGGGCGATTGTCACCGCCTGGTCAGCACAGCGTCATTTCGTCGTCATCTTCTTGTCTGCATAACGTCAGGCGAAAAAAGACAGGGTCTCTCTGGGCTCCTCATTTTCCCCTTGACATAGTGTACTAGTATTATAGTACATTGATACTCGTGAAGCGCAGCCCCGCCAACGGACAAGGATTCCAGCTCAAGCTGGACCTGCACAGCGGAGTCCCCGTCTACAGGCAGATCATCGACCAGGTGCGGGGCGGGATGGCGAGCGGCACGCTCGCGTCCGGCGATCAACTGCCCACGGTGCGGCAGTTGGCGGTTGACCTGGCCATCAATCCAAATACCGTGATGCGGGCTTACCGCGAGCTGGAACTCGGCGGCATGCTCGAAACTCACCAGGGCACGGGAACTTTCATCAGCGACAAGAAGATCAGCCGCAACAACGCTGAACGCGAGCGCCAACTTGATCAGGTAGCCGGCGAGATCGCGGCCCGCGCCGGAGCGGCGGGATTCACCCTCGACGAAGTGCTGGAGCGACTGCGCGAACTAACACCGGATACCACGAAAAGGAGATAGCAGCCATGAGGAGAAGCGGCATCGATATCGGTCAAATCAGCGGCATCGGAAGATTATGTTTCGTCATCAGCATGCTATCCGGGGTGGCCATCACGGCGGCCACCAAGCAGCCAGCCTTCATGATTGCCGCCGCGGCGGTGGGCATCTATCTCATGTTCGCCATCAAGGTCGTGCGGCAGTGGGAGAAGGTCGCGGTGCTGCGCCTGGGCAAGTACGTTGGACTGCGCGGGCCGGGCATGTTCCACATCATTCCGATCGTTGAAACGTTAAGCGCTTATGTCGATCAGCGGGTACGCGTGGCGAGCGTCTCGGCGGAGTCGACGCTCACTCGTGACACCGTTCCCGTGAACGTCGATGCCATCGTGTTCTGGCTGGTATGGAATGCGGAGAAATCGATTCTCGAAGTGGAGAACTTTGTCGACGCGATCAACATGAGCGCGCAAACGGCGCTGCGCGAATCGATCGGGCGGCATCAACTCGCCCAGATGATCACCGAGCGCGAAACCATGGGCCACGAACTGCAACGCATTCTCGACGAGAAGACGAATCCGTGGGGCATCACCGTGCAGTCGGTCGAAATTCGCGACGTGAGGATACCCGCTGGACTGGAAGATGCCATGTCGCGGCAGGCGCAGGCCGAGCGCGAACGCCAGGCTCGAATCATTCTGGGCCAGGCGGAATCGGAAATCTCGAACAGCTTTGTGCAGGCGGCAACCGCCTATGCGGAAAATCCTGTGGCCCTGCACCTTCGCGCCATGAACATGCTCTATGAGGCCGTCAAAGAAAAAGGCGCGATGGTGATCGTGCCCTCGTCGGCGGTCGAAACCATGGGACTCGGCGGCAGCCTTGCCACCGCGACCCTGGCTGGAGCAAAACCGTAAACCATTTCAACTGAATCGGCCTTGATTGGTCGAAGAGGAGGTATCCCATGAAGTGCTTACTATCCGTGTGCCTAGTCGCATTACTGGCCGGCGCGATCGGCCATGTTGTCGAGCAGTCGGCGAACGCTTCGCAGGAATCAGCGCCCATGCTGCAACCGGGGGTGAGTGTAAAGATGGCCGGCGCAAACAACGCTCAACCCATGCCCGAGGCGGACGACGCCGACGCGTGGATCGTCACCGTAACCGCGGACGGCCAGCTTTATTTTGGCGTCGATCCGCTCACGCCTGGGGCCCTGCGAGAACGCATGATCCGCACTCCGCGCAAGCGCACGCAGAGGCTGTACATCAAGGCGGATGCGCGGGCATCGTTTGCCAGCCTGCAGAAGGCTCTGCACGCGGCGAGCGGCGCTGAGATCGAATCGCCCGTGCTGCTGGTGAGCCAGCAGAGTACGTCAAAGCCGGGGACGATGGTCGCGCCGGAAGGTCTGGAGGTTTTGCTGGATGGAGCAGCGAACCCCGGTGCGAAGACCGTGGTGGAAGTGAACTCGGCGGAGGGGACGTTCACGGTGAAGGTCGACGATGAGGAGATTCCGTTGGCCGCTCTGCATGATCGCCTGCTTCAAATTGTGCAGAACAAGAAAGAAAATACGATTTTGCTTCGAGCCGACGGGCGCTCAAAATTCGCGGACGTGGCGCAGGTAGTCGATGCCTGCCATGCGGTGGGAGCGACGGTCGTTGTAGCGATGCCAGTGGTGTAGAGTCTTGAAGCGATAACGAACGACGCGGCTCTCCGGTTACTGGAGTTCGCAGGCGGGTACCTAAAGTTGGCGAGAGTTTCTGCCGATAGCCAAT
>Ga0080027_10001310_pt1 | contig 10142 bp, 8 predicted proteins | sample OrgsoiDNA2013046_FD_70962 | JGI IMG/M metagenome (GOLD analysis project Ga0080027, IMG submission 70962) | Permafrost soil microbial communities from the Arctic, to analyse light accelerated degradation of dissolved organic matter (DOM) -... | ecosystem: Environmental > Terrestrial > Soil >...
ATGGTAATGAAGTGATGGAATTGCTCACAGACCTGAATGAACAGGGAACCACCATTATTATGGTAACGCACTCTGAACATGATGCCAGGTATAGCCATCGGATTATCAGAATGCTCGACGGGCAGACAGTTACAGAGAATATCCTGGTTTGATGTAAACCGGAAAATATAAATCATGCTTAAGAATTATTTCAGGATTGCGTTAAGAAATCTGGGCAAATACAAATTCATATCCTTTGTGAATTTGTTTGGCCTGACTGTCGGGATGACCTGTTGCCTGATCATTCTTACCTATATCCTGAATGAAACCAGTTATGAGAAATATAATCCGAATGCAGGCAGGACTCAATTTTCTATTTCCATCATTCTTATTATCAGTACTGCCGTCGTATTCCAGCAGTTACATTATATGCAGAATAAATCATTGGGATTCAGCAAAGAACAAATCGTAACCCTCCCCTACTCCCGCGACCTGCATAAAAATTTTGAATCCTTCAGGACTGAACTCCTGCAAAATGCCAATATTAAAAATACGACCCGCTCATCCCGTATTCCAGGCGGAAGGCTCCTTGATGAGCAGGGCGCCTCCATGCAGCATGGTGATTCACTGGTTCCTGTGGTTGCTGATATAAAATACGTATCCACTGATTTTGATTTCACACCGACTTATGGAATCCCGATCGTTGCAGGAAGAAATTTTTCACGTGCATACTTAACGGATACAAATTCTTTTCTGCTTAATGAGGCCGCAGTAAAAGTCTTAAACTTTAAAGACCCTGAAGAAGCCCTTGGTAAAAATTTTAAATATGGCGGTGTACAGGGTAAAGTAGTCGGCATTTTTGGAGATTTCAATTTCGAATCGATGCATCAGAAGATCCTGCCGCTTGTGCTCAATGTGCCAACCGAACAATATGCAGAACAGAATTTTGGTGTCTTATCGATTAAAATCAGTGGAAATAATACCCGTGCTGCTTTAAATCATATTGAAAAGACATGGAAAAAATACCTGCCCGAAGTGCCTTATGAATTTAGTTTCCTGGATGAAAAATTCAATCTGCTTTATAAATCTGAAGAAAGACAGGGTATTTTATTTACAGGTTTTTCAGGTATTGCCATATTTATAGCCTGTCTTGGATTATTTGGACTTTCTGCATTTGCAATTACACAGCGTATTAAAGAAATCGGCATCCGAAAAGTACTTGGGGCCAGTGTCGGTGGCATCGTGGGTTTGCTTTCCATGGATTTTCTAAAACTGGTTGCCGTAGCAGCAATCATTGCCTTCCCGCTCGCATGGTATGCAATGAATCTCTGGCTCAGGGATTTTGCTTACCGGATAGAAATGCAGTGGTGGCTATTCCTTCTTACAGGCTTTCTTGCAGCAGTCGTTGCATTGGCTACCATCAGTTTCCTTGCTATCCGGGCCGCTACTGCAAATCCGGTGAGCAGCCTCCGTTCAGAATAAATAAAATCATTCATTTCCCATGCTTAAAAATTATTTTAAAATAGCTTTCAGGAATCTCTGGCGTCACCGCGTTTTCTCCCTGATTAATATTTTGGGACTTACAGTTGGTATGACAGCCTGTTTTCTTATTTTTCTTTATGTACGTTTTGAAACGAGCTATGATAAATTTCACAGCAGGGGTGATCGCATTTACCGTATCATCAGTGATATCAAAACACCTACTGAAACCATGCATCCGGGCGGTCCTTCCTGGGCTGTGGGTCCGCACCTGATGGGCGGGTTTCCAGAAGTAGAAGCAACGGTAAGAACAACCCAGGATGAATTGCTGGTCAGAAAAGGGAATATCAAATTCCAGGAAATGAATTCATTGTTTGCTGATTCTTCCTTTTTTGACATGTTTGACTTCAAACTGATAAAAGGTAATCCCCATAACGTACTCAATGAACCATTCAATATTGTTTTTTCTGAATCAGCAGTAAAAAAATATTTTGGAAATGCTGATCCCGTTGGCCAGACTGTTTTACTGACCGGTGATGGAGCCATCGCAAAGATTACGGGTGTAATGAAAGATATTCCTGAAAATTCGATGATCAAGGCGGATATGATTGTTTCCATGAATACAATTACGAGAGTGTGGAATACCCATCTGGATGATCAATGGGGAAATTATGGAAACAGAACCTATGTGATGTTAAAGCCTGGTGCAAATGCAATGGCTTTTGAAAAAAAACTACCGGCATTTCTGGAAAAAATGAATGGGAGTGAAATGAAACAGATGAGTATGTTTCCGACACTGATGCTGGAAAAATTTCCAGAAGCCTATCTGCGTTCGGACCGTAACGACAGTGATTCCGGAAGTATCAAAAACGTCTATATCTTTTCCATTGTTGCCATGTTTATATTACTGATAGCCTGTTTCAATTTTATTAATCTGACAACGGCCCGTTCATCAGAAAGAGCAAAGGAAGTAGGCATACGCAAAGTGGTTGGAGCCGGCAAAGCACAGCTTGTTCTTCAATTTATTGGTGAATCAATCATTATCTGCCTGATTGCTTTTGTTTTCACACTTGGCCTGTCTGCTTTATTACTCCCGTCCTTCAATCTGCTGGCAGGAAAAACACTATCCGTGGGAATTTTTGACAATAAAGAATTTATAGGCATTCTGTTCCTTTCAAGTATTGCCATAGGTATTCTGGCAGGAATATATCCTGCGCTGGTTTTAACTTCTTTCAAGCCGGTTACCGTTTTGAAAGGAAGATTTAATACGGGTTCCAAAGGCATCTTATTGAGAAAGGGACTCGTTATTTCACAGTTTACGATTTCGATAGCGCTGATTATCTCTACGCTCATTGTGTATCTGCAAATGAATTTCATGCACAACGAGGACCTTGGATTTTCGAAGGACCAGGTGATGGTGATCAACTCAAACGGAGATCCGGCCAAAAAAACATTTATGCAGGCTATCGGTGCACTGCCCCAGGTAAAGTCTGTTTCCATGGCATCCAGTGTTCCCGGCGGAGGAAACCCGGGTGCCTATTCAAAAATTCAAAATGTGAAAGGCGAGATGCAGGTCGCAAACCTGGATCTGTATTTCGTGGATTTTGAATACATGAAACAATTAAATATTAAAATGGCGGCGGGAAGAACATTTTCACGCGAATTCATGACCGACACCACCAAGGCCATGATATTGAATGAGGCTGCAGTAAAAATGTTTGGTTACCGGTCTGCAAAGGATGCGGTAGGAAGAGATTTTGACCAGTGGGGCAGGGCGGGTAAAATCATCGGCGTGATGAAGGATTTTCATTATAAATCTCTCCGTGATGAAATTAAGCCCCTGTCGATGCGTATTGAGCCCGATGGATGTAACCTGATTTCCATAAAACTATCAGCCACCAATTTACCCGCTACGATTACAGCTATTGAAAATAAATGGAATACACTCATACCTGCCAGGCCCTTTAGTTATTTTTTTCTGGATGAATTTTTCGATAAACAGTATCGTTCGGAACAGCGCTTCGGGAAACTCTTTTTGAATTTTGCCATACTGGCCATCATTATTTCCTGCCTGGGACTGCTGGGACTGGCTTCTTACAGCACGATGCAACGGACCCGTGAAATCGGAATCAGGAAAGTTCTTGGGGCTTCAGTTCCGAATATTGTAAACCTGCTTTCCAGAGAATTTCTGAAACTCGTTTTAATAGCCATCATCATCGCTTCGCCGATTGCCTGGTTTGCCATGCATAAATGGCTAATGGATTTTGCATACCGGATTCCGATTTCATGGTGGATTTTTGCAATCGCTGGCATAACGGCCACACTGATCGCATTGATTACAGTAAGTTTTCAGGCGATCAAAGCGGCCATTTCTAATCCTGTAGTAAGTTTAAGAACAGAATAAAAATAAATCATCCATTTAAGCGGGCATATAAAATAAAAAGAATGATCAAACTGGAACATATATCTAAATGGGTGAATTTGGGAAATATCCGGAATTTCATTTTGAAGGATATCAATATCGAAATTGCCGAAGGAGAATTTCTTTCCATCATGGGACCCTCCGGTTCGGGTAAGTCAACCTTACTCAATATCATAGGCATGCTGGATACAGCTTCTGAAGGAAGTTATCAGTTCATGGATACTGAAGTATTCAAATTGAAAGAAAAGCAACGTTCCAACCTGTACAAATCACATATCGGATTTGTATTTCAGGCATATCACCTGATTGATGAGCTTACAGTTTATGAAAATATCGAAACACCATTGATTTATCAGGATATCAAAAATTCTGAGCGTAAAGCCATTGTAGCCGATATGCTGGACAGGTTCCAGATGGTGGGAAAAAAGGATTTATTCCCCACCCAGCTTTCAGGCGGACAGCAACAACTGGTGGGCATTGCCAGGGCACTTGTTGCGAAACCCAAACTCATTCTGGCAGATGAACCCACGGGAAATCTGAATTCCAAACAGGGCGAAGAGATCATGGAGTTTTTTCAGAAATTGAATCTGCAGGAAGGAGTGTCAATAATCCAGGTAACGCATTCTGAAAAGAATGCCGGATATGGAAAACGTATTATTCACCTGCTCGACGGCCGGATAGAAAAAATAGAAAATAAATAAAAGAGAAAAGATGAAGCGGTACAGCAGCTGGATGATTATAGGCAGTTTGATTTTAAATTTCAACGCGAAAAGTCAGGATAGCACAAAGACCCTGACATTAAAAAGTTGTATTGATCTGGCCATTCAAAATAACCTGCAGATTAAACAAAGTGAAATTCAAATGCAGACAAACGGCGTTTATTATAAACAGGCCAAGGATAATCTGCTGCCACAGATCAATGGGTCTGCCTCACAGAGTATAAATTATGGAAGAAGTATCAGCAATGTCAACAACGGATATGTGGACGAACAAAACAGTTCCGGGAATTACGGGCTTAATGCAAATCTCCTTTTATTTAGCGGACTCTCCCTGCAAAACGCCATCAAACAGAATGCATATGCTTTTGATGCGAGCAGGATGGACTGGCAGCAGCAGAAAGACAATATAACCCTGAGTGTGATACTATCTTATTTAACCGTTCTGGGAAACCGGGATCAATATGAGATCGCCCGCGAACAAGCTGAAGTAGACGCACGCCAGGTAGAAAGACTGGAGATTCAAAATCAGGAAGGTGCAATTGCCCCCGCTACTTTATATGATCTAAAAGGACAGTATGCAAGTGATGAAGTAAATGTGGTGAATGCGCTGAATGCCTTCGAGATTGCAAAAGTAAGTTTGTTTACCCTGCTTAATATTCCTTATCAGAAGGAGGCTGTCTATGAAACTGTAAATATAAATGCGGATATCAGTGATTTTGGAACCAGTGCAGATAGTATTTATCAAACAGCACTACAAACCATTCCAAATATTAAAGCGACAGATCTGCGAGTGAAATCGAACGAAAAAGCAGTTGCTGTGGCAAGAGGCAAATACTATCCTTATCTTTCTGCTTACGGAAGCCTGAATTCAAATTATTCAAGTATTGCAACCAGTGCTATACCGGGTTCAGATTTTCCAGTAACCACGAATGATTATATTACTTATGGTGGAAGCAATTATTTTGTAACGACGACCGGCTCACAAACTCAAAAAATTTCTTTTGGTGACCAGTTTAAAAATAACAGATACCAGCAGATCGGCCTGCAGCTCAATATCCCGATATTAAATTTCTTGTCCGTAAGAAACAATGTAAAAATTGCCAAACTGAATTATGAGAATTCTAAAGTGCTGGCAAATAGTTCACGCAATCAATTGCAACAATTTGTTGAACAGGCATGGCTTAACCTGCATGCAGCATATGGTCAATATAAAGGATACCTGGACCAGGTGCATGCATATGGTGAATCCTTCCGGACTGCAGAAATCCGTTTCAATGCCGGGGCAATTACATCTGTGGATTATGTGATTGCTAAAAATAATTTTGACAAGGCCAATACCAACCTGAGCGCAGCGCAGTATAATTATATCTTCAGAACGAAAATTCTGGAATATTATCAGGGAAGACTAAATTTTTAATTGATAACTACTGTCCCATCCACTCCTTCAAAGGCTGGCCGATTTTTTCAGTTTCTACCATAAAGCCGTCATGGCCATAAAGGGAATCTATACAAACAAGCGTACTTCCCTTTATATTATCTGCAAGAAACTGTTGTTCACTTAAAGGACAAAGAATATCACTTGTGATTCCAATGATCAGGGTTCGCTGGGTAATTGTAGCCAATACCTCTTTTAAACCTGCATTCCGGTTACGGGCAATATTATGACTATCCATGGCTTTGGTTAAAAGCCAGTAACTAAAAGCATTGAAACGTCGGGCCAACTTGTTGCCCTGGTAAGAAATATAGGATGATGCCTGGTAGTTATCGAGTTTATTGAAGTCATGGTCAGACTGCTTTTCCTGCATGATCGCATAATTGCGGTAAGTGAGGATACCAATGGCTCTTGCGGCTTTTAATCCTTTGATCCCTGCATCTTCCTTCATTTCCATCCAGCTTGAATCCGCTTCTATGGCAAGGCGTTGTGCGGTATGCACGGCAATTCCCCAGGCTGTTTCGGCAGCCGAAGTTGCAATCAGTAAGAGATTCCCAATCAGAGCAGGTTCCATCAGGCTCCATTCAAGGGCCTGATAGCCTCCCATACTGCCGCCAATCAGGAGGTAAATATTTTTTATGCCCAGATGCTTACGCAGAAGAATATGCGCTTTTACCATATCCCGGATGGTAATCATGGGAAATCGGCTGAAATAGGTTTTTCCTGTTACCGGATCCTCACTCAGAGGTCCGGAACTGCCATAGCATGAGCCAATGATATTCGCACAAACAATAAAATATTTTGCAGGATCTATATTCCGATGACTGCCCACCATACCTGGCCACCAGTGGGTTACATCCGAATTGGCTGTCAGGGCATGGCAAATCCATACGACATTATCCGCTGCTGCATTTAAACTGCCATAAGTATTGTAGCTGATCCGGATGCCCGGTAATACCTGGCCATTTTCAAGTGGAAATGGCTGATAAAGCTGTAATTCTTCCATGTGCCCGGGTAAAAATTTATGCTGCAAAATAAGGACAAGCTTGAATTACCTTTGCAAAAATCTTTTTTATGGCACATGTTGAAATAATCCGGGTTAGCGATGATTACGGATTTGAAGGCAGAGATGCAAGCGGCCATACCGTTCGTATGGATTCCAGCAATGAAACGGGCGGAAAGGATTTCGGAATCCGTCCGATGCAGATGTTGCTCATGGGTCTCGGCAGTTGCAGTGGCATTGATATCATTTCCATTCTGAAAAAACAAAAACAAAATGTGGAGGAATTCCGTATTCTTATTGATGGAGAAAGAGAACAGGGTAAGGAAGCGACACGCTGGAAAGAGGTAAGGATGGTTTTTGAATTAAAAGGAAATCTGGATCAGGAAAAAGCAACGCGTGCCTGCGCGCTTTCCATTGAAAAATATTGTTCCGTCGCTTCAACCCTGATGGGCGCCGGTTGCAAAATATCCTGGGAACTAAAGGTCATCAAGTAATAAAATTTTTATGCCAATACACCCCGTATCTAAAATGATACGTACCCGCGTAGAGCAGACAAACGAAAAAGAACATTCGGCGCCTGTCTTTCTTACAAGCAGCTTTACTTTCGACAGTTCGGAAGAAATGCGTGCTGCTTTTGCAGATGAAAATGACGACAATATTTACAGTCGTTTTTCCAATCCCACCGTGCAGGAATTTACCGACCGGATGTGTGTGTTGGAAGGTATGGAATCGGGATTTGCCACTGCTTCCGGCATGAGTGCCGTGTTTGCCTCCCTGCTTAGCTTTCTGAAAAAAGGAGATCATTTCATTTCATGCAATGCAATATTCGGAAGTACCCATACGGTGATCACCAAGATTCTTCCTAAATACGGAATAGAATGTACCTATGTTCCCGCTGCAGATCCAAGCACCTGGGATGCAGCGGTACAGGAAAATACAAAAATGATTTACCTGGAAACACCAACTAATCCGGGACTTGAAATCATCGACTTGCAGGCTGCAGGAGATTTCGCAAAAAAACATAAACTGATATATTGCGTAGACAATTGTTTCGCTACACCTATAGGGCAATTGCCCGCATTGTATGGTGCCGACCTTATTGTGCACTCTGCAACAAAATGGCTGGACGGACAAGGTCGCGTGCTGGGAGGTATTGTGCTGGGAAATAAACAGCTTATCCATGATGTTTATTTATTCTGCCGGAGTACGGGCCCTTCTCTTTCTCCATTTAATGCCTGGATATTGAGCCGGAGTCTGGAAACGCTCGAAGTGCGGATGGAACGTCATGCATCCAACGCATTTTATCTGGCAGAAAAATTAGAAAATCATCCGGCCATCCGCTGGTTGAAATACCCTTTTTTAAAATCTCATCCCCAATATGAAATCGCTAAAAAACAAATGAAAAACGGCGGCGGATTATTTTGCTTTGATTTAAAGGGTGGTCTGGAAAGCGGAAGAAAATTTCTTGATAATCTGAAAATGTTGTCCCGGACGGCTAATCTGGGGGATACCCGGAGTATTGCCTCGCATCCTGCGAGTACAACACATGCCAAATTAACGGAAGAAGAAAGACTATCCGTAAATATAACACCTGGATTAATTCGCATTTCCTGTGGGCTCGAACACAGAGATGATATTTTAAATGATATCCTTCAGGCCCTTTAGGCTGGCGCCTTTACTAATCACCCCAAATTTCTTCTTTTCCTTCCAGCCAGCGCTTCACGGAATCTGTAGTAACCGATTTTGGTCTTTCGAGAGAATAGCCCAGCGCCCTGTCCCAGCATAGGCTGGCGAGTACGCCCAGTGAACGGCTAACGCCGAAGAGTACAGTATAAAATTCATATTCTACCATACCGAAATGAACCAACAGTGCCCCGCTATGTGCATCTACGTTTGGCCATGGATTCTTGATTTTCCCAAGCGATTGCAAAACAGGTGGCACCGCTTCATAAATATTCCAGACTGTTTTAACTAAAGAATCATCGGGCAGATGTTTTTTACCAAACTCCATTTGTGCCGTAAATCTTGGATCTGTTTTGCGCAAAACGGCATGCCCGTATCCGGGTACAACCTTTCCCTCACTGAGCGTTTTTTTCACATAGGCTACAATCTGCTCTTTACTGGGTAATTCGGTATCCAGCTCCTTCCTGAGTTCCAGAATCCATTTGATTACTTCCTGATTGGCCAGTCCATGTAATGGGCCCGCAAGTCCATTCATACCCGCTGCAAAACTAAGATAGGGATCACTGAGCGCTGAGCCAACCAGATGCGTGGTATGGGCACTTACATTTCCTCCTTCATGATCAGCATGAATGGTCATATAGAGACGCATGAGTTCATGAAAAGTATCGTTTTCGTAACCCAGCATATGTGCGAAATTTCCGGCCCAGTCCAAAAGGCCATTCGGTTGGATATGTTCCCCGTTTTTATACTTTCTTCTATAGATATATGCTGCTACACGGGGCAGACGGGCAATCAGATTCATGGAATCATCAAAGACAGCCTCCCAGTAATCCTTTTTGCTAAGGCCTTCTGCATATTTCTTTGCGAAAATACTTTCTGTTTGCAATGCCATGATTGCTATCACGAACTGGGTCATCGGGTGTGAACTAACCGGCATGGCTTCGATTGCATCGAAAACATAATTGGGAACATGACTGCGTCGCTGCCAGTTTGCGGAGAGTTCATGCACATCATTTTCTTCGGGCAATTCTCCCAGCAACATGAGAAAAAATAATCCTTCAGGAAGCGGTTCGCTGCCTCCCGGTGCCTTAGGAAGCTTCTGCTGAATTTCAGGAAGAGAATATCCCCGAAACCGGATACCTTCCTTCGGATCAAGTAAAGAAGTTTCAGTGACCAGACCAGTCATCCCCCGCATGCCGCTGTAAATTTGCGCGAGGGTTACTTCACCAATTTTTTTAGTTCCGTGTTGTTTGAGTATGTCCTTGATATCCGCACCAACAGCATCTGATTTAATCTGGAATCTTTCTTTGATTGGCATGAAACGCTTTTAAATGATCCGCTATATGCCGCTAAAGTTAACCCTTGAAGGTTGTTGGAACAAATCGCAGATCAGGAAAATTAAATATTAATAATTGGTTAATTACT
>Ga0080027_10001311_pt1 | contig 10141 bp, 5 predicted proteins | sample OrgsoiDNA2013046_FD_70962 | JGI IMG/M metagenome (GOLD analysis project Ga0080027, IMG submission 70962) | Permafrost soil microbial communities from the Arctic, to analyse light accelerated degradation of dissolved organic matter (DOM) -... | ecosystem: Environmental > Terrestrial > Soil >...
CTGGCAGTAAGTCCCCAGCAGTTTTCTCCGTAACCTTTAAAATGATTGGGGTTCAGAACGCAGTGTTTGTAATTGATGAGAGTATGGTTGTAATTCTGTTCCCAATAGTCTGCATAGTCGTCTTTAAGCAAGTGCGGATTCAATCCCATAAAACTATAATGGGCAAAGAAAAGCGGTCCGCCATAGGGAAATCCCAGTGGCAATTTGATACCATAATATTCTCTACCATTGATAAAGTGATTGCTCTCGGCCCAGCATTTCCGGTACACATTTTCTGTGATCGGGTAAGTGGGTGAAGATGCGCCGAGCACGTAGGCAATCAGGCACTCGTTCCAGCCACGGATTTCGGCATTCATGCTCCATCCGTTATTCGGGCTCCAGTGCCAGTAATAAGAATTTCCCTGGTCACGCTGGTGCCAGCTCCATTCAGCTTCTGCCCATAGCCCATTGATTCGGTTCCGTAATTCACTTTCGAAAGGCGTTTGCTGATTGAAATATTGTCGCGCACACAGAAGGCCTTCAAAAAGATAAGCGGTCTCTACAATGTCAGCACCATCATCCTTCCGGGAGAAAGGAATGGTGACGCCGGTAGCACCGTTCAGCCAGTGTGGAAATATGCCGTGATAACTGCTGGCTTTATATAAAAACTTAACGGATTTCAATAAATGTTTAACGGCTGTATCTCTCGAAATCCAATGGCGTTCGGTTGCGACGACGATGGCCATCACGCCGAATCCGCTGCCACCGAGTGTAACGACTTCGTTGCCGTAAGTGGGAGTTGTATTACTGCGTTCACGAGCGAGTCCGCTGACCGGATGCGAGAAGTCCCAGAAATATTTGAATGTTTGTTTTTGCACCAGGTCGAGCAGGGCGCTGTCTGAAAGCGGTTGATGGCTTCGCCCCGCCGAAGCTTCAGCAAAGGCGTGGTTGGCGGTTGACGGTTGACGGTCAACTGTCGAAGAGCTGGCAGATTGCGCAAAGGAAAAAACGGCATCCAGCGATAAGATCAGCGCGAGGATTCCTTTTTTTGAAAGAAAATATAACATATTGGTCAATTCAGATTCGGGGATTGAAAACCAAGACTCTTCATGCCTGTTTTTATTTCCGGGCAGCTCATGAACAGGTTCCATAAAAGACCGGAGCGATAATTTTCGATCATGATAATTTCCGGACCCTGGTCTATCGCAAGATAAGAGCCGGCAAACCAGACATTCGTTAGATTGAATGCATCCATAAATCCATATGTTCCCCAGGTTTTGTCACCAAGTGTATAATAAAAAAAGTGCAGGGCATCCATGGATTGCGTGGGTGTATAGGGCAGGGAGGAAATGGCTGCGGTAGGAGTGATCACGCCATCATCGTTTGTCGGGGAATGGGCAACGTATCCGTTATTATCATCACTTGCAGTCAGTCCCCAGCAGGCGCTGCTATATCCGTTAAAATTCTGCGGATTGGTTATGCAATAATTCAGATTAATAAGAGAATGGTTAGTTGTCTGCAAATCGTAATCCGCATAAGAATCGGTCAGAGAGTGCGGATTAATACCGAGAAAAGAATAATGCGCGAAAAACAAAGGGCCGCCATAATCAGGACCAAGCGGAAGAGTGATTCCATAAAAAGATTTTCCGTTTTTGATTCCACCATTCATGGCCCAGCCATTATCATATACGATTTTAGGAATTCTATTCGAATCTATTGTAGATGATGCAGCAAGTGCGTATACAATCATGGCTTCATCCCAGCCGTTGATTGGTTGATTAATAATAAATCCGAGCGTCGGGCTCCAGTGCCAGTACAAAACATTTTGCCCGCCCTGGCGAAACCAATTCCATTCCACGCCATTCCATAAATTATTTATACTTACGCGTAGTGCAATTTCTAAAGGATCGCTGCTGTTAAAAAACTGGCGGGCAGTTAATAATCCCTGCATCATATAAGAAGTTTCCACGAGGTCTGCGCCATTGTCATTATTACTGAATGGAACGGTCGCACCGGTTGCGCCATTCATCCAATGCGGGAAAGCACCATGATATCTTTGGGCCTTCGTGGTTAGGAAATTTACAATCGTATCTATCCGGGAAAGCGCCTGGGCCCGCGTAATAAAATTTCTTTGTACACCAACGATCAGGGCCATCAGACCAAAACCGCTGCCACCGGTGGTTACCACGTCGGCGGAACTATTTCTTTCACGGGCGAGACCGGAAACAGGATGACCAAAGTCATAGAAATATTTAAAAGTCTGTTGTTCAACCAGGGTCAGAAGAGCACTATCGGATATCTGTGGGAATTTATCGGTAGAATCAACGGCGGTAAATAAATTGATGGCAGCGGGATCCTGAAGTGTCGCATTTTGTACCGACTTTAATGTTGTTGTTATTGTAAAACGATAACCCGTAAGTGGGGTGAGACTTGTATTTGTTTTTACAATCAGTGTGCTGTCGTTATCATAGGTAAATGCAATTGGAATATTTACACCTGCAAAAGTATTTAATGAAACACTCGGACTGACAGTAGTTTTATCAATAGCGCCACCGGTAAAAACAAATCTCAGGGTAAAGTCTTTGAGGTTGGAGTAGGAGTTCCCTTTATACTCGCCATTTACAGTATATGATTCTACTTTAAAAGTGCTGGAATTCTGGGCCGGACTACCAGACTTGGAACATGAGAAATATAAAAATGCAATCGATGCAAAAAAGATCTTTTTCACATAAAATCATTGAACGCGCAAAAAAAATGGGGAACGAATACCTTTTTCCAGGTATCGTTCCCCAGTGTGTACTATCTACCTGCTAATTCAAGTTGGTAAAGTGAACCGATTTCGAGATCAGTTAATGCTGAACTGAATACACGAATTTCATCAATAGAACCTACATACAATCCCTGCCATGCCTGCGTAGCAGAACCCGTATAACCAGTTGCCGCATTGGGCCAGCCACCAATTACAACCTGAGTTGGGGTCGGGCTTACAATTGCACCGAGACCTACAGGGGGAGTTCCGGCAGATCTGAACCTGAAGTTGTTATTTGAAACACGAACTCCATTTGCATAGAGGTCGATATTTGATCCGGAGCCATCATATCTCATTACATAATGAACCCATTTTTTTGTACCCAGTACGGTTTGAAAATCAGTTCCCCGAACACCATAATCATTGATGTTATCGCCGCCTGCGCGTACACCACCTGGATAAGTTGCAAATGCAGAATGTAATACAAGGGTATCATCATAAGTCAAATGATTTTTACCTGTTTCCAGGTACACATTCACAGGGCCATCGTTCCAGTCCGTTTGAGCACTGGTCGCTTTTGTAATTGCAATTACACTACTGGCAAGGGAATCCCGGTTATCTGTATTTACCCAGCAACTAACGGATACACTTGGGAATGCACTCGCGCCACTTAATTTAGCAATGGTCGGGAATACCAGGAAACCATTATTCAATACCAATGCCTGGCCTTTCACGCCTGTACCAAACGTAGCGCCGGTAGCAGTTGTTGGTGCAGTTCCTGAGATGGTTTCATTGTTGGTACCATCGAAGGTCCAGTGTGCTAACAGGCTTGCTGACGCAACATCATTTGACGAATTATATCCGTTAATGGGTGGTAATTTTGGCGTACTGCTTTTGGAGCACGCATTAAAAATAATAATTCCGAGTAGTGCGGTAATGGAAAGAATTACCAGTTTACTTTTTGTTCGTTTCATAATGCTAGATTTTGTTTTTGTGAATTTTTGATAATGACTGTTGTTTGCTAATATTTAGAAATAGAGATTAGAAATTTATTGTTGCCGATTAATATCCCGGATTTTGAGTGAGTTTATTTGCACTTAATTGAATCTGGGAACTCGGTATAGGTAATAATTCATTTTTGCCTGCTACAAAATTGGGTTTACCTGCTGCGTGCATGACCTGTGCCGCCCTTCCCTGCCGCACAATATCCCAGAACCTGTCATTTTCCATTGCCAGTTCCACATGTCTTTCCTGCCATACGTCATCGATGGTTACAGTTCCTTTCGGAGGAAGCTGAGCCCTTTGGCGAAGTGGCGCAACGTCTGCAGCAGCCAGGGAAGGTTGATTTATTTCGGGTTGTAAAGCAGCCTCTGCATTCATTAAAAGAATATCGGCATAACGGAGGATCCTTATATTTTTAGGTCTGTCTTTATCTCCTGGGTCTGCATATGTTTCTTTTAATTTGCTGGTGTACGCTTTATAGTTATAAAATAAATTCTGGCAGGAATCCGAACTGGGTATTCGGAAACCATCCCATAAAGTGGTTCCTATATGCGTTCCGGAATTGTCTATGGAAATAATCGTAGCAGCTTTTCTTACATCGCCAGGTTCGTAGGAACTCATCAGAGAAGCGGAAGGACCATTAAAGCCCCATCCAAGGTCGTCCCATCCTCCCAAACCACCCACGCGTGGTCCCTGGCAAACGGTATAATTATCTACCTTAAGATTTGCATTATTAAAAACGCCTGTTTCAATTTCAAAAAGTGACTCAGAACTATTTTCCGATGCCTGTCTCCATATTAATGAATAATCACTCAGGAGCTGGTATTGACCGGAAGAGATGATATCGTTTGTAAGATCAAAGGATTTTTTCCATTGCTTTTGATACATATATACTTTCGCGAGAATGCCTTCTGCTGTGCCTTTTGTTGCATGTCCGATTTGTGCAGCTGCCTTCAATGGCAAATTGTCGACCGCATATTGCAAATCCAGAATGAGCGTATTGTAAACGGCAGAATCGGTGGCGCGGGTCTGGAAGGCAGGATCTGTATTGGCGTCCGTTGCGTCTTTTGGGACGCGGAGAATGATGGGAACACCGCCAAACATTCTAACCAGATTGAAATACAGGTAACCACGAATGAAACGCACTTCTGCAGTGAGTTCCACTTTTGTGGCTGTATCGATGGCCGCAGTTTGCAAGGCCTGTAAAGCCTGGTTGGCCGCGCCAATTGCGTTAAAATGGCCACTCCATAAAGTCAGGGCGAATTCATTCGTTGAGGTTAATGTGAAATCATCCATGGGAGCTACTACATCAGACTGGTCGCCCAAATAACTGCCCTTATCTGCATCGTCGGACATAATATTAGTGGCTGAAATAAATGCAAATCCATGCACGTCCCCATGACCCCAGGAATCACCCTGCATCAGGCTATTATACACACCCGTCACTAATTTCTGCGCAAGCGTTGGATCGGCGGCAGTTGTTTCACCACCCTGTACTGGAACGTTCAGAAAACTTTTACTACAGGAAAAAAAGATTCCTGCGAAAAAAATGAGGTTAATAAATATGATTCGCTTTTTCATACAATTAATTTAAAAGCCTAAGAAAATTCCTCCGGAAATCGTTCTTGTTGTCGGGTATGCATTTAACTCAATTCCGGAATCAGTTGGAGAACCAGGTAATTCCGAAGTAAAACCACTGTATTTTTTCCAGGTATATAAATTCTGACCAGTTGCAAATACACGGAGGCTGACAATTTTAAATTTCTCCAATGTGGGAGAAGAAAATGTATAACCAATCGTAATATTATTAATCCGAATAAAAGAACCTGATTCAACAAAATAGGTAGATGCCAGTTGGTTTCCGCTATTCGCGTCGGGTTGCGTTTGCGAATGATTAATATTAGTCCAGCGGTTATAAGCCATATCTTTTTCTATATTGTCGGTTCCTGCAACTCGAATAGCACGTTTGCCATTATACACCTGGTTACCCAGGTTTCCATAAATATCAAAAGTAAAATCCCATCTTTTATAATTCAGTCCGGCATTGAATCCGAAATAAACTTTGGGTTGATATGCCCCGGCATAGATACGGTCGTTATCATCAATTTTTCCGTCTCCGTTCGTATCCTGATATTTCAGATCACCCGCATGTGCCGTTGGCTGAATGATAATTCCACTTTTATTGACATAACTGGTTACTTCAGCATCTGATTGAAATACGCCCAGCATTTTAAGTACATAAAAGCTTCCAACTGGTTGCCCGTTGTCAGTCCGTGTAATAAATCCCTGGGATCCGCCTATTCCTGCATCAGGCAGAGGCTGGCCACCATTCAGGCCAATAACCGTGTTCGTGTTAAAAGTTGCGTTTGCTCCTATGTGGTATGAAAAATTACCATTAATCTTATCCTTCCAGTTCAATTGAACTTCCCAGCCTTCATTTTGAATATTTGCTGCATTCGTTAAAACCTGTCCGTCCACATCTCCAACCGTGGATGGAATTTTTACATAGATCAACGCATTTTTTACCTTCTTATTATAATAATCCACTTCACCGGATAAACGTGAATCCAATATGGCAAATTCTATAGCTCCATCATATTCTTCTGTTGTTTCCCAGGTTATATTTGGGTCCTTTATCTGATTGATCTGAGCCCCATTGGTAGCCGCTCCATTAGAACCATTAAAAGCATATGGCAGATTCAATGAAACAGTCGTTGTATATGCATCTGTTGGGATCTGGTCATTTCCAACCTGTCCCCAGCTGCCGCGCAATTTCAGATAGTTGAAGATTTTCTGGTTTTCCATAAAACCCTCCTTACTGATAACCCAGCCCACGCCTACAGATGGAAAATTTCCCCAGCGATTTTGCACCGGGAACCTGGAGCTGCCGTCTCTGCGAAAAGTACCCGTCAATAAATATTTGTCTTCGAATGCATAGTTCAACCTGGCCAGGTAGGAATTTCTTGCCCATGCATCCCCGCTTCCGTCATTTTGTGAAGTGTTGGCATCTCCATTACCGATATACCATAGATTAGGATCCGAAGGCACATCTTTACGTGAGGCTAAAAACCAGTTTGAATTAAATTTTTCTGCTGTAGTACCAACCATCAGGTTGAAATAATGCTGACCAAAAGTTTTAGAGAAAGTCAGAATATTATCCCAGACCCATCTGAATGATTGGGTGTTTTTCAGTGTCAAACTGCTATGGGTGTTATACTGATTGCCACCCGCTACAATAAAAGTTGTTTCATCCGGATTGAACTGGTAATTATATATCCGCCCTGGAGAATTTTGGAGATCACCTCCTAATACAGACCTGAATGTAAACCAACTGACCGGTTTGATATTCAGGTATGCAGTTCCCTGAAGACGATTGTTAGTAACTGAAACACTATTATCCGTCAGATCCAACAGAGGATTGCCGACATTCTGATAAGCAGATGTATTTCCATATTTACCATTTATAATGTTTGGGATGATGGGTGCCGCACGATAAGCATCATTATAGGCCGAGCCGATATTTCCATTTGAATCGACGTTAATATTATTGAAACCATTCTGTGTGTTGCTGCTTGAAAAAGAGGATTGGATTCCCAGTTGGACAACTTTACTGAATTTGAATTCATCATTTGAGCGGACGGTGAATCTTTTATAATCATTGTTCACTACGATCCCCTGGTCAGTATAATAACTGGCACTGAAAAAATACAGGACTTTTTCACTTCCCCCTGAAACAGAAATATTATGATTCTGTTCGAATGCATTTCTGAGAATAGTGTTGTACCAGTCGGTAGATGAAGTGGATACCGGCGGAATTTGGCCGGTGGATGCCTGGTAATAATTATCGTATTCTGCGGAGTTAGCCATTTTTACAAGGTTAGCTGCCGTTCTCATTCCGACATTGCCATTATAATTTATTTTCATTTGTCCGACAACGCCCTGCTTGGTCGTAATGATCATTACGCCATTCGCACCGCGGGAACCATAAATTGCTGCAGAAGAAGCATCTTTCAGAATACTCATTTCCACAATGTCTCCTGTATTGATATTGGAGATGTCATCCGTAAGAACACCGTCAACCACATATAATACAGCGGTACCTGCAAGTGCGGTTCCTGTTCCTCTAATCCTAACCTGTGGTGAACTTCCGGGCGCACCGCTGCTGATGATTTGCACACCAGCCACCTTCCCTTGTATGGCCTGTGTGGCTGTGAGAACAGGTTGTTTAACCATTTCCGGTCCAGCAACTGTTGAAACGGCACCTGTAATATCTTTTTTGCGTTGGGATCCATAACCCACAACAACTACCTGATCCATGACCTTTGGAGAAGGAACCAGTTTAATCTGCATTTCCGGCGATACTGTTAATTCCTGCGAGGCATATCCAACATAAGAAATAACCAGTGTTGCATTCTCTGGAGCGGACAATGTGAAACTTCCATTTGCATCTGTAGTGGTTCCGGTTGTTTTTCCTTTCAACGTCACAGAGACGCCGGGAAGAGGTTCTTCGTTTTCGTTGACTACTTTACCAGTAACCACGATGTCCTGCTCCGCTTCGTTGGAACTGACTACGATCAGTTTATTATCAAGCATTTTATACTGAAGGTTTGTTCCGGCGAAAATGCTGTTCAGCACCTGGCTGATATCTACATTGTCAACATCCACATCTACGAGTTTATGAATGCCGGCCAGCCGGCTGTTGAATAAAAAATGATAGCCACTTTCTTTTTCAATCGTAGATAAAACCTGGTTGATCTCCGCATTTTTCATATGGATGGAAACGAGTGGCTGTCCGGAAGCTTTGGCTGAAAACCATAAAACTGTAATAAAAACCAGCAGGAAACTACATTTCATACATGATGAGTTTTTCATTTTGGCTGAGTTGATTGAACGCCCGTAGTATTATTATAAATAAACACCTGGTTGCCTTTTATCTCATAAGTAAAATCTGCCGTGGATTTTTCAGCCGTTAACCGCAGCGCATCTAATGCCTGCGTTACGGTTTCATTCTGAAAACTCCCTGTAAAGTGAATCGTATCCAATGCAGCATCTGCAACCTGGAAGGAAACACCATATTTTCTTTCCATACTTTTCAGCAGTTCATGAAAGGACATATCATTAAAATAAAGACGGTTTTGCATCCATCCGGTTTCAGCAATTAAACTGTCGGCGCCAACCCGGTTGAGATGTTGTATATGGACCAGGGGCAAAGGAGCGTCTACAACCTGATTGGTATTATAATTTGAACCCGTTTCCGTTTTATCAATAATCAGTTTTTGGTTGGGCTTAAGAATTATTTTCTTTGAAGGTCGATTAGGGAAACTCACTTCAATACTTCCCCTGATTAAACTGGTTTCGATGGTATTTTCTTCCGGATAAGATTTTACATTAAAAACCGTACCCAGCACCCTGATATTTATTTTTCCGGTGTGTATAATGAATGGTTTTTTTGGATTCCTTGTCACTTCGAAGTATGCTTCTCCGCTCAGGGTGACCTCCCTTAAGTTGGTACCGTAAAGAGAATCGTATGTGAGACGGCTGCCGGCGTTTAGCCATACCGTACTGCCATCGGGCAGCAACAGATTGGTTTTGGATCCGTTTCGCGTTACAACTTCCCATACTGGTTTTTGTATAGCTGCAGGAGGATTCTGAACATTTAAAAAATGGAAACCAAGGAAAAGAAGCAAAAATCCGGAAGCAACAAGGGCAAGTATTTTCCATTTTTCGAAACGGCTTGGGGAATCGGGAAATTCATCCAGGGGTGAATCTGTACGCGGATTTCCCATATCAATTCCATGGGCATGCATTCTGTCCATATGCTTTTGGAAAGCGATTTCAGGCTGACCAGCCTCCTCTTCAGATTGCTTTTTCCACATATCATGCAGTGCTTCAAGCGAATAGTGCAGTTCAGGATCCAGGCGAAGGGCTGATTCCAATTCCTTTAAATCGCCTGCACTCGCTTCGCCTGCCAGCTTTTTAGCTATTAAATTCCATATGCGATCGTTTTCCATGTTGGGAGATAGGTTAGTAGGACAGGCATATCGGGGTTTACCCCCAAAGAACAAGTATGAAAGTATGGAAGTATGGAAGAATGGAAGTACTAAAGCACAGCACTTTGGCAACAGAATACCGGTCAGAAGGATGTTTTTAATTAATGTAGGCCAGCAATTACGGGGATACTTCTGCCTATATCGAAGTGGATGGCGGCGCTGATTTTTTTGAGTGCGATGGAAAGCTGATTCTCGATGGTTTTTTCTGAAACCTGGAGTATTTCGGCGGCTTCACGGTATTTAAATCCGTATTCCTTTACCAGTTTGAAAGAAAGTTTACAACGGGGAGGAAGATCTTCCACCACATCATGAACGAGCCGGAGCATTTCTGCACTGATCATACATTCTTCCGGATCGGGTG
>Ga0080027_10001313_pt1 | contig 10132 bp, 10 predicted proteins | sample OrgsoiDNA2013046_FD_70962 | JGI IMG/M metagenome (GOLD analysis project Ga0080027, IMG submission 70962) | Permafrost soil microbial communities from the Arctic, to analyse light accelerated degradation of dissolved organic matter (DOM) -... | ecosystem: Environmental > Terrestrial > Soil >...
GATCGTGACCGCAGTCTTCGCGCCGTCGAACGCCCCATCAGTCACGCTTTTCAACCGGTCCATCCAGCCACCGATCGCGACGGAAAGCAAAATGAGGGCGAGCCAGATGTAGTTTAGCACGCCAGATTTCTAATCCGCTCGCCACCTCTGTTCTGGCCGTGCCAGACTAACGATCATAGCTCCAAGCCGCGAGCCGATGAGGTAGCGTCCCGAGTTCTGATTCGTTAGGACAGGCCGCCGCCACCCGGCGCGTTTTTTGTTGCGGCGCGAGAATCTCATCCCCCTAAATCAGGGGAACAATCCGCGCATGTGCTTCGCTTTCATCACGCGCTCGACCCCGATCGCCATCGCGGCCGTTCGGTGTGAGACCTTGTGCGCTTTCGCGCGCTTGATCACCTGCGCGAAGGAGTGCTCGAGGATGCGGAAAAGTTTGTCGGTCACTTCCGTCTCGGTCCACATGAAAGCCTGCAGGCCCTGCACCCATTCGAAGTAGGAAACGATCACGCCGCCGGCGTTGCACAAGATGTCGGGGATGACGAAGACTTCGCCCCAGCGCTCGTTCAAGATAAGATCGGCTGCCGGTGTGGTCGGTCCGTTCGCGCCCTCGGCCAGGATGCGGCATTTTATCTTGGCGGCGTTCTTTTCATTGATCACGCGATCGACCGCGGCCGGCACGAGGACGTCGCATTCCATCTCGAGCATCTCATTCGGGTCGATCCGATCGCCCTGATTGAAAGCGCGCAGGTTGCCCTTCTTAATGACGTGCTGCTCGGCCGCTTTGACGTCGATACCCTTCGGATTGTAAAGCGCGACCGTATGATCGCTAATTCCAACGACTTTCACGCCGGTCTTGAGCGCGAGGGAAAGCGCCGCGACCGAGCCGACGTTGCCGAAGCCTTGGATGATGGCGGTCGATTTCTCCGGATCCATTTTGATCATGTCCATCGCGCGCTCAACGAGGTAAACGACGCCGCGGCCGGTCGATTCGCGCCGGCCTTCCGTGCCGCCGATTGAGACCGGTTTGCCCGTGACGATTTCGTTCACGGCGTAGCCCTGATAGACAGAATAGGTGTCCATGAACCAAGCCATCACCTGTTCGTTAGTCCCCATGTCTGGCCCCATGATGTCGGTCTTGGGGCCGACAAACGGAATCATCTCCTGCATGTAACGGCGCGAGACCGCCTCGAGCTCGTTGCGGGAAAGCTTCGTGGGGTCGCAGGCCACGCCCCCCTTGGCGCCGCCGTAGGGCAAATTATTGAGCGCGCATTTCCAGCTCATCCACATCGCGAGCGCGGCGGTTTCGCCCATCGAAAGGTTTGGCGCGAAGCGCGTTCCGCCTTTGGTTGGGCCGAGAGTGAGGTGATGCTGCACGCGGTAACCCTGGAACGTTTGCGTGCTGCCGTCGTCCATGTGCACAGGCAAAGTGACGGCCATCGCACGTTTCGGATACATGAGCCGGTCGCGATCGTTCTTGTCGATGTTCAGGTAATCGGCAATGACCTGGAATTGATCGCAGGCCATTTTGAAGACTTCGTCGTCGTAGATGTGCATAAAGGGCGGGCCGGCAGAAATAAGGAAGTGCTGCAGAAAAATTCAGGCTTTATCTGCGTCTGATGAATCGGCGCGTCAACTCGAATCCCGAGCGCCGTCTTCCTCGGCGTCTAGAGCAAACGCTTACGCACCAATTCAATCGTGTCGCGCAGCTCGGCGATACCGAGCAGATACGCGGTGCCGAAAAACGCCGCACCGGCGAGCGCGATTGTGACCGTCAGATCGACGATCCGTTTCCACTCCTGCATGCGTGTGATGTCCGGAAAAAAGAAGCGCTGTGCCACGAAACAGACCGAGCCAAGAACGGCGCCCGCGAGGGCGAGCTTGCCTAACGTCTTCAACATCGCGCCCGTCTCGAGGCGGCCGGTGTGACGACGCATCATCGCATAGAGCAGGAGGAAGTTGGTGATCGCCACCGCGCTCGTGGAGAGGGCGAGGCCGCGATGACCGAGACCGAGGTGAAACGTGAAGAGCCAGTTCAGGGCGAAATTCACCCCGATGGAAATCAGACTAACGATCATCGGCAAGTGTCGCTTATCGAGCGCGTAGAAAGCCGGCGCGAGCACTTTGATCCCGGCGTAACCAGCGAGCCCGATCGCGTAAAATTGCAACGCCGCCGCAGTCTGCGTTGTAGCGGCGGCGGTGAATCGGCCGTGCTGATAAATCACGCTGATGATCGGTTGGGCGAGAATGATCAACCCGATCGCGGAAGGAATCGTGAGCAACATCACCAACCGCATCGCGTGCGCGAGAGCGCCACGAAATTCCCTCGTGTTGCCGAGAGCCGCGCTGCGCGAAACCAGAGGCAGCGTCACGGTCGCGATCGCGACGCCGAAAATGCCGAGCGGCAACTGCATGAGGCGGAAGGCAATGTTCAGCCAGGTGATCGGACCGTTGCCTAACGAGGAAGCGAAGCCGCTGTTTACGGCCACGTTTACCTGCACCGCGCTGGCCGCGATCGTGGCCGGGCCCATCAGCGCGAGAATGGTCCGCACTCCCGGATCGCGCCAATCGAAGTCGAACCGGAAGCGGAAACCAACCCGCGACGCAGAGGGTAACTGCACGAGTAGCTGGAGCAATCCGCCTAACAATGTCCCGAGCGCAAGACCAATGAGTCCGCGTTCGCCGAAATGCGGATGCCGCCAATCCGCCTGCGGATCGAGCCAGTAGCAGAAGGCGACGCCGCCGATGATCGACCCGAGATTAAAAAAACTCGAAGCCATCGCCGGCATGCCAAAAATATTTTTCGCGTTCAGCATTCCCATCACCAGCGCGGCCAGCGAGACGAGCAGGATGAAGGGAAACATGATGCGCGTGAGCAGAATCGTTAGGGCCGCTTTTTCCGCCGGAAAACCAGGCGCGAGAATCCCGATGACCAAAGGCGCGAACAAGATCCCGAGCAGCGTCAGCGCGCTCATGAAGACGAGCGTGAGCGTCGCCACCTTGCTCGCCAGCCGCCAGGCCGATTGATCACCTTCGGTCGCGATCCGGCGCGAGAACGTCGTCACAAAAGCGGTCGAGAGTGCGCCCTCCGCAAACAGGTCGCGCAGCATATTGGGCGCGCGGAAGGCGGTCAGAAACGCATCCATGTTGCGCGACGCGCCGAAGAGCGACGCGATCACTACTTCACGGATCAAGCCAAGCACGCGGCTGCACAGAATCGCGATGCCGACGATGCTCGTCGCGCGGGTGCTCACTCGCTCAGGCTGGGCCATTAAGGTTCAAGGAATAGCGAAGCGTTTCGTTAGGCGAGCGGAATTTGACGCGGGCAGGGAACGAATTCGGGATTGACAATTTGGGTTCCGCTTCTCACGCTGCCATCTCACGAAAATCAAATCCTGTTTCCTTCCCAGTTTGTGCACTCTCAGCTTTTGCGTCGCGCTCTGTTTCATCGCGCTCAGTAGTTCGTCTGCCCTCGAGCCCACTATCGTCGTTCCCAATAGCGCGGCCAACACGGAGGGGGATGCTTCCAACGTTTTTCCTTTCGGCATCGGAAATTTACCCAGCCAGCGCTACCAGCAGCTTTACGCCGCTTCCCAGTTCACCAGTATCGGCTCCGGTGGTTTCATCACCCAGATCATCTTTCGGCCGGACGCGAGCGACGGGGCCGCCTTCACTTCCACCCTCCCCGATATGCAGATTGATCTTTCGACCACCCCCGTCGTAGATGATGCGCTCAGCATGACTTTTGCCGACAACGTCGGTCTGGATGACACGGTCGTCTTTGCTCGCGGGTCTCTTCCACTTTCCAGCGCGAGCAGCGGGGGTGCTCCGAAAGACTTTGATATTGTGATCAATCTAACCACACCATTTTTCTACGATCCAGGCATGGGGAATCTATTGCTCGATGTGCGCAATTTCGACGGAGTGAACACGACCTTCTTTGACGCAGACGATACCGGTGCCGATGGAGTCTCGCGCGTGACAACAAATATTGGCGGCAGTGTTCACTCCGAGATGGCGAACCTGAAAGACACGCTTGGGCTAGTGACAGGTTTCAGCATCGCCCCTAATGGGTTCGCGCTCACGAACGCGGCCTCGGAACTGGAAGGATTCGATGTCGTGTTGCCCGGTATTGAGTGCCGTAGCGCAGGTGCAAGAAGGCATTATAAGGCGATCTTTACTTTCAATAGTAATGTTGTCTCGGTCGGCGGCGCGAACATTAGTTGTGGGGCTGTTACCAGCCGGACGATCGACAGTACCGATCCCCGACGCGTCATCCTGGATCTCAGAGATGTGTTTTGCAATCAGGGCGACGTCAGCATCGCTATGACTGATATTACCGACGACCAGGGAAACAACCTCCCCAAGGCGTCCGCCGTGATGACTTTGGTCGTTGGTGATGTCACGGCCGACGGGGTCGTCGATCAAGCCGACGTCCAGCAGGTACAGCAGCACAAGGGAGAGGTAACCGATGACTCCAATTTCCGCGCGGATGTGAATGTCGATGGGCAAGTCTCTTCGTTGGATGCAAAATTAGTGAGATCGCTCGCTGGATCGTCGCCCTAACGAAAATTCGCCTCCCGAAAGAGAGGCCAGTTCCGTCATTGGCCGGTGGGATTGTCGAGAAATTCCCACGGTAAATCGAATCGTTCCGATAACTTCGCCGCCAGAGCTTTTACCCCGAAGGTTTCCGTCGCGTAGTGGCCGCCGAGAAACAAATTCACCCCAAGCTCCTCCGCCGCCACCGCCGCCCAATGCGGCGCTTCGCCAGTGATGAAGGTGTCTACTCCCTCGCGCGCGACGGCGTATATTTCCCCGCCCGCGCCGCCGGTGACGATACCGATAACTCGCGTTTCCATCGGGCCGGTGCCGATGCAGCGGACTGGCCCGCCTAACGAGTCTTGGAGCTTCGCGAGCAGCTCATCGCGACGTAAAGCGATTGCCGCCTTTCGTCCAATTGGCTGGTTTTGCACCTTGAGGAACGGCTCCGTCTTCTCGATCCCGAGCGCAGCGGCGAGAAGCGCGTTGTTGCCGATCTCGGGATGGAGGTCGAGCGGCAGATGCGCGCTGTAAAGCGCGATGTTGTGAGCGAGCGCCGTTTTCAGAGCGCGATACAAAGCGCCCCTGATCGGTTGCAGCCCCGGCCAAAACAACCCGTGATGCACGACCAGCAAATCAATCCCCCGCTCTGCCGCCATCTGCATCGTGCGCCCAGACGCATCCACCGCCGCACCGATTTTCGTCACGCTCCCGGAATTCTCGATCTGAAGTCCATTCAGCGCATTTGGATAATCGTCAATTTCCGTTAGGCGCAGCTGCTCGTCGCTAAAACGAACGATCTCATCAAGCTCCGGCACGACCCAATCTGACGACAAACCTGCAGATTTGCACGCCCCGTTTCGATGCAGCATGTCTTGACGAACTCATCGCGCCTCGTCATCATCAGGAACAGTCGCTGCTTAATTTAACGAAAGGAATTTCCGTGGAATACACAGACTCACCCGCAGCGGAATCAACGCAGCAACCTCTCAGTTCACCCATTGCGGGGTCGGGAATGCTCGAAACCGCGGAAGGCAAAGCGAGCGACATGGTGGCCGTGATGTTGAGCCTCGTGCCCGGACTCGGGCACGTCTATAAGGGTTATCGTCTCATAGGTGTGTTGCTAATGTTCGCCGGAACGCCAATGGCGATTGGGTTGGCGTTGCTCATCGCCACCGGCACAGCGGGCTTCGGGTTCTTCCTCCTGCCGATCTACTGGATTGCCGTGATGATTCACGTCTGGGCGATTCCGGACCATATCGCGCCAACGATCGAAGACGAAGGCGAGCAGTATTGAATCGTTAGGCGGAAGCCGGGGCGTCAACGACCGCGGTATGGATCTCTTCGAGAATCTCACGTAATCCGTAACGGAAATTCCATGCTGGATAGTGTTCGCGAAATTTCCGGACATCACTGATCCACCAGATGTGGTCGCCAACGCGATTGTCTTCGACGTAATTCCAGATCAGTTTGCGACCGCTAATTTCCTCGCAGAGCGCGATCGCCTCGAGCATTGAGCAATGGCAATGGCGGCTCCCGCCGATGTTGTAAACCTCGCCGATCCGCGGCGCGCGCACGAACGCCGCGAACGCCGCGACCAGATCAAAGCTATGAATGTTGTCGCGCACCTGTTTGCCTTTGTAGCCGAAAACCCGATACGGCCGGCCGCTCACCGCACATTTCATCAGATACGAGAGAAACCCGTGCAGCTCGGTGCCGGCATGCGCCGGACCCGTTAGGCAACCACCGCGAAAGCAGGCGGTCGGCATCCCAAAATAGCGGCCGTACTCCTGTACGAGCACGTCAGTCGCGACTTTCGAGGCGCCGAAAAGCGAGTGCTTCGTCTGATCGATGCTCATGTTTTCCGAAATGCCCGGCTCATATTCGTGGCCTGGCTCGATTTCCCAGCGGAGCTCGAGTTCGCGCAACGGCAAATAGTTAGGCGTGTCGCCGTAAACCTTATTCGTCGAAGTGAAGACGAACGGTGTTTCCAGGCAGAAATTTCGCGCGGCCTCAAGAAGATTGAGCGTCCCGTTCGCATTCACGGTGAAGTCCATCTGCGGATCGCGCGCGGCCCAATCGTGCGATGGTTGCGCGGCGGTGTGCACGATCGCTGCCAGGCCGCGGCCGTGCTTCTGGAAGAGTTCGTTTACCGCCGCCGCGTCGCGAATGTCGATCTCGTGGTGCTCATAGTTAAGCACGCGGGCCAGCAACTCGTCGCGCGTTTTGGCAGTGGACGCTTCCTCGCCAAAAAATTGCTTTCGCATATCGTTGTCGATCCCGACCGTCTCGAACCCATCCGCGGCAAAATGCCTGATCGCTTCCGAACCGATGAGACCAGCGGAGCCCGTGACGAGAATGGTACGCGGACCTTTCAAACGTTAGGCATTCGTTAGGCGGAAACCGGCTCTCCAATGATCCAGGTCAACCCTCCGCTCGCCGGAGCGATCCGACTCGCGGGAAATTCCTGGTCGCCCTCGAGAACGCGCGCCAGGAGGTCGCGATTCTTGTCCCCGCTGACCAAAAACAAAACCTGTCGCGAATGGTTGATCAAAGCCAAGGTCATCGTTAGGCGCCAGGCGTTTTGCGCCGGCACGAAGTTGGCCACTACCCGCCGCACCTGCTCCTCTAGCGCCACCGTCCCCGGGAAGAGCGAAGCGGTGTGACCGTCGTCGCCCATCCCGAGCAACATCAAATCGTGCCGATACATTGTCTCGCCATGCTGCGTCGCGAGAAGCGCCAGTTGATCCTCATATTCCTGCGCGGCCAGTTGCGGATCGATTTCACCGCGCATTCGCAAGATCGATGAATCCGGCACCGCAGAGGGACCAAAGAGCGTTTCCCGCGCCATGCGAAAGTTGCTTTCCGGGTCGTTAGGCTGAACGCAGCGTTCGTCGCCAAACGTGAAACGCACACGTTCCCAGGGGAGATCGCACGCGACTCGCCCGAACTCGGAGTAAATTGGTCGCGGCGTGTGACCACCCGAGAGCGCGATCCGGAATTCACCTCGTTCAGCCAGGGCCAGGCGCGCCTCTTTAAGAATAAACTCCGCGGCGTCAGCAACGAAATTGTGCGTGCGAATGACCGCGCGATTCATGCTCCGGGGGATGGCAACATCGTTAGACCGCGCAATGGGCCCGCCCGTGCCTTGCGAGATACTGCTGATGATATTCCTCGGCGCGATAAAAAGTGGGCGCCGACTCGATCTGCGTCACGATCGGACGACGAAAACGTCCGCTCTTTTCGAGTTCCGCCCGCTTCGCTTCGGCCGCCGCCTTTTGTTCCGGCGAATGGTAGAACACAACCGACCGATACTGCGAGCCGAGGTCCGGGCCCTGGCGATTGCGCGTCGTCGGATCGTGGTTGCTCCAAAAAATATCGAGCAATTGTTCATAGGAGACTTGCGCGGGATCGAACTCAACTTCGACCACTTCGGCGTGGCCGGTCTTGTCGCTGCAAACATCGTGGTATGTAGGATTCTCGGTTGTGCCTCCGGCATAACCGCTCGTTGCCGAGGTCACGCCTTTAACATTGCGAAACCTCTCTTCCACTCCCCAAAAACAGCCCGCGCCAAAAGTCGCTTTTTCCATGTTGCACCATGAAGCGGGAACGAGAGAGACGCAACGGCGCTAGGCTAAACTCTGGGGAACGCAGCTCCGGATTGGCTCGTTAGGCTACTCAGTGCGCGAGCGGCTCGACGTCCTCTACCCAGACTAATTCGCAGGCGCCATTGCCCGAATCGGTGCGGCTGAGCGAACTGCGCCAGACGCCAATCTCCGGCCCGGCCGCTTCCACCAGCAGGCCGCGCAGATGAATCAGCTCGCCCACGCGCAATGATTTGCACTGCGAAGCGATCGCTTTCGTGGATGGAATCAAATGGAGATTTGTCGCGTGAGAAACAATCTCTTCGCGTGGAATGGGTGGCTGACGCGGCCATTGGTACCAGAAAAACCGCGCACTTTGACTGATCTCCATTTGGTCGAGCACCGCCTGGTTCGACATCGCGCCCCAGCCAACCGCGAGATCGACCGGCACGAGCGAAGCGAAGCGATCGTAGCGATAAATCTTGCGGTGCAGGACGCGCGCATCGAGCTCGAAATGGGCCAAAGGTGTAAGGTGAAACTTGCCGGAATCAAAAGCCACGTCGTTAGGCGTGGCATCGCTTTGCACCGGATCCTTCGCGATCAGGACGCCCGCTGGATAAGTGAGCGGCGCGTTCATCCGGCTGTAGGCGAACCAAGCCAGGACAACAACCGCGCTGAACGAAAGCAGCTTCATCAGAGGAATTCGCCAGAGCAGATTTAATGCTCGAACTATGCTCGGTGCAGACCATCGGCATGAAAAAGAAAGTGGCCATTGTAGGCGCGGGAGTGTCCGGCCTCACCTGCGGCGTGATCTTCGCCGATGCCGGATATCGAGTAACAATTTTCGCCGAGGAAACAGGCCAGCAAACAACTTCAGCCGCAGCTGCGGCCATTTGGTATCCCTACGATGCCAAACCAGCCGACAAGATAATTGCGTGGGCGCTCGAGACCTATCGCGCGTTTGAGGAGCTGAGCCGCGCACCTCAAAGCGGCGTGTCAATGATCGAGCTCCGCACCTTCTCGCGCACGAGCGAAATCATCATACCGGCATGGGCTCATTCGTTAGGCGCACGCTCGTTGCCAACGACCGCTACATTTCCGTCCGCCTTTGTCACCGGCTTCACTCTCACCGTGCCACTGAGGTGCTTGGATCTCATCATCAATTGCACCGGCATTGGCGCAAGGAGACTTGTCTCCGATTTGAATCTCGAAGCGCATCGGGGCCAGGTCGCGATCGTCCCCAAGCTCGACCTGCCTTACGCCATTGTTTCCGACGATCCGCCACTCATGTACGCAATCCCGCGGACAAACGATTGCGTCTTCGGCGGCACAAACGAGCGGAGCAACGACCGCGTCGTCGATCCCGCCGCCCGCAAACGGATCATCGCCGAATGCAGCCGCATTCTGGAGATTGCCCAGCCGGAAGTGATCGCGGATCGCGTCGGCCTGCGTCCGTTCCGCAAATCAGGTGTGCGCCTTGAAACCGATCGTCTAACCGACGGACGGCTGCTCATTCATAACTACGGCCATGGTGGTGCGGGCTTTACCTTGTCCTGGGCTTGCGCGCGAAAAGTCTTCGCCCTTGCCAACTCAGAGATAGCGTTTGCCTAACGAGAATAAGAATACAAGCTACATCACCATCCCGCCATCGACCGTCAGCACCTGGCCGGTAATATACTTCGCCTCGGGCGAGGCGAGAAAGGCGACCGCGGCCGCGATATCTTCTGCTTCGCCGAATTTGCCTAACGGAATCTTCGCCAGGATCGCTTCCCGCACTCCTTCGGCCAGCACATCTGTCATGTCCGTCACGACAAAACCTGGCGCGACGGCGTTGACCGTGATGTTGCGGCTGGCCAGTTCGCGCGCCAGCGATTTCGTCAGGCCGATCATCCCCGCCTTGCTCGCGGAGTAATTCGCCTGCCCTGCGTTTCCCGTGAGGCCGCTGATTGAGCTGATGTTGATAATCCGGCCACTCCGTTGCTTGATCATCGGGCGCATCATTGCCTGGGTGAAGC
>Ga0080027_10001315_pt1 | contig 10123 bp, 15 predicted proteins | sample OrgsoiDNA2013046_FD_70962 | JGI IMG/M metagenome (GOLD analysis project Ga0080027, IMG submission 70962) | Permafrost soil microbial communities from the Arctic, to analyse light accelerated degradation of dissolved organic matter (DOM) -... | ecosystem: Environmental > Terrestrial > Soil >...
ACCAAAGGCGTTCCTGGGCGCAGGTTGCTATAATCCCTATTTCCGCATCCAAGCGTCTATCCCACAAGCATTTCCGGAGCTCCCAGTTTGAAGCAAAAGGCAATTTTCCTGTGGTTGTTGTGCGGGCTGGCCAGTTTCTTCGCCTGTAGTAGCGGTAATCCGAGTACAACGACGCCCACCACCATTCTGCCTCACCGCGCCCTGATCTCGAACTTAACCAGCTCCCGGATCGATGTAGCGGACACCACCCGCGACCTCATCGTGACCACGATTTCCGCCGACCTGCCCGGGCCGATGCAGCTCTCCCACGATAAGAAATTTACGATCGACGTCAGCCCCATCGACAACTCCGTCGGGTTTCTCCAGAACTCGACGCAAACAAGCCTGGCCTCGGCCACTCTCGCAGGCGCAAGCCAGAGCCTCCTCTTGACGGTCGACGACGGGCTGATCCTGGCCGCCGTACCCGCGGAAAGCGGTCCAGTCGGACAGGCGCCTGGGGCCGTCGATGTCGTCGCCGTTACACTTTCCAGCTCCGGCACGACCATCAGCGCCACTCTCGCGCGGCAGCCCTCGATTTTCCTGCCCGGAGCCCGTTATCTGGCGGCCAGTCCCGATACCAATCGCATTCTCGCCTTGAGCGATTTGGTCGCGAACCCGGCCAATCCAGGCGGCCCTGCTGGCCGTGTGTGGGTGATTAAAAGCAGCCTGGTAGACACGAACACCCAACCCTATTCAGAGGTCGTGAGCACCGCCTGGGATCATCCGGTGTTCGCAATTGGGAGCGCGGACAACACCACCATGTACGTTCTGAATTGCGGCCCGGAATGTGGTGGCACTTCCGCCGGTCTGGTCAAAGTAGACCTCACGGTCGATCCCCCTATTGCCTCATCCCCGCTGCCGATACCTTCCGGCGCCACAGTGGGTTTTCTTAACGGGAACACACTGTATGTGGCTGGAAGCGACCCGAGCCTGGTGTGTTCGTCGGCAACTTGTGGCGCATTGACTCCAGTCGACCTCGCGGCTTTCACCGCGGGCGCGCCCCTGGCCATCGCCGGCGGCTACCACGATCACATGACATTAGGTTCGAACAATTTGCTCTTCGTGGGTTCTCACGGCTGTCAATTTGTTCCCGCGGCCGGCTGCTTGTCGTCCTTTGATACCCTGAAGCTTCAGGCAAAGATCCTTCCTGCCACCGTATTTGCCCCGCCGGCTACCGGTCCCGGAAACGACGACGTGACCGGAATGACGCCGATTGCCAATCGCAACGAAGTCTACGTCATTGAAGCCGGCGAACTCGTTATTTACGACACCACAACCGGTCTGCCGAAGGTGCTCGATAACCCGCCCAATGTCATCGGGCAAGGCGTGGACGTTATTTCCTTGGATTTCTAAACTGAAGTCCCAAACCTCCAGGCAGTTGCGAGGAGCTCCGACAATGTTCTCCCCCACAACTCAACGCGGTCCCGCTTTCTCGCTCCTGCCATTCCTTCTGTTCGCCGCAGGCTTCGCAAAACCGCTTCCCGCTCCCAGAATCGTCGACCTGACCACCCCCGACGGCACCATCCTCAAAGCGACCTACTTCGCTTCGGACAAGCCAGGCCCCGCCGTTCTGCTCCTGCATCAGTGCGACGCGCAACGTAAGTTGTGGGACACACTAGCTGAGCGTCTAACGGCCTCCGGTGTCAGCGTACTTACTCTCGACTACCGCGGCTTCGGCGAGAGCGACGGCGCGCGCTACGACAAGATGACCGGCCAGGAGAGGGGCAAAGTAGTGAACGACGTCTGGCCCGCCGATATCGAACAGGCTTACACCTATCTGCTAGCACAGCCGGAAGTACAACACGACAAGATCGGCGCTGGCGGCGCAAGCTGCGGTGTCAACAATTCCATCCAGTTGGCACGTCACCATCCTGAAGTGAAATCCCTCATGCTGCTGTCCGGTCCCACTAACCGCGACGGCAGGCTCTTTCTGACCTCCTCCAAACTGCCGATTTTCACGGCCGTAGCCAACGACGACAAATATCCAGGCACCGTCGAGACCATGCAATGGCTTTTCGCCGTGTCTCCGAATTCCGCCAGCCGGTTCGCCCGTTTTTCCAACGGCGGACACGGAGCCGAAATGTTCACCGCCCACCCGGACCTGGCGGCTACGATCACCGGGTGGTTCGACGCGACCCTGCGGGGACACCCGGAAACCGCTCCCCAGACCCGAGGCGCCGGGATGGATCCAAAGGAGCTCGCGAATCTGGAACAGATCGACCGCCCCGGGGGCGCAGTGCTGGTGGCGAAGCAGCTTGCTGCCCGGAGAGCCGATCCCAAAACGATTCCATTCCCAGAAGAGTTCGTAAATCAGTTGGGCTACGAACATGCCCAACTCGGCGACACCAAGGGCGCCGTCGAGATCATGAAGCTCAACACCTCCGCCTATCCGGATTCGCCCAATGCTTACGACAGTCTCTCGGACGTCTATCTGGCGGACGGCCAGATGGACGCCGCTCTGCAAAACGCGAAGAAGGCGCTCGAGTTGTTGGCGAAAGATACTCTTGACCCAGAAGAACGCCGAAACGGAATCCGTGACAATGCCGAGCAGAAAGTAAAACAGCTCGAGCCGCAACCCAAATAGGGCTCAACTGTCGGGAAGCATGTGGGTATCGAAGAATTGTGCTCAAAAAATAGGTGTGTAACAACGAAGTGTGCAACAAAGAATTGTCGGAACAAGGAGTTGTCATCCCGACCAACGGGATCTGAAGTTGCTTCAAAGGCCCCGCGCTACTCCCCATGCCGCAAGTCAACTCCCGGCATCTTCACCAGCAGCACCAGCACAGCCCCGATCCCCATCGCTGCCGCCAGCAGGAACAACCCACTCCTGAAATTGCCGCTCGAACTACGCGCTACGCCCAGAACGTACGGTCCCACAAACCCTCCTAGATTGCCGATCGAATTGATCATGGCAATCCCTGCCGAAGCAGTCACGCCCGTCAGAAATGAGCTCGGCATCGCCCAGAAAGGTCCGAGCATGCCGTTGATGCCCAGCACCGAAAGGCTGATCGCAGTAACCACCGCCACCGTGGACGTCGAAACAGCGGCAAGAAAAAATGCCGACGCCGCCAGCAGCGCCGACCCCGCGACGTGCCATCGGCGTTCACCAGTTCGGTCGGAATGATGCCCGCTCAGAACCATGCCTACTGTGGCCGCAAGATATGGGATCGCGGAAAGCACACCAATCACGAACGTTCCGCGCTCCGAGAAATGCTTCACCACGCTGGGAAGCCAAAGGCTAATTCCGTAAGAGCACGTGTTCAGGCAAAAGTAGACCAAAGCCAGCAGCCACACCCGCAGATCAAGAAATACGCTCCACCACGGTGCCGCGCCACCGCCCGAGAGCAGGGAATTTGGGGGCAGTTCCCGATGCAACGTATTTGACAACCAGGCCTTTTCTTGACTCGACAGCCAGGGCGTATCACCGGGACGGTCCGCGAGATGGAAGTAGACGATCGCCCCCAGGAGAACAGCCGGCACCGCCTCCAACAGGAACAACCATTGCCACCCAGCGAGGCCGCCGCCGTGAGCCAGCGTCAGAATTGTCCCGGACAGCGGTCCACCAATCACCCCGGAAAGTGGGCCAGCCGTCATGAATAACGCCATGGTTCGGGCTCGGGCATTGGCGGGGAACCAGCTGCGGAGATATAGGATCATGCCGGGAAAAAATCCCGCCTCCGCCAGCCCCAGCAGAAAGCGCAGCACATAGAAGCTGCGGGGCGTCGTAACCAGCATCATGGATCCCGAGATTGTTCCCCAAACAATCATCAGAATTGAGATCCATCGCCGCGCCCCAATTCGCCCCAGAATGAGATTGCTGGGCACCTGAAAAAAGAAATAACCCGCGAAAAACATTCCCGCCGCTAGCCCATAAACCTGTTCGCTGAAATGCAGTTGCTCCGACATCTGCAACTTGGCGAAGCCAACATTGATGCGGTCCAGGTAGGCCACGATATAAAGCAGAAAGAGGAACGGCACAAGACGGCGAGTCAGCTTGCGGATAATCGCTGCTTCCCAAATGCTTGCCGGACTCGAGGGAATTGCGTTGGCGGGCAAAATCCGTTTCCTGGTGGCCTGGGGAATTTCCGGCCCGAGGATTCTACCCTAGATGGAGTCGCTCGCGGACCTCGGCAACAATCTCATCAACGGAATGCCGCACATCCACCGTGACCGCCTCCGAAGGTTCCTCAAGAGTCTCCAATTGGCTCGCCAGCAGTTGCTCGCTCATGAAGTGGCCGACCCGCTGCTTCAGCCGTTGCCGCAGTACTTGAGCCGTGCCCCGCAGGTAGACAAGCTTTACGTCTGAATTAACAAGCACTTGTTCGCGGTAGACCCGTTTGAGCGCGGAGCATGCCAGCGTTAGATTTTCGTCTTTCGCCAAAGAACGCTCGATCTCGTGGCGCAAGGTCTGGAGCCACGGCGCACGGTCCGCATCGTTCAGAGGAACGCCAGCCTGCATCTTGGCAATGCTCGCAGGGGAATGAAGTGAGTCGGCGTCAAGAAACTTCCAGTCGAGTTCGCTCGCTAACTGGGTTGCTACGGTCGTCTTGCCGGATCCGGACACGCCCATCACGATGACGACCACGAGGATCTACTTTTGCGCCGAAGTCACTGCTGAAGCGAGTGCTTGTGCGATGAGAGCCTGGGTCTTGGCATCCGTCACCGGCGCGCCTTGTTGATGAGCGCTGTCCGCACGATAGTGCTTAATGCCGATGTAAACCGAATTGGTCGCGATATCCTCGAGATTTTCCACGCTGTGCTTGAAGGGCGGAAACCAACGCGCCTCGCCAGCCATAGAACGCACTTCCCGCACCTTGCCGTACTCATCGGTCATTCTCATATGGCCGCCGGTGATGTTCACCACTACTCCGCCCATGTGGGCGTGCATCCCCGATCTTTCGTGCGGGCCGTAATGGACGTTCACGACTTGCACATACTCGTTCTCAAACGCCAGTTTGTAATGCGCGGGCTCCGCCTTGACCGCTTCCTGCGCGGAACACATACTCAGGGTCAGAAAAACAAGACCCGCGATCCAAAAACGTTTGTAGAACATTGGCCTTCTCCTCGACGATGGGGAAACCGCAACGGCTGGCGCGAGCCTACTATCTGGATGTCATCCAGTCAACTTCGAATCATGGAACAGCACCAGAGTCGTTAGCTTCGCCTCAAACGTCCACTGAAATCCTCGGCTCGCTGGGGCCCGCACCGGCTTCATTTTTGAGCAGTCAACAAAGCTCGGGCCACCAGCGCGGACATCTTGGAATCCAAAACCAGGCTTCCGTTTATCCTGGGGCTGCCCAAACCCGCCTTGCGCTCCGGCTTAATCCCGACGTACACGGCGTTGTAAGGCGTGTCGTCAAGATTTTCCACGCTGTGTTTGAAGGGCGGGAACCAGCGGGCCTCTCCTGCCATCGAATGCGTTTCGCGCACCTTGCCATGTTCATCTGTAAACTTGAGGTGGCCAGGGGTCAGGGTTACGACCACGCCTCCCGGATGGGAATGCAGGCTGGATTTTTCGTGGGGTCCGTAGTGGACGTTGACCACTTGAACCGTCTCATTTTCAAAGTCGAGTTTGTAATGCGTGGGTTCAACCTTAAAAGCCTCTTGCGCTCGGGTGAGGTTCAACGCCGCAGCCGTGAAGAGAAAAATTCCTAGCGTGTTGCGAAACGACATGAGTCTCCTATCGGGCCCAAGAGCCTGACACAACACTCTGATCTTCAACCGGCTCAAAAACCGCGTCAAGATTGGAATCGCGGGCGGACCAAGTTGGTTAGCCGAAGCGTCAGCGCGGAATATATCTAATGCAGAACGACCACGAAGACGACGTCGACCTCGTCCTTCACCTTCACCGCGCCCCCGCCGATGGTGATCGGTTCAATCCCGAAAGTGGTTTGCTTCAGTTTCGCGCTGCCTTCGTACTTGTTCGGGCCAGCCTGTTTCACAAGAACTCGCACGACGTGCGTCTGGCCATGCAGCGTCAGTTTGCCGGAGACCGTGTATGCTCCGGTTTCCCCGGCTTGCACCGAGGTGCTCTCGAAGCGAATTTCCGGAAACTGCTGCGGGTCCAGCACTTCTGCCGACAGCATGTTGTGTTCCACTTCAGCCCTGGTGCCAGCCGACGCCTCCGGATCCAGCACCTTCATACCGCGCGCGTTCACAACGAACTTCACGCTGCCTTTGTCCCCATCATTCACCGTGCCCGACGCAATCGGAGCCGAAATATCGTGGTTGTGGGCGAATGCCGAGAAGAGACCGGTTTTCCAGACCTTGATCGTCAGAGTGCTGGCCGCCGGGTCGATGGCGCGTTCCGCGGAAAGGGCCGGGCTCGACAAAATCAGAAGCCCGAGAAATGGGAAAAACCTGTGGAATCTCCTGGACGGTCGCATATGTGGCAAGCCTAGCAGGTCTCGGTCCAGGAAGTTGGAAACCCCGGCCGCAACCGCGCCCCGTTTCCGCTAGCGCGCTCCGCCCAAAGCGCCCTGCGCCTCCGCCACGCTGCCATAGAACTGGAAAAGCTTCTCCACCTGCGTGATGTTCAGCGTCGTCCGGACCCGCTCCGTCACCCCTACCAGCGCGAGAATCCGCCCGTTCTTCTGCCGGCTTACGTAGGCTCCGACGATGACGCCAATTCCAGCAGAATCGACGTAGGGCACTCCGCTCATCTCCAGCAGCAGCGCTCTGGAAGTGTCCGCTCGAACCATGTCTTGAAACTCGAAGAGGTTGGTAAGGGTGATGGGTCCAGCCAAGCGCAGAACTCGCTGTCCAGCTCCATCCAGGGCTTCATCCGTGATTTGAAGGGGCTCTTGCGGCATAAGAGCCGAATCTAGCATTCGTCGGCGCGACGGATGTTAAAGATGCGTGAATTTTGGGACGGAGGATTTTCAGGATAGACCGGAGCGCCCTTACATCTGCGGAAATGCCTAACGATCAGGACGACAGAAATGCGATTACGCACCACCAATGATGTGGTTCTGTATGGAAGGCCAATTCAAGTACAGGCGTGCCTACCGAAACTTGGTGCGTACGCCTCAACTCGAGCGCGTGTAACGCGGGAAGGCCCAGGGACGTCAAGAACAACTGGGCTTCCCGCGTGCCGCGCGAAGATGGGTGCTTAATTCATGACATACCAACCGCTCCCGGACATTATGTAGGTCACAGTTCCGCAGGTGCCTTTGTAGCAATGGCCTCTCTTTGTTCCCATGGTTTCGTTGTCGAGGCTGCCGCTGAAAGTGCCGCCACCCGGTTGCAACCCGGAGAACGTGCCGGAAAGGTTGGAGCCAACCTTCCGCCCAGAGAAGTTGTCCGCGGTGAAAACTACATTCCCACCAACGTCGTTCTTGTAGATGTGTCCGCCGGTGAACGTGCCATCGGCACTCACGGTAAAGAATACGCTCAAATAACCGGTGTAGGTTCCATCGGAGGCAAAGGTTTGCATTGCAGTGCAGTAATATGTGGCGCCATTGATGCCGGTGATGGAGCAGTCTGCACTGGCACCGTTTTGGAATGGGATGGTGGAACCGGCGAACGCCAATGTGGCGCTCAGAAGTAGGACCCAGGGGAGGACTACTTTCATGGTGTTTCTCCTTTATTTTGACGCAAGTTCAACAACGAGTGTTCAATGACCTCGGAAAATGGAATCACGACTCCTTACTGCGATCTCGCTGGCGAAATCGCGGTCGGTCTGCCGCGCAAGAGTCTAGACGGCGTGGAGCCTCCACCCCTCCTGTGACCGGGCAGAGAAATCCCGCGTCTGCGGAGATGGACTATCGTCCTGTGGAGTTTGGAAGGATGCAGGCGAAACTGAGGAAACTACGCGGTCGAGGTCACGATCTCCCGACCTTGTTTCTTAACGTAGCAGGGGGAGTATTCGACAAAAGGGTCCAACTCATTGAGGGCAAAGTGCATCATCGCCGCATCACGCTCGATCCGAAATTGTTCGAAATCGTCGTTCGCGTCTGGCTTTGACATGGAAATCGCCCTCCGTGAGACGTTTGAATCGGCCTAAGCACTCATGGCCACCGGCCAATTCTCGAACCTCGGTCAAAAGCGAGTCTGTTCACTTTTATACAGTTCTGAAGTCACGAGGGCAGGATGTCGCGCTAGCGAGTGCGCAGGGCCTCTCCGTTGCGAACGAAATTGCCCATACTAATTGGGTGGGGCGCCTTTTACTTGGAGTCACTCAATGCAGCGCGGAGCGCCGTCTTGATGCGCGATCTTTGTCAGGCGCCTCGCCGCGGTGAGGCGTTAGGCGGCCTCGCCGGGTGCCGGAGGGGGCTCGGGGACGTGCTCGGCTGGTTGATTCGACCCCTAATCTGGACCCCAGTATCATCTGCCATTTCGGACCACTTGTGAAACGACAGTCTCACAAGTGGCCGGTCGCCTTAGGGGCGCAGCAGCAAGGTCCGTTTGGAAAAGCCGGCAACTTCTCCATCCTACGGCCTTCGAACCCTCCCCCATGAGGTATGGCTGTGCCGTTTTGCTCATCAATTTTGGTTTGGCACCACTACGCTATCGCATGGACTCCCTGGAAACTTTCTTGGCGCTCTCTTGGGTGCTGTGCTCCAAACCCTTGGAAATTGGCAGTGCGGTAGCGGATGAAAAGGGCAGCCCCGTTCACAGGCAGTGCTACTCAAGCCGCATGTGTGACGAACTGGCGCAAAGAGATGTTGCCGAGAGACAAAAGGGAGCACGATAGGACTATCCTTTTCGTCTGGAAGGCTCGTAACGAGTTTTGGTGCAACTGTGTGCGTCGAAGGCGGCCCGCACTTCGGCGGATGGCTTGCGCTTGTGTGCGGGCGCATCTGGAACAACCCAATCGCATTCCGAGCAGCCCCAAGCCGAAAAGCTTATGTTTTCGCGCCAAATTAGTTTTCCAGGCACGGCAACCGGCATTCTGCCACAGCAACTCCAAACCGCGCTAGCTCCCGGGGAAAGGGTCGGCCCGTTCTGCGTACCGTTCCGAAATTGCGCCGCGAAGCCTTCCTACGCTCCTTTGCGCCACGGTCGGATTTTGTCCAGCCAGGGTTGAATTTTCTTCAGCCACAATTGGCCTATTCTCATCTCGCCGTCACCGTCCCATTTGACCACGGCATCTTCTTCGTTGGTTTGTTCAACGGTGCCGACTTCCCCGGTGGGCTTTCCGAAGTTTCCCAATCCTTCGACGCGATCACCGGGAGTCAGTTCCTGCCCTCCCGCTTGCGGCGAGACTAGCGAGGGCCGCTTAGCGCGGTCTGAGTCCGGTAAAGCCCCGGGATGTGATAAGGGTGGCTGGGCAGCTTTGGGCAGTTTGCGAGTTGACCTATCGCGGAGATTCTCCATCAGTTTTACCCTCCAATCTCAGCGTAGTCCGGCAGATGACGGGTAGGTGGTCTGAAGTGCACAACACAGACTCTTTGTGTAGGTTAGTTGCGCTCGCGCACAAGCGGCTTATGGTCGAGAGTTCAAATCCGGAAGTAACTCCACCCAGACTGGGCGGTGCCATTCCTACTTCCCCGAATGAGCCTGGGGCGCTTCGCGTCGATGGCGCAGTGCTCGGAGATGGGTTTCCCGCGCCGGGCCATATTTCGAGTTTAGCGCGGCAGCGACTCCGAGCGTCGCGGGATCTACTGCGGAACGAGACGACTAGTTGCTGACGCCGACCGTCATCTTGCCGAACTGACTGAATGACTGGTCTATTCAGTTCCGGCCGGACCCCAGTTCCTGAGGCTCAGGCCACATACGCCCTATCCCGGATTGCCGTTTCCGGGTGGCGTTGCTGATCTATTTCTCTACAGAGCTGGTCAATCAACGCCGCCAGTTTCTTGGGGTCCTGCTCGACACTCACTAGCTCCGCCGTTCCGCACCAAGTGGCCGGGTGTAGGTTCAACATAGGGATTCTCCTGAGACAATCCCAACTGTATCCGCGCCCTGCCGGGCGTGGCTGAGCAATACTGCCCAGTCAGGGCCTTCTCATTATGTGGTCGACCCCATATGGCCGACCCGCTGAAAGAGACTGGCGGAGAGGGTGGGATTTGAACCCACGATACCCGTTAAGGTATGTCCGCTTTCGAGGCGGATCGTTTCAACCACTCACGCACCTCTCCGG
>Ga0080027_10001316_pt1 | contig 10122 bp, 11 predicted proteins | sample OrgsoiDNA2013046_FD_70962 | JGI IMG/M metagenome (GOLD analysis project Ga0080027, IMG submission 70962) | Permafrost soil microbial communities from the Arctic, to analyse light accelerated degradation of dissolved organic matter (DOM) -... | ecosystem: Environmental > Terrestrial > Soil >...
GGGGACAGAGCCGCCCGGGGCAGGTGCCGGATGGGCCGCAACGGCCCCGCCGCCCGAGGCCTCTCCCTTGGCCGTCTTTTCGGTCTTTTCCGCGGCTTTGGCCTCTTCGAAGGCGCTCTTGACGGTCTGGGTGGCCAGGGACGACGTCACCTCGATGTCGGGGCGCACCTTCAGGGCCTTGACGAAATATGCCAGTCCCTCGTCGTGATCCTCGAAGCCGTCGATGTACAGCACACCCAGGTGCAGGTAGGTGCGAGCCATGATGGGATGGGCCTGCAGCTGACTATCCTTTTTCGCGAGCGCAACCGCCTGGAGCAACTGACTCTTGGACTTGTCGAAATCGCCAGCGCTATAGGCCACGATCGCCGCCTTGTTGAGCGACGTCATCTGCTGGACGAGGGCGTCCTGATCTGGAGCGGCCGCGGTCGTCCCCGGCGTCGCGAGGACTATCCCCATTGCCAGCCCCAGGGAGACGACGCGGACGGAGCTGGGAAGTGCAAATGGTCGAAGTGTCATGAGCGGATCCTCTCAGTTGTCGGTTCAGCGCGCGGTCAGCGCGGTCGGCCCAACGGCCGGTCCGAGATCTTAGGTGTCGCCAGAGCGGCGTTTTCGTCTAACTGCCGGTTTCGCAACCCGTTGTTTTTGATTTCGCCCCTGGCCCCAGGCATTCTTCTACTCTGTGAGAATGTTGGTCACCGGCGGAGCCGGGTTCATTGGATCGTGTTACCTGAGGCTGATTCGAAGGATGCGTCCCGAGGATCTGGTCGTGAACGTGGACGCGTTGACCTATGCCGGCAACCTGGAAAACCTCCAGGCCCTCGCGTCCGACCCAGGTTACCACTTCGTGCGCGCCGACATCAGGGACCAGGGCGCGATGACTGCCGTGCTGCGACAACACACCATCGAGGTCATCGTCAACTTCGCGGCCGAGAGCCATGTCGATCGCAGCGTGACATCCGCTGAGCCGTTCCTCGACACCAACGTGGCGGGCACGCTGCGCCTGCTCGAGGCGGCGCGAGAGGCCAAGGTGCGGCGCTTCGTGCAGATCTCCACTGACGAGGTGTACGGCTCGCTCGGCGCGACCGGTGCGTTCGAGGAGACCACGCCCATGGATCCGCGCAGCCCCTACTCGGCCAGCAAGGCCGCCGCGGATCACTTCGTGTCCGCGTTTCATCACACGCACGGCCTGGATACGGTCATCACTCGTTGCTCCAACAACTACGGTCCTTTTCAGTTCCCCGAAAAGCTGATCCCCCTCATGATCCTGAATGCCTTCGACGGCCATCCGCTGCCGGTGTACGGCGACGGGATGCAGGTGCGCGACTGGATTCACGTGGAGGATCACTGTCGGGCCATCGATCTGGCGGTGACCCGTGCCTCCCCGGGCGCCGTCTACAATATCGGAGCCGAGAACGAGCGTCCGAACCTGGACGTGGTCCGCGCCATCCTGAAGCTGACCGGCCGGGATGAGTCCCTGATCCGTCACGTGACCGATCGGCCCGGGCATGACCGCCGCTACGCCATGAATTCAGCCCTGATTCGCCGCGAGCTGGGATGGTCGCCCCAGCATGACTTCGAGCACGGCCTGGCGGACACCGTGACCTGGTACCGCGACAACGCTCCCTGGTGCCAGCATGTCCGAAGCGGTGCCTACCGTTCGTACTACGACGAGCAGTACGCCGCTCGCCTCAACCCGGCAGGAAATGCCAAAAAGGACAAGAAGGATCTTCGATGAGCGAGTCTGATCATCATTTGCGCGGGGTGGTGCTGGCGGGCGGGACGGGCTCACGGCTGTTCCCCTTGACCAAGGTCACCAACAAGCACCTGTTGCCCGTGGGCCGCGAGCCCATGATCTTCCACCCGGTGAAGAAGCTGGTCGACGCCGGCATCCGGGAGATCCTGATCGTGACCGGCACCGAGCACATGGGCGCGGTGGTGGGGCTGCTCGGCAGCGGGAAGGACTTCGGCTGCGAGCTCACCTACCGGGTCCAGGACGAGGCCGGTGGTATCGCGCAGGCGCTGGGCCTGGCGCGCGGCTTCGGGCGAGATGGCGGGCTGGTGGTGGTGCTGGGTGACAACGTCTTCCAGGCCTCGTTGTCACCCTTCGCGGACGCTTTCAGGAAGCAGGGTCGCGGCGCCAAGATCCTCGTCAAGGAGGTTCACGATCCGGGTCGGTACGGCGTGGCCGTGACCGAAGGACAGCGGGTGGTGCGGATCATCGAAAAGCCAAAGAATCCACCCAGCTCGCTGGCGGTGACCGGAATCTACTTCTACGACCAGGAGGTGTTCCGGGTCATCGCGGGATTGCGACCCTCGGCGCGTGGAGAGCTGGAGATCACCGACGTGAACAACGCCTATATCCAGCGAGGCGAATTGACCTTCGACACCCTGCCCGGCTGGTGGACCGACGCCGGGACCTTCGAGTCGCTCAAGTACGCCAACGATCTCACCACCCAGACTGCTACCCAGACGACGCCCCCCGACCCGCAGCGGCCCTGATTTCAGGGCGGGCGGCGCCCCGGCGCGATCTCCGAGATGGGCAGGTTCTGCCGGTCCCGATCCGAGAGGCTCGGGACGATGGACGAGGCCGGGCCCTCGTCACCGCCGAGGCCCCAGTCGACGCCGAGCGCGGGATCGTTCCAGAGGATGCCGAGCTCGTCGCTGTTGTCGTAATACTCGTCGACCAGATAAGTCATGTAGGACTCGCGCAAGGCCAGGAACCCGTGCGCCACTCCCTTGGGAATGTACAGGGCCACGCGGTTGGCCTCGCCCAACTCGACGATCTCGGCCGCCCCACGCGTGGGGGAGCTCTGGCGAAAATCGTAGAGCACGGCGCGGACTTGACCGATGGGGACGTTCCACAGGTCCGCCTGCTTGAGGTGATAGTGCAGTCCGCGCAGGACGCCCGCCGTCGAGAACGAGCAGTTCCCCTGCACCATCTCCCTCGATCCGGGAACCCAGCTGCGCCGGAAGGTCTCGAAGAAGAACCCGCGCGTGTCGCCAAAGACCTTGAGCGGGATGGTGTAGACCCCGTCGATCAGCGCCGACGGGCGTGCCGGGGTCGACGGCTCTGGCGAGGTCGATACTGTGGTGGAGGAGCTGGAAGCGGGCGTCATCAACTGGGCCATGCGCCCTTCAGGTTAGCGGTCTCGAGGCCCGAATGAAAGCCCGCGCCGCCACCTGCCAGTCCGGCATGGTGTCGAGGCCCCGGAGCCGCAACATCCGATTTTCGAGGATGGCGCGGCGGGGACGGGGCGCTCGCATCATGGGGAGCGCGGCCGTGGCGAGGGCCTCGACGCGCTCGGGGCCGAGCCCCAGCTCCTGCGCCACGAAACGAGCATAGTCGGCCCAGCTGGTCTCGCCGGCCGAGGTGCAATGATAGACGCCGAAGTGATCGGTGTGGGCCAGCGCCCCTGAGACCCACACGACATCCTCGACCCAGGTGGGTGAGCCGAGCCGCTCGCGGTCGGCCCGCACCGTTTGGCCAGCCAGCAGCCGCGGCAGGATCGTCGACGGGAAGTTGCGGCCACCATGTCCGTAAAGGCAACCCACGCGCAGCACGAACAGGCGCCGGGAGGCGGCCGCGGCCAGGCATTCCCCCGCCACCTTGGAGCGTGCGTAGATCCCCTGGGGCGACGGGGCATCGAACTCGTCGTAGGGGCGCTCCAGCTCCCCATCGAAGACGAAGTCGGTCGAGTAGTGGACGAGCTTGACGCCCAGACTCGACGTCACGCGCGCTAGGGTCTCCGGCCCGATGGCATTGGCGCGATAGGCGTCGTCGGGCTCGTCCTCGGCCCGATCGACGTTGGTGTAGGCGGCGGCGTTGAACACGACGTCGGCCTCTGCCTCGGCGATGGCGCGCGCGGCCGAGACCGGATCGCTCACATCACACTGCCCGCGGCCCCGCGACTCCACCTCGAAGCCACCACCCGCGTTGGTGGGCAAGAGCGCCACCAGAGCCTTGCCGAGCGTCCCGTCGGCCCCCAACACCAGCGCCTTCATGACGTCGGTGGACGCCCGGCCAGGGCCGAACGGACATCTTCCTCGTCGGCGCGCACCATCATCTGCACCAGCTCCTTGAAGCGCACCTTCGGCTGCCAGCCGAGGATCCGGTGCGCCCGCGCCGCGTTGCCCTGCAGGTGATCGACCTCGGTCGGCCGAAAATATCGGGGGTCGATCTCCACGTACTTCTTCCAGTCGAGCTCGAGGGTTTCAAACGCCACGTCCAGGAGCTCGCGGATGCTGTGCGACTCACCGGTGGCGATCACGAAATCATCGGGCTTTTCCTGCTGCAGCATGCGCCACATGGCCTCGACGTAGTCGCCGGCAAACCCCCAATCGCGACGAGAATCCAGGTTGCCGAGGTAGAGCTTCTGGTCGAGCCCATGCCGGATGCGCGCCGCCGCCCGGGTCACCTTACGCGTGACGAAGGGAATGCCCCGTCGAGGCGATTCATGATTGAAGAGGATCCCGCAGCTCACGAACAGCCCGTAGGCCTCGCGGTAGTTCTGGCACAGCTGGTGGGCGAAGACCTTCGCGCAGGCATACGGGCTTCGCGGCTGAAAGGGGGTGGTCTCGTCCTGGGGCGGCGGGGCGGCTCCGAACATCTCGCTGGACGACGCTTGATAGAACCTGGTCTGGATGCCGGAGTCGCGGATCGACTCGAGGAGCCGCAGGGTCCCCATGCCCACTGTCGACGCCGTGTACTCGGGCACGTCGAAGCTGACCCGCACGTGGCTCTGGGCGCCCAGGTTGTAGATCTCGTCGGGCCGGACCTGATGCAGGATCCGACCGAGCGAGCTGGCGTCGTCCAGATCGCCGTAGACCAGGCGCAGGCGATAGCTGGCGGCGTGGGGATCTTGATAGACCGGATCCAGGCGCTCGGTGTTGAACGAGCTGGAGCGGCGGATGATGCCGGTGACCTCGTAACCCTTGGCGAGCAGGAGCTCGGCCAGATACGAGCCGTCTTGACCTGTGATGCCGGTGATGAGTGCTTTTTTCATGGAGATTGGGTCTTCGGTCCTTGGTCGTGCCCAGGGCCCGCGGCGCTGGGGGCGCTGACTGGAGCGGTGGAGGTGAGCAACTCGATGCGCTTTCGGTTCTCTTCGTAGTACGAAACGGTTCGCTTCAATCCTTCCTCGAAGGACACGCGGGCCGAGAATCCAAACCTCTCGCGGGCGCGCGTCACGTCCAGACGTCGTCGCGGCTGGCCATTGGGCTTGGAGGTGTCCCAGACGAATCGGCCCCGAAATCCGGTGGCCTTGGCGATGAGATCTGCGAGATCGCGGATCGAGATCTCGGTGCCGCTGCCCAGGTTCACAGGATCGCTCGAGTCGTACCTCTCGGCCGCCAGCAGGATGCCCTCCACCGCATCCTCGACGTACAGGAATTCCCGGGTGGGAGAGCCATCGCCCCACAGGACCACCTCATCCTGACCCGCGATACGCGCCTCGACGCACTTTCGGATCAACGCGGGGATCACGTGCGAAGAGTCGAGCGCGAAGTTGTCGCGCGGACCATAGAGGTTGACCGGATAGACCACCACGCTGTTCATGCCGTACTGCGCGCGGTACGCCTCGGACATCACGCTCATCACCTTCTTGGCGATGCCATAGGGGGCGTTGGTCTCTTCGGGATACCCGGACCAGATGTCCTCTTCCTTGAACGGGATCGGGGCGAACTTGGGATAGGCGCAGATGGTGCCCGTGGCGACCAGCTTCGCGATCCCGGCCAGCCGGCACTCCTCGAACAGGTGTGCGCCCATCATGAGGTTCTCGAACAGGAAGCGCCCGGGATTGTCACGGTTGGCACCGATTCCTCCCACCTGAGCCGCCAGATGGATCACCATGTCGGGGCGGGCCTCGGCCAGCATGCGGGCCACCGCGGGTCGATCGACCAGGTTGGTGGTGGCGCTTCGTGGCACCACGACGCTGGCGCCGGCGCGCTCCAGTCGCTCGACCAGGAAACTGCCCAGAAAACCAGAACCGCCGGTGACCACGACCCGGCGTCCGCTCCAAAATGTCTGAGGGGGCATCGGCGCACTTTAACCAAGGCGCTGCGGCCTGGCCACTGTGAGACGCCGGGGCGGGGGCCGGAGCGCGTCACTCGGTCAGCGCGGCACGCAGGGTGCGACGACCCGAGGCGAGCTCGGCCGAAAGGGCAGTGAGCTCGGCCAGGGCCGCCGTCGCGTGGGCGGGGCTCGGGGAGACTCCCCCCCGCTTGACCGTCGCACCGTAGGTGGTCACCACGAAGATCCGGTAGACCTCGGCGCGTTCGGCCGGCAAGGTCTCGCCATAGGCCGCCACCAGATCCGCCAGATCATGTGGCGGGTGGCCGGCCAGGATGGCGCCCGCCCAGGCGCAAAGCAGCTTCACCTGGAAGTTGCGAATGGGACCGAGGACCGCGGCGGGGCTGATACCGGCTGGGACCCTGTCTCCCACGAACGGCGCGTAAATCTCGGACGGCGCCACCTTGCGCCCGATCCCCGTCGATTGGGCCATCCGATAGATCACGGCCGCGATGACGCCCGGCTCGACGAGCATCTCGGCCGCGGGACGGAGGGTCGCGCTGGCGGCCGCGCCAGCGCCCGCGCTTCCTGCACCTGCCGAGCCGCCCACCATCACGGCGGCGTTGCTTCTGACGGCGGCAAAGCGCTCGCGCTGGGTGCCCGTCCCCGCATTGGGTGGCAAGCTGCCCTGAGGCCCCTCGCCCACCCGCCATTCGCGCCCAATCACCTCCATGGCCAGCGCATAGCCATCGATGAGCGGTCGCGCGGACTTCGGGTCGGCAGCCGGCGCCCCGGGCAAGTCCCCTGCAACGTCCGTTGCGGCGCCCGCCAGACGCTCGGCGATCAGGCGACCCACCCGACCGGACGCCGTCTGCACGAAGGCGGGATCGGCCAGCGGATCGTCGCCGACCTCGATCCACAGGACGCGCGCGTGCTGCTCGGAGCTGCCTCCAAAGAGCGACGAGCCGCCCGCGGCCGTGAACCCCGTGCCGAGCCTGGCCTCGTCCGCCTGTGCGATCCGACTGCCGCCCAGGATGAGGGCAGTCGGCTCGGCAGCCGCGGCGCGAGTGGCCGGACCGAACATCCGACCGCGCCATCCGTCCCGCAGCAACTGCTTGGCCAGATAGTCGGTCCGCAAGAGCTCGCCGAGGAAGCCCTCCACGGCGTTGCGATGAATCGGCAGCGCGCGCGGATCGTCGAGGCTGGCCTCGTGGAACACCGGCAGCGAGCCGGGCTTTGCGGCGATGTCGGGGGACCCAGCACCCTTGTTCTCGTAGACCACGTAGGAATCGGCGGCGCCTAGCGGCGCGTCGGTGCGCCGGCATCCGCCGACGGCGATGCCAGCGCCGACGGAGACGCCCAAGCTGGCGACCAGGACCGCCAAGGGGGCGAGGGCGAGGCCGCGGGACCTCCGGGCCGAATCATCCCGGGGCCGGCGGAGGGAGGCTCGCACGAATGCCATGCCTAAACCTACCGGGGTCACCGCGCGATGTCGATCTCAGGTGCGCCAGTGCTGCCTCCCCGCCTGGCGAAGGGGAATGAAGCCCGCGCGTTCAAGCACCCGGACGACTCTCGCGCCCCGCTCACATGCGGGAGGCCGCTCAAGCGGCATTGACCTCGACCGTCGCGATCGTGGTGTGAGGCTCGGGCATAGGCAGGCCGTCAGCCTTCAGGCCGTCAATATAGCCCTCGATCGCCTCGCGGACATTGACGAGAGCTTCCGCTTCCGTCTCGCCCTGCGACAGACAGCCGGGCAGATCAGGCACCGAAACGGAAAAGCCCCCTGCTTCCTCGCGCTCAAGGAGAACGATGTAGCTCCGGCTCATTGTCAAACGGTAACACGCTGCTTCTATCGTGTTGACAGCTCTCGTTCTCGTGTCGGCATCCCCCCCGCAGTACTAGTCAAGCAGGGTGAAATATCGGTCGGCTTGATCTGCGTCCCAGGGATTCATGGTGTGGGCTGTGATATCGCCGAAATCCGGCTCGGCCCAGCGGGGAAAGTGAACCTTGGCTACGCCCTAACGGAACCGCGAGGGCAATCCAGCTCGCTCCCGGACACGGTCGAAGACCCCGGCCTCGGCGATGCCGCTTGCGTCGCCCTCGTCGATGGCCGCCCGTAGCGCGGCGAATTTCCCCTCGCGTTGCTCTTCGCGTTCGAGCGCCCCGCCAACCAACTCCACCAGCACGGCCTGTGGCTCGCGGTGCGTCTCGGCCGCGAGGGCGGCAACGCGCGTCTCGATTTCCGGCGGCAGGGTAAGTGTCAGTTTCACGCAGCTAAGCCTACAGCCGAGAGGGATGAGCAGGCTAGCTTAAGCAAATGGGTGGAGATCTTTCGGGCGACATAAATCCTCGGGACATCGGGGAGTTTTGTAGACGAAGAGGGGACCAACAAGGCATCTATGGGCTGCTGACACTCATAGCCCCTGGAGGTCCCCTCGATGCAGGCCCCGGCCCGGAACAAGCGCTGGGTCGCTCTGGTCGATGGCAATCCCAGTCAGCTGGCGCTGATCAAGCGGGCAGCCAAACAGCACAACGTCGAGCTGACCATCGTGCTCGACCTCATGCACGTGCTCGAATACGTCTGGAAGGCGGGCTTTGCCCTGCACGGCGAGGGCGACACCAAGACCGAGCGCTGGGTCAGTGAGCGGCTGCTCGAGATCCTGCGCGCTCCAGCCAGGTTGCCGCAGGGGTCAGGCGAAGCGCGACCCTGCGAGGGACGAAGGGGAAAGCCCGTCTCGCCGTCGACGATTGTGCCGACTACCTGCTCAAGTACCGGCGCCAACTGCGCTACGACGAGTACCTCGCCGCGGGCGGCCCACCGGGGTGATCGAAGGCGCCTGCCGCCACCTGGTCAAGGACCGTATGGAAATCACTGGCGCCTGCTGGGGCCTGGAAGGCGCCGAGGCCATCCTCAAGCTTCGCTCGCTGCGCTGCAGCGGCGACTTCGACGCCTACTGGACCTTCCACGAGACCCGGGGTCGCCCGCCCGGTGGTTGACGCCCCACGCGGATCTGGCAGGTTCCAGGGGCCTCGAACAGGACTGCGTTCCGACGCCGATCCCGTGACAGGAGTTGCCCCGAGTGCGGCGCAGATCGGGGCTCAGCAATCGGGTGTTTTTCGCTGTCGCGGAGTGCACAGGTTGCGGCAGGCCATCATCAAGAGCATCATCATTGTTTGGCCGAGAGCGGCGAGACAAACTTGGCGGGTTCGGTGATCGGTGCCGCGACGATCGCTCTCGGGTACTGGTGGGGATGGGGAGGCGGAGCGCGATGCGCTCGCAGCAAGAGGCAGGCCTCTATTGGCGCTCACCGCCTCCTCGGAGGCACCCGATATCCGGGCGCACGAGTTGGGCGCGCGGCGTGTTCGCCGATGTCCAAGCGGAGGTCGCTGAAAAGGAACGCCCAGCGGGGCCTCGACGAACCAGGCTTTGACCAGGATCGCGTCGCCGAAAACGAAGCGCCCAGCCGGTAGTCAAGGCCGACGGGTGCCGAACGGAACGAAGGAGGTTCCGCCCATGGCCAAGATACGTGACGGCAGGAGTACCGGCAAAGCGGCGTCCTCGAAGCAGGAAATCGGTCGGTGGAAGCAGGAAGGCCAGCCGACCCACGCCCCTCAAGGGGATCCCAGTAATGCCATGGGGGCGGCTGTTGCCTACGTCCTCGAACGAAGCGGTCGGAGACGCGCGCTCGGGGTGCCGAATAACACCAACCATTGAGAATCTGAAGGAACGGGGCGCGCGCAACGACGCAGAGGCGAACCATCGAACAAAACTAACTCGGGCGTTCAAGGGAGTTTTCGAAGCAACTCGACGCCTTCGGCGAGACCTTTCAGATCTGCGATCGCTCGAACAGGCACGCCCACTGAATCAGCCCGGCACCCGCGAATGTTTCAACGCTGTGTTTGCCGGTAGTCCGCAACCGTCGCCCGTGCTTTCCGAAGCAGGGCAAGACCTTCGCACTGCCGAATACCTGATCTCGTTGGCCGTGGCGAAACTTGAGGTTCTAGGGAACAGCATGAGAAACACCCGCGGCCGGAGACGCGATGCAAAAATCCGAGCTGTGCAAGACGCCCTGAAGAATGCCGGATTGGGCGATACCAAGACGGCCCGAATCCTT
>Ga0080027_10001319_pt1 | contig 10091 bp, 5 predicted proteins | sample OrgsoiDNA2013046_FD_70962 | JGI IMG/M metagenome (GOLD analysis project Ga0080027, IMG submission 70962) | Permafrost soil microbial communities from the Arctic, to analyse light accelerated degradation of dissolved organic matter (DOM) -... | ecosystem: Environmental > Terrestrial > Soil >...
AAGTCCGGGTTGCGGAGGTGGCGAAACTGGTAGACGCACTACTTTGAGGTGGTAGCGCCGTAACTGGCGTGGGAGTTCGAATCTCCTCTTCCGCACGTAAAAATGCCCCCGACGAATGTCGGGGGTTTTTACATTCAGAGGCGTGGCGAACTTGATTTACCCCTTCTTTAATTTTTTATAAAACGGGTTACGCTCTCATTTCCGTTGCCATCATTTAATTTCAACTGGTAAATCCCAGATCCTTGTCCCGATAAGTCAATTGTAATATTGTTATTTCCCGACAATACATTTTTGTTGGCCGAATAAATTACTCTTCCGGAATTATCCGTAATTGACAGGGATAATATGGAGGCTTTATCGACATAAACAGTAATATTGGCAAAGTTGCTCGTCGGGTTGGGTGCAATAGTAACCTGGCTCACCATGTTCGTTTTAGAAGAAACCTGAATAATTCTTGAATAACTGAATCTTTCATCAATATCAACCTGCTTAATCCTGTAGTACAATATTGGCGTGATGATATTTGTATGTATAAAACTATAGTGTCTTATATTGTTTGAATTGCCGGTTGCCACAACACGCCCGGCTTCGGAAAAGTTTAATCCATTTTCTGCATATTCGACTTCAAAATACTGGTTATTTTGTTCACTGGCCGTTGCCCACTCAATATAGTTATTACCCCATTTATGAAATCCCTTTATGTTTAGCCACGCAACAGGTAAAACATTAACCATGGAAACCGCAAATGGGGAGAAACTGTTAAACCCAGTACGGACAACTGTATAAGGGTTAGAGCCAGAGGCTGCGATATCTGAAGCACCATAATCCCAACTACCTCCTGTATAATGGGCCAATCGGGATAATGATCGGTTAAATCCACTAAGTTCCAGCGATGCAGGCCATTGTAAGGCAACAGTACCATTTGATCCACCGGCAGTTCCTTCTGTTATAAGCCAGGTTGCATTTACTGAACCAGCAGAAACTACGCTGCCCGTTACTCCATGTGTATAAACTAATGGCAAAACACTGACACTGAAATTATCGGTAGTGGACCCCGCTGTTAAGGTAACTATCGCAGGTATATAAGCAGTGATGGTTCCGACAGGAAATGTTTTTGAACCGCCATTTGTAACCTGCTGGATAAACGTTCCTGAACCAACGGCGATAGCATAATTATTAGTTGAAGCGCCAGTTATTGAACCGGATGTTCCAATTGTAAGGTTATAATTATCAATAGAAATCTTCCCCGAAGCGAAACTGAGTATGGCATTTATAGTTACATTGTTAGTTAGTGTAACGAGCGCCGTAGTATTATTGATAGTTAAATTGTTAAAGCTGGTAGCGTTTGAGCCACCAATTGTTTGAGCCGTTGAACCACTAAATATTACGGTGCCGGTACCAGCCGTAAAATTTGCGTTATTACTCCAGTTTCCGCCTAATGTGATATTGAGAGAATTGCTATTGAGTGTTCCAGCGTTAATAGTGATATTATTATTAATGGATAATGGGTTAGTTATAGTCTGAGCTGTTACGGCAACCCCATTACTTACAACTAAATTGGGTATTGCTATACTGGAATTTATTTGGAATGTTTGAGTGGCAGGAGTAAGTGCATCGCCGATCTGAACAGTGCCCCCTGTAACTGCGCCGTTTGTGCCGCCGGTATTTACATAGCCAAGGTTGCCTGCCCCCGGTCTTCTGATAATAATAGTACCTCCTGACATGTTAAAATCAGAACCAACTTCGGTTATACTGAATGAGGCAATCCCCGCAGTGGTAGAACCTACAGTTCCCACGATAACTGCGCCGGAAGACATGGCAAAATTCGTTAAGGCTGTTATACCAAGGTTATCCATCCTGCCGGCAATATTCATGGTACCTCCATCCATGATTAGCGTTCCGCCGTCAAAAGTGAGATTATTATTCGAGGCATTTCCAATATTAAAAATACCAGCGGTTACTCTTAGAGAACCTAAAAGAGTTATAGTCCCCCCCGTGGCGGATAATGTTGCTCCGGCATTGTTCAGCCAGATACCCGTGGAGATTGAAACAGTAACATTCCCTGTAAAGGGAGTAACAGTGGATGCTGATGATAATTTAAAACTACCATTAGTAAGTGTAAGAAAATTATTGGCTGCAGTAAAATGAGTTGATGTAATTTCTAGATTCTTTGAATATAAACCTAGGTTAACAGTTACCAGGTTAAAATTGCTTATGGCGCCCGTACCCGATACAACCTGATCGCTATCCTCCGTATTATTAAAAGTTATATTACAAACCCTTGTCGCAGTAGGTGCAAGATCAAAGGTTCCGTTGTTTATAATATTATTATCCAAAAATATCGAATGGGTTGCTGCTGTTGCGCCGGTAGTAAGAGTTGCGCCCGTATGAATAACAATATCCGAATCAACTGTAAGGGTTCTTGCGGTTGCATTATTTCCAATAATAAGACTGCCGCTAATATCCTGCCCCACGTTTAGCATATTGCATGCGCCATTTATATCCAATGTTATAGTATGGCCATTTGCTATCGATACATCATCACCCAAAGTTGGTATGCAGTTGCAATCCCAGGAACCAGTGCTGCTCCAGTTACCGCTGGCAACCGAAACAATTGTCGCAGCAGGCAAAGTGGCTTTCGTTCCGGATAATGCTGTACCCAAATCGCCTTCAGTTACAGCACTAACCTGCCAGTAATAAGAAGTGCCGGGTATAAGCCCGGTTATATTGGCAGACGTTGCATTAGCAACAGTTTCTCCTGCGTAGATAAAAATGACATTATCAGTGGAATGATATATAGCGTATCCAACTTCATTGGTTGCATTATCCGTCCAATTCAATGTCATTCCTATTTTTGATATGACAGTAAAGCTAATATTGGTTGGCGTTCCATTTGGTACCGGCGGGGTAAAACTCAGTTTTGAATTTGATGCAGGCAGTGTGCTCAAACTATTGCTGGCGGTAGAATTAAAGGTAGTGGTATTGGCTGTTTGCTGTGTCAGCAATACCGCCGAAGTTGGTCCCCCGGTAGTCCAGTTTCCATTCACACCAAGGGCATAAGTAAATGCTACCGTACCCGCCGTCATTGATCCATACCAAAACTCGATTTTCCCGATGGTTTCGTAAATTTTAATTTGGAAATTAACAGACCCGGCGGAAGAATTCCACTTATCAAAGTTTTTCCACTCCACAGTCAATACCCTGTTTGGAGCAGTGCCCGTGATTTTGTAAAAAATACTGGTGGCTACGGGAGTGGTTCCACCGCCAGCCGTCCACAAATCATCATAAAGCGGGGCCAATGCCAGCATACTTTGATTAGCAGTAGAAAAAACATTATTGTAGTTTGGGCCGTAGGGGCCCGCTCCTCCATTATTACCGTCGGAAGCAGAAGAAGAAAAGTCAATAGTGCCATTAAGGTTACCGCTGAATTGAGTATACCGTATGCCCAGGTACCAGAAATCGAAGCCAATGGGTTCCTGATAACTCCTGTTATCATCATCCTGGTTAGAAGCAGTATTCCTCCAGGTAAAATAAGAAGGGCTGCTTCCTGAAATGGAGCTGTAAGTTATTCCAGTGGTTCTGGCTACTGAATAGTTGGCACAACTTTGAGCACTTATCAATTCAGGACTTGCTATAAACAGTATTGCCAGCAGCCTAAGGGTTTTCTGGTTCATCGGTAAGGGATTGGATATTGAATGGCCTAAACTACTTCCCTGTCTCTGATTATCTACTACTTAAAACAACCAAATTTCAAAAAATATTGAATCAAGCTATCATATCATACGTATTTATAACTAGTTTTTAAGAATCTGACTTTGCGGTTTTATATTCATTTGCAGTTGACTCTTCTTTTATTTAACTTAACAAAGCTGATAAACCCATTTGAAGATCTCCCTTTTTACTTATTTTTTCACTGCCCCCATTATGAAGCCGTGTTTTACTGCTAAAGAAATAAGCATAAAAAGCATCCCAATCTTATTTTTTACTACGGGCTAATTGGATATAATATTTATTTGGGAGACCTGTTTGGTTTTGAATACTTTTAACATTCATCCTTTTGCTTCCTATGAATAATTATACCCGAAATATTACCACCGTGACAAGTATTGTTGCCATTGTAGTGGGCTGCCTTTCTTTGTCGGGATGGTTTTTTAATATCCCTCTACTCAAATCGGTATTGTCCGGTTGGGCCAGCATGAAATTCAATGCGGCGTTTTGTTTTATTTTATCCGGTATTTCCCTTTACCTCCTCAATATTTCTTTAGTAAACAAGCACCGTAAATTAATTGCCATTGCTTGTGCATGTATCGTTTTTCTAATTGGATTTCTCAGCATTTCAGAATACATCTTCAGATATAATCTCCACATTGATGGACTTTTTTGGAAATCAGGGACAGAAACAGGTCCGGTCTCTTTTCCAGACCGGATGAGCGAAATTACTTGCTTAAATTTTACTTTACTCGGCTTTATATTACTGGTACTTAAAAAAAGGAAATATCCATGGCTTGTACAGACCTTGCTTTTTGTTATAGTTCCTTTTTCCATGATCACCGTTTTCATTTATTTTTTTAGTACTTCTTTTTTAAGCAGCATCCCACTGCTGAACACTACGGCCCCGCATACGGCCATATTATTTATTTTGCTTAGCGCCGGAGTTCTCTACAGTACACCGCTTCAATATATCAGCTTCTCCTTTCAAAAAAAAATAACCGGTTTTTTCTTGTTGGTCTCCCTACTGCTAGGCATGATATTTTACACTTATAATAAAAACCAGGAAAAAGCGATTGACACCAGCAGATCGCTGGAACATACCCAAGAGGTTTTATTTAAGGCTGAAGAGTTAAAGGATCAAGTGAATGAAATGGAAAGCGGAATAAGAGGGTTTATTTTAACAGGCAGCGAAAATGACTTGCCCTTTTTTAGCGCCGCAGCTGACAATATGGATAGCATTATTCGTATGCTTAAAACAATGACAAAAGACGATCCCGGTCAGCGACAGCGGATTGATACACTCGAAAAACTAATTGACGGTTATATTGCCTCCCAGGAAAAACTGGTTAATATTCGCCGTAAAGAAGGGTTTGATGCTGCACAAGAAGTTATTTTGAAAGGTAAAAGGATTTTACTGATTGGAGAATTGCAATCCGTGGTTACCGCCATTGTAGAGGAAGAAAAGCAACTTCTTGGAAAGCGCAAAGCTGAAAATGAAAAAAGTATTCAAAACTCTTCGGGAATTATCAAAGTCTTTCTGGTTTTTATTGTTTTGCTGTTACTGGTTGTTCTAGTGATTATTTACAATAATACCCGCCGGAGAAATAGGGCGGAAGAGCAGATGAAAGAATACAAATATTTCTTTAACAACAACAATGACCTTTGCGGCATTGCGAACTCGGAAGGATATTTTGAGATTATTAATACCAACTTTATTAAGACATTAGGGTACACAGAAAATGAATTTTGCGAAATCCCATTTATTAAATTAATCCATCCCGACGATATTCCCGCAACACTTCACGAATACGCGAAATTGAAATCCGGTGATTTGGTAATAAATTTTGTAAACCGTTACCGTATGAAAGACGGCGGCTATCTGTATCTCGACTGGAATGCAACTCCAAATGCTGCCACTGGAAAACTTTATTGCGTTGCCCGAAACATTACCGAACGAATAAAAGCAGACGAAGCCTTGCAAAATTCTTTAAAGGAAGTGTCCGAATATAGAAATGCATTGCAGAAACAAAGTCAGGCAATAAGTAGGGCCAATGCAATTATTGAATTTGATTTAGAGGGGAATATTTTAACTGCCAATGATAATTTTTTGAACCTGTTTGGTTATTCATTACAAGAAATTAAAGGCAAACATCACCGTATAATATTAAAAGAAGGACAGTTAAATACAAATGAATACAAAACGTTTTGGGAACACTTGAAAAAGGGAGAATTTCATATCGGCGAATTTGAACGAAAATCAAAAGGCGGGCAAACCATTTGGATTCAAGGTTCCTACAATCTGATTTATGATGTAGAAAACAAGCTTGTCAAAGTGTTTAAAATTGTAACAGATATTACTGATCGAAAAAAATTGGAAGATGAAATCAAACAATTCAATCAAGAACTGGAGCAAAAAATAAAAGAACGAACAGAAGAATTATTAAAAAGTCAACAGCTGTATAAAAACCTGCTTGATAATATGAACGAAGGTTTTATTGTTGACAACATTTCGGGTAATATAACATTTGCAAATAAGGAATTTTTAAAAATCTTTGGCCTGGCGGAAGGCGACTTAAGCAACCTTGTACATGAAGATTATTTTGCACCTGAATACCATGAAATGCTTCGCAGCATGCACAAACGCAGGGTAGCAGGAGATCAGGTACCTGGTGTTTTCGAATATGAAGGGCTGAGGAAAGATGGCAAAAGGATCTGGCTTTGGGTTCATGTAAACCCGGTTATTGAAAATGGAACTGTCATAGGTACGCAATCCCTTATCAGGGATATTACAGAACTAAAAAACGCGGAAAAAACTCTAAAGGAATATGCAGAAGAACTGAAAACCTCCAATATCGAGCTGGAGCGTTTTGCTTATGTAGCCAGCCACGATCTGCAGGAACCCGTGCGTATGGTAAGCAGCTTTTTAACCCTGCTCGAAAAAAGATTAGGCAGCCAGTTAGACGAAACCGGCAAGCAATATATTAATTTTGCTGTTGACGGAGCCGGACGCATGAAAACGCTTATCCAGGACCTGCTGCTCTATTCAAGAGTAGGCACTAATAAAGAGGATTTTACTTCAATTGACCTCAATGAAGTAATGCAATACACAACCAGGGTGCTGGAAGAAAATATTAAGGAAACCGGCACTGAAATAACAGTGAAATCTTTGCCAGTGATTGTTGCTAATAAAACGCTTACCAGCCAGTTGTTTGTGAACCTCGTAAGCAATGCAATAAAATATCATGGAGATAAAAAGCCAGAAATTGAAATAGGTTGTAACGAAGAGGGCGGCCAATGGGTTTTTTATATAAAGGATAATGGCATTGGCATTGACCCTAAATACTTTGATAAGATATTCATCATATTTAAGCGCCTGCACAACAAAAGCGAATATTCGGGAACCGGTATTGGCCTGGCAATCTGCAAAAAAATCGTAGAAACTCATAAAGGAAAGATATGGGTTGAGTCAGAAACACGAAAAGGCAGTATATTTTATTTTTCCATCCCAAAATAAATTGCATGAACAAAGAAGATGTAAAAATTTTACTTATAGAAGATAATGAAGGAGATATTGTATTGACCCTTCAGGCGCTGAAAGAAGCCAAAGTCGTCAATGTCGTATATGTGGTAAAAGATGGTGAAGAAGCGCTGAAATACCTAAGAAAAGAAGGCAGTTATAACGATGAAGAAACACCTGGTCTCATTTTGCTGGACATAAATCTGCCCAGGTTAGACGGTATAGCCGTGTTGGCGGAAATAAAAAATGATGCGGCGTTCATGACCATACCAGTTGTGATGCTGACTACATCCAATGCAGAAAAAGATATCATGGAGTCATATCGGCATCATGCCAATTGCTATATCACCAAACCGGTGGATTATCAGAAATTTATGGATGTGGTGCTTGCGATCAAAGATTTCTGGATCAATATTGTGAAATTACCTGAACATTAAAAATAAGGAATACCAATAATTAAAACTATTAATAACCTATTGAATGCATGTATAGAAATATTAAACCATATCGTTTGCTGATAGTAGAAGATAATCCCGGGGATTATGTTTTACTGGAAGAATATTTCCGTCTTAGTCAACTGTCGATAGAAAAAATCCATCATGCAGTGAATATGGCGGCTGTACCTGCGCTTATAAAAGAAAACATTTTCGATATTGCCCTGCTCGACCTTACGCTACCCGACAGCAATGGTGTTGACTCTGTTATGACATTGACCCGGTTGCTGCCTCAAACACCTGTTATAGTATTTTCGGGTTTGTCAACAATTGAAATAGCTGTAGAATCCATTTCAATGGGGGCACAGGACTACCTGGTAAAAGGAGAGTTTGATGAGAAGCTGCTGGCAAAATCTGTTCAATACAGCATTGAAAGAAAAAGATCAATCGAAAGACTGCGGGAAAGCAATGAACGGTATGAGTTTGTAAATAAAGCCACCCTTGATACTATCTGGGAATGGGATTACCTTACCAAAGAAGGTTTGTGGGGAGAAGGAATTATTAAAACATTCGGATACACAGAATACAACCTGAAATACGATATGAACTGGTTGAATGAATTTATTCATCCGGATGATAAAGAAAAGGTTTTAAAAACCATACAATACCATATTGAAAATGGTTTAAAAAACTGGCAAGAGGAATACCGTTTTCGCTGTGCTGATGGAACCTATAAAGAAGTATTTGACAGGGGATATATTCTTTTTGACAAAAACAAGAAGCCTTACCGGATGATTGGTGCTATGACGGATCTGACTGAAAAGAAAAAATTGGAAAGAGAACTAGCTGAACAACAGCTTAAACAGCAAAAATTAATAACTGAAATTACCATAGAGTCTCAGGAAAATGAAAGAAATGACCTGGGAAGAGAACTGCATGATAATATTAACCAGATACTGGCCACTGTAAAAATGTACCTGGGTATGGCTAAATCGGGTCGGGGTATCCCTGAAGACCTGATTAACAAAAGCTATGAATATGTGAATGACGCTATGGAAGAAATCAGAAAACTCTCTCATTCACTAGTGGCGCCTTCGCTGGGCGTTATTGGTCTGAAAGAAGCCCTGCTTGATCTGGTAGAAGGCACAAATTTGCTAAACGGACTGCAGGTACATCTATTTATAGAAGAAAAGTATTCTGAAAAAAATGTGGATAAAAATAAAGAGCTCATGTTTTATCGTATTGTACAGGAACAGCTGAACAATATTACTAAATATGCCAAAGCAAAAGAGGCTGTTATTAATATAAAAACAGATAATGGAAAACTGTTTTTATCTGTTGCCGACAATGGGGTGGGATTTGATCCTTCACAAAAAGCCAAAGGGATCGGTTTGAAAAATATCGACGGCCGGGTGGAGTTTTTTTCGGGCAGTATGAACATCATTTCAGCTCCGGGAAAAGGATGCACACTAGAAGTTTGGATACCCGAATAATGAGAAAATATATTCACTATGAAGAAAATAACTGTCGTAGTAGTTGACGATCATAGGTTGATCAGGGAAATGTGGGCGAAATTGTTTGCTACCAGAAACGATATAGTTGTAGTAGGTGATTGCGGCGTATTTGACAAGGCAATTGAATTGATAAAACTTAAAAAACCGGATATTGTTTTACTAGACATCAATTTACCTCCTGCTTCCGGGTTGGATGCAGTTCCGTTAATACTAAAATATTCACCCGGTACAAAAATCATCGCCGTTTCCATGCATACCGAACCGGTTTACGCTAAAAAGATGATAAAACTGGGAGCCAAGGGATACGTTTCAAAAAATTCATCTTATGAAGAAATGTTTAATGCCGTTGATAAAGTAAGGGACGGAAAACTGTTCATATGTACTGAAATGAGGAATATCTTATCTGACCGCCAATTATTTAAAGATGAAGCCAGTGAACCGGGTATAAACGATCTCACATTTCGTGAAATTGAAATTGTCAAATTTATCAAAAAAGGTCTTTCCTCTAAAGAAATTTCTGCCAGTTTAAATATCTCTACCCGGACAGTGGATGTGCATAGGCAGAATATTCTCAAGAAGTTAAAATTAAAAAACACAGTGTCCCTCATTAATTTTATTAATACGAATGATCTCCAATTTTGAGGAAGCACACATAAACAGCTCGTGCACCGCTCTTGGGTTCCGCTATTTCATATCCGGCATATCCATCATTTTCGTATCGCCCTTTGCGACTTTGAAATCGAGGACTTTGAGGTTCATCTTCTCGATCTGATTTACACCCTCTTTGATTTTTATAAACTGGTTGGGTGTAACATTCTTAAATTTCTGGATGGTTCCCGTGGCGGGCCATTTAATAATTAACTCATCAATGACAGTGGCCCTTCCGATCCCGATTTCCTTTCTCAATGGGTTCGC
>Ga0080027_10001320_pt1 | contig 10090 bp, 9 predicted proteins | sample OrgsoiDNA2013046_FD_70962 | JGI IMG/M metagenome (GOLD analysis project Ga0080027, IMG submission 70962) | Permafrost soil microbial communities from the Arctic, to analyse light accelerated degradation of dissolved organic matter (DOM) -... | ecosystem: Environmental > Terrestrial > Soil >...
CTTCTCGAGTAATACTATTATTATATTATTTCTATTCCTATTATAATATAATAAAAGTAAAATTCGGAATAAAGAATTAAATAAAAGAAATAAAAGAAATTTAATAAAGAGAAAAAAAAGTAATTAAAGAAAATAAAGAATAAAAGAATTAAACGAAAGAAATTTAATAAAATTAAAATAAAAGAAATTTAATAAAGAAATTAAAAAATCGATTAAGAATTCGAATTAATAAAACGCGGATATATCGCTTTTATTTAAAAAGAAAAAGGGGAAAATAACGTCGTTCGATATCTCGTTATCGTCGAATAATACTCTAACTCGTCCCCCCTTCCGAAAGCGCTAACGAGATCCGATTTATTCCTCTCTTATTTTCTCCCCCGAGGGGAAATAAAAAAAGATTCTACCGAAGTCGAGTCGATTCGAAAAGATAAATCTGCTCGATCTAATAAAGAGCGAAGTTATACGAAATCTATTTCGCTACCTCGACTTAAATAACTATAGCGCGCTTCGGTAATAAAATCGCCGCTAGGTTAACCTCTTACCCGCTTATATCCCCGATAGTCTTGTTTATACCGGCTGGCCCGCACTCGTTCGCGACCTCGACGTGCGGTATAACGGAACCCGAAATTCGGAGAACTGGCCCCGATTATTCTATGCGCCGTTACCCCTCGCCGAGAATTTCGATCCCGGTCAACGCGTCCCGGACTATAAAGGCGTCGAAGGACCGGTCGGGCCGTGTACCACCCGCGACCGCCGCGGGCTGAGGCCCTGCCAGGGCCCCGCGCATCATGGCCACTTCCTCCTCTGCGACGACTGTGCTGAGGCCGCCCAGGACCACTGGGATTGGACCCGCATGTGGCCCTTTCGACGGCTGCAACTCTGTCGGGACTGCTCGCGGAGGCGCCGCCAATCGGCCCCGTCGGCCCCGTTCTGTGATTGCGTCGGGCGCGTGGACCGTCGTCAGTGTCACCTCTGTGCCCGGTGCCGTCGAGATCAATTCCGGGCCGTTCAGGATCGGCTGGTGCGGGTCGCCGCGGCGCGGGAGGACGAGGGCACCATGTTTCCCGTCATGCCCGCCTATCCGTCCACGACGCTGCAGCGCTACATCGACCCCGTCGGAGGCCAATGGAATTACTGTGTCTGTGGGAAGGATTTCGACCAAATGGTCCGGAGCTATCCCCTGCCGCCCACGCCGCCACCCCCCAATACCGTGCCGGGACAAGGCCGGGTGATGGAGGACATGTGGATCGAATGTCTCTATTGCTCGCGGGAGATGAGTCCGATCGACTGTCCGCGACCGTGTTACTGACGCGAGTAAGTCGTAGAATCCATGCCGGCGCGGCGGGCGTCGGGGTAGGGCCGTTGACGATGGACAAGAGGTAAGTCGTCTTGCGTTCGACCGCGAAAGGCGTGGTCACCGGACGGGTCGACCATTCCCACCCTCAATCAGCCGATTCGGATGCGGCTTCGTATAGTGGTCGTTAGAAGACCCCGAGGCGGACGGACGGTGGTGGAATAAACGAGGTCGGACGGTTCGTCCGATGAAACTCAGCCGAAAGGAGCGGAAACCAATCCATACCGAAAGGGACTCCAAGGAGGATGCGCGGAGTAAGAGAGGTAGACAATTGTCCACGGAATCCGCCGCTCGACCGGACATCACGGCACCGGTAACAATCGGGCTCCAGTGACGGAACCCGCGAGCCAGAAAAGAGAAGTAAAGTAAATGCAGTTCCATCACATTCCGGGACTTCAAGGGGGGTTCGTGCAGAAAGAGGTAGACAATTGTCTACGGGCCTTGCAGCGCCCTCCGACTTCACGGCACCGATAACAATCGGGCTTCAATGACGGAATCCGCGAGCCAGAAAAGAGAAGTGAAGTGAATGCAATTCCATCACAGTCTGGGACTTCAAGGAGGGTTCGTGCAGGAAGAGAGGTAGACAATTGTCTACGGGCCTTGTAGCGCGCTCCGACTTCACGGCACCGACTTCACGGCACCGATAATAATCGAGCTTCAGTGACGGAACCCGCGAGCCAGAAAAGAAGAGAAGGTGAATGCAGTTCCATCACCGTCCGGGACTTCAAGGAGGGTTCGTGCAGGAAGAGAGGTAGACAATTGTCTACGGGCCTTGCAGCGCGCTCCAACTTCACCGTAGAAATAGACACTATTAATCCTGAGATTTCCATATACCGCGATGTCCATCTTGACCGTGACGACGTGAGCGGCCCGAATCATCGTTGACGGGCGGGCGACGAGGACGGCCGATATATGAATCCTTCTCCACGTCGATCGTTCGAGACGGGAAGGGGAAGGTGGAGTAAATATATATAAAGATGGCGGGTAACAAGCGACTGTCCACACAAAGATGAATGGCCGGAGATCGACCTGCCAGACATTCTTTTCTACATCCAGCCACCTCCTTCCAAGTATGATGGAGTCAAGGTTGAAGATCTCATCGAAGATGGCGCATCTGTCGCGAGCGATGCGCCAGACAGGCATAATATTCGACAATTGGAGATTCTTTCAAGAAATATTTCTCTCGACGTACCGGGTTGGCTGGTGGAGGCCTGGCGCCGCCTAGATACGCGCATAGGCGACCAGGACATTCTCGATCGCCAGTATGCGGACCCGTCTCTGGGGCTTAAGAAGCATACTCAAAATGCCCTGCAAAATCATTGCCGTCGCGAGGGTCGAAAAGTTCTGAATACATGGGTAGAGTACGGCCGGCGAGACGAGCCGCACCGTACCGAGGTCGAAGCCATTGAAGGTATGTTTTATGAGAATATACAGCTCAACACCACGCTTAAGCGCAGCAGGTTGTTTAATAATCGTCTTGTCCGAGTTAGACTCGAAAGAAGAGTTGAAGACGGTCTCTACTACGCTATACCGCACGAAGTCACTGTGCAAAATTGGAAAGAAACTACTCTGCCTATCGATCATTTCTTACCTGATAGTCAGCCTATGGAGATGACTCAGAGTATGCGTGCTGCTTGGGAGATGTATCTCATCCTTGTGGAGAGAGCAACAGTCCATGGATATTGTCACTGGTCGAAGCTTGAGAGAAGTTGCCTTCCGGTCACTTGGTATGACAGAACTACTACTAAGTCGATCCCGAATGATACATACGATGGCGGCTGTGCCACTTGTACTCGGAGTATGGATAGGGAAATTCCCGGTACTCCAGAAATCAAACCGGAGCCTTGCGGAGCCCTATCGACGGCGAAATCTAAGAAGAGACGCCGCTCAAAGGGCCGCGCAGAGTTATGGGATCTCGGGGATACGCCAAAGGCTCCTAAGCGACGACAAACCACTAGACTATCAATGCGACGAAATTCTGAGCCAGAAGATAATAGTAGCAGCTCTGCCGTTGAAGACGTCACTTTTGTGGAGACGTACAGAAGAGATCCCAAAGACTATGAGTATTATAGTGTTTCGCCAGCCGGAAAAGTACGAGAATACGATTCAGCTGAATTCTACGAAGATTCAGAAGGAGATCATCTCTCGAACGAAGATGCCATCGATAATGGTCCGACGTATGAGGGAAATGAAGACGAGGAAATCGAAGAAACCCAAAGCGATCCTGATTCATATCTCAAGGTAACATACTTAGTCTTTTATATTTATATCCAGCTGACATATTTTCCAGTCAGACCCCTTTTCGTCAAGCGATGAGAATCCCTTCAGCAGCCCATCTACCATGAACCCGACTCGAAACTCTGGATATCATCAGCTTCTTACTACAACCGCTGGTTGCTCCAGCCCAACACAGCGCTCACTTCAAGCTGAAGCCAGGCTTCGAAGCTCTCACATTCATCCGTCAACGACGTCGTTCCCGATGCACGCGACTAGTGCTCGGGGGGAGAGGGGTAGACAATTGTCTCGCGACAACGATGGCAGCCGCTGGTTTCTCCAGCCCAACACAGCGCGCACTTCAAGCTGACGATCCCTTCAGCAGCCCATCTACCATGAACCCGTCTCGAAAGTCTGGATATCATCAGCTTCATACTGCAGCCGCTGGTTTCTCCAGCCCAACACAGCGCTCACTTCAAGCTGACGCCTGGCTTCGAAGCTCTCACATTCATCCGTCAACGACGTCGTTCCCGATGCACGCGAATAATGCTCGGGGAGAGAGGGGTAGACAATTGTCCCGCGACAACGATGGCAGCCGCTGGTTTCTCCAGCCCAACACAGCGCTCATATCAAGCTGAAGCCAGGCCTCGAAGCTCTCACATTCATCCGTCAACGACGTCGTTCCCGATGCATGCGAATAGTGCTCGGGGGGGAGAGGGGTAGACAATTGTCTCGCGACAACGACGGCTCGCCCACATTCCGTCACCCCGATAAATACAGGCAGATCAGATCCCGGTACTCTGGGGGACGCATCTCGGAGGGAGAGGGGTAGACAATTGTCTACCTAGATGACTACTCACTCTGTCCGGAACTCGGTTAACATAGGTAGATCAGATCACGATATAAAGGGGACGGTTCTCGAAGGAAGAGGGGTAGACAATTGTCTACCTAGATGACTGCCCACGATATCCGGAAATCGGTCAAGGCAGGAATGGGAGATCACCGTATTCGGGAGATGGTGAGGGAGAGAGGGAGACAATTATCTACCTAGATGGCTGCTCGCGCGTGCCTTGTAGTCGAGAAATACACGGGATTTCCAACTCTCCTACCGATCTATCCTTCCATTGTCATAGCCAGAGACCTCACCAAGCACCCATGCCAGCCACGCCCGAAAGCTCCAAGCCCAAGCACCCTTCTCGGGGAAACCGACTCATGAGTCCTCCTCCCCATCCTGCTCTATCTCGGTATCGTCTTCAGTCCCAGCAGACTCATCCAGGGCCATGTCGGCTTCATCCACATACTCCTTGGACAGACCGCCCGACTTCTCCTGAGCCTTGTCCTTCCCCTTTTTCGAGCCCCGAAGATTGTACTTTTTGTCCGCCAATCGTCCCTTCTTCTCCTGCCTTTTCTGAATGCGTAGGGCCCGTTCCTGGATCAGAGCCGTTTGAGCGACCGACTGGACCGCCAGTTCCTCCCGAGCCTGCTGGCGCTGGAGTTCGACGAGACGCTTACGGTGCCGATATGCCTTGGTGGCCGCTTGGTTGAGCTCCTCACGCTTGGCCGCCATGCGCTTGCTGTCCTCTTGTTGGATCCGCCGGCGTTCTTTTTTCAGCTCCTCGACACGTTTTTCTTGGGCGAGGCGTTCTGCAGTCGACATCCGGGTCCGCCGGCTGCGGCTCTTGGCCGGCTTGGATGGCGAGGAGCCCGCGGGCAAGGCGATGGGCACGGGAGCGACGTCAATGTGGCGGGTCCGGACCCGGGCGGGAGTGGCCACCTGTTCTTCATATTGGTCCTTGAGCGTGAGGTCACGGTCACCCCATCGATCCCGAGGGCAGCGCTGGCCGAGCAGAGCCGTGATGATCTGGTTGGACTGGGCTCGGATTTCATCGTCCAAGGCGAGGCGCGCCCGATCCCGCACCTGGTCCTCCCGCGCCAGGCGTTCTGTTTCGTCCTCAATCTGCGCCAGCTCCTGGGCCAGAGCCACCTCGTCCAGGTGACTGGACGTCTGAATGTCCCCTTCCCCGGCGATCTGTTGCAGCTGTGGAATCGGTCAGCAAGAGCCGAGCGGCGGGGGAGAGAGGGAGGTAGACAATTGTCTACGGGGCCCACCCGCGGCCGGGCTACCGTCGTGCTTACCATTTTATCGGTCTGGTTGTACTGTAGCAGCTGATCATAACTGTGGTCCAGCGTGACGATCCAAATGCGCTGGGACTGCCGCTGAGAAATCCGGTGGACGCGCCCGATGATTTGCAAGATCTGGTTGACATTGTCGGCACAGCACAGGATGATGATGTCGGAGCAGTGGTGGTGCAGGTTCAGCCCCGAATTCGACGACTTGAGGTTAAGCAGAAGCGCATTCATGTTGGTGGTCTCGTTGTTGAAGTCGTCAATAAGCTCCTTGCGCTCGGAGCTGTCCAGATTGCTGCGCAACGCCCCGACGGTAAAGCCGAGGTTCTATTACGACACCCGTCATGTCAGCAAACGACCCCGGCAGGAGCGGAGGGAGGGAGGGAGGGAGGGAGAGAGGTAGACAATTGTCGGGCAGGGAGGAAGGTAGACAATTGTCTACGCACGTACCGCCAGAAAGCCCTCGATGTTCCACAAGGTCATGGGCCCGTCGGCGAAGATGAGGGCGCGACGGGGTTGGATCGGGCTCAGGCAGATCTCCCCCATCAGTTTGGCGAGGTATCGAAGCTTGGGGGATTCCTTGCTGAGGTAGACGGCGAAGGTGTACCGGTCGGCGTAGAGAGGGAGGTCACGCTCCGGCTTGGTCAGGTCAAAGTAGTGGCTCATGCCTTTGTCTTGAAACATCTCTTGCCACTTGTGCACGTCTTGGACCATGTGCCGGTGTCCCGAACGGAGAATGACCTTATGCAGGCCGAGGTTCATCGTCATAATAGCCAGCAGGCGATGAATCACGAACGATCGAGTACCCGCGTTGCCTTTACTCGTCTTGTTGGTCCCGGCCACCTTGAAGCTGACGGTACCCCGGTCGCCTTGCGTTCCGTATGTCAAGTATGTAATGTAGGAGTCGTAGAGCTTCTTATACTGCTCCCACTGTTGCTTATCGTTCCACTCCAGCTCGACCGTGCAGATGGTATAGGGCGGAATACTGTCGCCGATGCGGATAAAGATGCCATTGACCTCCAGGACCGTCGCTTGCGTCCGGCGAAGCATCACCACCGGAATGACGGCGCGTAAGACCTCAAAGGCGCGGACACAACGGCCCAGGTCATCTCGTCGATCCATGGCCATACTAAACAAATGGGGGTTCAATCGCCACAGCGGCAGTTGGTACTGCTCATAGTCCAGCAGTTCTTCGGGTTGGTAGGCGGTGGTGAACTGAGGGATATGCTCCTCCTTGTACACGTCAAAGCAAAACGAACCAAACGACTCCTCGATGGCCGCCTTAAAAACATCTCGCCACAGTAAGGTCAGATAGCCGAAAAAGTCGTTACCCCGATTCATCATCGGCGTCGCAGTCAACATGTGGATAATGGTGGTCGAGAGCGCCTCCGAGTCTTCGCCATCAGTCCGAGCTTGACGAATGGCCTCGGCACATTTGGTGTAGGGATTGCGAACCTTGTGGGCCTCGTCCAGGACGAAGCGGCCAAACTTACCTACCACCAACGAGTAGTACTGTTTGCTGGGATCAATAGTGGCCTCCTCGTCGCCGGTGATGTCGTCTAAATCGTCGGTGGCGGGGTCGACGAGAGTCGCCGAGACGGGTCGCACTGAGAATAGGTCAGCAAAGAGGACGATGGTCAAGAGGAGGGGGGGAGGGTGGTGGTGAGGCAGGTAGACAATTGTCCAGGTGGGTGGCGCCAGACAATTGTCTACTCACGTACCAGACGAGATACCCGTGGCCCGCTCGCGGAGGGTGCGGGCGGTCCATGTATCATAGGCGGTGACAATTAAGGTGGCGGCCGTGCGAGGTTCGTCTGCCGGGCAATTGACCTCGAGCCAGGAGGCCAGAGCAGCGGCGCTCCGCGGCAGGGTGCGAGCTTTCATCCCCTTGTTGGTCACCTTGTCCTTGGTCTCGTAGTAGCGCCAGACTGGGAGTTCCGACTTGAAGAAGCGCTGGACTTCGTCGACCCACACGTCCACCACGTGGGGCGGCGTCACAATCAACGTGGGCTTCCACGGACCCGTCGAGCCGGCCGCATGGTCTCGAACCGCGCGTCGGGCACCTTCGAGGATGACACTGAGCATGATGACGGTTTTGCCGGTGCCACAGTCGTCCGCCAGCAAACTGCCGCGCATGGGAGATTGTTCCTGATTGATGGCCCACGCCACGCCCGTGACCTGCCATCCATTGAGCTCCAACACTTCGGGTCCTTGCACGATGGTCTCCACCTGGTCCACGGCCAGAGGTCGCTGACTGCTCCCCTCCCCGGCCTCGTCGGCGGCATCCTGTTCTGGGGCCTGCTGTCGTGCCCGGGCATCCTCCCGCGCCTGCCACTCGATGGGAAAGGGCGTCGGGTGTTCCCGGTCGTACCCAAGCTGGTCACAGGCTTCCGCATATGTGGGCGTGACCGCGCTGACCGTACTCAGCCGGCTTTGTGTGTTCCAGTAATGCTCTCGCTCCCGCTCCGTCATCCCGTCAATCAGGTTCTCCACGCCCGCTTCGCCTTCATTGATCCCCCGACTGAGGAGCCCCTGTCCATCCACGTTAGTCCGTGCCCGAGAGGAAGCGGGAGAGGGAAGGGTAGACAATTGTCGGGGGAGGGGGGACGCGAGACCACCCCGACAATTGTCTACTCACGTACCTGCACGCGCCATGTTTTCTCTTGGACCGCCTCCGACTCTTGCTCGAGGATTTCCTTCTCCGCCGTCACGGGATCTTGCATGCATGGGTCGTCATGTTTGATCTTGACCGTTGCTCCCAGCCGTTCGCACGCCTGTCGTAGTTGGGTCTTGCTCATCATGACCCGCTTGACCGATCGCCCCGCACTCCCGAGTGTATTGGTCGCCCTTTTCGACGCTTTGGCAACCGTGTCGACGGCCACTTCCCATTCGGTGACCTTCTCTTCCATAAACTCGGCATATTTCACCACATCCTCAAAGACTTGGGTCGATGGAATCTCATCCGACGCGACCGTGGCATAGAGTTCCTGCATGACATCTCCCGTGGTCCGGCCGTCGGCGTCATCCACCGCCTCATCCAGCTCTTGTGGTTCCAGATCGCTCACCTCCTGCGCGGTGAAGTACTCAATCGGTCGGGCCTCGGCGCTTTTCTGTTTGGCCAAGAAGCCGGTCTTGTTTTTGGCCGTCCCGGTCTGCCGGCGATAGAAACACAGCAAGACGTAGGCGCGGTACCAGTCTTCCGCCGGGATGTTGGTCTTGCCCACGCAGTGGGGGCGCAGATTCATGGCCTGGTGAGCGGTGCTAAAGATGTGGGGGTTGTGGTGGATCAAGTAGGACATGGTGGCCACATTGACCGCCACCGCATAATCCTGACTGCCCTCCACGAAGCCCCAATCCTTGTGGAGAGGCAGATTGACCACGTTGGTGAAGAGCATGTCGTAGCCATTGTCCGTCAGAGCCGCCCAGATGTGGCGGATCGCGATGTTGGGGATTTGAGCTTTTTCCGTCGCCGTCGAGATCGGCTTCCCGTAGGCGTTGTTGCGGATGGCGTTGTAGTTTTCCAAGATCTGGTGGGTCAGTTGTGACGCCAGAGCCGGTTGACCGTTCCCAAGGAGAAATTGACGAAACGGCTCCAGATCGCCCTGGAAGCCGAGATAGCCAGCCACCCAGCTCGGTAAGTCGTGCCAGTGAGTCCCTTTCGGCCCAATCACCATCACGTGTTCCGGATTCGTCTTGTAGGCATGTTGGACCAGCTCTCGACGATCGATGCGGTCTTGGCCCTTCTTAATGACCGGCTCAGCATTGTCGTTCGCTTTGGCTTTACCCTTGCCCTTGTTCTTAGGGGCGGGGTTGTCTTTGACTTTTTTGGGTGGAGGGCCTTCGTTATTCGATATTGGGTCGTCGATACTCGGACGTTTACCGGAGCCCACCATGATGTTGGCCTCAGGTCCTACCAAAATGGGTGGATTAGCGATCGCCTTCCCCCGACTTTTGAGTAAGAGGGTTCCCAGGGAGAGAGGTAGACAATTGTCTGGCTTTTTAAGCCAATCAAAAAACCTGGACTCTGGCACAGCAGGTGGATAGGTAGACAATTGTCTACCTACGTCCCCCCCCTCCCACGAACCGCACAAGGGGAGAGGACGGTAGACATGGTGGTCTAGACGAATACATCGATGGAAATGGACAGGAGCGATGAAGGTAATCAAAGAAACAAAGCAAACGGCCAATAGGTAAGCGTTTAAAAAAGGGACTGGCGACCCTAAACCAAGGACCCAGTAGCAAAGGAGTGTAAAAAAAAGACTGGCGACCCCGAGTTAATGATCCAGCAGCAAACGAGTGTTAAAAAAAGACTGGCGACCCTGAGCCAAGGATCCAGCAGCAACTGAGTGTAAAAAAAAGACTGGCGACCCTGAGCCAAGGATCCAGCAGCAACCG
>Ga0080027_10001321_pt1 | contig 10086 bp, 6 predicted proteins | sample OrgsoiDNA2013046_FD_70962 | JGI IMG/M metagenome (GOLD analysis project Ga0080027, IMG submission 70962) | Permafrost soil microbial communities from the Arctic, to analyse light accelerated degradation of dissolved organic matter (DOM) -... | ecosystem: Environmental > Terrestrial > Soil >...
TCACCCCGCAATGAAATTCAGGGTAAATATCCTTCGTTTTCATCCTATACGTTCGCTTTTCGCAAGCAGATCTGGAAAAAGAAGGGCAGTATTGCCATCATGTGCACCAATATATTCAGTGAATATCTCAATCAGCCCACGGTATTGTATGGTCCGAACTTTACGTTAAACAGCAATCGTAAAATACCTTTTCGCTCCGTCGGGATCAATTTCACCTGGAAATTTGGGAAACTGGATTTCAAAAAGACCCAAACAGAGAATACAGAGCAGCCTGCAGGTGCGGCGGATTAAATTTTTTTTTAATGAGTTCCCGGAATGTTAAGAAATCCTTACCGGGAAAATTGCCTTCTTAAGAAATCATGAATTCACCTATAATGAATATAATCATTTCATAATTTTTATCTCATCGTCCGTAGGAATCCTGTGTTTAATTCTGAAGATTCTGTCGGAATTCTGTAGTTGTCGTGAAAAGATTATTACCTTCTGCTTACCGATTTATTAAGCTTCGCGCGTAGCCATTTTCTCTACAGGTATTCATTCATTTTTGCATCCGATAAGGTAATGCTGAAATGAATAAATACGCTCCTTTCTTTTTCCTCCTGTTTTTTATTGCGAATCAGGGATTCTGTCAGGTTTCTGAAATCAAGGGAAAAGTAGAAAGTCATTCCCGGAAAGAAAAGCTCGCCGGGGCATTCGTCACCTGTACGCGCAAAGATGGTGTTGTAAAAAATACGACAACAGATGCCGATGGTGAATTTAAATTTAAAAACATGTCTCCGGGAACCTATACTCTGCGGGTGGAGTACGTTGGCTTTGCCTCCTATCAGTCAGAGGTGGAATTGACAGATTATAATAAAACCGAACTGAAGATACAACTGGTTGAAAAGGGTAACAGTCTGTCAACTGTGCAGGTATATGGCAAGTTGAGCAGCGAGGAAGAAGCGGGCGCCATTCAAAAAGAAAAACATAGCAGTAATATCATCAATGTGATCTCTGCCCAGGCCATGGAGAGATCACCCGATATCAACGCGGCGAATGTATTACAAAGAATGAGTGGTCTCACGATTCAGCGAAACGGAGGTGGCGATGAAGCCTATCCTATTATTCGCGGACTTGATCCACGATATAACAATACACTCATCAATGGAATCAAGATCACAAGCCCCGACGACAAATCCAGGTATGTTCCACTGAATATCGTGCCTTCAGATCTGCTGGGAAGTATTGAAGTCAGTAAAACTTTAACACCTGAAATGGAAGCAGATGCCATTGGCGGATCTGTAAATATGGTCATGAAGGATGCGCCTAATCAGCAAGTCTTTAAAGTGCTGGCATCCCTGGGATACAGTGAGATTTTCTTTAACCGGAAATTCTCCAGTTTTTCAAAGTCCGATATTCAACAGAAAAGCCTGATAGAAAAATATGGCAGCGCATACATCGCAAAGCCGGATGATTTTAGCCGGAGTAATCTGGACTTCACGGAAGTACAGCCCGGTCCCAATGTGGTGGCCAGTATCGTATATGGAAACCGTTTCTTTAATCATAAGCTGGGGTTTATGGTTGCGGAGAGTTTTCAGAATCAGTACTATGGGAGCAATTCTGTTTTTAACCAGGCAGCACCGGATGTTCATGCCAACGGGGCGCCTACATTATCGGATTATGCAAACCGGTATTTTTCCACACAACAGCTGAACAACGGTCTTACTTTCCATTTTGATTACGCATTTAACGAACGCAATAAGATCACACTGACAAGTATAAGCATGTACAGCGATCTGGCGCAGGCACGGCTCATCATCGACACATCTATATTGGGCGGCAATGGCGGCCGTACAGTTCCGGGCACAGGGCCGGTTTCTACCGATTATACTTCACTGACCAGCCAACAGTTTTTACAGAATGTGAAACTGGACGGTAAACATATTTTGTCAAAGCATTTTTTATTCGACTGGATCGCAGCCTTCTCATATTCAGTGAAACGAACGCCGGATATGGCGGATTTATCCCTGAACAAAAAGATAGATACCGTGCATTCCACTGATGACGTGCATGGCCCCTATACGTTTATTACAACACCCGATTATTTCGATGCGATTACAAGAATATGGCAACACAACCAGGACCAGGATCTCAGTGGCATGGCGAATCTGAGTTACAGGTCAGACCTCGGTTCGGGCAAATTGCTTGAAGTAAAAGCAGGCGGTCTGTACAGGCATAAAATCCGTTACAATATTCAGGATGAATATGATCTGAAGCCCACCACGACAAGCGCCGGTATCAAGCAACAGTTCACCAACATTTACGATGCACAATGGGTTGTATACAACAGCAGCGGAACCTATGACTATGACAAAAACAAATATCAAGTGTATGAAAATGTAGCAGCCGGTTACGCCCAGGCAAAAATTTCCCTTCCCTATCTTGATGCACTTGGCGGGGTACGCGTTGAGAAAACCACGCAGGGTTACACGCTGAATACATTTTACGCGACGGGCGTGAACGGGATCAACAAGGATTATACGGATGTATTACCCAGTGTCGATCTAAAATTTAAACTGAATCCCATCACCAATTTGCGGGTCACCTATTATCAGGCCATCGCCCGGCCAAATTTTTATGACCTGGTTCCCGCACCCCGGCTCAGCACCACCACAGCCACCACTACGGAGGGCAATCCCTATCTGAATCATACGACATCCAATAATTACGATATCCGCTATGAATTGTATCCGAAAGAAGATGAGCAACTTTTTGCCGGCATATTCTATAAAAAACTGAAGAACCCCATTGAGTTTGCTTATATCTCCGGAACGTCTTATCAGCCGGTGAATGCGTCCGAGGCAACCGACTATGGCGTAGAACTGGTATTTACCCGGTACTTTGGTCATTTTGGTATCACCGGAAACTATACCTATCTGGATTCTAAAACCTCTTCGGTCAAATCCTATTATGATTTAGCCAATAATTATGTGAACACCGATACGCTGCAGAAAAGAACACTTCAGGGACAGACAGATCACACCCTTAATGTATCTGCTTTGTACAGGGATAAAAAGCGCCGTTTTTTTGCTGAGCTGGCCTTTCAATATATTGGTCGCTCAATCGGTCTGGTATATCCGATTTACGGATATGACTATTACCAGCAGCCCCAGGCCAATCTGTCTTTTTCTGCAGAGAAAGGATTAAGGAACAGACACTTTACGGTGTTCACGAAATGGAACAACCTGCTCAATACAGCTTTCAAAAATCAAATCAATAATATCCTGGTGTCGCGCGACGTCACACAGTTCAATTTCAGTTTGGGTATCCGGTTCGAAAATTAAAACAAACATAAAAAAATGAAAACATCCAAGGTTTATCTAATGATCGCTTTGATAACGATCATTATCTCATCATGCTCGAAGAGCAATAACGAAACAACCACGGTAGTAACGCCTCCGGCTCCGGTATCAAATCCCATCACACCCGGAAATATTTCCGGATTTGTAAAGGGAACACTCACTACCGGTAACACGTATACGATAACAAGCGACCTGACCATCAAACTGGGTGACACGCTGGCCGCCCAGCCAGGGGTAATCGTTGTTGTAAAAGGAAATGCACAGATCAATGTGCAGGGTGTATTATCGCTGGTCGGCACTTCCGCGCAACCTGTCTCTTTCAATTCTGATTCAAAACAGCCCGGATCATGGGGTGGCTTTCAATGCGATAGTGCGCAGGCAGTTACCATAAAATGGACGCATGTGGACAATACCGGTGGACCCGATCCATCCGGAGGACCAAGAAAATCAGTGTATGTTGTAGCGCCAATCAACGTGGACATCGAAGATTCCTGGTTTACAAACGGACAGGATGATCTCATCCGCATCGGAAACGGCGCCAAGGTTACGATCCTGCGCAATACCATTTTGTGTTCGGGTTCAACGGATGGCGAAGCCATCAACCTCAAAACCGGCGTAACCGGGGACGTAGCATACAATGTGATTTACAGCCAGGCCGGAACGGCCGTTAAACTCGAAACAAACGATCTCGTGCCCATTCCGCAAACAAATGTCAACGTATATAATAATACCATGGTGAGTAATGGCTGGAGAAGAGGCCAGGCAGAACCGGGCAGAGGCGTCTCCGTAGGCGTGAACGCGCGTGGTAATATTTATAACAATATCATGGTCGATAATTACCAGGGACTTGAAATATTTGTAGATGCCGACACCGCCAACACAAAATATGGCAATAATCTGTTTTATGCTTCCCAGGATACGTATACTGACACAACCGGAGGCGGAAGCTTAAGTATTTCCATTCGTGCGAATTTTTATCCAAGCGATGGCACCGGCAAACCCAGAACAACTGATTTGATTTCCACAGGGGTCGGTAACCAGGATCCACTATTCAAAACTTTCGATGGAAAAGTGGCAACGCCCAACGGCGCTGCAACCAGTAATGATTTCCATTTACAAAGCGGATCGCCCGCGTTTGGTAAGGGAAATGCCACTTACAGCGCTGATATGGGGGCCTATACTTCTGACGCCACCAAAAGCAATCAACATTAATTTTTGTATATGAAACGAATATGTTTGATGGTTCTGGCCCTGACCGGATTATTTCTTGGGGCCATGGCGCAATCCACTGTCCAATTTACGCTCGACAAGAAGATTCCTGTTCCAGGCAACGGCGGATATGACTATATAAAAATCGACACCGGTTCCAACCATTTATTTATTTCTCATGGGACCAATGTAACGGTGATTGATATGAAAACGGACGCAATCATCGGGTCCATCGATCATATGACTGGCGTGCACGGAATCGCTATTGCACCGGATTTTCAAAAAGGATTTATCAGCGACGGAAAAGCCAATGCCGTTGTTGTATTTGATCTGAAGAGTCTGAAAGTAATCAAGACAATTCCTATCAGCGGAAAGGATCCTGATGCCATCATGTATGATCCTTATTCTAAAAAAGTATTTACATTCAATGGGGACAGTCAGGATGCATCGGTGATTGACGCATCCTCGCTTCTTCAAACGGGATCCGTTGCCTTAGGCGGAACGCCGGAATTCGCGGTTTCTGACGGAGCGGGAAAAATTTATAATAACCTGGAAGATAAAAACCGCTTAAATGTGATTGATGCAGTAAAAGGAACCGTAGTCAGCACCTTCCCGCTGGAACCCTGCGAAGGTCCTACCGGATTAGCCATCGATCTGGAACATCAGCGATTGTATACAGTCTGCCGTAAAAATAAAGGAATGACCGTGCTCGATATTTCTTCAGGCAGAGTGATTGCAACATTACCTATTGGGGCAGGTGTGGATGCGGTAACATACGACGTCCGCACTGGTCTCATTATCTGTTCGAACGGAGACGGGACAGCTACCATCATTCACCAGGATGATGCCGATCATTATTCAGTTATACAAACGCTCAACACACAATGGAAGGCAAAAACGCATGCCTTTGATCCGAGAACCGGAAAGATATACTTTTCAGCCTTTGATATGGAAGCGGATAATAAAACCCGTGTTCCCGACAGTTTCAAAGTGCTTGTTTATAAAATGAATTCATGAAAACTGTTCCTTTATTATTTTCATTTTGGCTTACACTTCTTGTATTCGCGGCATCAGCACAAAACGACACAGCCAAAGCATCCGGGAAAGAAAAAAAGGATAAGGACGATCCCATGGTGGTTTTGCCGGTGCTTGTGCGCGGACCCTATTTGCAAAAAGCGACTTCGAAAAGTATACTGATCCGATGGAGAACGGATGCGCTGAGCCGGAGCCGTGTATATTTCGGAACATCATTAACCAACCTGAGTCAACATATCACAGATTCAGCCCTGGTAACCGAACATAAAATATTGCTCACGGGTCTTCAACCCTCTACGCGTTACTTTTATTCCATCGGCGATGTGAAAAACAAACTGCAGGGTGATACCGGAAATTATTTTTACAGTCTGCCCAATCCCGGTGATACAGGTACCATCAGGATAGCTGCTTTCGGTGACTGTGGAAATAATTCGATGAATCAGCGGGACGTGAGGGATCAGTTATTACGATATATCGGAAAAAATTATCTGAATGCCTGGATCCTATTGGGAGACAATACATACCCGGATGGTACGGATGCCGAATTCCAGGCGAATTTTTTTAATATTTACCGGGATAATCTGCTCAAACATTATCCTTTGTTTCCGAGTCCGGGCAATCACGATTATCACGATATTGAATTCTCGGCGGCTGTTGCGCAACAAACGCATGAAATTGCATATTATCAGAATTTCAGTGTGCCCGATTCGGGCGAAGCCGGCGGCGTTCCTTCGCTGACAGGCTCGTACTATTCATTTGACATCGGCAATATTCATTTTCTCTCACTGGATTCATATGGCAAAGCAGATGGCAAAAGATTATCCGATACGACAGGACCGCAGGTGACCTGGGTAAAACAGGACCTGGAAAAAGCCTCCGGTGCCGAATGGATCATTGCATACTGGCACCATCCGCCCTTTACGATGGGATCTCATAATGGTGATACAGAAAAAGAGCTTGTAGATATCCGCGAAAACTTTATTCCCCTTCTGGAACGTTATGGAGTGGATATTGTGCTCGGCGGTCACAGTCATGACTATGAACGAACCCGGTTGATGCATGGATACTATGGAAATGACAGTTCATTCAATGCAGCACTTTTCAACGTCAGTCAAGGTTCAGGGAAGACAGAAGGTCCCGGCGAGTCCGGTGCTTACGTAAAGAAAACGCTGCGTGAAAAAGGTACTATTTATGTAGTCAGCGGATCTGCTGGTAAATTAGGTGGCATGCAAAAAACCTTTCCCCATAAAGCCATGTACTTTTCAGATGCAACCCATGGCGGTGTATCGTATATCGAAGTCAACGGTTCAATACTTTCTTTTAAATGGATCTGCGCCGATGGTGTGATCAGGGATCAGTTTTCTATGGTCAAAAAAGATCATCTTTAAAAAATGAATAACCGCCCTTGCGATATGTTAAGCTCATAGGATTTATTTGCATATTGGTGGTGACCGGCGCCCTGATCCGTCCGGACATTACGGTAAACACTTCGCAGGAGCTCACGTTAAGCTATCTGAACAGGCAAACAATTGTCTTTGCGCAAACAGTTCATTTACTTTCCGATCAGGTCAGTCGCCTTGATTCAGGCAATACCCAAACGATACTGAGCACAAAAACATCGCTGGTCAATTGCCGTATTCAATACAAAAAAATCTCATTCTTTCTGGATTATTTTTATCCGCAGGCCGGCAGGTTATACAATGGCCCGGCAAAAAAGGAATTGGAGGAACCATTCCTGGAATCAGACGAGCCCCAGGGATTGCAGCAAATAGAGGCCGATTTATTTGATCCGCATCCGGTTCGCAAAAAAAGGGATATGGAAAATCTTGTACTGGTAATGAGAGAATCGGCTTCGGATTTGCTGCCGGTTTATCAGACGCTGTCGATAACTGTACCGCAAATGATGGAGGGCCTGCATCTGGAGCTGATCCGGATCATGTCACTTTACATTACCGGTTATGATGCTCCTTTTCTAAAAACAGGGATTCATGAAGCAGCCAGCTCGCTCGCAACGATGGATTCCGTTCTCAATATATATTCGTTCGTTTCGAAGTGGAAAGATCCGGCGCTGGAAGTATCATTGAAAAACGCCGAAGATTATTTAAAAGAAAACAGTGAATTCAATTCATTTAACCGGCTGGTCTTTTTAACCGGATATGCACTGCCACTGGAAGAAATCCTTGCAAAATATATAAGGGAGAATGGATGGGAATTAAAGACGGTAAAACTTCTGGATTACCGAGCCGGGAATTTGTTCCAGAAAGAAGTATTACCAAATAAAAATTTTCAGTCTGCGGAAATGATTGCGCTGGGTAAAGCGCTTTTCTCAGAAAAGGCCTTATCGGGAGATGGTAGTCGTTCCTGTGCAACCTGCCATCAACCCACAAAATATTTTACCGATCAACTGAGCAGAAATCAATCCCTGATTAACCACAAAGATCTGAAAAGAAACACTCCTTCACTATTTTATGCAGCCTACCAGTCAGCCCAGTTCTGGGACGGGAGGGACAGCACGCTAGGCGCCCAGATATACGATGTGCTGACCGATAAGAATGAAATGGGGAATTCCCCTCGTGCCATTGAACAGACCATATCCTTGAAAGAAAATTACTGCGTGGCATTTCAAAAAGCCTTTCGAAAAGACAGAACGGATAACATAAAGATTACTGAAATTCAGTTCGCCATATCGGCTTACGTCGAATCTCTGCATCCGATGAATTCGCCTTTTGACCATTATATCGCCGGTGATCATTTGGCAATGACTCCGAAACAGCAGGCGGGATTTAATTTATTTATGGGAAAAGCTGCCTGCGGAACCTGTCATTTCGCGCCCCTGTTCAATGGTTCCACACCACCTTTTTTTAATCGTACAGAATACGAAATACTGGGAGTTCCTCAAACGGCAAACTTTAATGAAAAAAAACCAGACTCGGATCCGGGACGATATAACCTGTATCCGGTGGATATGTACCGTGGTGCATTTAAGACCCCTACTATCCGGAATGTTGCACAAACTTATCCTTATATGCACAACGGCTGCATGAAGACGCTCTATCAGGTGCTCGATTTTTATAATCGTGGCGGAGGTTCCGGACTGGGCATGATTGTTCCCGATCAGACACTATCCGGAAATAATCTGCGCTTATCGAAGAATGAAATGAATAATATCATAGCATTTCTCCAGGCATTGACCGATCACTAACTGAAATCAGAAATAGCCAGGTTTGCTACTTAATAATATTATGTTATCTGGAGTCCAAGTTTATTCAACTTTGTATCATTCTATAATATCATTTATCTTTAGTTTCCATCGCCTGCTATCTCACCCTCTGTAAGCTGATTTTTTAAAAAAACATTAAAATTTAACCAACATGAAAAAAAATCTGCTTTTTGCCTGTCTGTTCATTCTCGTCAGTTGTAATTCCAACCAACCTGCGCAAACTGAACCCGCCAAGCCGGCATCCGATTCAATGGCCGTGCAAAATATCAATTCACCCTATGACATTCAATATTCGTCAAAGTTTGTCATGGGCAATCCCAAATACGCAGAAAATGTTTTAACGCTGTGGAAGGATTATGACAATGGTAATTTATCCGAACATAAGGATTTTTTTGCTGATTCTATGCAGGCTATTCTGGGCAGTGGCGCCAGTTTGCATGCTTCCAGGGATAGCGTTATCGCAACCATACAGAAGTACAGGAGCTCTTTGACCGCAGCGGTTGATCGTGTAGATGCCGTGATGGCTGTAAAGAGTACAGATAAAAATGAAGATTGGGTACTGATCTGGGGAATGGAAACCGATACGCATAAAAATGGTAAAATTGACTCGGTGAATTTGCAGGAAACGTGGAGAATAAATAAAGATGGTAAAGCAGATCTTCTAATGCAATATATGAGGCCGGCCGCCCCTCCAAAAAAATAAAGTCAGTAAAAATTCTTTAGCGGGTAATTAATATTTACAAATCGGAGTTGCAAAATTGAGTTATTTGCTAATTCCCTGATGGTTTATCTGACAATCGAATGGCTGTTTTGACTGCTTCATAAGCATTTACAATTCCTCCACTGACCGACAGACTATTAAAGGGTACAGGCGTTTTTGTTTTTGGCATATTGACCATTTGATCAGGAATGAAAACCGATTTTAAGAGAATATCCTTAACCTGTCGCGCGGAAAGAGAGGGAAAATATGAAAGTAGTAAAGCGGCAACACCTGTTACAACAGGCGCCGACATGCTTGAGCCGGACTTCTCATCGTAGGTATTGTTTGGCACGGTAGAATAGATATCGCTACCGGGTGCAAATAAATCTACATTTATGTGACCATAATCAGAATAAGGATGTGCGAGCCGGTAATCAAATAAGGGGCGGTTCCAGCCAACGGTTATAAAATTCCTGGCTCTTTTACCATCCTCAAAAATTACGATCGGATAATGAAAGTTAGACGGGCTGTCGATATTCATGCCATCGTTACCTGCTGCATGAATAATTAAAACATTATTC
>Ga0080027_10001322_pt1 | contig 10085 bp, 8 predicted proteins | sample OrgsoiDNA2013046_FD_70962 | JGI IMG/M metagenome (GOLD analysis project Ga0080027, IMG submission 70962) | Permafrost soil microbial communities from the Arctic, to analyse light accelerated degradation of dissolved organic matter (DOM) -... | ecosystem: Environmental > Terrestrial > Soil >...
ACTGGGTATCGCGATCCTTACGAATAACGACAACCAGGGGTTTTTTGAGGACCTGCGTCATCAGATCCTGGATGCTTATCTGTGTGTGCCCTATATTAACCGGAGTCAGGAAGATCTGCCAAAATTCCTGGATGAAACAAAGACAGCTTTTAATCAGAGAACGGGATGGGATGCGCGTGTAGAAATGCACAATCAAGCCCGGCTGTCTTTACCAGCTTACACAGGTGATTACACGAATACGCTTTACGGGAAAATTCATATCAGCCTGGATAAAAATCATCTCTTAATTCAATTTGAAACAAAACCCGATTTGACGGCCACACTGGAATATATGGATGAAGGAGAATGGCTGCTCAAATACAATAATGTTGTTTACGGAATATTCGCAGTGAATTTTGAATTGTCGGGCGGAAAAGTAAAATCTCTGACCACCAAACAAAATCCGTATGTTGAGTATGATCCTTACGTTTTCACGAAACTTGAATAATTTGAGAATTTGTAAATTTGAAAATTTTTTCTCTACCAATGGTTATCATTTATGGATATGGATAAAGAATCATTCTATATAAATTTCAAATTTTGACATTATCTCCATTTTCTTCCCAAATTCTCAAATTATAATATGCGAGCTCTTCTGTTTGTAGGAATTGGCGGCGGACTCGGAAGTATACTTCGTTACCTGACACAGATTTATGTCGGGCGGCATATACCGCTGGCATTTCCGCTCGGAACATTTCTCGTGAATTGTTCCGGTTGTTTCCTGATCGGAATGTTTTATTCAATGGCAGCAAAATATACAGGCTTTGGCCCGGAATGGCGATTGTTCCTGATCACGGGAATCTGTGGCGGATTCACCACTTTCTCTACTTATTCGTATGATGGCCTGGTACTCTTAAGGCAGGGATCCCATCTTCCATTTATGTTATATATGATTGGAAGCGTTGTGTTAGGACTGCTGGCGACTTTTGCAGGAGCGGCGTTGTTCAAATAATTGGCAGTTGGCCGTTGAAAAAAAGCATTAGGTGTTAGTCGTTCAGCATTAAGCTTAAGAAACGCTTTATCTTTGTCTCCTGAATGGAAGGAATCTCTCTAAAACGTCTTCGCCGAGCAAATGCTATTTATTTTTTTATCTCCGGTTTTGGCTATTCCAGCTGGACCTCCAGGATTCCCGGGATCAAAGAATCACTGAAACTGAACGACGCACATTTCGGAACCCTGCTATTTATGATGCCCGTGGGCCTGATTATAACGATGCCTTTTACCGGAAAACTCCTGGATCATTTTAAAAGCAGGACCATCATGCTGATTGGTGCCCTGATGTACAACGGGGTACTTGCCTGCATGGGATTCAGCAGTTATACATGGGTGTTAGGTATTGTGCTGTTTTTTTTCGGGTCATCCAGGAACCTGATGAATCTCTCCATGAATGCCCAAGCCATCGGTGTGCAGGCGTTGTATAACAGGTCCATCATGAGTTCCTTTCACGCCGTATGGAGTATGGCAGGTTTTGCCGGTGCCGCTTTCGGATATCTAATGGTTACCCTGAACATCCTGCCTGCCTGGCATTTACTTGGTGTTAGTCTGGTACTTTCAGCCCTCACCCTTTATTATTATAAAGATGCACTGGACCAGCAACCTGATCACAAACACAAAAGGTCGGTCTTCAGCCTGCCTCCAAAAGGCATGCTGATTTTTTCACTAATTTGTTTTGCTTCTATGGCCTGTGAGAACACGATGTACGATTGGAGCGGTATTTATATCCGACAGGTTTTACACGGTTCCAAAGCTGTCGCAACGATTGCCTTTGTGGTTTATATGGTGGCTATGACAACCGGCAGATTAATAGGCGATCGTATGGCGGACCGGTTTGGGATACAACGCGTGCTTGCCGCAAGTGGTTTACTGATAACCACGGGCTTCGTGATTATCGTACTATCAACTTTTATTTCACTCACCATGTTTGGTTATTTATTAACCGGCTTTGGTGTATCCTGTGTAGTTCCTTTTGTATTCAGCCTGGCAGGCAAAATTCCCATGTCGAATCCGGGCGCCGCACTGGCTTCCATCTCTTCACTCGGTTACCTTGGATTTTTATTAGTTCCTCCCATGATCGGATACGTGGCCCAGGCCAGCAGCCTACGTGTTTCATTCGCCATCATCGCCATCATGGGACTGCTGATGGTCAGGTTGAGCACCCGGATTAAAATGCAATTATAAATTCATGATCACCCGGAGATTTGAAATCGACTGTCAATATAAGTTTATTCATCTCCTACTATCATCCGGTTCAGGAAAGCGTTGGACCTGGCATTGACGCGGGAGCTGCCAACACATAATTTACGACAGATTGATCACTGTGAAAATATTTTCAGTGCCCAACTTTTATGTAGCCCCATCCTTCCTGTTGCTTTGAAATTATTTCATAAATACCATCCGGTACCACTTCTACACCTGGCACCAACTGGGTTTTGTCAATGTTATTCCTTTTCATTGTCATCGCGCACACTTTAAAAGTAGCCTTGTTCTCTGTTATTAATTTCTCAACAAATGACTGTTGTGTTGAACGATCTTTTACGACCAGGTCTAATCCCTGTCCATAGATCACCACTTCCAGTTTTGCATTCGGATTAGAGCTTGTAATCAGCCCTATCTCCCGGATAATTGCCTGTTGATTGACCGTATCCTTACTGGACATATCAAAAACAACTTTATAATTGGTAGCCTGTGCATTTGCAAATGTGGCAATCAACATGAATACACTGAGGTATAAAAGATATTTTCTCATACTATAAATTTTTGAATTGAAAACAGTAAAAAACTTACTATGTTAAACAAATGTACATGGGATTAATGGTTTCGTTACTATTTGAACAATACTTAGAGAAGGTTTTTAATCATCCAGAGATCACAACCAAAATGACCGGACTGGCCCATGGGTCCGGGCAGATAGGTAAAGCCTGCTTTTTCATAGAGCCCGATGGCTGTTCGTAATTCCGGCATGGTTTCCAGATACATTTCACTGAAACCAAGGTCAATGGCTTTTTGAAAACATTTTTCCATCAGCAGAAGGCCCAGACCCTGGCCCCGCAACTCTGAAAGAAGATAAAGTTTCACGAGTTCACAGCAACCATCTGGTAGACCGGGCGTTGGGAAAACTCCGGAACCGCCCACGATTCTTCCTTCAACTTCAATTATGAAATAAGCGGAATCAGGTAACGAAAATAATTTGAACAGGTTATCAGTTGTAGGATCAAAATAAACCGTTCCCGGTTTGTTTGCCCCAAATTCGGCCAGCGTTTTTCTGACGATCGCTGCAATCGTTGCATTGTCTTCGGCGCGAATGGGCCGGATGTAAATATTTTTCATGACGCTGCAATTTTACTATATTTTCATGGATGCAGCAGCCGATTATTGGAACTACCTAAAAATGACCTTTTATGAAATCCTTCCTTCGCTTGCTCCTTATAGTTCTCCTGTTATCAAATTTTATATTAAGCCACGCTCAAAAAACCTATACCCTGATCCCGAAAAAAACCGAAAAACTAAATAAACCTGTTATCGCCAGTCTGCCCCCCAACCTCAAAGCATTGGCTGCTTTTTACGGCGCCATGGGTGGGACCAACTGTATGGACCAGGAATGTGCGTTGACGACGGCTTTAGGATTGGGAAAACAGGGATCAGAGACCCAAAAAGCCCTGATTGAAAAATATTTCCCGGATGACAAGGCAGCCAAACTGGTACTCGGCCAGGATTGTTACCTGCCCCCCAGTAGCGCGTCCACATTTTCTAATTTTGCTGCCCTGAGTTTTGTATTAAGCGGTGACAGCGTTCGAGTAAATTACCAGTTAGATGTTTATGAGCATGGCAATTTAAAGATTATCAATGGGCCGGATATTTATGTTTTCAAAAACCAGGTTTTCAAAAACAAAAAGCGCGTATTGTATGCGTGGACCAACAAATAGAACACATGTATTATGTCATCCGCCTTTTTGTAAGGCTCGCACTTAGATCTATTGCAGCCGCATCCGCAGCTCAATCTGAGCGAAGGCTGGTTACCGGATTGACAATCGCTGCCCGAAATGCCTGTATACTTACTGTTACCAGGGCAATTGCCAGGGCAAGCAAAGCAGATAACACGAACATCCACCATGTAATATCTATCCGGAATGCGAAATCATTCAACCATTTATTCATCGCCCACCAGGCAATCGGCGAAGCAATCACAAATGAAATGCATATCAACCTGATAAATTCTATGCTCATTAAACTTACGATACGCCTGACACTGGCCCCAAGTACTTTCCGAATACCGATTTCCTTCATGCGTTGTTCAGCCATAAAAGTAGCCAGACCGAACAGACCCAGACTCGCAATGACAATCGCCAAAACAGCAAATAACAAAGCGATCTTAGCCACCCTTTGCTCTGACCTGTACATTTGAGCAAAAGCTTCATCCAAAAACTGGTAACTGAATGGGATGGAAGGCGCGAGTTGTTTCCAGAGGCTTTCTGATCTAACCAAAAACCCTTTCATAGCTAAAGGATCCACACGAAAACAAATAGTGCCCGGATTTTGTGAAAGAAAAAGGCTAAGGGGGCCCACAAATTGTTTTAATGATTCATAATTAAAATCTTTGATAACACCGATGATCGTAAAGGAAACGGTCGTTTTCCCATCGATACTGCTCGTAAATATTTTCTTGCCTACCGGATCACCAAATCCAAGATTGCGCGCACAGGTTTCATTAATGATTACAGAATTTGAATCTGACACTGCGTCTTTGAAAAAGTTCCTGCCTTTCGATAAATGTATGCCCAGTGTTTTCAGGTACTGATCATCCACATACCAGGTTTGCATATTGAAACCATTGGTTGAAGTCATCGGTGAACTTTTCGAAAAACTCTGGTCACTCCGTGAAGAATTACTCACCGGCAGGTAATAACTAACTGTTGCATCCAACACGCCCGGTGATTTTAATAATTCTGTTTTAAAGGCTTTCAGGTTTTCATTTAATGAGCCCGCATTATTGAAGATGACGACCTGGTCCTTATTATATCCAAGGTTTTTAGTTTGAATAAAATGTAATTGCCGATAAATGACAAGCGTCCCGATAATCAGGATAATGGACGTACTGAATTGGAATACGACCAGCAGGCTTCTCAGGCTTCCTCCATTTTTAGACCCGATTTTCCATTTTCCTTTCAATACTTCGATTGGCCTGAATCCGGACAGAAAAAATGCAGGATAAAGACCTGCCAATAAACCAACAATCAGGGGTAACGCGATCAGCCAGGGCAGGATCATGGGAGAAAAAAGTAAAGAGGATTTGATGGATTTATTCGCAAGTATGTTAAATCCGGGAATCAGGATAAAACAGGCAAAAATGGCGAGCACCAGTGAAATGACTACCATCAGGGTGGACTCAGAAAGAAACTGGAAAATAAGGTCTTTGCGTCTTGTACCCAAGACTTTTCGAATTCCCACTTCCCGCGCGCGTTTTGCTGAACGGGCAGTCGTCAGGTTCATAAAATTGATACAGGCAATTAAAAGGATGAATACGGCCACAGCAGAAAAAATATATACATACTGAATATTCCCGCCCGGCTCCAATTCATGCTGGCCTGCAGAATACAAATGAATTTTTGTTAAAGGCTGCAGAGTATACTCCAGTTTGTTACCGGCTTTTTTAAATTCATCCATACTCTGAACCTGAATAAATTGTCTGGCTTGGGGCAGCACATATTTATCCATATATTGATCAAAGATTTTATCAAATATTTTAGGATTTGTACCTGGCTTTAGTAACAGATAAGTATAAAAATTATGACTTAGGAAATCTCTCCAGCGATACTCTGCGTTTTTCATAGAGAAAAGAAAATCGAAATGGAAGTGGCCATTCTCCGGCATATCGCGAATGACAGCAGTAACCTTGTAGATAGTTTTCCCCTTATCTGTCGTTTCCAATGTACGTCCGACAGCTTCGGTCGTTCCGAAATATTTCCTGGCGGCAGATTCCGTTATTACAACCGTATTTGGTTCTTTGAGTGCATTTTCTGAAGTACCCGCAACGACTGGGAAAGTAAACAGATCAAAAAAAGAGGAATCCACATGCGCTACCTGTTGTTCGGTAATGAAAAGATTCCCTTTTTTAATTTGTTTGCTTCCGTTAGCATGATAGATGCGGGTGTATTTCTCAACCTGAGGATAATCTTTTTTTAAAACTTCTCCTGTTTGATCTGGCGAAAGCGGAAATTCAAGAGAGGTACCCCCGAATCGAATATTTGAATATATCCTGTATATCCGGTCCGCCTTTTGATTAAACTGATCGTAATGTAATTCGTCCTGAACAAATAATAAGATCAAAAGGAAGCAACATAGCCCGGTGCTAAGTCCCAGAATATTGATGATCGAAAATGCCTTGTTTTTTATGAGGTTTCTCCAGGCAGTAATAAAATAATTGCGTAACATATAACCAGCAGTTTAATTCTTAAGCCAATAAAGTACTGATTGTATAGGCTCTAAGAAAATGCCAGATCCTTAATCATTCATTATCAAGGATAACCCAAAAGAGGTCACGGTGTGTTGTCCGGATCTGATACAGCGATTGTGCGAAAAGTTGGGGGATAAAAGGGGGAGAACTAGTTCAGCTCGTGGAGGTTATCCGCATGCAAACTAACCGTATTTTTGGAAATCATGATGATCCTGGTAACAAAATAGATCAGTCCGGCAAGGGAAAGGTAAAAAAGAATGGAAGTCACGGTATCCATAGTAATACCGACTTTTAATAACTTCAGCAATCCGGTAAGCCCGCAAACAACCGCGAAACATACTGACCAGGATGTAAATTCACTGATTTTCAATCTTTTTTCCTGATCTGGCGAAACCGGTGACTGTGAAAATCCTGATCCGAATTGGACTGGTGAAATATCAATGGCGTTTTTGCGAATCGTTTGCATCTGAAGTGTTTGTGTTTAATATGAAAAATACGTGCCAAAAAGGCTTAAGTCCAAGGGCCAACACTTAAAGCAAATGCAAAAATGCAAAAAAGTAAATGTTAATTAACTCGAACAGCTCATTTCAATCGCTACCCGTCAACCGTCAACTGTCAACCGTCAACCCTTACTCGGCCCGCAGACTCGTAACCGGATTCGCAATAGCCGCACGTATCGCCTGATAACTGATCGTTATTACTGCGATCAGAAATGAAACCCCACCCGCAAGGGCAAATACCCACCAATGGATACTTATCCGGTAAGAATAATTTTTTAGCCACGCATACATCGACCACCAGGCAATTGGAGCAGCTATCAGGAAAGCTATCAAAACCAGGTAGAGGAAATCTTTCGAAATCAAAAAAGTAATACCGCTAACCGATGCTCCCAACACTTTACGCACACCGATTTCCTTGATCCGGGTTTCAGCCATATAGGTCGCCAGTCCGAATAAACCCAGGCAGGAAATGAATATCGTAAGTCCGGAAAAGAATGCAGCCAGCACAGCCGTTCTTTTTTCGTCCTGAAATTTATTGGCATATTCCTCATCCACGAAATGATATTCAAAAGGATATTCAGGATTATATTTTTTAAAAATGGATTCTGCCTGTTTCAGGCTTTTTGCGGTTGGTTGCAGATTGCTGAGTTTGATATGAATCACATTAAACCAACCCTTCCCACCCTCAATGATCATTGGATGAGTCGGTTCATAAGGCGAACGAAGTATGAAATCATTTATCACACCGATAATATGAAATTTTGTGTCCCCGTCTTTCACAATTTGGCCAATGGGTTCCTTAAATTTCATGGTTTTCAATGCGGATTCATTCAGGATCATAGCGGTTGAATCAGTAATATATTTGTTGAGATCCATGTCGCGTCCGCGAACCAGATGCAACCCTGTAGTTTTTAGAAAATTATCGTCGGCTGAATAGCGGTCAAAATCTGTTTTATCGTTTGGATCCTTTCCTTCCCACTCAAATCCCCAGCTATCGCTCCATGCCTGTGTAAGAGGGGCGCTGGTTTTGGTAACAGAACTGGCGGCACCGGAGGAAATCAGTTCGTTTTTTATAAGCATATAATTTTTTGCGATATCCCCTGTAAGAAAATGATAAATCAGATTATTTTTATCATAACCCATATCCCGGTCACGCGCATGATTGATCTGTTGCTGAACGATGATCGTGCAGATAATTAAAATGATGGCAAAACTGAATTGTAATACAACAAGAACTTTTCTGGGAGTAACCAGTGCATTCACTTTTTTAAACCCACCCTTTAATACTTTTACCGGCTGGAAAGAAGAAAGAAAAAATGCCGGATAACTGCCGGCCAGGATACCAGTAAAAAATATAAAGCCCAATATCAGCAGCCAAAAACCGATATTTCCAAAATGGATATATAATTTTTTATCAGTTACCTGGTTAAAAGCTGAGAGGCTCAGTTCTACCAGACCAATGGCCAGCAGGGCAGCAAAGAAACTCAGCAGAATGGACTCCCCCAGGAATTGGCCGATCAGTCCACTTTTGCGCGCCCCGACCACTTTTCGGATGCCCACTTCTTTGGCTCTTTTTTCACTGCGCGCGGTATTCAGATTCATAAAATTGATGCATGCGATCAGTAAAATAAAAGCAGCGATAATAGCAGATAATTTCACAAATTCGATCCGGCCTCCGTCTTCAAATGCTCCCTTAAAATTGGAATACAGACGCCAGCGATCCATCGGATATAAAAACATTTCCCATTTCGCGTCTTCATCCTTGTCGTATTTCTTTTTGATTGTCAGCAGCTTTTGTTGAACAGAAACCAAACCGGCATTTGGCTTCAGCAGGACGTAAGTACGTGTTGAATTATTCCCCCAGTTATGTTCTTCGCCCCCGTCTATATGATTCAAATAGGACCAGGGTATCAGGTATTCAAACTCGAAACGGGTATTACCCGGCGGATCTTTTGCCAGGGCCGTTACACGGAAAGTTTCCTTATTGTCGATCTTAATAAGCTTTCCCATGGGATCTTTATTCCCGAATAATTTGTTAGAAAGTTTTTCCGTGATTACGATTGAATGCATATCGTTCAAAGCTGTATGCGGATTTCCTTTGAGGAGGGGAAAACTAAACATATCAAGGAATGCAGAATCCACAATATTTCCCTGTACCATGATCCTTTTCTCTCCTACAGTAAACAAATAATTGGAAGGCCAGTTTACGCGCACAGTAACTTCCACTTCAGGGAAATCATGCATCACTGTAGGACCTAAGACCTTAGGGGTCGTGTTCCAGCAGTGTAATTCACCACTGAATTCTGCCCGGTTCCAGGCTTCATAGATACGGTCCTTTTTTTCGTGGAACTGGTCATAACTCACTTCATCATAAATCCAAAGCAGGAGTAAAGTGGCACTGGCCATTCCGATCGCAAGGCCGGTAATATTGATAATACTAAACCCTTTGTTTTTCCAGAGATTCCGGAATGCGACTTTGAAGAAGTTCTTTAGCATAGCCTGGTTTTATAGTTGGGTATAATGACTATAATACCAGACGCTGGCAATAATCAAAATGTTGCATGTAAGGGGCGAATTCTTTCTGCTCAATGCTTTAAGCTTTCGGTTTGACAAAGCGTTGTTTTCTAATCCACTCAATACATAAGTCCATCCAGGACTGGTTACTCGTTTTATTCGTCATCCCGAAGCCATGCCCCCCCTGCTCATATAAATATACTTTCACCGGAATATGGTGATTTTTAAGTGCCTCTGCAAAAACCATACTGTTCGCATAGGGTACTGCGTTATCGTCCTTCGCATGAACGAGAAAAGTGGGTGGGGTAAAGTCCGTTACATGCATTTCATTGGAGAATTCATTTATTTTTTCTGCAGAAGGATTGGGGCCGAGCAGATTATGGACTGATCCCATATGCGCAATGGGAATTTTAAAACTGATGACCGGGTAAATAAGGATCATGAAATCCGGGCGCAATGAGATATGGTTTGGATTATCAATATAATTTATTTCAAAATGGGTACCCGCGGTCGCGGCCAGATGACCGCCTGCAGAAAAGCCCATAATCCCAATCCGTTTTGGATCTATCCCCCATTCCCCG
>Ga0080027_10001327_pt1 | contig 10067 bp, 4 predicted proteins | sample OrgsoiDNA2013046_FD_70962 | JGI IMG/M metagenome (GOLD analysis project Ga0080027, IMG submission 70962) | Permafrost soil microbial communities from the Arctic, to analyse light accelerated degradation of dissolved organic matter (DOM) -... | ecosystem: Environmental > Terrestrial > Soil >...
TGCATCTTGTCGCTCATGGACTGGAACGAAATGTCCTGTTCGGCCATTACGCCACCCATGATGCGGCCCGTGTCCTGTTGCGGAAAGAAGCCCTTCGGCACCTTTATGTACAAGAAGACGCTCAGGCAGGCGACCAGGATGGTCGTGACAAACACCGGGAACTGATGACCAAGAACCCACTTCAGGGAGCGGCTGTAAGTGGCCAGCAGCCGTTCGAAAAACCACTCGCTCGCGCGGTAGAACGCATTGCGTTTTTCTGTCTTGACTGGCCGCAGGAACTTCGCACACATGGTCGGAGTAGTGGTCAACGAAACCAGCAGCGAAACGGCAATCGCAATGCTCAAAGTAACCGCGAACTCGCGGAATAACCTTCCCACGATTCCGCCCATCAGCAGGAGCGGAATAAATACGGCCACCAGCGAAACGCTCATCGACAAAACAGTAAACCCAATTTCCTTCGCGCCCTTGAACGCAGCCTCCACCACGCCCATGCCGTGCTCAACGTAGCGGGTGATGTTCTCCAGTACAACGATAGCGTCATCGACCACGAAACCCGTGGAAATCGCCAGTGCCATCAACGACAGGTTGTCCAGGCTGTACCCCAGCAGGTACATTCCGCCGAACGTTCCAACCAGCGACAACGGCACGGCAATGCTGGGAATAATCGTGGCCCGCACTGTGCGCAGGAAAGCGAATACCACCAGGATCACAAGGATGATCGAAATGATCAGCGTGGTTTCAATGTCCTTCACAGAGGCGCGCACTGTCACCGTGCGATCCATCGCAATGCTGAGTGTGATCGCCGGAGAGATCGAGGATTGCAGATACGGCATCATGGCCCGCACCCGGTCCACCGTCTCGATAATGTTGGCCCCGGGCGATCGGAAGACAATGATCAGAACGCCCGGCTTGCCGTTGGCCAAGCCGATGTTGCGAACGTCGGAAACTGAATCAGTGACTTCAGCCACGTCGCCCAGACGCACCGCCGCGCCATTGTTGTACGCCACAATCAAGGGCCGATACTGGTCCGCGGTAAAAAGTTGATCTGTGTCGGTGAACGAGTAGGATGTGGTGCCGCTCGAAACCTGCCCTTTGGGCCGGTTGGCATTCGCGGCATTCAACGCGTTGCGTACCGTGTCGAGGCCGATCCCCAGCTTATTGAGCAGAGTCGGATTCACTTCCGCCCGCACGGCGGGTTGCGCGGCGCCGCCCACCGAAACCTGACCCACGCCGTCGACCTGGGCAAGTTTTTGCGCCAGAATCGAATCGGCCGCATCGTACATCTGCGGCACGGTCATGGTGTCCGAAGTCAACGCCAAAATCAGGACGGGCGAGTCCGCCGGATTGGCCTTGCGATAACTTGGATTGCTCGGCAAGTTGGCGGGGAGTTGGCTGCGCGCCGCATTGATGGATGCCTGCACATCGCGCGCCGCCGCATTAATGTCGCGATTCAAATCAAACTGCAGAGTAATGCTGCTCGATCCCAGTTGGCTCGATGAAGTCATCTGGTTGACGCCGGCGATGCGCCCGAACTGCCGCTCCAGAGGTGTCGCCACCGCAGAGGCCATTGTCTGGGGATCCCCGCCGGGCAATCCCGCCCCCACACCGATGACGGGAAAGTCCACTTTCGGTAGAGACGCGACCGGAAGAAAATTGAATGCGAGAATTCCAGACAGCAAGAGCGCCGCCGCTAACAGCGACGTGCCAATCGGGCGCCGGATAAATGGAGCTGAAATGCTCATGATCTAATCAGCCCGCTTAGTCGGCCGACGCGGCCTCCGGCGGAATCTCGTTTCCAATCCCGTAACGCGAAAACTTCTGAGCGACCCGGTCAAACCACAAGTAGACAACCGGCGTTGTATAGAGCGTGAGTAACTGGCTGAGCAGCAATCCGCCGACGATGGTGATGCCGAGAGGCCGGCGCAACTCCGCGCCTGTGCCCGAACCCAGCGCCAGCGGCAACCCGCCCAGCAGCGCCGCCATGGTCGTCATCATGATGGGCCGGAAACGCAGCAGGCAGGCCTGATAGATCGCTTCCTCGGGCGGTTTGTGCTCTACGCGTTCGGCTTCGAGCGCAAAGTCGATCATCATGATGGCGTTCTTCTTCACGATTCCGATCAGCAAAATGATGCCGATCAGCGCCACTACGGTTAAATCATTTCCAGTCAGCATCAGCGCCAGAATCGCACCAACGCCTGCCGATGGCAGGGTGGAGAGAATCGTAACCGGATGAATGTAGCTCTCATACAAAACGCCGAGCACGATATAAACCGTGATCACCGCCGCGAGAATCAGATAAGGCTCCGATGCCAGCGAATTCTGAAACGCCGCCGCCGTCCCTTGAAAAGCCGCGTGAATACTGGGCGGCAGCTGGATGTCTTTTTCGGCCTGCTGAATCGCCTTGGTCGCGTCTCCAAGCGACGACCCTGGCGCAAGGTTGAAAGAGAGCGTCACCACCGGAAACTGGCCCTGATGATTGTTGGCCAGTGAGGTGTTGCTGGACTGCATGCGCGTGAATGTCGAGATCGGAACCGGTGCACCGCTGGTGGTTACCGCCGCGCCATTCGCCGAGGGCGCGCCCGTGTTCGCCGCCACGGTGCTCGGCCGAATGTAGATGTCTTTCAACGCATCGGGCGTCTGGGCAAAATTTGGCAGCACTTCGAGGATGACGTGATACTGATTCAACTGCGTGAAAATCGTCGAAACCTGGCGTTGACCGAACGCGTCGTACAGAGTGTTATCGATGGCCTGCGGAAAAATTCCCAGGCGCGACGCGGTATCACGATCGATGCTGATGTTCGTCTTGAGCCCGTTGTTGAGCTGATCCGTGGCGACGTCGCGCAACGCGGGCAGCGTCTGTAGCTTCGCCACCAACTTCGGAGTCCACTGCGCCAACTCCTGTGCATCCGCATCTTCAATTGAATATTGGAACTGAGTGCGGCTCACCCGGTCTTCCACCGTGAGATCCTGCACCGGCTGCATGTATAGCGTAATGCCGTCCACCTTCGCCAGTTCCGGCTGCAATCGCCGGATGATCGCCGAAGCATCGTCCTTGCGCTGATCGCGCGGCTTCAGGTTGATCTGGATGCGGCCTTCGTTCGGCGTCGTGTTCGTGCCGTCGACTCCGATAAAGGACGACAGGCTGTCCACAGCCTTATCCTGCAGAATAATCTTTGCCAGTTCCTGTTGCCGTTGCGACAGCGCGTCAAACGAAATGTCGTCCGGAGCTTCCGAAACTCCCAGAATCACGCCCGTATCCTGTACCGGAAAAAATCCCTTGGGCACGACTACATACAGGAAGAGCGTGAGCAGCAGCGTCCCGAACGTTACCAGCAACGTCGTAGGTTGGTGCTTCAGCACGAATTTCACAGTGCGTCCGTAAAACGCGATGACTCTGTTGTAGTAGTCCTCGGTGACTTCGTAGAATCGGCCCTTCTCCCCCTCTTTGCGATGTTTGAGCAGCTTGGCGCACATCATCGGCGTAAGAGTGAGCGATACTCCCGCCGAAACCAGAATGGTGACGGCGAGCGTCACCGCAAATTCACGGAACAGACGACCCACAATGTCGCCCATGAACAAGAGTGGAATCAGCACGGCGATCAACGAGACGGTCAGCGAAACGATCGTGAATCCGATCTGCCCCGATCCTTTCAACGCCGCGTCCAGCGGCGAGTCCCCTTGCTCAAGATAGCGGTCGATGTTCTCGATCATCACGATGGCGTCATCCACTACGAATCCGGTGGAAATGGTGAGCGCCATGAGCGTGAGGTTGTTCAGGCTGTATCCCAGCAGATACATCACGCCGAAGGTTCCGATCAACGAGAGCGGCACCGCCACGCTGGGAATCACGGTCGCCGCGAGATTTCTCAAGAACAGGAACACAACTAGTACGACCAAGCCGATCGACAGCATCAACTCAAATTCCACGTCCTTCACGGAGGCGCGGATGGTCGTGGTCCGGTCCGTGAGAATTTGCACGCTCACCGCGCTCGGCAGCGACGCCTGCAACTGCGGCAACAACTTCTTGATCCTATCGACAACACCGATGATGTTGGCGCCGGGCTGCCGCTGGATGTTGACGATGACAGCCGGCGTCAGATTCATCCATGCGGCGAGATGCGTATTCTCAGTGCCGTCGATCACGTTCGCGACGTCGCTGAGCCGAACCGGCGCGCTGTTGTGATACGCCACCACAATCGGCTTGTATTGCTCGCTGGAAAAAAGCTGATCGTTGGCGCCGATGGTGTAGGACTGCCGCGCGCCATCGATTACGCCCTTGGCCTGGTCCACGTTCGCCTGCGCCAGCGCGGCGCGCAAATCTTCCAGACTCAACCCATAGGAAGCCAGCGCCGTAGGGTTCGCCTGAATCCGCACCGCCGGCTTCTGTCCGCCGCTGATCGATACCAATCCCACGCCGGGCAACTGCGAGATCTTCTGCGCCAGCGAAGTATCCGCGAGATCTTCAACTTTCGAGAGCGGCAGAGAATTGGAAGTCAGCGCCAGCGTGAGAATCGGCGCGTCGGCCGGATTGACCTTGTTATAGATCGGAGGATTCGGCAGGTCGGTCGGCAGATACGTCGAACCAGAGTTGATGGCCGCCTGCACCTGCTGCTCTTCCACGTCAATGTTCTGGTCGAGTCCGAACTGAAGCGTAATCACCGAACTGCCAAACGAACTTGTCGACGTCATCTGGCTGAGCCCAGGCACCTGCCCAAACTGCCGCTCCAGCGGAGACGTTACCGACGAAGCCATCACGTCGGGATCGGCTCCCGGATAAAACGTGACGACTTGAATTGTGGGATAGTCAACCTCAGGCAACGCAGAAACCGGCAGTTGCAGGTACGCGACGATACCGACGAGAAGCACGCCCACCATGAGCAGCGTGGTCGCAACCGGCCGCAGAATAAATAAACGTGAGGGACTCATGACCCCGCAGTTCCTGAAGCGCCATCCGTCGGCGTCGAACGCCGCCCGCCGCTGGGGCTGGCGTTGCGTGGTTCGATGTGGCTACCGCGTTGCAATTTGTCCTGGCCGTCGGTCACCACCGTATCGCCGGGACTGAGCCCAGTGGTGATCACCGTCGTGTCGCCCTGAGTGAGCGAGATGGTGACCACCTTGTCCTGTACGGTTTTATCCGGATTCACCGCATACACGTAGGTGCCCTGCGGGCCACGTAGAATCGCGGCCGTTGGGACAACCGTGCTGTTCTTTCGCGTTTCCAGCAGCAGGTTGGCATTCACGAACTGGTTGGGCCAGAGTTGGTTGTCCGAGTTCGTGAAGACGGCCTTCAGCTTCGCCGTGCCGGTCGCGGGATCGATTTCGTTGTCAATGGTGACCAGCTTGCCCGTCTCCAGCTTGGTCTGATTGTCGCGGCTGAACGCGTCGACTTCAAGCGACCCGTTTTTCATGTGCTGCGACACATTCTGCAGCACGTCCTCAGTGAGCGTGAAGACCACTGCAATGGGCTGCAGTTGGGTCAGGATGAGCATCGGGTTGGCGTCCGACGCGTGCACGATGTTGCCCACATCGACTTGCCGCAGCCCGACCCGACCATTGAACGGCGCAGTGATGTGGCAATACGTTATGTTCAGTTTCGCCGTCTCGATCTGCGCCTGATCCGTGCGGACTGTTCCCTCCAACTGGTCAGCCAGCGCTTTCTGCGTGTCGACCTGCTGCTGCGCGATGCTGCCCGACGGAATGAGTGAGGTGTAGCGGTCAAGATTCAGCTTTGCGTCGCGCAGTTGGGCCGCGTCGCGGAACAATTGCGCCTGCATCTGATCCAGTTGAGCCTGGTAGGGGCGCGGATCGATCTCGATCAGCGCTTCGCCCTGGTTAACATTTTGCCCCTCGCGGAAATTTACCTTCACGATCTGTCCGTCGACGCGGCTCTTGATGTTGGCAGTGTTAAAGGCCGTGACCGCGCCAAGGCCGGTCAGGTAGACGGGCACATCCTGTTTCTGCACCGGAGCCGTCGCCACGGACACGGCGCGCGGCGCGGCGGCCTGCGCTTTTTGCTGTTTGGCATCGGCTCCGCTGCTGCAACCGAGGGAGAAGGAACAGAGGGCCATTGCACCGAAGGTTATCCATAGGGAAACGCGGACAGCCGTCGTTGCAGGTCTTTTATTGCAAAGATCGTTCATAGATAGAAATCATTCATAGCAAGGATCTGTCCACCATTAAAGCCAGTTCGTTATTGCCGCACAGGCTGGCAGGAAGGCCAAGTGTTAGACGTAAGTATTGTAGGCTCGGTTGCGGAAACTCTGCGACATGGGCGAAGGTTTTACAATTCTTTACCCTCTTTGACCCTTCGTTTACTCTCAGCGCTCCGTCAACGCCGCCGGTGCCGGATGCCCCGCCTCATATGCCGCAATCTCGGCCTCATGCTGCAGCGTTAGGCCGATGTCGTCCAGTCCGTTGAGCAGGCAATGCCGCACGAATTCGTCCATGGAAAATCGGGCACGGAAATCGGTATCGTCGCGCACCTCACATTTTTCTAGATCGATGGTGAGTTGGTAGTCATCGATTTCCTGAGAACGCTGCGTGAGTTCCGCAGCCTCATCCTCAGTCAGTTGCACGGCGAGGAATCCGTTCTTCGTGCTATTGTTGGCAAAAATGTCGGCGAAGGAGGATGAAATCACGGCACGAAATCCGAAGTCGGCCAGCGCCCAGACGGCGTGCTCCCGCGACGATCCACAGCCGAAATTCTTTCCCGCGACCAGAATGCTCGCGCCTTCGTAGCGCGGCTCATCGAGGACGAAATCGGAATTCTTCTTCCCGTCCGCGCTGAAACGCCAGTCGTAGAAAAGAAACTGGCCGAAGCCGGTGCGCTCGATCCGCTTCAGAAATTGTTTGGGGATGATCTGGTCCGTGTCCACATTAACTCGATCGAGCGGCGCCACGCGGCCGCGATGCACGGTGAACGGTTTCATTGTCTGGTCCTTAGCCCTCAAACACCCAGTTGCGAACGTCGGTAAAGTGACCAGCGATGGCCGCTGCCGCCGCCATCATCGGGCTGACCAGATGAGTTCGCCCACCGCGTCCTTGCCGACCTTCAAAATTTCGATTGCTGGTGGAGGCGCAGCGCTCTCCCGGCTGCAAAATGTCAGGATTCATGCCCAGGCACATCGAGCATCCCGACTCCCGCCATTCGAACCCGGCATCCTGAAAAATGCGATGCAGCCCTTCCCGCTCGGCCACGCGCTTCACCGTTTGCGAACCCGGAACCACCATTGCCCGAACTTTCGAACTCACGTGATGTCCCTTAGCCACGCGCGCCGCGGCTCGCAAATCTTCAATCCGCGAATTCGTGCACGATCCAATGAACACGCGGTCGATCCCGATGTCCTCAATCCGTCGCCCAGGTTCCAGGCCCATATACTGCAATGCCAATTCGGCAGCGCGCCGGTCTGAGTCTTGTAATCCGTTCACCTCGGGCACGCGGCCCGTGATCGGGGCCACCATCCCCGGATTCGTTCCCCACGTCACAAACGGACAAAGCTCCGTCCCATCAATCTCAATCGCCTTGTCGAACGCCGCACCATGATCGGAAGGCAGACTCCGCCAATATGCGACCGCCTTGTCCCAATCAGCATCTTTGGGCGCGAAGCGTCTTCCCTTCAGATAAGCGATGGTCGTTTCGTCCGGCGCAATCATCCCTGCCCGCGCTCCCGCCTCAATGCTCATGTTGCAGAGCGTCATGCGCCCTTCCATTGAGAGTGCGCGCACCGCTGGTCCCGCGTATTCGATCACGTGTCCCGTGGCACCGTCAGTTCCAATCTGCCCGATAATTCCAAGCGCCAAATCTTTCGCGGTCACGCCCTCCGCGAGCATTCCGCGGACCTCAATCTTCATCGTCTTCGGCTTCTGCTGCGCCAGGCACTGCGTAGCGAGAACGTGTTCGACCTCCGACGTGCCAATGCCGAATGCCAGGGCTCCGAATGCTCCATGCGTGCTGGTGTGGCTATCGCCGCAGACAATCGTCATCCCGGGCCGCGTGAGCCCCAACTCCGGACCAATCACATGCACAATCCCCTGATCCGGCGAATCCATGTCGAACAGGCGCACGCCGAACTCTTTGCAATTGCTCTGCAGCGCGGATATTTGCTTTGCGGCAATCAGATCGGTAATCGGCGTCCCGCGCGGCTCGGTGGGAATATTGTGATCGACGGTCGCTACGGTACGACTGGGTTGCCGCACCTTCCGCCCTACAGCGCGCAGCCCATCGAACGCCTGCGGCGAAGTCACTTCATGCACAAGATGCAGGTCGATATAGAGAATCGGCGACCGTCCCGCCGGCTGCGCTACTACGTGCGCATCCCAAATCTTTTCGAATAAAGTTTTCTTCTGTGCCATCGATTACCTGTCCACCAGCCACGAATCACTGTCCACTGCTTTTTTTTGTTACCGCGGCGTCGTAATCGCTCCCTGTGAAGCCGACCACACCAGCGCTCCATACTTGGCGAATACGCCCGTAGGATATCTCGGCTTCGGCGCCTTCCACCGCGCCATGCGTTCGCGTAGCACTGCGTCGCTGACTTCGACTTCCAGAACTTGCTTGCGAACGTCGAAGTGAATGATGTCTCCATCTTGCACGGCGCCAATCGGCCCGCCCAGCGCGGCCTCCGGAGAAACGTGTCCGGCCATCAGCCCACGAGTCGCGCCGCTGAATCGTCCGTCAGTGAGGAGAGCAACCGAACCACCGAGCCCCTCGCCCACAATCGCCGCAGTCACTCCGAGCATCTCGCGCATCCCCGGACCACCCTTCGGCCCTTCGTTGCGAATCACCACAACATCGCCTGCCTTGATCTTCTTCGCGGACACCGCTGCCATCGCGTCTTCTTCGGATTCGAACACACGCGCCGGCCCGCGATGCTCCAGTCTTTCGTGCCCGCTGATCTTGGCCACACATCCTTCTGGGGAAAGATTACCCTTGAGAATCACCAGCCCACCAGTAGTCTTCAACGGCTTGGCGAGAGGAGCGATCACTTCCTGCCCGGCAGTCTCAACCGCGCGCTCGGCCTCGGCCCCAATCGTGAGGCCGGATACAGTCTTCGCCGACGCATGCAAGTATTTTCCGTCGAGCAATCGCTTCGCCAGCAGCCCAATGCCGCCCGCGCGATGCATATCGGCTGCAACGAATTTGCCCGACGGTTTGAGATCGGCGAGAACCGGCGTCCGCTCGCTCACGGTTTGAAAGTCGTCAATCTCCAGTTTGACGCCCGCCTCGCGCGCAATCGCCAGCAAATGCAGCACTGCGTTGGTCGATCCCCCCGTCGCCGCCACCGATGCAATCGCATTCTCGAAGGCTTCCCGCGTGAGGATGTCGCGCGGCCGAAGTCCGGCCTGCAGAACGTCCATGACAATTTTGCCGCAATCGAACGTTGCCTGATCCTTGTGCGCATCCATCGCGGGAATACTGTTGTAGCCCATCGGCGACAGCCCGATCATCGCCATCACCGTCGACATGGTGTTCGCCGTGTACTGGCCGCCGCACGCACCCGCTCCGGGGCACGCCACATCTTCCAGTTCTTTCAATTCCGTGTCGCTCATCTTGCCCGCGAGGTTCGCGCCGATCGCTTCATACACGTCCTGAATGGTCACGTCTTTCCCGCGATAATTTCCCGGAGCGATAGTCCCGCCATAAAGTACGATGCCGGGAAGATTCATACGCGCCAATGCCATCGCTGCCGCAGGAATCGTCTTGTCGCAGCCCACCACGCACACCACTGCATCGAACATCTGCCCACGGCAGACCAGTTCGATCGAGTCCGCGATCAGTTCGCGGCTCACCAGCGATGCACGCATGCCCTCGGTACCCATGGTCTCGCCGTCGGAGATCGCGATAGTGTTGAATTCCATCGGCGTGCCGCCCGCCGCGCGAATTCCTTCCTTCACTTTGGCCGACAGACGGCGCAGATGAAAATTGCACGGCATGGTTTCGATCCACGTGTTGGCCACGCCGATCAGGGGACGACTCAGATCGGCATCAGTGAATCCAATGGCCTTATACATCGAGCGCGCACCCGCGCGGGAGCGCCCTTCGGTAATTCCGCGGCTGATATGTTTGA
>Ga0080027_10001328_pt1 | contig 10054 bp, 11 predicted proteins | sample OrgsoiDNA2013046_FD_70962 | JGI IMG/M metagenome (GOLD analysis project Ga0080027, IMG submission 70962) | Permafrost soil microbial communities from the Arctic, to analyse light accelerated degradation of dissolved organic matter (DOM) -... | ecosystem: Environmental > Terrestrial > Soil >...
ATACCAGCGCCGATCATGGCATCGCCGCGTACACGCATAAAAAAAGTAGCGGGTTTATTTTTTATTAATTGTTCATTCAGATCAATGCCTCTTTCGGCATAATCATCGGCGGCAGCGCCAAACCCGGTGGCATTGGCGGTTTTAATATCATTCTGGCTATACTGTTTGGAACCTCTGTAAGCGGCGCCATAAAACATTTCTCCATCCATAATTATTTTTTTGTCCCATCTCATGCAGGCCTAAGAAAGGAAGTGAAAAAAGATTTTATCTCACCCTCAACCCTCTGTTGCAGCAGAGATAGAGAGGGGAGTTTAATAATTTATTTTTTTATACTAATATATTTAGTAAATTTATACTAAATAATTAATCATTACCATAATCCTTCTAACTATTTTTTATGAATAATGGCGCATATAATTCTACTGCGGAAACCTGGCAGCAAAATGCTTTGCTTGAGTATTTGCTGGTTGGTCACCCGGATAGGGGTGTAAATAATAAGATTATGGAAGAGAAACAGCAGTTCATTGATGACTACAATGAAAATAATGACTTAAAAACTAAACCGCATATTACGGTTGCAAATTTCCTGGCAGATGAAGCAATGGAACCAACTATTATACGATGGATGCAGCGTATTTGCGGCGCACAGCAAAGTTTCAATGTTACTTTAAATAATTACAGTGGCTTTCCACCACATACCATTTATTTACGGGTGCAGGATCCGTTGCCGTTTCAGCAACTGGCAAAACAATTAAAGACTGTAGATGATTTTATACGGGCTTCTGCCTGTCCGCCTGCCAAATTAATTTCCAAACCACATCTTAGCATCGCCCGCATATTACCAGAACATGTATATAATAAAGCAATGGCTGATTACGCACAAAAAACTTTTCATGCATCTTTTATGATAGAGGAGTTGATTTTATTAAGAAGACAGCACCAGTTTGATACCTGCAAAACAATCCATGTATTTCGGTTAAGGCCAACCGGTAGTAACATTTATAGTGATGTGGCCTGATATATTATTAATGAATTAAAATACTTAGGTGATTATATATATTAGATCAGGAGGATATTGTAATTTAAATAAAAATATTATTTTTCTCACTGAAATGTTAAAGGCTTTAAGTCTTCCAAAATTACCTAACATATCGGCTGCCTTATCCAGGCAATTCACTGTTCTCAAACAACATTCCCAGTCTCGGTTTCCCCGTGGTTCATTAAGAATTTCAAAAAAAAAATATTATGTCAGAGAATCTTCAACAGGATCATTTCAAAGTATCCGTAAAACAAAAAGAACAGAACGTACACTATCATGCCGGTCGCGGCGCACAAATCAATACAAGAAACCGTTTTTTAAAAACAGAAACAACAAAGGAACATATTGAAGGCATTGATGATTGGGAAGAAGCAGCCGTTGCTACCCAATACATAGAACAGGTATCTAAAACCATTGTAAATAAAGTAGAAAGCCCGGATGTTGGCATGAGTTATAGCATGAACCCCTATGCAGGTTGCGAACATGGTTGCATCTATTGCTATGCCCGCAATGTGCATGAATACTGGGGTTACAGTGCCGGTATGGATTTTGAACAAAAGATCATCATCAAAAAAAATGCACCGCAATTACTGCGCAAATTCCTAATGCATCCGAAATGGGATTGTAAGCCCATTATGCTGAGTGGCAATACAGATTGTTATCAGCCGGCAGAACAGAAATACAGATTAACACGCGGCTTGCTAGAAGTATGTAATGAATTCAATCAGCCTGTTGGTATACTTACCAAAAACTCCTGGATATTAAAAGACAAAGATGTTTTGCAGGAGATGGCAAAGAAACAATTGGTATCGGCCATGGTTTCTATTACTTCTTTTAATGAAGATTTGCGCAGGATTATGGAACCAAGAACAACAACTGCCAAACAAAAATTAAAAGTTATAGAAGAGCTGAGTAATGCCGGTGTGCGCATGGGCGTTATGATGGGTCCAATGATACCCGGTCTAAATGAACACGAAATGCAGCGCATCATGAAAGCAGCTCGTGATAATGGCGCAACGTTTACTGCCTATACATTCATCCGTTTAAATGGCGCAATTAAATTATTGTTTCACGACTGGTTGTATAAAAATTTTCCTGACCGTGCAGATAAAGTATGGCATTTAATAGAACAAAGTCATGATGGAAAAGTGAACGACACCCGCTGGGGCGTACGCATGCGTGGAGAAGGAAATATTGCGCAAATGGTAGCACAGCAATATAAAAAATATGGCAAGCTTTATGGTATGAATGCAGAAGACTGGAGTTTGAATACAAGTATTTTCAGGGTGCCGGGCGGCCAGGGGAAGTTGTTTTGATTTGTTAATGTATCATTGTTATAACCTTACGCCATATTTTATGAATCAATTTGGCGGCGATTGCGCCAAAATTAAAATTGAAATTTTAGTAGGATATGCAAAAGCAAAGCATATTTGGACCTTATGAATGTTTATGCCAAACGTTATAATTGGAAATTATTATATTTTGACGGTTTTGCGGTGATGACTAATACGCCACAAGATACTTACCAGGTTTTAAACAAAAAGGCAAACAGGCTTTTTGAACTGCATGAACATCTTGACTGGACAGAAAATATCGGGATGAGCGTTTCTGTTGAAGATGCAAGCGTTATTGAAAGAATAGATTTTTTACGACAGACTAATGCTAAAACAAAATTTCTTTATTGAGAACCTTTAATCGGCCCTCTGTTAAATATGAACCAGGATAATATTAATTGAGTAATTACCGGTGAGAACCGACGCAAAGCAAGAGCACTGAACAAATGGTGGGTTGGTGATATTGGCCGGCTATGCACCCAACAAAGTGTTGCATTTTTCTTTAAGCAATGGGTAGCGTAAATAAAAAGAAAACTGGCAGGCCATTGGGCGGAAGAACTTATGAGAAAATGCCTTGTGTATATTTCTAAAATTTTCTCTCTCATACATAAAAACACCCGGTCTTTGAGCCGGGCGTTTTTGTAACAATGACAGGGTAGCAATAAGGAACTACGGTTTATAGGGAAAAGTACGGGTTAGGCTGAATAATTTTTCTTTGAAGAAAGCTTAACAAGCATGGTGCGCCCTTCAATGATCTCGCGGCAAAGAAATTCAATTTCTGGTGCATCTTCAAGAACATTCAGGTGTTCAAGCATCGTTTTAAAAGATTCAATTCGTTCACGGTAATAGACTTCCATTACTTCAATTGAATCGCCCATGGCGGGTTTTAATAAAGTGCGCAAATAAGAAGGCGTGGTTTCTTTTGTTGCGCTTTTCCTTGAGGTGGTGGTTGGTTGCTGTCTCATACAAACAAGAATTTTTTTATGGTTACTAAAACTTATTATCTGCTTTTCTACAGTGGGTTAAACGCAAAGCCAGAATATTTGTAACCGGTTCGCTTTTTCAAAGTTGAGTTATTTAGTATTACCCTGCAATGTCTTTATTACTGAAAAGAGAAAGTAACAATAACGTATTATTCAGGTAGTTCTACGCAACAACCTTCCATGGCTTGTGGGTATTTTTAGCAAAACTTAACTCAAAAAAACTACCGTTATGCTTAAGATTAGAAAGCCCGCAACACCTCTCGCAATTGTACTGGCTGTAATTGTTACCAGCAGTCTTTTGTTTATATCTTGTAATAATGCTTTACCACCCGGTGCTACTGTTATACCTGCCACCGCCGACTCATCGCCACTGGCAAGCATTAACCACTTTATACCCGAAAGCCAGATAAACTTGTATAAGACTGCATTCAAAACTGACAACGACAGTCTTAAAATAAAATTTCCCTCTCTTTTAATACCAGATGCGGAAGCATTTAATAAACCTGCTGTACTGGAAATATTAAAAGACCCGCGCTGCGTTGGTATACGCATCTATCATGGTGTAAAAGCAGGCGACAAACAAAAATCAAAAGATGAAATAAGAGTGATAATAGTTGGCGTAGATAGCCAGGGTAACGACATTCTTATTGCAGGTGGCTCGCCGGCGGCTACAGATGTAACACAACCAAAAGGAGGTCTTGAACAGGGTCAATGCCCCAGTTGTCAACAGTAAAGTAATAATGCAAAAATTCTTGTTGCAGGAATTTGATAAAACATGAGTGATACTACATTTTTTATTCTAAGCCTTAGCATAGGATTTCCGGCAATCTTGGGTATAATAAGGTTCCGTAAAATGGATCCTGCTTATCATCCTTTTATTTATTACACATGCCTGAGCCTGCTGGTAGAAGTGGCAGTGTATATTCTACTTTCAGATAAAAGAAAAGACCTTGTAGGTACTGTTTATAATCTTTTTGCCCTGACTGAATTTTGTTTACTAACACGTATGTTTTACAATTGGGGTTTATTTAAAAGAAGGAAAAACACTTTTACTTACATTATCGCATTTTCGTTTTTACTTTTTATAGGCACACTTTATATAAGAGGCTATGACAAGACCAATTATTTTGCACAAATTGTAAATCATTTTGCATTAATTTTCTTCAGCATCTCGGCTTTCAACAGAATGATACTAAACGAAAAGAATAACATATTTAAAAATGCGAAGTTCTGGATATGCATTAGTATAATAATTTACTATACCTATTTTATACTGATGAATACTGAACAACTATCTTTCCTGAACATAAAGAGGACAGATGCTTTCGAAAACAAAATATTTCAGATTAATGCGTATACAAATGTATTGGCTAGTCTTTTGTATACGGTAGCAGTAATATGGATACCAAAGAACAAGAATATTATAACTCTCTTGTAATTGTACTGATAGTAGTCGGCATTGTACTTGTCTACTTTATTATTACTGCTATCCGCTATCAGCGGCGGAGCCTCCGTTTGCATAAAGAAAGAATTAAAGCAGAAATAGATACCCTTGAAAATGAAAGAAAAAGAATTGCTGCAGACCTGCACGATGAACTGGGGCCACTTTTGAGTGCAGTAAAACTCCAGATAAATAACCTCGATACAACCGGCACCGAAGATCTGCAGGCCATTGATAAGTCAAGCAGGTATATAGATACCATCATCACAAAACTGCGGGAAATCTCGAACGATTTAATGCCCAATACCCTTCTGCGCAAAGGCCTGAAAAATGCTATTGTAGAATTTATAGATAATAGCCAGGATGCCTATAAACTGCCGGTGAAGTTTATATGCGAGCAGGATTTACAATTGTCGCAGGAAAAAGAAATTAACCTCTACCGTATTGTGCAGGAGATAACCCATAACACGCTTAAACATGCTAAAGCCAGTATGTTTATCATTAAAATAAGCATACAGGATGACCGGCTTTTTCTTTTAACCGCCGACAATGGTATAGGTTTTGATTATTTTTCGAAGATTCGTGACAATTCCGGCTTAGGACTTCGTAATTTACAGAGCCGTACAGAAGTAATGGGTGGAGAATTTAATTGCGTTTCTAACCCCGAAAAAGGCACTGCTTACACTATTGAAGTTCCTTTATAGAAATTTATTCTATGGATACATACAGACACATAAAAGTTATCATTGCCGATGATCATGAAATCTTCAGGGACGGTTTGCGGCTGATGCTGCAAAAGCAACCTGAAATAGATCTGCTCGCCGAAGCTGAAGATGGAAAAGAATTGATAGAACATATAAAGCTGCTAAAGCCTGATGTTGTTATTACGGATATAAAAATGCCGCGCATGGATGGAACTGCGGCCGCTAAACACATCACTGAACACTATCCCACAATTGGCATCATTGCATTAACAATGTTTGATGAAGATGACCTTATTGTAGATATGCTGGAAGCCGGCGCAAAAGGTTACTTGCTTAAGAATGCTGATAAACATGAAATGATTGACGCTGTTAAGTCAGTATACAAAAATGAACCCTACTATTGCAAACATACTTCTCATAAGCTTGCACAAATGGTAGCCAGGAGTAAATTCAATCCTTACAAACACCAGGTAAAACCTGATTTTACAGATCGCGAAAAAGAAATTATTGTTTATATCTGCGATGGGCTGACCAATAAAGAAATTGCTGCAAAAATTTTCTTAAGCGTACGCACGGTGGAAGGACTTCGTATGAAAATGCTGGAGAAAATGAATGCAAAAAACACAGCAGGCATAATTATTTATGCTATTAAGAATGATCTCTACATGGCGAAAATTGATTAATCATTTTCTTGTCAGCCAATCACTCACTGCACTTTATTTTTAAACTTCATGGCTTTTTTCTCAACGAGGAACCAGGATAGAAATCCCATCACTACCGTTAGCGGCACTACAACTAAATTATAATTCCATAATGGAAGGCTTGATTGAGTTAACGAACTGATCACCCTCTGCACAGGGCTTCCATAAATATAAATGCCGTAAGAAATATCGGGCTTCCATTTTAAAGGGATATAAGTCTTAAGTCCAATCCATATAATTGTATAAACAAAAAATATCGTGTCTGTTGCATTGTTGGTACAATGAAATAATTCTGTTATCAGCCATACAACCAATAATACAATAACTCCAACGTAATGCAAAGTAATTTTATCACGCCATGTATACAATGTACTGCCTGCAAGAAAAACATAACCCAAACTATACCAGGTACCAAAGTCAAAATGAAACCATTGCTGCAGCAAATGCAATGGAATAAAAAATTTAATACAGGTTGCAATAAGAAAGAGCACAGCTTGCAACCACCTGTATCTAAAAAATTTCAGCAGATATAAAAGCAACAGCAAGCCATACAATTCAAGTTCAAACGGAAGTGTCCATACAGAAAGGTTAACCGATTTTCCTTCAAATACACCCGGCAATTTTCTTGGGCTATTTAGTAAACATATATTCTGGTATAAAAACTTCCAGGTCAGCCCTTCAGAAAAATAATGAGACAATGATAAACTTGTAAAAACAGGCCCTAACACAAAAACGCTTAATAAAGTAATAACGATATAGCCAGGGTAGATGCGGAGAAAACGTTTCCAGATATATTGCTTTACAGAAGTTGAATGAAGCAAGCTTCCTGTAACAAGATAACCACTGATTGAAAAAAAGATCAGCAGGCCGAACGTACTAAGTGCATACCGGTGTCCCGTCCACCTGTAAATAAATTCTTCGGGGCGTTGAACCATTTCGCCATAAGAATGTGAAAACAATACCAGCAATGCACCCGCTAACCGCAGAAGATCAAAATTATTATTGCGCCTGCTTTCCGAGAAATCGACTGGCTTTATCATTGTTATTATAAAGAATGAAAGATAAATTAAGTTTTCTGAAAATAGCTGCAAGCCAATGCCACAACGTTCCAGACCATTACTTAAAAAGGCTTAAAACAGTTGCTTTTAGTAAACATAAAAAATTCATCTATTTTTGAGTTTATGCAGCAAATTATAGAAGATATAAAGACCCTTTTTGCTTCTACCAATAAAGAACAATTATTACAGGTAGAAAAAATTCCGCAGTCGGGCAGCGACAGAATATATTTTCGCATAAATACTAAAACCAAAAATTATATTGCTACTCACGGATATAATATAAAAGAAAATGAAACTTTTATTTATTTCAGCAGGCATTTTAAAAAAGCGGGTTGCCCTGTACCAGAAATATATTCTGTAAACAATGAACATACTATTTATATCCAGGAAGATTTTGGCGATGTGTCGTTGCTCAATAAACTGGAAGAACATGGCTATTCTGATTATGTATATGGCTTATTTAAGCAAAGCCTCAAAGAGCTTGCTATGTTACAAATAAATGGTGGCAAGGGCATCGATTATGATTATTGTTTAACAGCAAAAGAGTTTGGCAAGCAGGCAATATTGTCTGACCTCTTATATTTTAAATACTATTTTCTCGATACGCTCAAATATGCTTACGACAAACAAGCATTGCTTAACGATTTTGAAGCGCTGAGCACTTATCTAACGCACACAGAGAACAAACATTTTATGTTCCGCGATTTTCAAAGCCGCAACGTAATGGTAAAAGACGACAATGTTTATTTTATAGATTACCAGGGTGGCATGCGTGGTGCGTTACAATATGATGTTGCTTCATTGTTGTGGCAGGCGAGAGCGGAGTTACCGGAAGATTGGAAAAACAGCCTGCTTGAATATTATATTGATGAAGCTAATAAATTACTGGAAACGCAGGCCGATAAAAATATTTTTATAACGCAGTATAACGGTTATGTGCTTATTCGTTTATTACAGGTCATGGGTGCTTATGGCTTCAGGGGTTTGTTTGAAAGGAAAGCACAATTTCTTACCAGTATACCACTTGCCTTACTCAATTTAAAAACGCTAGCCGAAAACCAACGCATGGGAATTCCCGTTCCAACATTTGAAAAATGCCTTCTGTTTTGTGTAAGTGATGAAGTTGTTAACCGCTTCGAGCCATTGCGTGCCAATGCAGATACACCATTGATTGTAGAAATAAACAGTTTCTCTTATCGTAAAGGTATTCCGGCCGATGAAACAGACAACGGTGGCGGCTTTGTCTTTGATTGCCGTGGCATTCTTAACCCCGGCCGTTTTGAAGAATACAAAAAGCTAACCGGGCGTGATAAACCAGTAAAAGACTTTCTTGAACAAAGAACAAAAATGCCCGATTATCTTAACAGTGTGTTCGATATTGTAGACATTTCTGTTGCAGATTATATAAAGCGTGGCTTTAATCATTTGCTGATCAATTTTGGATGCACCGGTGGCCAGCACAGGAGTGTGTATGCGGCTGATGCATTGGCCAGGCATTTAAAAAATAAATTTCATGTAAAAGTTCAATTGCATCATCGTATGCAGGAAGAAAAAAATTGGGTGAACGATTAATAGAATGCAGATTAAAAAACTTATAAGGTTTCTTGGTCTGGTTCCATAAAAATTTATTTATGAAAGGAATGATTTTCGCGGCAGGCTTAGGAACCCGCTTCAAACCCTGGACTGACAAGCATCCCAAAGCACTGGCGCTTATAAATGGCAAAACGCTGTTGCAAAGAAATATTGAATACTTCCAAAAATATGGCATAACAGAACTTGTAGTTAATGTACATCATTTTGCAGAACAAATTATAAATGCAATAAAACAAAACGATGGCTGGGGAAGCACTGTTTTAATAAGTGATGAAACAAATGAAGTGCTTGAAACAGGCGGTGGATTATTAAAAGCACGGCATTTACTAGAAGGAGATGAGCCCTTTGTTACCATTAATGCAGATATACTTACAGATTTAAACATAAAGCGGCTGATAGATTATCACAAAGATTATAAGCCGCTTATTTCTTTTGCTGTTACCAATCGTAAAACATCGCGTTATTTTTTGTTTGATGAGTATGATCGTTTATGCGGCTGGCGTAATAAAAAAACAAGCGAAGAAATTATTGCTATCCCAAAAAATAAATTAGTTGAAAGAGCTTACAGTTGTGTGGTCGTTTTTGATCCGCATATATTTTCTCTCATCCCGCAACGCGGAAAATTTTCTCTTGTTGAAACTTATCTTTCACTCGCAAAGAATAATTTAATACTGGGTTACGATCATACCGGCGATAAATTCGCAGACGTTGGCAAGCCAGAATCTGTTGCGACAGCAGAAGCTCAATTTGCATAAATTTTTATAATTGATTTTTCATCCATTGTAAACCCGCAGCCATAAAGCATTTCAGGGCATCGTTCAAATGATAAAAAAATATTTTTAAAATAATTGTAAAATTATTTGGTATCATCAATTAAAATTCTCTTTATCTTTTTTTATATAAAGTTCGTGCAAAAGATTATAGCAATTCTCTGCATTATATGTTTTGTCTTTGCATACAGATATTGCATTTTTACAACTTTCAGAAGCTTTATCCAATTGTCCCGATTTTATTTGAGCATAAATCAACTCCTTATTAATATAAGCGTCAGTTGGATTTGAAACAAGTGCATTTCTTAAAACCAAAATTGCTTTATCAAATTGAAGCAGGCAATTATAAGAAAAAGCCAGTTCAACTTCCAGTCCTTTAAAATTTGGGTTTATTTTTTTGGCTTTTTCTAGATAAGTAAGGGCTTTGGCAC
>Ga0080027_10001333_pt1 | contig 10040 bp, 8 predicted proteins | sample OrgsoiDNA2013046_FD_70962 | JGI IMG/M metagenome (GOLD analysis project Ga0080027, IMG submission 70962) | Permafrost soil microbial communities from the Arctic, to analyse light accelerated degradation of dissolved organic matter (DOM) -... | ecosystem: Environmental > Terrestrial > Soil >...
GATTTCCAGGCTGGTGATAAAAAGTTCAGGGCTGGAACCGGCGAGCTGATTGTATTGCCTAAAGAAGTACCTCATAGTTTTAACCTTGTAAGCGATACAGCAAAAGCTTTATTGCTGATAACACCCGCGGGTTTTGAAACTGTATTTAAAGAGTTTGGTTCGCCCGCACAAACATTGGACTTGCCCCCCATACCAGATAATCTGCCAAAAGAATTATTTCAACAGATACACCAACGATGTATTGATTTAGGAAATGTCTGGATGCCCGGGATTTGAGATCTGCAATAAGAAGAGAAATTTTATCACTATAGCTCAAGTTTCTAAAAGCATACACCACCTGTTAACCATCGCATCATAAGGTATCATTAAGTATCATACCGTATCATTGTGCCCTATAATCCGGCCACCTAAAACTACGAAACGCCAAAAACAGGATTTAGTAACAGATTGGGAGCGAAGAAAAGGCTATTAAAGCCTGCCTGCGGTAGGCAGGGTGAAGAAAAGAAACAAAAGGCAAAAGGATTAATATTATAACCTGCGTCAACCGCGGGAAACGCGCATCTATCGTGGTGTGGTCACTTTCCGATACAAAAAGTACTATAGCCCACATCGAGCTTTCGTGCCCGTTATCTTATCCTTTAAAAACCTACCTTTAGTTATCAATGATAGAAGCTAATCATATATTAGATTTTAAAGAACGTCTTTTACTGTTTGTTACCATATTTTTAAGCACTTCTTTTTTAGGGTATATCGACAACTCAAAATCTTTCCATCAACAAAAAACTCAGACTGAATTAGTTTATTCGAATAACAACAATTCCAATAAAAAGGCAGTCTTATACAACAGGTTAATACAATTTACTGGGAAAAAAGGTGCTCTTTTAAATTTTTACAAATACACAAAAAGCGCTTTATTAACTCTCGATAAGCTGACAAAAATTAAGTATAATAATTTTTCCATAAAAGAATATTTCCCTCACATTGCTCACCGTTTTAGTCAAATAAAACAGATCCCTCATAACTCCAAGGAGGGCATTTTCACTACATAAATAGTATAGGGCTATCCTCAATTGAATTGACAGACAACTTTCAATTCTCTAATCTTCTATTGATGCCTTATGACATACCAATTACTTATTTAAAGAATGAAAATCCTAAAAAGAGTATTTCGATTCTTTCGTATCTTCCTATTTGCTTTCATGTTGGCCATATGTATGGTAATCGGAATTGCACCTCTTTTGCCAAAAAGAAAAGAGTCATACGCAGTCGAAATTAAAATGGAAGAACCTGAAAGTAGTGAGGATAATAATTCAACGATTAATTTAGGATCATCCGATTATCGCTGAGGATTGTTGCTTGTCCATGCAGGCGTACGGGTTGGTGTTTCTTATTCAGAAGTGTATACTTCCCATATTTTACTGCGCATCGTCTGGTTTTTTTCTACAAGGGATTCAGGGTCATTGAACAATGGTATTACAAGATGAATGAAAATGAGCCCTTTCTTAAATTGGACTGCTTGAAAAATGATTTTTTAAATGCTTCGGGGATCAATTCGGGAAGGAAAAATTCGAATTAATTTGTGGTCATTACACCCGGTACAAAAAGGAAAATAAATTATTAGAAGTGGTTTGATAAAATGTACCTACCGATAACGGCCAACCGTCAACCGCCAACCAATATGTTACTTCCCAATACAAAAAGTACCGTGGGCCGATTTCAGTGGATTTGCAAGGATTTAGTGAAGGATTAATAACGTGTGATTAAGATTTTATATCCATCCGTATCTGATTGCCTTACCGATCAGCTCACTGGTATTTTTTAGATTTTTTTTATGGAGCATATTTTTGCGATGTGTGTCTACGGTTTGTTTACTGATTTTCAAAATGCTGCTGATCTCCTTACTTAATCTTCCCTCGATTAAAAGGGTGAGTATTTGTTTTTCCCGCCTCGTAAATTCTTCCCTGATTTCTGAAAAAAGATCTTTTGAAGCTACGTCCCGATACGATGGCTCGCCATCCATCCCAATAAAGGATAATACAGGTTTTCCCTCCTGTTTCAGGAAGGTTATATCCGTATGCGTATTCAGGGATCTTAAAAATCTACCCTGCTCATCATGTTCCAGGATTATTCCCTGATATAGTATCCTGGCGTAATCCCCATTTTTTTTCATGAAGCGAGAATCAAATCTGATTTTATACTTCATCACTTTTTCCATTGGCAACTTTGAGAAAAAATCCCCTATTCTATTTCCGAAAGCCAAAAACCAGGAACGGTCATCCGGATGAATTTTCCCATTCATAAATTGAATAGTGAATTCAGATGGATGATAACCCATTACGTCTTCTACTTCTTTACTCACAAATTCAAACGTCAGACTATGATGATCGATTATAAAATAGTATGAATCCCCAATCAAAAAGAAATTCCAAAGCTTCATATAAAAATCCAATTCAAGATTGAAAAAACTGGGAGCGGAATCGTTGCTAAGCCGACTCATTACTTTTTGGAACTCAAGATTGAAGAGTTTTTGTTCCATATACTACCGTTTATCAGACCAGATTGACTCAATAACAACACATATTCAGATTAATCAAAAATAAAACTACCTATAAATCGGTATTTTTTAGATGAAAGATCCAAGTTACATTTAAAGGAATCAAGGTAACCAGGTTTTTATTGCTAAAGTCACACCCAGTCCGGACCATCCATTTATTACTATTACTGCGTTGGTTTTGAATTGATTAATAATGAAGTGATCCTATATTAGTTTACTCTGGTTTCGTACCATCATTTCCGCCCTATCCAATCCATTCGGTTTCCACTATCCCACAGATGTACTAAGCGTTGAAACGATATCCGGGCAAATTATTTACATTTTTTTTAAACCTTAAAATATTCTTTATGCGAATAACCGCTCCAAAATTGATTATGGCCAGATTGGCCCTGATTGTATTGTTAACAGCTGCTTTTATAGCCTGTGATAAGACAATACCCAAAGAAGAACTGGGTCCATATAACCTCGATGTCAAGCTTTTTTCCAGTCAGACAAAGAAATTTGACAGCAAAATTTCTGAATTTGGCTTTATTAAGTTTCGCCAGGATCCGAATGTTCCCCTTACGATAACACTGGATACCTGGGTTTTTAACCTTACACCCAATCATGACTATTTATTGCAAAGGGCCGTAAATCCCATAACAGACAATGACTGTACCAGCATCGCCTGGCTTACACTGGGTTTGGGACTGGTTTCTCAACCTATTCACACGGATCGCTTCGGAAACGGAATGGAAAATTTATTTCGCAATGTTCCAGCCTCTTCGGAAGGAACAACATCTCGTATTCATTTTCAAATCATCGACGCAGTTTCACTGGCCACGGTTTTAACGAGTGACTGTGACCAATTCACCGTGCGATAATAACTGGGGAACATGCATCAATCGTGGAAATCTTGCTTATATCGTGAATTGGTTATTTCCCGAGTTGCCTATTTAACCGGCTTTCCCGATCAAAGCCACTTCACCCGGATTTTCAAGAAATATACCGGTAAAAACCCCTCCGCCTTCAAAAAATCTATACCAAAAAAGTAAGTTCTGTTCTAATAGTCAGTTTCATTCTATTTGCTGATAATCAGGAGGTTTACGTTTGCCCAAATGGAATTAAGGTTAATTCTTTTCTCAATATTATCAATTGCAGTCTTTTGTAATTGTAAGGCTCAGGAATCCTCCGGTAATTATTTAAAATTAGAAAAATCAATTCAGCTTCAGGTGAAAGGTCGCATCGACCATCTGGATGTCAACCTGAAGGATCAGGTGATCTATGTCGCGGCTCTGGGAAACAATTCTTTGGAAGTTGTTAGTCTCCTCTCAGGGAAAGTTATTTATAGTATAAAAGGTCTTGATGAACCACAAGGCGTAGCCTATATCCCCCAAACGAAAGAAATTATAGTCGCCAACGGTGGTAGTGGTGATTGTTATTTCTATAATAGCCGAAGCTTTGAAAAAACAGCCACCATCCATCTGGATTCTGATGCAGATGATGTAAGATATGATTCGGCTTCAAAGAGAATCTATGTTGGATACGGGAATGGTGGCATTGCAGTAATTGACGCAGAAACACATAGACAATTAACAGAAATCAAACTACCTGCACATCCAGAGTCATTCCAGATTTATAAGCAACTCAGTTTACTCTTTGTAAATCTACCGGATGCCCGTATGATAGGAGTAGTTGATCTGAAGAAATCAACCCTGGTAAATAAATGGGAACGGCAGTCTCCATCAGCCAACTTTCCCATGGCACTTGATTCCATTCATCATCGGGTTTTTGTAGGCTATCGCAGGCCTGCCACGCTGATAGTTTATGATGCCGTAACAGGTAAAGAAATCAACAATCAACCAATGGCTGGTGATGCGGATGATTTATACTTTGATCAAAAAACTTCCACGGTATTCGTTAGTGGAGGAGATGGATCGATTTTCCTTTTCAGGGAGAATGGTAAAAATATATTTAAACAAATCCTTCGTCTCCCGACACGAAGCGGAGCCAGAACATCTTTGCTGGTCCCTCAATTAAACCTTTTTGCTTTAGCCGCCCGGGCAGATTCAGGTAATCCGGCTGCATTACTGATTTTTAAAATATCGCAATAATGACACTCACGTTCATCCGTGGTGATCATAAATTTCTTTAGAAAAACATATAAAAACATGAGTAAATGGATTACACGCGAAAGACCAAAAATTGACAGGATTGCCTGTCCATGGTTGATTAAACGTTTTGTCGATCCCGATGCAGAGTTTGTTTTTGTTCCAAAAGAAGAAGTTTTTGAAAAAGCCCTAGAGATAAACGCCATCCCTTATGATATTCCCGGCGCAGAATATTCACATTATGGAGACGAATGCACATTCGATTACATAATTCGCAAACATGAACTAACTGATGATGCTTTGAAGCAATTAGCGACAATTGTACGAGGAGCTGACACTGACCAGTTCAATATCGCTCCGCAAAGTGCGGGCCTTTGGGCTATATCAGCCGGTCTTTCATATAATTATTCCGACGACTATGAGCAACTCGCTACAGGCATCAAAATATATGATGCCCTGTATAGTTGGGCCAAATATGCGAAAGAAGAGAAGCACAACTGGCAACAATCCATCTAACTATGAGAAAACCAAAACAGATCAAACTAATTTTATTTCGATACTCAGGTCCTCTTCTCCTATTATCATTCTGCCAATTATGTTACACACAGATTTTACCTGATACGCTGGTTCACTTAAGCGACGTCCTTCAGATGGCTGATCAACGTTACCCGTTATTAAAAAGTAAAAGACTGGAAGTTCAAGCGTCCCAAAAAAATACGGAAGTTGTCAAATACAGCCGTGTACCGACCATTGACGCCAATTATCAGGCGAACATTTCTACTGCGAATAACCTGACAGGTCAGTATTATCCCTATGGTATATTATCAATGACCGGACCTCCCTCACTGAGCAATATATATACGCCGGCTACGGGTAGCGCCGCCTCTTTATTACTCAACTGGCAGGCCATTACATTTGGTATGCGCGATGCCCAGATCAATTCCTCTGTGGCCCTGACAAGCGCAAAAACCGCCGGTTTAAAACAGGATATTTTTGATCAGAATATCATTCTGACCAGCATTTACCTTGACTTATTATTAGCCTATGATGTTGTTCAGGTGAGTGAGCATAACCTGGAACGCGTTAAAGAAAACCTCCGGCAAAGTGTCGAGCTGACAAACAGTGGTATCAAACCGGGAGTAGATTCTGCTTTATTCTTATCAGAAGTCTCTAAGGCTAAAATCGAGCTGCTGAATGCCAGGAAAGTGCTGGAAACAGAACAATGGACACTAGCACAGTTCCTGTTAATTCATTCATTACCTGTTCCGGCGGATACCTCCTTTCTTCATCACCTGCCGAATTCTTCGTTTCCGGTTGACAATAATTTTGCAAACCATCCGGCGGTACAGTTTGCAGAAAGGCAACTTGAATATGACAGATCTAAAGAAGATGTACTTAAAAAATCCTATTTACCGAAGTTATCCATGTGGGGTACCGCTTTTGGCCGGGGATCCGGTTTTGAAACGAACGGAGAAATAAAAACCTGGGACGGAATGGGCCTCATTCGTTACAATTATGGTGCAGGTTTGCAGCTAAGTTTTCCGATTATGAAATATGGGGAAGTAAAAAAACAACTCAGCGAACAAAATTTACTTTCCCAGGCTTCTCAGGAGCGGGTAGCAAATACCGAAAATAATCTTTATTACCAGCAGCAGATGAATATAACTGCATTTAACAGCAGCGTGGCCGTCGCACGAGAATCAGAGCAACAATTGGCTTCTGCTCAATATGCTTTTGAGGCTATGGATACACGTTATACAACCGGACTTGTAAATTTTTCCGATCTCATCCAGGCTCAATACAATTTACTAAAAGCCGAGCTTGATTTAAAACATGCTTACTGGGACGCTTGGAAGGGTTTACTGCTGCAGGCGGCAGTAAAGGGAGATGAAAATATATTCCTGCAGCAAATCAAGTAGTAACTATGATCAGATTAATTCAAATTGCTTTAAGAAAACCATGGACCGTTTTTGTCCTGGTCGCTGCCATACTTTTGTTTTCCGTACTGGCTATCCGAAAATCTTCGATTGATATCTTCCCCGCAATTAATGCTCCGACCATTTATGTGGCGCAAACCTATGGTGGCCTTTCTCCCCAGCAGGTTGAAGGTTTTATTACGTCATATTACGAATATCATTTTCTTTATATCACGGGTATCAAGGCAGTAGAAAGTAAATCCATTCAGGGACTGGCCCTCATTAAATTGCAATTTCAGGAGGGCACGAACATGGCAGCCGCCTTGGCTGAAGTGGTCTCTTATGCTACCAGGGCACGCTCGTTTATGCCACCAGGAACATTGCCACCATTTATCATGAGATATGATGCAGGATCGGTGCCGGTCGGTCAACTTGTTTTCAGCAGCGAAACCCGGTCGCTCAATGAGATACAGGATCTCGCATTATTTAAAGTCAGGCCGATGTTTGCGGGTCTGCCGGGTGTTTCTGCCCCACCTCCCTTCGGAGGCAATCAGAGAACAATAATCATTAAAGCAGATCCCGAAAGATTGCGGAGTTATAATATTACAGCGGATGAATTGGTAGCCGCCATCGCTCAAAACAATACCATCATACCCGCCGGAAATATCCGGATGGGTAACAGCTCTTTTATAACTCCTTCCAACAGCGTAGTAGATAATTTCAAAGAGCTGGAAAACGTAGTGGTAAAAAAAGTCGATCAGACAACGGTTTTTGTAAGAGATATCGCGACCGTAAACAACGGGGCAGATGTTACGACGGGTTATGCTTTGATCAACGGCAAAAGATCAGTTTATATTCCCGTCACCAAAAGAGCAGATGCCTCTACACTCGACGTCGTTCAGTCCATCCGAAAAGCGTTGCCGGATATGCAGGCGGCTATTCCGGAGGACATAAAAATATCCTATGCCTTTGATCAGTCTGGCTATGTAACCAACGCACTTCAAAACCTCTTAATCGAAAGTTTACTGGGGGCCATGCTCACGGGACTCATGGTTGGATTATTCCTGAAAGACCTTCGAAGCGCTTTGATTGTCATTATAAATATTCCGCTGTCCATGTTGACGGCGGTGATATGCCTTTATTTGACTGATCAAACGATCAATATTATGACACTAGGTGGCCTGGCACTCGCTGTCGGCGTATTAGTAGATGAATCCACCGTAACGATAGAAAACATTCATCATCACCTGGAAATCGGAAAATCAAAAGCAGTCGCTATTTGGGATGCATGCAGAGAAATTGCGACCGCAAAATTACTTATCCTGATGAGTATCCTGGCCGTTTTTGTACCGTCCCTGTTTATGTCCGGCGTACCCCGATCTATGTTCCTCCCCTTGTCCATGGCCGTGGGCTTCGCGATGATCGCTTCATTTTTCCTGTCACAAACACTGGTACCTGTTTTATCAAATATGATGATTAAAAAAATTCCGACCTCCAGTCCAACATCACGAATAGAAAAATATAAAAAGCAACTAACAGCGACCATTGAAAAAACAGACCGTTCCAAAAAAATATGGGTGCCGCTCACCATATTAATTCTGTTGATATTCATCTTTATTAGTTTTAAAAACACGGGTACTGAAATATTCCCCAGTGTGGATAACAGTCAGATGCAAGTGAGACTTCGTATGCCGTCTGGAACAAGAATAGAACGAACAGAAGATGCTACTAAACAATTGCTTTCCTCAGTAGATAGCATTGTGGGGAAAGGGAATGTTGCTATCAGTTCAGCATTTGTCGGTTTGCAGCCACCCACTTATGCCATTAACCCGATTTATCTGTTCACCAGTGGGCCTCAGGAATCTGTTATAAAAGTGAATTTTATAAAAGGCTCCGGAATTAAAACAGAAGATTTTAAAGAAACACTCCGGTCAGTGATTCTGAAACAGATTCCCGGTGCTGCACTTTCTTTTGAACCGGCAGATCTGGTAAATCAGGTCATGAGCATGGGTGCAGATAATCCCATTGAAGTCGTTGTGCAAGGAAAGAACCTCGCTCAAAGCAGGGCCATTGCTGACAGACTAAAAGATAATATGCATTCCATTGCATACATGCGGGATATACAGATTGCCCAACCATTTGATTACCCGACAATACAAATAAATTACGACAGGATCAGAACCGGGCAATCCGGACTAACGATAAGTGGAGCCGGTAAATCTGTGCTGGAAGGAACTTCATCCAGCCGTCTGACAGAACCAGTATACTGGCTGGATAATTCATCCGGAAATTCCTATCAGGTACAGGTTGAATATCCGCAGCTGGCCATGAATAGTCCGGAGCAGATCGAACAATTGCCGGTTGGAAAGTCGGGCGATCAGATGATATATTTGCGGGATATCGCAGAATGGAAAAAAGGGACCAGCATCGGTGAATATGACCGGATCAACCAACAACGATTTATTACCGTTACTGCAAATGTCAAAAAGCAGGATTTGGGAACCGCTGTGATGGACGTAAATAAAAGTATTTCAAACCTCGGCCCACTACCTGCTGCCGTCAAAGTTTATTTAAGGGGTCAGTCCCTGGTTTTAAACGATACTCAATTTGAACTTTCAACGGGCCTTTTACTTGCAATCATTGTTATAGTCTTCATGCTAACAGCTTTTTTTCAATCTCTCAGACTGGCGCTGGTCGTCGTCTCAATTATACCAGGAATCCTTGCGGGTTCACTATTGCTATTACTTATAACCGGCAACACAATGAATATCCAGTCATTTATGGGATGCATCATGGCAGTGGGTATTGGTATTTCCAATGCCGTATTACTGGTATCGAATGCTCAGGCCATCAGATCGGAAGCATCAAATATAAAATTTATCGGTGCCCAGGCGGCTTCTAATCGCTTGAGGCCAATTTTGATGACAAGCGTTGCCATGATTGCAGGCATGATCCCGATGTCTCTTTCTGTAGGAGAAGGCGGTCACCAGACTGCGCCGCTTGGAATCGCTGTCATCGGTGGACTCCTTGTCAGCACCTGCTTTTGTCTGTTGGTCCTACCCCAGATTTACGATTGGGCAACAGGAGGCAAAAAAATAGCACTTGTTTCTTTTGACCCTTCAGATGAAAATTCAGCTTATCATGAAAAGAAATCCTAATCAATATTTTATGCGCATATTATTATTCGCAATCTTCGTTTTTTTTATATCCTGTAAACAGCAGACAAATAACACCGCACAGGCAGAGATTCCGAAAACAGACACTGTTAAGGTTTTTATTCTCAAAACCGATTCAGTAAAAAAAACGATATTACTCCCTGGAGAACTTCTTTCTTTGGAACAGGTTCAAATTCGTGCAAAAGTAGCCGGATATATAAAGAGGTTAAATGTAGATATTGGATCAAAAGTTAAAAAAGGACAGGTCCTGGCTGTCATTGAAGCGCCGGAAATAAATACCCAGGTGCAGGAATTAAACGCAAAA
>Ga0080027_10001336_pt1 | contig 10036 bp, 9 predicted proteins | sample OrgsoiDNA2013046_FD_70962 | JGI IMG/M metagenome (GOLD analysis project Ga0080027, IMG submission 70962) | Permafrost soil microbial communities from the Arctic, to analyse light accelerated degradation of dissolved organic matter (DOM) -... | ecosystem: Environmental > Terrestrial > Soil >...
GCCAGCAGCTCGCGCGTTCGCGTGTGCCGGCGCGCGTGGGAATCGTCCTCCGCGTCCGTCGCGGTCCAGCTCGCCACCCGCGCCACGCCCGCCAGGATTTCCTGGGTCTCGGCCTGCAGGACCAGCTCGTTCAAGCGGGCGCGCATCTTGTCGGTCAGGTGCTCGATGGCCCGTCGCTGGTCGATCGCGAGCTCCTTGACCTCCTCGCCGAACTCGATCGGCAAGCCAACCACCAGGTGCACGCTCGAACGAAAAACGGCCGAGTCCTCGTAGTGCGTGCCCACGGGGATCAGGACCGGCGCCGCACCACCCTCGGTGGCCGCCGACAGGGCGATCCGCGCGGCCCCCGACTTGAGAGGTTTGAGGTTCGGGTCCGCGTGGGAGGTCCCCTCGGGATAGAGCGCCAGCTCCGCTCCCGCCGCCAGCTCGGCGCGACATCGGGCGAAGGTCTCCTCGTTGCGAGCCACGGACTGACCGTACTGGTCGACGGTGACATCCTGACGCCGGTAGACCGGCAGACAGCGGAAAGCATCCATGGCCAACCTCCCGAAGGGATTGCCCCACAGCGTGCTCTTGGCCAGGAACCTGACCGGGCGTCCCGAACAAACCCGGAAGACCAGCGGATCGAGCAGGCCATTGGGGTGGTTGGCCACGAAGAGGGTCGGCCCTCCGGGTGGGATGTTCGCGGCACCGTCGATCGTCCGCCGCGGGTAGTACAGGCGGACCAGCGCCTCAGCCAGCCATCGCAACAGCGCAACCGCCAGCGCCCGCATCGCCCCGCCATGATATCCGACTGACCGAAGTCCTCCACGTCCTCCACGAAGAATCCGGGTCGGGTCGTCCCGATTGGGCAGGCGCCACCGTGCGCGGTGCGGTAGATCTCGGCGCATGCGTAGCTCGGCAAAATTGGAGGTTTGGGCGTCGGGTAAAGGGGCTGCGGCCGTGGCGGCCGTGGCGGCGGTGGCGGGGCTGGCGCTCGCCATCGGAAGCTTGACCTCGTCGTGTCAGCGGAGCGGCGCCTCGTCCCCGTCCCCGTCCCCCGCTTCAGCCACGCAACCCGCGCCGGTCTCGCCGCCAGCTTCGGCGGCCGGTGCGCCTTCTCCTTCCGGGTCGACGGGAACTGCGGTCGTGGGAGCCTCCGGGACACCCGACCCCTCCCGGGTCGTGGTGCAGTTGACCGAGCAGGGGTTCGTCCCCGATCACATTCCCGCACAGGTCGGCAAGCCCATCACGCTTGCGATCACGCGCAAGACCGACAAGACCTGCGCCCGCGAGATCCTGTTCAAGGGTCAACCCGGGAAGACCGACCTGCCGCTCGACAAGGAGGTGGAGGCCACGTTCATCCCCAGGGCGCCGGGGACGGTGCCCTTTGGCTGCGCCATGGGCATGATGGTGGGCGGTACCCTCGAAGTTCGTTGACTCCCGTTCGAAGAGGCCTCTTCAGCGAACCAGCCCGATGGCCCGTGGCCGTCGCGCCGCCACGAGCTTGGTGATAGGCAAGGTCGGGGCCGCCTTCTTGACCGCCGAGACCGCTCCGCGTGCTGGCGCTGATTTCTTGCTGGGTCCGGCCGGGGCTCGCCCCACCTGCGAGACCGAGTCGACCGCCAGCCTGAGCCGGCGATGGGTCAGCGACTCGAGCAGATCGCCCTTGCGCCGGGCGGCCCACAGCTCGAGCTCGGGATCCCCGTCCACCTCGATGCGCAGCTCGATGGCCCTGCGTCCGATCTGACACCTGACCGCGCGCACCAGCCGCCCGTGGGTTCGGTCGAGCGCATCCGCCACCCGCAGGAGCGCCGTCAAGTAGCGGACCCGCCGGCGGGCCCGGCGGGGCAAGTCGCGAAAGGCTTGATGCCGGCGACGGGCCGACTTGCCTTCCGAGCCCTTTTCGACCGACTTTTCCGTCGGTGGCTCGGCCTTGCGGTGATAGCGCGCGATGAAGGAGATCACCTCGACGTCCGCGCGCGAGAACCCGACCATATCGTGCGTCTGGATCAGGTACTGACTGTGACGGTGGTGTCCGCTCGGCGAGATGTAGAACCCCACGTCGTGCAGCAGCGCCGCGAATTCCAGCAGCTCCACATCGCTCTCCTGCACCGAATGTCGCTTGTGCAGCTCGCGGGTCTGATCGAACAGCGACAGAGCCAGACGGGCGACGTGCTGGGCGTGGGCTTCGTCGAACTGGCAGCGGCGGCACAGCTCCATCACGCTTCGCCGCCGCAGATCAGGGAACTCCTCGACCAGCAGCATTCCGGGGCGATGGGTGGCGATGTAGTTGGCGATGATCCCTTCTCGCAGGGCCGCCTCGCAGACCGTGGCTTCCTCCGCGCCGCACAGCTCGAGCGCAGTACGCAGGACCACGGCTCCGGCCAGGATGGTGTCCGCGCGCCGGGCATCGAGGCCCGGAAGCCGCGCGCGCTGATTGAGGGTCATTCCGGCCAGCTTTTGCTCGATCTCGGCCAGCGCCTCCACGTTCAGCTTGGGAGGGTCCTCGCCGTGATCGCCGTTCTTGTCCCCATTCCGATCGCCGTTCTTGTCGCCGTTCTTGTCGCCGTTTTTGCCCCGGCGTTCGTCCCGGATCATGGCGGCCAGCGCCAACGCTGTTCCCGAGCTGACGGCGGCAAAATCGAACCCCATGGCCCTCATCCGGGCGATTGCGGGCTCGAGGGCCCGCCGTACCCGTGTGCGCAGGGCGATCACCTCGCGGGTAGTCGGGGGATCGGAAGGCGCCCACTCCTCGGTCAGCCGAATGACCCCCAGCTTGATGGAGTCCGTGAAGTAACACTCGCGTGAATCAGCCAGGATGATCTCAAGCGAGCCGCCCCCCAGGTCGAGGAGGACCACGCGCCGGCCATCGAGGTCGAGGGTGCTTCGCGCTCCCAGGTAGATGAGCCGGGCCTCCTCCTGGCCGCGCACCACCTGGATGTCGATGCCCACCTCGTCGCGGGCCGCGCGCACGAATTCACCCCCGTTCTGTGCCTCGCGTACGGCGCTGGTGGCCACGGCGATCAGCGCGTCGGGCTGGTGTCGCTCGGCCAGGCGGCAAAGCGAGCCGAGCGCGTCCAGACCCCGCCGGAAGACCTCGGGCGGGATGATCCCGGTTCGCAACGAGCTCTCTCCCAGTCGCACCATCTCCTTGGCCCGGTCGAGGACCTCGAAGTGGCCTCCGGTCGTCACCTGAACGACGATGAGATGAAACGAATTGGACCCGACATCGAGAGCTGCTATGCGCACGGCTGCGCGAAGCTTAACGCCACCGACGCGGAAGCGCGCGTCTTGAAAAGCGACAAGTCTGTGCCGAAGGCAGGGTCAGCCGAAGGATGGTCAGCCGAAGGCAGGGTCAAACAAGTCTGATCCCGGTTTGATCATCGAACTCTGGCGCCCAGCACGTCGTCGCGGACGTAGACCGTGAGATCCTGCCGCCCGGAGACCACCTTCTTCGTCTGGTGAATGGTGCGCTCCGCGACCCGGAAGGAATCGGCGCGCCGGGTCTGACTGCCCGGACGCAGGGTGTCCGCGGCCGCCGCCGGCAGGTCCGGCAGCAGGCGGCCATGCAGAGAGGCGCCGTCGTCGGGGGTCTGCACGCTGACCACAATGGCAGTGGGCGGGAAGTATCGCTGCAGGTTCTCGAGGAACATGGGCAGGGACTCGGCGCTAGGGGTGTCGGGCCTGGCGAGGCTCCCGGACGCGACCTCGATGCGGGCCGTGTCTCCTCCCAGCGTTCGCGGAATCACGATGGGGATGGTCTCGGTGTACTCCGCGCCACTGTAGGGACGCAGCGCCACGCGTAGGCCCACCGTCTGGCCGGGCCGCACCTCGTCGCCCGGCAATGACACCGCGACGATCTCGACGACGTCGCGCCGATATTCGACGAGCACGTCGACGTCCAGTCGGTCGAGCACCACGGGCTCGAATGGATTCGACAACAGATCGCTGATGGCCCGCAGGCCGCGGGTCCCCGTCAGCGACTGACGGGATACGCCCTCGGGGGCGAAGATCTCATCCCGCAGCTCGATGGGCACCCGTCCTCTCAGGTTGATCTTCGAGATCACCCTGACCACCATGTCCGCGGCATCCGGCTCGGCGTCCACCAGCGCGCTGGTCACGACCAGCGATGCCAGCGTGGGCGTCAGCCGCCGGTTGCGTGCGACCTCGGCGCTGAACACGCGGGGATCCGCGCCGGGGCCACTGACCCGCACGGTGACCGGCACCATGGTCGCGCGTGCCCCCAGATCGCCGATCACGCAGGACTGCCGGTCCTGCACCAGGGCGCCCACCTCCTGCAGCGGCGAGGACAGCTTCATCGATTGCGAAAGGCTGGGGAGGACGGCGTGAACCTCCGCCTCGACCATGGGCAGGTAGATCTCGCCGGAACCGAACATGGGGTGGCCAAAGGCCAGGACGCCGTCCCCATCGACGTAGGTCACCGTGCCGGTCCCCACCATGCTCATGTCGCCGCGCACCAGCTCGATGCCGATGGCGGAGCCAGGGGCCACGTGCCCCCGGCGGGCGTCGGGGCCGCGGCCGCGCGCGCGCGGATTTCCGCCGCCCCCCGATTGAACCGGTCCCAGGCCCTCTGCATGCAGCTCGCTGGCGAAGTCGCCGAGCACCCCCGGAACGAAGCCCGACACCGACAGCGGCACCGACACGGCGGAGAGTCGTGGCTCGGCGAAGCTGTCGGCGAAGCTGTCAGTCTGATGAGGTGGACCCCGGGGCGGCGGCGGGCCGCCACGCTCGACTTCGTTGCCTCCTTCGGCCAGCGTCAGCGTGCGAATCCCGTCGCCGTCGACCTCCGTCGCCAGCTCGCGGTTGACGCGTCGAGGTCGCGACCGCTCGGCCAGCATGGTCTCGATGGGCGTAACACCCCCGATGGGCTCCTTGGAGAAGCTCCACCCGTAAGCGATCGCCCCCATCAGTCGGCCGCCCACGTAGACGGGGCTTCCCGACATCCCGGCGATGATTCCCGAGAATTCCAGGCGCGGGTCCTCGGCGCGGATCAGGATCACGTCCTGCTTGGGCAGGAACTGGCGCATGATCGAGATCACCCGCACCTTGAAGGCCTCGGGCCGGGTTCCCTGGAAGACGGTCAAGGCCTCGCCCACCATTCCAGGACGCACCTCCGAAAGGGGGAGAATCCGGGGTGGCGGACCCGAGGGCACGATGGCCCGTGGGCTGATGCTGATGGCCGCACCGCCGGTGACGCGGGCCGACGGTCGGGCGCCAAAGCCGCCAGGTTCGACAGCCGCGTGGTTGGGGGCGGCGATCGCCCGCCAGGACGCGAGGACCACCAGCGACGCCCCGAATGCACGCAGCTTCGGGGTCGGGATCAGGGCAGGCCGCACGCGGCCTTCACAGTAGCAGACCAGCGCCGCAACAGAAGCAGATGGCAAGCCAGCCAGAAGCAAGCCGACGTGATTGACACCGGCACCCCTCCATCGGATATTGAAGTGTCGTTCAGCAGGAGGCCCCCCTTTCATGAAGTCGCTCAGGCTCGTCATTTGGCTCTCTTCCGTGGCCCTGGCCGGTGGCGTCATCGCCGTCGCCTGTGGGCCCGGGGAGACCTACTGCTATGACCAGCACAAGACCTGCGCCCAGGCCAAGATCGACAAGGAACAAGCCGACGTGCAAGCGATGCTGGCCCGGATTGCCGCCGAGGCGGACGCGGGCGCTGGCGACGCCGGGGCGATAGTCATCCAACACTGATCATCGAAGCTCGATGAAGCGGTACCGGGCGGCCGTGATCGGGGGCAGCGGCTACGGGGGCGCCGAGATCATTCGGCGGTTGCTGATTCATCCTGAGGTGGAGCTGGTTCGAGTGGCCAGCATCGATCACGTCGGTGAGCTGCTGGGAGCAGTTCACCTCCCGCTGCAGGGGCGCACATCGTTGCGGTTCGAGGACCTGTCGCCAGCCGCGGCGGCTGCGGGATGCGACATCGTGCTCATGGGCCTGCCCCACAAGGTGAGCGCCCAGAAGGTGCCGGCAGTGCTGGAGACGGGCGCCCGGGTGGTGGACATGTCCGGTGATTTTCGGCTGCGCGATGCCGGCGCGTACCAGCGCTACTACGGCGGGCCCCATCCCCGGCCGGACCTCCTTGGCACGTTCGTGTACGGCCTGCCGGAGCTCAACCGCGCCCAGATTCGGGTCGCCCGCGCCGTGGCTTCCCCGGGCTGTTTCGCCACCACGATCGCGCTCGGCTTGCTGCCGCTCGCGCGCGGCGGAAAGCTGCGCGGGACCGTGCAGGTCACCGGGATCACCGGGTCATCGGGCAGCGGCGTCACCCCGTCCCCGGGAACGCATCACCCGGTTCGAGCGGTGAACCTGAAGACCTATCGGGTGCTCGACCACCAGCACACACCCGAGATCACCGAGACGCTCGCGGCCGCGGGAGCACCGGAGGTCGAGCTGAGATTCGTGCCGGTCTCGGCGCCGTTGTCGCGGGGGATCCTGGCCACCTGCTTCCTCCGGGTGGCCAGCGGCGAGACCGACGAGTCCATCGCCGACCTGTACCGGCGCGCCTACGATCATGAGCCCTTCGTGCGGTTCACCGACGGCGCCCGCCTGCCCGAGGTGGCTGCCGTCTCCGGCTCCAACTTCGCCGAGGTGGGCTTCACGCTGGGAGGGATCGAACCGAGCGGGGAGCGGACCCTCGTGGTGATCGCTGCCCTCGACAACCTGATCAAGGGAGGCGCGGGTCAGGCCATCCAGAGCATGAACCTCATGCTGGGGCTCCCCGAAACCTCCTCGCTGGAAGACTCCGGCCCTTGGCCGTGACCGCTGACGAGCCCTCGCCCTCTTTCGCCGAAGGGGACATCGCCGCCGCCACTGCCACCGTCCCCGCCGGGGCGCCGGGAGCCCGGCACGGTTCGATCGTCGTCGTCAAGCTGGGAGGCGACGTTCTCGAGGGCGAGGCGCTGGAGCTGGTGGCGGGCGATCTCGCGGGCGTGTGGCTCGCCGGTCGCCCGCTGATGGTGGTTCATGGCGGCGGCCCGCAGGTCACCCGTCTGTCGGAGCGGCTGGGCCTGACGCCCCGGCTGGTGGGCGGGCGGCGCATCACCGACGAGCAGACGCTGGAGATCATGGAGATGGTGGTGCCCGGCCGTCTGAGCGTGGGGCTGGTGGCGGCGCTGCGTGCTCACGACGTCCCGGCTTTGGGGTTGAGCGGGAGCAGTGGCCTGGTCGGGGCGCGCCGCCGCCCCCCCGTGGTCGTCGACGGGGGGGGGCCCGAGCCCATTGATTTCGGCCTGGTGGGCGACATCCAGACCTTCGACCTGCCGCTGTTGCGGCTGCTCCTGCAGGCCGGCTACTGTCCGGTCCTGGCCTGTCTGGGGCTGGCACCGGGGGGGGTGGTGCTCAACATCAACGCCGACACGGTGGCGAGCCAGCTGGCGGCCGCGATCGGCGCCGCGGTGCTGGTCGCGGTGACGGCGGTGGGCGGCGTCCGGCGCGATCGCCACGATCCGACCACGCGGCTCGACCGCCTCACCGTCGCGAAAGCGCGCGCGGCGATCGCCGATGGGACCGTGCAGGGCGGAATGATACCCAAGCTTCGCGAGGCCTTCGCGCCGCTCGCCGCCGGAGTCGGCGCCGTTCACATCGTGGCCCCCGGCGAGATCGCACGGACGCTCGGCTCTCCGGGAAGCGTGGGCACGCTCCTTGTGTCGGGATGATACCCTGGGCCCATGGGGCGCATTCAGACGCACGTCCGCAACAAGCTGGTCGCCGGCGCGCTGGCGGCGATCCCCGTGGGCGCGACCGCGCTCATCCTCTGGTACCTGGACTCCAGGGCGCGCGCGCTGTTCGGCGGTCGGTATCCCCTGTCGGGGCTGGTGGTGGCGGTCACCGGCCTTTACGTGCTCGGACTCTTCGTCACCAGCCTGATCGGTCGCTGGATCTTGACCGCCACCGACACCTTGCTCGGGCACATCCCGGGCCTTCGCGCCCTGTACCAGTCGTGGAAGCAGGTGGCCTTTTCTCCGCAAGGCGACGTGGGTATCTTTGCCCGCGTCGTCCTGGTGCCCGACGAGACCGGGCGCATGCAGATGATGGCATTCACGACCCGCAAGCCGATCGACGGCGATCCCGAGACTCTTTGTGTGTTCGTCCCGGGATCACCCAATCCCACCTCGGGGCGTCTGTACTTCGTGGCGACGCGGGACTGCCTGATGCTGGACTTGCCGGTACGGGTGGCGTTCAAGGTGCTCATCTCGGGGGGCAACTATGTTCCCGAGCAGATCGGTCAACAGCTGTCCAGGCTCCGGGCCGCAAGCCGGCCTGGCGCCGGCGTCGCTTCGGGTCATGCTGCCGAGCCATGAGATCGCCGGGACAATCATCCTGAGAACGACGCGAGGAACCGGAACGTGGCCGGCGAGGGTACCGCCGACGCCACGGCGGTTGGTGGTGATGGTCGTGCTTACGGTCGTGCTGACGGTCTTGGCCCTTCCATCGAGGTTCCGGGCTTGGGTCCCGGCGGCGGAGGCTGCGCCACCCGCCGCGCGGGTGCTGGACATGGGAGAGATCCGTGGCGCGATGCGCAAGGCCCGCGGTCAGGTGTTGTTCGTCCATCTGTGGGCGAGCTGGTGTGGCCCCTGCCTGGACGAGTTGCCCGTGATCAACCGCTTCGCCCGGACCGCGCGGGCCCGTGGAGCGGCCGTGCTGTCTTTGTCGCTCGACAACGATCCACGGGGGATCAAGCGCGTGCCAGCCGTCCTGCGCACCCGAGCCCCCAACCTGAACACGTTCGTGGCGAGCTTCCCGGATCCGGACCGATTCATGTCGCTGTTTTCGCGATCGTGGGGCGGATCGATCCCGGCGCTGTTCGCCTTCGATCGCAGCGGTAAGCTACAGGCCAGCCTGATCGGCGAGGTCGATCCCCAGGAGCTCGAGTCACTGCTGGCGCGGATGAACCGGGTGGCGAGGAGGCATCGCCTGTAACGCGTCTTGGGCGCTGCATCAGTAGTAGCCCATGACCACGATCTCCGCGGCGGGGCGGGACTTCACGGCGCTGAGGGGGAGCACGTTGCCGGTCAGACGGCGGACGTTGGTCTTGCCCGCCAGGAACTCGTCGATGGGAGCCAGCTGCGACATGGTGGACACCGCGGTCCGGTAGTGCATGGGCACGATCAAGAGCCGCGGGCGCAGCTGATCGATGATGCGGGTGGCGCGCTCGGCGTCGATGGTGAAGGCTCCACCCACCGGAACCATCAGCACGTCCACCGAGCCGATCAGCGAGAGCTGGTGGTCGTCGAGCAGGTGCCCGAGATCGCCGAGGTGGGCGATGCGCAAGCCCGCCACCTCGAAGATGAAGACCGTGTTGAGTCCGCGCTCCGCCCCTTGCTTGTCATCGTGATAGACGCCCACGGTGCGGACCGCGACGTCCTTGACCTTCTGATCGATCCTGGTCCACCCCTTCTTGTCGGAGGTCAGGCCGCGCAGGATCCGCGCTCCTCCGGCCACCAGGGCGACGTTGTTGTGATCGAGGTGCTCGTGGCTCACCGTCACCGCGTCGGCGCGCATTCCCACGGGGAGCTCGTAGCCAATTCCCCTGGGGAGAGGATCGATCACGATCCGCGTGCCGGCCGCCGTGGTCAGCACGAAGCAGGACTGGCCGAGCCAGGTCAGGGTGACCTTGGGCAGCGGCGTGAGGCCGCCGCTCATCACGTCCGACGCCGAGGCTGGAGGTATGGCGTTCCAGGCCGGGACCCCGACGATCCCCAGCAGCGCGGTCACGATCCGAAGCCATCGCAACAGCGGTCCTCTCGACATCCTGCAGACTATAGCGCCCGGCCCGGCGGGCTCGGCAGCGCGGCCACGAGCATCCGGGACGACGCTTGCAGGATGGCGAGCAACACGCCCGTCACCGTGAGCGAGGCACCCAACAAGAACCCCGGCGACAGGGTCTCCCCGAGCAGCGAGATGCCCAGGATCACCGTGAGGGGCACGATGAGCTGAGCGATGATCCCGCTCTGCACGCCGGTCAGGTGCCGCAAGGACGCCGACATGATCACCTGTGCCGCGGTGCTGACCAGACCCACACCTGCC
>Ga0080027_10001337_pt1 | contig 10036 bp, 6 predicted proteins | sample OrgsoiDNA2013046_FD_70962 | JGI IMG/M metagenome (GOLD analysis project Ga0080027, IMG submission 70962) | Permafrost soil microbial communities from the Arctic, to analyse light accelerated degradation of dissolved organic matter (DOM) -... | ecosystem: Environmental > Terrestrial > Soil >...
CGCGTGGACGCGGCAGCTCGTAGTCCCTGACCCGCTTGCAGAAGGTCCGCCTCGGCATCCCCAGCAGCTCGGCGGCGCGGGTCTGGTTGCCGTGACAGCGTTGGAGCGCGTCGAGGATGGCCTGGCGCTCGATTTCCTTGAGGTTGCGATCCGGTGGCCCGGGAGCGGGCGGAACCAGGGGAACTGCCACCGGCTCGGTCTGGGCCGCGTCCCGGGGAGGCCAGGGATTGCACACGATCTTCTCGGCCGGCAGGTGCTCGGGGATGATGAGATCGCCGGCACACAGCACGAGCGCTCGCTCGATCACGTTGCGCAGCTCTCGGATGTTCCCTGGCCATGCATACGAGCGCAGCAAGCCCAGCGCATCGGGGGACAAGGCCGGCGCCCGGCGCCCGATCCGCCGGGTCAGGCTCTGCAGGAACAGCCGGGCCAGCGGCTCGACCTCGTCGATGCGTTCACGCAGGGGCGGGATCTGCAGGGTGATGACGTTGAGCCGAAAGTAGAGATCCTCGCGGAAGCGCTTCTCCTCGACCTCCTCCTCCAGATCACGGTGGGTGGCGGCCACGAACCGGACATCGATGGTCTGGGGCTTGACCGCGCCGATGCGCAGCACCTGCCGGGTCTCGATCACGCGCAGCAGCTTGGCCTGGACGGAGAGCGGCATCTCGCCAATCTCGTCGAGGAACAACGTCCCCCCGGCCGCGGCCTCCAGCAGGCCAGGCTTGGCGTGGGTCGCGCCCGTGAAGGCGCCGCGCTCGAATCCGAACAGCTCGCTCTCGACCAGGCTCTCGCTGAAGGCCGCACAGTTGAGGGGCAAGAATGGTTTGGCCGCGCGCGGCGACAGCCGGTGCACGGTCTCGGCGAAGACCTCCTTGCCGGCCCCCGTCTCGCCCAGGATCAGGACGTTGGTGTCGCTGGCCGCCGCCCGCCGCGCCAGCCTGAACAGCTCCTGCATGGGTCCCGCGCCCAGAACCAGCCCCCCCCCGCCCGTCACCAGGCCCGCCGTCCCGGTCCCGATGGGCGTCCCGACAGGAGTGGCGGTGACGGTGGCGGTGACGGCGTGGGCCCCGACCGCGAAGATGCGTTCCGAGGCGCAGCCGAGGAGGACCTGCGGCGACGTCCCGTCGACGGGAAAGCAGGCCAGGGCCGCCCGCGATCCGATCCCCTCGGCCCCGAGCGCGGCCTCCATGGCCTCCGCCAAGCCGCGGGCGCCTGACTCCCCCGAGTCGAGCAGCAGCGCCTGGTATTCCCGGGGCCCGTAGGTCGCCAGCAGATCGCCCCCGCGCAAGACGTCGGCCAGGCAGCGTTCGACCAGCGCGGCCGGCGGGCTGCCCTCGACATGAATCCGCACCAGCGCGAACTGCGAGCCCCGCTCCTGCGCACCGGCACACTCTTCGATGAGGCGCGTCTCGAGATACCCGTGCGCCCAGACGCGTCGCACCTCGAGCTCGGGATCGGCGCCGTGGAGCACCAGAACGGTGTTGCCGATGGCGATCGAGTCTCCCGGTAGCAGGCGGGTGCGCACCCGTGACGGCAGCGGCTCATGGCGCACGCGCGTGCCGTTCGCGCTCCCCAGGTCCTCGATCTCGCATGACAACGTCCGCCCCGGGCTTCCAGCGGTCGCCGGATCGATCTCGCCCTTCACATGAACGCGCGCGTGGCTGCGCGAGGCCTTGGGATCGACGATGCGGATGTGGGCGTCCTCGGCTCTGCCGATCAAGATTTCGCCGGTGACCGGCAAGAGGTACGGGACCGCCCCATCCCGCCCCAGGACCACCAGGTGCCAGCGTTCCGGCCGCCCGTCGGGTGGTTTGCGCTTCCTGGAATCGATGACCGTCGGTGCTGCCAAGCTTGCCGCCTACCGCGCCTGCGCCGCCGCCGGGGTGCGTCCCCCTGCGTGACGAGCTCCACCCCTGGGACGACGAGGCGGGCGCGAGGAAGCCACGCCGGGCGGTGCCTGAAGCCCCACCGCTTTCCCCATCCCGAACCCCTGCCACATGGGAGGTACTCTAGAACTTTATGGGAGCGTCGTCTCCGGTTTCGGGTGCTTTCGGTCGGGCGCGTGGATGGCGAATCCCATCCGGTGCCTTCTTCGACGTGGCGTCGTCCGCGGGGATCCGGGCCGTGGATGCCGGGGTGCGTGACTTGGCAGCGAGCAGCTTGGCTTTTGAAGCCGTCCCGGCGGGAACCGACCGGGGCGCCGTGTCCTGGCCTGTGACCGAAGCAACCGGCGGGCCCGCGATCGGCCGCTCGGGCCCTCGCAGAGGGGAGGCCGGCAGGGAAGAGGCCGAGGTGGGCGCGGGCGGCGTCTTGACGGCGAAAGGAGCCGGAGGCACGTCGGCCCCTGCGGCCGGCCTCGCGGAGGCATGCGCCACCAGCGAACCTGCGGCCGGCGGGGAAGAAGCCGCCTTCTTCCCAAGCGTGCCCAGCGTGCGGATTCCTACGCCGCCGAGGAGCAAAGCCAGGCCGACCCCGGCCGCGAGCCCCAGCGGGCTGGAGCGCCTCTTCGTGAGGCGTGGCGGCGTGGCCGACTCACCAGTCACGGCCGACAAGGTCGTGACCTTCCTCGGACCCTCCTCCGTTGGCGCGTCCCCAGGAAGTGAGGAGTGGACCGACGACTCCGCCGCAACCTCGCCAGAGCTCGAGTCGTCGACGTCTGGACGACCCCGGGAATCTGCCATCACCTCGTCCAGGGCAGGCAGGGATGCGTACAGTTCCTCCATCGATTGGTGGCGATCTTTTGCCTCCCTCGCCAGCGCCCGCATGATCGTACGATCGAAGTATCTGGGAACGGCAGGGTTCTTCTTGCGAGGGGGAACCACCTTCTGGGTCAGTCGCAAGAACAGCATGTCGGCGGCACCCTGCGCTACGAAGGGAGGTGCCCCGCAGACCATCTCGTACGCGATGGTTCCGAGGGCATAGATGTCAGTGCGGTGATCGATCTCCTCGGTGGCGCCCCGGCACTGCTCCGGCGACATGTAAGACGGCGTCCCCATCACCATACCGGTCCGCGTGTGAACCCCCCGGCTGCCGCCCAGGTCGGCCCCCTGCACCTTGGCGATGCCGAAGTCGAGGACCTTGACCAGCTTGCGGCCGGGGTTGCGCGGATCGCCCACCAGGAACAGGTTCTCGGGCTTGAGATCGCGGTGAACGATCCCCTTGGCGTGAGCGGCCCCGAGGGCGCTCGCCACCTGGCGGGTGTAAGCCACCGCGTCGTCGATGGGCAGCCGCCGCTCGCGCTTGATCCGCGCGGCCAGGCTCTCGCCGTCGAGAAACTCCATCATCAGGTAAGGCCGCCCGTCCTCCGGGAGCCGGCCCGCATCGAGGATGTCGATGATGTTGGGATGCCCGATCGCATTGGCCGCCAGCGCCTCGTTCAGGAACCGCGTGGCCACGTCCCCCGAGCTCACGAACTCGGCGTGCAGAACCTTGACCGCCGCCCGGCGCCTGATGAACGGATGGAGCGCCAGATACACGATCCCCATCCCCCCCGACCCAATCTCCTCGACAATCTCGTAGTTATTTATCCGCTGACCCAGCATCGCGAGCCACCTTTACTTTAGAGGCATGCTCTCACTGGCAGGCCGTTGACTATCTCTGGAGTCGTAAAATCCTTACAGGTGGTGCTCGCAACGGAGGCACAATCGCTATTGCTTGCACAATACTTTCTACAAGTGGCGGTCCCGCTGGAGCAGTAATACCCCGGCTGGCAATCCTCCGCATGACCACAGGGCTGTCCTGCTGCAACATTATTTGAAGAATAGCATCGAGAAATCTGGGGATTCACCGAAGAATCGACTACATAGCAGCCGTAACCTGTCGGACATCGGCTAAGCGAATTGCGAGGCGTCTGGGGCTTCACGGGATCACACAAGCCGCAGAAACCTACCGGCACGGTGCCGATCCTAACGGGCGGGTCGAATTCAAGACAACCCATCAGGGACGCGCAATCGTTCGCCGTGGCGCAGTACTTGTGACAGGTGTTGCCGTCGCAGAAATAACCAGGGCTGCAATCTGAGGTTGACTGACAGGCCTGCCCCGCACCACCCAAACCACCCGGCGAACAGTCGGACGAGCTATCCGGAGAGGGATCGCAGCGGAAGCCCGCTGGGCATGGCGGCAATGGGGACCCCGGCGTCTGCGGTAGCACCGGATCGCAGATCGTACGACAAAAACTGACTCCCGGAATGACAGTGCCGCTCGAACTCGAGGATGCCCCGGAACATTTTCGAATCCCCGCAACCGCCGTGCAGACGATGTCGACTTCACAATACGGCTTGCAGATCCCGCCGATGCAGCCCGTGTCCGAGGGGCAAATCAGACCATTTCTACAATCCTGCCTAATTCCAAGGCCCGGTGTGGGCGTGGTGCAAGCGAGCTCCGTTGCCCCCGTTGCCGATGTAACGGGGGAGCAGACCTGGCCGGCCGCACATCCGCACGTGGGTATATTGCAGCTCCCGCTCAGTAGCGGAGTTTGACAACATTGCCCTCCAAGACATTGCATTCCCACCCCACAAGTGTTCGCGCAGGTCATGGTGGCGCCTCCCGTGCCCGAAGAACCTCCGGTCGCCGGAGCGCCGCCCGAGGATGGAGTGCCTCCCGTGCCCACGACGGGGGCTCCGCCAGAGGTCGCTACCGCTCCGCCGGTTCCGATCTGTGGTGGCGTGACAGCCCCTGCCCCACCCGTGGCCACTTGATTCTGGGCCGGTGGCGTGGCTCCCCCCGCGCCGGTGCCTCCACTTCCGCCCTCGCCTCCCGTCGCGACCCCCGCGCCGCCAGTGGATTCCGGGATGGCCGCGTCCTGACCACCGCTCGCCGCGACCACGGCAGTCCCTCCCGTTCCTGCGCCGCCCGATGCGCCGCCGGGGGATTTTCCCCCGCCCGCACCGGCGGTGCCGCCGTCCACGTGCGCATCCTTGATTCCGAGCAGGTTGGAGCAACCGACTATCGCCGCGAGCGAGGCCATCGGAAGTAGCAGGGCCGCGCGGTTTCTCAAAACCGGCCCCGCAGCGCCAGCGAGGCGCGGTTGGGGCCGAGGTCCGCCGCCAGGCCCTCCAGACCGGGACGTGCGACCCCGCCGAAGGAAGCGGAAGACGTCTCGGCTCCCTCGGGCGGCGCCCGCAAGAGGAAGAAGAGCCCGCCCGCGATCAACGCCCCGCCCGCGATGAACAGGACCGTCGAGACCCTGGCGTCGGACAGGGCCGTGTCGCGCAGGTCCTTGCCCATCGGCTGGCAATCGTCGCCGTTGCAGTAGGTTTTCGAGTCCTGGTTCTTCGACCGCGCCTCCAGGCCGTACACGCTTCCGATCACCACGGCCAGCACGCCCCCAGCCCCGATGGCGGTCCCGGCAATCAACATCTGCTTGCGCGCGTCGCGATCGGGTGTGTGATTCCCTGTGAACGACGACTCGACGGGCGTGGTTTGCCCACGCATCACCGGTGGCGAGACAGCCTCAGCGGCCGGCGGCGGGAGACCGGCGACCGCGCCCGGCATGAGTGCGGGGCCTCCTGGCGTCGTCAACGACGATGACCGTGCCACAGGCGGTGCCGGCAGCACCTGCGCCGGGGGCGGGGTCGTGCCCGCGGCCGATATAGGCGATGCCGATTCCGGCTTTGAGGTTACTGCAACGGCCGCAGGCGCCGCCACGCCCGCTGGCGCCGCTACTGCGCTCGCTTGCCGGGCCTTGAGCTCCTCCATCTCGCGAATGAAGCCCTGAACCTCCTTCAGCTCATCGCGCGACAGGTCCGGTGCTTCCGCCAGGTACTCCTTGAAATTGGCAATGGCCGCATCGGGCTCGCCCAGCATCTGGTGGCAGCGGCCGATATTTCGCAGCTCGACGGGGTCGTGGAATTGCGCGTAGAGGGCGCTCATCAAGCCCAGCGCCTCGCGATAGCGATGAGCGACAAAGGCAGCCTGAGCCTTCTTCTCGCCCTCGCGCTTTTGGACACGCGCCGTGATAGGCGCGGCGTCACCGTCACCCGGGGCGGCCACGGCCGGCATAGATACGATCACACCGCCGACCACGAGGGGGACGCAGAACAGCAGAGGGCAGATGACTGCTCCACCAACGGCGCCCCGCCAATCTGTCACACGCCATGTCTATCGCCGTTCGCGAGATCGGGTCAAGGCTAATTTGGGGGGGCGTTGGCGCTGGCAAGCGAGCAAGTTGCCGAGTCCGCAGGCCTGGTCGCGTGCCTGATTGTGCACGCGGTGCTCAATGGCCAACCGTGGTCGAGCGCCCCTTGGCCAGGGTCGGCGCCCGCGCTTGATCTTCCGCACTTTTCTACGAGGAGAGCGGCCGTTTTCGGGGCGGCCCGGGCCTTGCTGAGAGGACTGTCGTCACCTCGCAGGAAATCAACCACTCAGCAAAAGGATATGGAAGCCATGATGTCACGTACTTGTCGCGCTCTTTTCTCTCTTATCTCCCCCGCGGCCGCGCTGGCCGCCCTGACGCTGGCGGGCTGCGGATCGGCCAGCGTTGCGGTGCGGCCGACCACGGTCAGCCAGCGCCAGGAGATGGTGGTCGGGCGCGAGGCGCCGCAGTTGCTGGCCGTGGGGCCCGCCCGCTTGCTGCACGTGGATCTCGCCGGCTCGGGTAACGCCAGCCTCTATCTCGTGGACGTGAAGCCGGGCACTCGCGCCGAGGCAGCTTGCCGGTCCGGCCATCCGATCGGGCTTGTCGCGCTTCGCGGCGCCGGGACGCATCGCATGGACCTGGACGTCGATAGCGACCAGGCGGTGTGCGTGGCCGCCGACACCAACGCCAACCGGGCGGTAACGGAAATGGCCTGGCATGCGGAGCCCGCCGCCCCCGCCCTCGGTCCCGGAACCCTTCACGCAAGCGCCCCTTGATGGAGGAAGGTCCAGGCTAAGGGCCAGTGGCCGCGCCGACCAGGGTCCCTCGCCCGGCACGCTCCTCGATCGGGCTATCCGGCGCCGGGGTCCAGTTGCCTCGGCACGGATCCCGGGCGCTTCGCCGTCAGTCGGGGACGGGGCCGAACCTTCCGGCCTGGACGTCGACCATGGCCTGACGGATCTCGTCGAAGGTGTTCATGACGAAGGGACCGTACTGGACGATGGGCTCGTCGAGAGGCTCACCGGCCAGGATCACGAGGTGGCTGTCCTGCTCTGCGGACAGCTCCAGGCGCTCTCCGTCGTTGGCGAAGAGGATCAGCTCTCCGGCCTCCGCGACGGTCTCTCCCGCCCGGACTCGCCCCTTGGCCACCACCGCCAGGGCGTTGTAGCTGGCGGGCAGAGGGACCGGGAGCCGCCCCCCGGTGTCGAGCCGCACGTCGAGCATCGTGAGGGGCGTGAAGGTGTGGGCCGGCCCAAGGGCATCCTGATAGGCGCCGGCGATCACCCGCACCTCGGCCCCGTGCTCGGTCTTGACCCTCGGGATCTGCGCAGACGTGATGGGCTGATAACCGGGCGCCGCCATCTTGTCCCTCCGCGGCAGGTTGACCCAGAGCTGCATCATGTGCATGAGGCCGCCGCGCCGGCTGAACGCTTCCTCGTGATACTCCTCGTGGAAGATGCCGCGCCCCGCGGTCATCCACTGGACGTCGCCGGGACCGATGACCCCCGCGTGACCGGCATTGTCCCGGTGAGCGACGGCGCCATCCCAGGCCAGGGTCACGGTCTCGAAGCCACGATGGGGATGCCAGCCCACGCCGCGCTTGCCCTCCGGCAGGGGCGCGAACGGCTTGGGCGGTCCATAGTCCATCAGCACGAAGGGACTGACGCGCTCGGGCGGGACGCCCGCGCTCGGGAAATAGGTGGACACATGGAACCCATTGCCGACCCAGTGGAAGGTGGTGCTGCGGTGGAGCCCTTCAACGGTTCGGACCCCGGAGGTCGGCTCGATTCGATTGCTGGCTGTTGATTCTCTGCTCATTCGTTTACTCTAATCACCAGGCGAGCCGAGGAAACCCCTCGGTGCAGGTTGGTGGTTCTCGTTTCTGGTCGGCTCACCAATCGCCGGCTCACCAACCCGCCGCCAAGGCTCTCCGGAAGGTCCACCATGCGCTTCAACCTGGCAATCTGCTCCTGGCTGGCCCTCTCGGTGATCTGCGCGTGCTCCTCGAGCTCGACCGGGGGCGCACCGGGAAACGGCTCCGACGGGCGAGTCGACGCGGCGACGCCAGCCCCCTCGGGTCTCGATGCCGGGGCTGGCCCCGGAACCGAGGGCGCGCGCGAAGTCGGGGTCGGGCCCAACCCGCAGCTCGACGCGGCGACCGCCGGCGGCGGCGGCGGTAGCCAGGGTGGTCCTGGCGGAGGCAGCGGCAACGGCAGCAGCCCGGATGCCGCTCCGCAGCCGGATGTCGGCCCAGCGGGCGATCTCGGTGTCGCCACCGGCACCGGAGGTGGCGGAGCGTCCGACGGTGGCGGGCCGACCCTCGACGCGACCCACGTCGACCTTCCTCCCGCCCCTGTCTCTGACGCCGGCCCGCCCCGCGGTGACGCAGGCGCCGGGAACTCTTCGTACGCCTGCACGCTGATGATCGGCATCCAGGCCACTTACGAGTGGTACAACGTCGGCTTCGAGACCATGGTCGACGGCGCGGCCTGGGAGCTGATCTGGGTCCACAGCGGTTTCGTGGAGCTGTGGGCCGATCCGAAGGATCCGGTCTGGTCCACGGCGATCACCTCCCCTTGCGCCAAGAACCCGACCCAGCCGGATCGCATCATCTTCGTGGCCCTGAACTTCGACTTCAACACGCTCGCACAGTGGACGCCGCCCGTGACCGCCACCGTCGAGAACTTGAAGGCCAAGTATCCGAGCGCCAAGCGCATCGAGCTCATGTCCTTCATCCGCGCGCCGGGCAACAACGCCTGCTCGCAGGCCCCCGCCAAGCGCTCGACCATCACGCCGGCCCAGGATCAGGCCATGGCCATGGCCGCGGCCGCCAACCCGGATCTGGTGGTCGTCGCCCCCGCGTTCGAGGCCAAGACCTGCGGCGAATTCAACGACAATCCGCCCCACCCCAGCCCCACCGGCGCCACCGCCTGGGCCAAGATGATGGCCGACTACTATCGTTGAGCTCGGCGCCGCTCAGCCTATCTCGACCTCGACCCGGTGCTCGCGACGGTCGTCGACCAGGGGGACCAGGCCGTCCGGCTGGTCGCGCCCGTCGAAGACCACGCGCTTGACGCTGGTACCGGCGCCGCCATTCTTGAACACCAGGTGATACAGCGTGTCCCGGTAGCGGTAGTGGATCTTGAAGCCGGGCCACTCCGGGGGCAGGCAGGGCGCAAAGCGCAGGTGGTCGATCTCGAGGTGCAGCCCCAGCAATGACTCGGTGATGAGACGGTACATCCAGCCCGCCGAGCCCGTGTACCAGGTCCAGCCGCCCCGTCCCGTGTGCGGCGGCACAGCGTAGACATCGGCCGCGGCGACGTAAGGCTCGACCCGGTATCGGGCGACCTCCTCGGGGTTGGTGGCGTGCGAGACGGGGTTGATCATGCGAAAGAGTTCCCACGCGCGCCCCGGATCCCCCATCGCGGCATAGGCCATGGCGGTCCAGACCGCCGCGTGTGTGTACTGCCCTCCGTTCTCGCGCACGCCGGGCACGTAACCTTTGATATAGCCGGGGTCGAGCGCGGACTTGTCGAAGGGCGGCTCGAGCACCTGGATCAGCCGGGCGTCGCGGCGAACCAGGAACCGGTCCACGCTCTGCATGGCGATCGCTGCACGGGCCCGCGGACCGGCCCCCGACAGCACGGCCCAGCTCTGCGGCAAGGCATCGATCTGGCACTCGGGGTTGGACGCAGAGCCGAGCGGCTCGCCGTTGTCGAAGAAGGCCCGCAGGTACCACTGCCCATCCCACCCGTGCTCCTCGATGCTGGCCTGCAGGCGGGACGCCTCCGCCGTGTAGCGATCGGCGTGAGGTGCGTCGCCGCGTCGTCGCGCCAGGGCGGCGAACCGGGTCAAGACGTCGAACAGGAAGAAGGCGAGCCAGACACTCTCCCCCCGCCCTTCGGCGCCCACCAGGTTCATGCCGTCGTTCCAGTCGCCACAGCCCATCAGGGGCAACCC
>Ga0080027_10001339_pt1 | contig 10034 bp, 8 predicted proteins | sample OrgsoiDNA2013046_FD_70962 | JGI IMG/M metagenome (GOLD analysis project Ga0080027, IMG submission 70962) | Permafrost soil microbial communities from the Arctic, to analyse light accelerated degradation of dissolved organic matter (DOM) -... | ecosystem: Environmental > Terrestrial > Soil >...
TCAGTTCGGCGCTGCATCGGATGCGCCGGGGCGTTCTCATAGCAGCGCTGGAAGCGCTTCCGTTGAGAGAACTCCCTGCCGGGCGCGTAGTACCGCCGAAATGGTAGGGACCCTTCGACTGCGCGGGCTCATTCGAGCCCGCTCCGCTCAGGATGACACTGCGTTAAAGGTGACAGAGTAAAAGGAGAACATGATCAAGGCAGTCCGAGGAACGCGAGACCTTCTGCCGCCGGAGACGGCGCTGTGGAATTTTGTGGAGGCGGCGGTGCGGGATGTATTCCGCGCCTACAACTTCCAGGAAATTCGCACGCCGATTTTCGAGGAGACGGCGCTGTTCGCGCGCGGCGTGGGCGAAGAGACGGATATTGTCTCGAAGGAAATGTATACGTGGGAGGATGGAGGCGGCTCTGCGGACTATGATCTTCTCGTAGCCTGGCTCGCCAAAAACTCTGCAGAAATTACTCCAATCCAGCTTCCAGTTCCCGTCACAAATCAGAGGACCCGATTGGGCCCCGGCGCACAAGTAATGTGGAAAGGTGTTTGGACGCTGGTGAGGGCGCGGTACGCAGCAACCCACGCCGACCTGCTGCAGTTGCAGTACACGGGACAGGCTTGGCAGGCAATGAGCAGCGGCGCAGAAATACGTTTGGTAATGGTGACACTCAAAGGCACCGTTTCCGACACCTATGCCCTAATCGCGAAAAGGATGGGCATTGAGGTGGACGAACTCGATCTACCGAAGTTCGATTCTCCGCAGATGCTTACGCTTCGTCCGGAAAGTACAGCCGGCGTCGTCCGCGCCTATATCCAACACGGTCTCGAGAAGAACGGCCTGAACAAGCTCTACTACATTGGCCCACAATTCCGGCGCGAGCGTCCGCAGAAGGGCCGCTACCGGCAGTTCTACCAAATCGGGGCTGAAGTCATCGGTCCAGCTTCCGCTGGCAGCGAGTCTCCGGCGCGCGATGCGGAAGTCCTAGAGATGCTGGCGACATTGCTCGACCGCCTCGGCATTGCGGATTGGAATCTTGAACTGAATTCCGTCGGCACTCCCGCCGACCGCGCCGCGTTCAACGAAGCTCTGCGCAAGGCACTCGAACCGGTGAAAGAAACGATGTGCGCCGATTGCCAGCGGCGGGCGGTCACCAATCCGCTGCGTGTGTTTGACTGCAAGGTGCCGGAGGATCAGCCGATCATCGAGACGCTGCCGCGCATCACCCAGTTTCTCGGCGAGGATTCGCGCAAACATTTTGCGGCGGTGCAGGAAATTCTTATCAAGGTCGGGGTTCGGTTCTCGTTGAACGACCGACTGGTGCGCGGCCTCGACTACTACACGCGCACTGCGTTCGAGTTCACACATGGCGCGCTTGGGGCGCAGAACGCAATCCTCGGTGGCGGGCGCTATGACGGGCTCTCCGAGGCGCTGGGAGGGCCGGCGGCACCTGGAATCGGATTTGCCATTGGCGAAGACCGGCTGGTGATGTCGCTGAAAGAAACTGCCGAGGGTGTCCTGCGCAAGCCGGATGTGTATGTGGCTCCGATGACTGCGATGAATGGCGAGGCGGCGAAGCTGGCGCACGAACTGCGGCGTCACGATGTGGTCGTCGAACTCGGGGACGAGAACTTCCGGCTGAAGAAGTCGTTCGAGGCGGCCACTAAGGCTGGCGCCAGATACATCCTGATCGTGGGCGAGAATGAAGTGAAGGCGGATGCATTTTCGCTGAAAAATCTTGCGACCGGGGAGCAGGTCTCGGTGCCCCGCGGTGAACTGGCCCGCTGGATTCAAGGCAAGTGACAACAATGGGAGTGACAAACTTTAAGTCCAACCGTCAAACAAGAGGAGCAGGAATGAATCAGCGTTTCGCTGTTTTTGTTATGTTGCTGTGCTGTGCGGTTCCGGTTATATCATTTGGGCAGGCTACAGCTCCTAAGCCGCTGAGTCCGCAGGAGCAGTCGCTCATGGACGCCGAGAAGAGTTTCGTAGCCGCGGCGAAAAAAGGCGATGTCGCATTTTTCAAGCGCACCCTGACCGACGATTTCTCTTTCGTCCAGTTCGACGGGCAGTTGTATGACCGTCAAGACATGCTGGACCAGTTCGGCGACGGCGGCCTCAACCTGCAGCCCTACGATATGAAGGTGGTCACGGCAGGCGACGGCGTGGCCATTGTGACGTACGACGTGGTGCTGCGCGTTCCTCCGACGGAAGATCAGGGGCCGCCGCCGCGCTACCAGCACTTCAGCACCGTCTGGGTGAAGCAGGGCGACGCGTGGAAGATGAAGTTTCAGCAGATGACGGCGTCGCACTGGGGCGACTGGTAGGAAATTGTTGATTGGGTGATTGCTGATTGTTGATTGAAGACCTGAGGTAAAGATGAAGACTCTAACAATGATTTCCGCGGCTTGCCTAATCTTGGCGGCTGCGGCGCTGGCGCAGGAGCCACCGAAGCCGGGGCCGGATCACAAGAAGCTGGATGTGTTCGCGGGAAACTGGACGATTGACGGCGAAATCAAGCCGGGCTCCATGGGACCAGGCGGAAAGATTACGGAGTACGAGCGCTGCGAGTGGATGGACGGCGGCTTCTTCCTCGTCTGCCACACCGATTTCAAGAGCTCCATGGGCAACGGCTCCGGCATGTCGCTGATGGGCTATTCCGCGGACGACAAGGCGTACACCTACCGCGAGTTCAACAGCTGGGGCGAGTTCACTGACTCCAAGGGCTCGCTCGATGGCGACACCTGGACCTGGACGAACGACGAGAAGATGGGCACAACCAACATGAAAGGCAAGTTCACCATGAAGGTGACTTCGCCCACCTCCTACAACTTCACCTTTGAAATGTCCCCTGACGGTGCCAAGTGGACCACCGTTATGGACGGCAAAGCTACGAAGAAATGACCGCCGCAGCGTGACAATTGTCATAGCCGCTGCCTGACGAATCGCACTGTGCGCCGAGTCTGACTTCCAATAGGATACTGGCGAGGGATTTCCCAACCTTTAAAGGAGCGTATCCGTGAAATTCAGGGCAACTCTAGCTTCGACTCTGCTTCTGCTTACTGTTTCGGCCTGGGGACAGATGACGCCGCCCAAGCCCGGCGCGGAAGTGAAGAAACTCGACTACTTCGTCGGAACTTGGACCACCGAGGGCATGGTCGCGCAAGGCCCGTGGGGCACGGGCGGAAAATTCACCTCCACCGAAATGGCGGAATGGCTCCCAGGCAACTTCTTTGTGGAATCGCACGCAGACATGAAGATGCCTGCGGAACTGGGAGGCGCAAGCAAAGGAGTGTCGTACATGGGCTACGACACCGACCAGAATGTTTACACCACTGACGAGTTCACCGAGCAGGGGCGGCACGATGCATCGAAGGGCTCCGTCACCGGTGATACCTGGACCTTCAACAGCACGGCGAACTACGGTGGGCAGGAGGTCAAGCAGAGAATGACGATCAAGACCTTGTCGCCGAACAGCTACACCATGAAGTTCGAAGTATCCATCGACGGCACCAATTGGATGACGTTCATGGAAGGAAAAGCAACCAAGAAGTAGATTTCGTAGCGCCGCCGTCGCGGGGGCGTCCCGCCCCCGCACCCATTTCACTTCCACACCGTCAAGTTTGGCAGTCCTGCTCTCCCGGAGTAGGATTGACTTGGGCGGTGTCATGAAAAATATCTACGTCATTCTTATCGGCACATGTCTCTTGGCATTGGCTGTGTTGGGCGCTTCGGCGCGTTCCCAGGAGCCGAAGCTCTCGGGCGACGCAGCCAAGTCGCAACCGGCGCCAGATTCCACAAGCGTCCCGGCCTATTCGGGGATGTATACCTTCCTGAAGGAAGGCGAATTCGTGCAGGTGACCGTCGAGGACGAAGGTCACGTCACCGGCTTCATCTCCCGATTCGGAGACGGCGAGAGCGACAAAGGCGCGTTCCTGGACCAGTTCTTCAAAACCGGCAAATTGGATGGAAACAGACTCATCTTCACCACCGACGTTGTTCATGGCGTCGCCTTCGATTTCAAAGGAACGGTCGAGCGCGGCGAAGGAAAGAATCCCGGGGACGAAGCTTACTTCGTTCTGAAAGGCGCGCTGACCGAAAACACCACCGACGTAAACAAGAAAGTCGCCTCTCACTCGCGGGACGTGACGTTCAAGATGTTCCCGCAAAATGCGGAGCCGGCGCCCACGGCAAGGAAATAGCTAGTTTTTTTCTCGGGACTCGAGACTCGCAGCTCGGGGCTTACTGTCCGGCGCGAAGGGGAGACAAACTCAACCGACCCGGCGCTTTCTTCCGGGCGCCTTCCTGCTCATAGACCAGATCGGGCCCACCATCGGAATTCGATGACGCTTCTGCCAGAGTCTCGGCCAAGGCTCGGTACGACTTACTGATCTCGGGGCCTTCCTGCAGAACGATGGGCGTGCCGTGGTCGATGGCGGGCGAGACCGCATGGAAGGCGTTGGGCACTTTCCACAGAACCTTGCAGCTGGTGACCTGCTCGACGTCCGCGTCTGTGAAGCCCGGGATTTTCTTGTAACGATTGAGCACCATCCGCAGCCGGTCGCGTCCGGTGCCCTCTTCCAGAAATGCATGGATACGGCCCGCGCTCCAGAGCGATACAACGTCGGTCTGCGCCACCACCAGCACCGCATTCGAAAGATCGGACAATAACCGCGTGGTTTGATCCAGGCGGCTCGATGCATCGACGACGACGAATCGGTAGTGATTCACCAACAGATCGAACAAGCGGGCCAATTCGCCGGGCGTGGGCTCCGACGGATACGGCTGCTGCGGCCCGGCCAGAAGATGCATGCCTTCTTTGGTCGGAGTCATGAGGCCGTCGAGCAAAGAAACGTCCAGGCGATGCAGGTTCTGCAGCGCATCCAGAACGCCGAACTGCGGCCGCAAATTCAGATGCAGTGCCGCATGGCCGACGGGCGCGAAATCTACCAGGACGACGTCGCCGTGAGCCTGCTGCAGCGCCACAGCGGTATTTACAGCGGCAGTGGTGCACCCCGAACCGCCCTTGGCGCTGAGGAAAGTGAAAACCTTGGCTTTGCCCGCGCCGCCTGGAGTTCCGCGAATCGAACTGTAGCGCGTGAGAGCATCCAGCAGAGCTTCGTACCCGGCGGAATGGTCGAGATATTCGCTCGCACCGGAGCGCATGCTGGCCACAATATTGGCCGGCTTCGTCATTTCGCCGTTGGCGAAGATGGCAATCTTAAGCGTAGTAGCGCGAATCAGTTCGATGGTGCGGATGGCGCGCTGTGCATCGTGCGCCGGTATGTCGACGACCACGACTTCGGCGCGCGAATCCTGAAGTTGGCGCAGAATTGCGTCGGTGGGGCCTGCGGGAAATCCGACGTGGCTGAACGCCGCGCGTCCCAGCCGCGTTTCTTCGAGTCGAGTTTGCAGAACGGATAAGTGTTCCCGGTCCTCGGTCAGGAGGGCGACGGCGATCCCATGCATAGCGCGGTTCTCGCTGATTTCTCTCGGTGTCTGCATGTTAGAAAGAGATCGTACTCTCCGCCAAGTGACCTAAGTAATAAGTTGAAAATGCGCCGGCACGCGGTGCGCGCAAACAATCAAGCCACGCAACTTCATGAACGGCTGGGGGGAAATGCACAATGCAGGTGACCCGGAGGCGATCTGCCTCAATGAGTGAATTGTAAGCCAAGTTGGGCTGGATGAAAAGTGGGCGGGACCAGATTTGGGGGAAAAGTCTGTCGGACCTTAGCCCAAGACCGGACGCGCCGAAGCCTGACCCAGCGGACGATCCTCTTCCAGATGCCGGTCGAGGGCGGGCTCATGTTCATGCTCGTGAAGCACCGAAACCCGGGGGAAGGTAGCGGTCGCTTCGCTGGTATCGGCTAAATATTCGTAGCACTCCAGCCGGACGGCGACGCCAATCTTGGTCTCGGCGTGAGCCTGGCCGGGAACGACCTGGGTCGATGCGGCTGGCTTTACTATGCGAAGGATGTGTCCCCGACAGCGCACCCGCATGCTCTCGCCCAGAGTGATCTCTGACGGCATTTGCAGGGTAATTTCAATCTCGGCCCCTTCTTGCAGAGCGGCGTCCGTGAAGAAAAAGGCTCCGCGCGAACTCAAATCCTGGGTGAAGCCAACTCCTTCAAGCGAGGAGTCGCATTGCCGAAGGGAGAGCGGGAGCAGGTAGGCGAACCGCTGGCCCACACGGCGTTCCACGCGAACTGGAAGAGTGGTCATGGTGGCGTCACATCCTCGTTCCGAATCGCCGCAAAAGCGTACGCGATACTCTAGCCTACAACCGGCGGCAGGAGAAGCCATAAATTGACTGGCGGCGCAAATGGCTTCCCAAATCGGTCATTTAGTTGCACTTGGAGGATGCAAGGATGCTGCCATAATGCCTGACCGGTCAGGCCGATTCTGTGGAAAACGCGGCGTTTGGGCACGGGCAGACCCTTGCTCCCGAGCAGTTCACGATAATACTGGTGCGCAAGTCGGCTTGAGATCATCAAAACAAACTGCTTAGAGAGAGATGCTGCAAGAAACGTGTCGGAATCCAATCGTCCCATCCTGGAAAATGCGGCAGCCGTTGAAGCGGCGGCAGAAGGCCGCAAGCTGCGCTGGCAGGCCGCCGGACGCGCGCTGCGGCATCGCAACTTCCAGCTATTTTTCAGCGGACAGCTGATTTCTCTCACAGGGACTTGGATGCAAACCGTGGCCCAGTCGTGGCTGGTCTATCGGCTGACCGGCTCGGGTCTGAAGTTGGGCGCAGTAGGCTTCGCGAGCCAGATTCCTGTCTTCCTGTTCGCGCCCATCGGCGGCATTGTGGCCGACCGGAGCAACCGCAAACATGTGGTCATCGGCACGCAGATCGCCTCGATGCTGCTGGCGTTCATTTTGGCCGCTCTGACCATTTCCCATGCTATTGACCACCGGGTATGGCTGATTTATGTCCTGGCTGCGCTGCTCGGCGTGGTGAACGCGTTCGATCTTCCCGGTCGCCAGTCGTTTCTGGTCGATATGGTCGGCAAAGAAGATCTGATGAACGCCATCGCGCTGAATTCGTCGATGTTCAACGGCGCACGCGTGATCGGCCCGGCCGTCGCAGGAGTTCTGGTGGCGCGGCTGGGCGAGGGTTGGTGCTTCTTTGCCAACGGAGTAAGTTACGTCGCGGTAATTGCCGGCTTGATGATGATGAACGTGCACGCTCCGGCGCGCGTGTCAGCCGAGACGTCGCCGTTTGAGCACATCGTCGAAGGATTTCAGTTCGTGAATCGCACCGCGCCGATCCGCGCACTCATGATTCTGCTGGGCGTGGTGAGTCTCTGCGGCATGCCTTACGTCGTACTAATGCCGCTGTTCGCCGACAAGATATTGCGCGGCGGCGGGCAAGAACTAGCCTCGCTGATCGGATCGCACGATCTGGGCGCGGTGCGGCTCGGCATTCTGATGGGCGTGGCAGGCGTCGGCGCCTTGCTAGGAGCGCTCACCCTGGCGGTACGCACGGGAGTGAAGGGCTTGGGCAGGTGGGTCTCGACCTGTTGCGCCGGATTCGGCATCAGCCTGATGCTGTTTTCGTTTTCGCGATCCTTCTGGCTGTCGGTGCTTCTATTGCTGCCGGTCGGATATTTCGTGATGCTGCAGATGTCCTCGTCAAACACGCTGATCCAGGTGATGGTGCCGGACGTTCTGCGCGGCCGCGTCATGGCCGTTTATTCGATGATGTTCATGGGGATGGCGCCGGTTGGAGCGTTGCTCGGCGGCGCTTTGGCGGACCGTTTGGGCCCGCAGCTTACGGTTGCGATTGGCGGCTTCGCATCGGTGCTGGGCGCGTGGTGGTTCGCAGTGCAGTTGCCGAAGATTCGCGTTGAAGCGCGGCAGTTAATCATGGCCCAGGCTGCTGCAGGAGGCGAACCCTCCGAGATGACGGCAGGCCTGGCGAAATAGTTCGCTACGAACCAGCCGGGTAGTATCCATGTTGGTCAGGGGATCTTTAGCCTTCGCGCGAGCCCTGTCATAATCACGCCATGCTCTCGACGCTGTTGCAGGACGTGACCTTCGCGATCCGCTATTTTCGCCGCAGTCCGGGATTCGCTGTCACCGCAGTCCTCACGCTTGCGCTCGGCATCGGAGCCACCACCGCCATCTTCAGCCTGATCGATGGCATCCTGCTTCGGCCTCTGCCTTTCCCTCACCCCAACGAACTCGTTGCCCTCGATACTCTGGAATTTCCGCCGGGAGTCGCTCCCTCCAACATCGCCGCGGCGAGTTCGATCGGCGATTCCTATCCCAACTTCTTTGACTGGCGGCGGCAAAGCCACGCATTCGAGTCGCTCGCTTCCTACGACACCATTACCCGCCTCTTCAGCAAGGCGAATGGAGAAGGCGCTCGGGTGCTGGACGGCGGCCGCATTACGGCTAATCTGTTCTCGACACTCGGCGTCGCGCCTGCGCTCGGCCGCACCTTCACCCAGGAGGAAGAACTGCCCGGCCATCGCGTCGCCATTCTGAGCCACGAACTCTGGGTCTCAGACTTTGGTGCGTCGCCCAACGCGATTGGGCAAACCATCAAGATCAGCGATGAGCCCTACATCGTCGTCGGAGTCATGCCGTCCAGCTTTCACTATCCCATCGGCCAGCCGTCCAGCTATTGGTCGACCTACTCGATCGATGCCGAAGGCCGCACTCCAGACACTTCTCTCCGCGACGATGAAAGGCTCTCCGTCGTCGGGCGCCTCAAGCCGGGCGTCAGCATCCAGCAAGCCCTCGCCGAACTAAACACGATCCAGAGCGGCCTTGCCCGGCAATATTCCGAAGATCGCTATCGCCTCGGAGTCTCAATCAACCCATTGCTGGAGCGAGATGTCGCCGATGTTCGGCCCGCGCTGTCGCTTTTGTTCGCTGCGGTTGGAGTCGTCCTGATCATCGGCTGCGCCAACGTTGCCGGACTCCTGCTCGCCCGTGCCAACGCCCGCCGTCCGGAAGTAGCTCTGCGGACTGCACTCGGCGCGAGCCGAATTCGCGTCGTGCGTCAACTGCTGGTCGAAGCGTTGTTGCTGGCCATCGCGGGCGGAGCCGCCGGCATCCTCGCATCGTTCGCGCTCCTGCGCGCCGGGCTTCACCTTATCCCCAGCGATCTGCCCCGGCTGTACAACATCGCCATCGACGGCCGAGTGCTCGCATTCGCGGCATTACTTTCGGCCTGCACTTCACTCATCTTCGGATTGCTCCCGGCGTGGCGAATGTCGAAGTCCGATCCCGCCACTGCCTTGCGCGACAGCGGTTATACGACCACATCCGGCCGCCAGCGCAATGGCCTTCATCATGCCCTGATCGTCGCCCAAACCGCTTTGGGATTCACGCTGCTCATCGGCTCGGGACTGCTCATCCGCAGCATGTTCAACATAATCCACATCAACCCGGGGTTCGACACCACGCACACCGTCTACTTCGACATCGCCTTAACCAACAAAGTTTTCCCCGTCCCCGGCAAGGTCCGCTTCATCGAAAGAGTTCTCCCGGAGTTCGCCGCGATCCCCGGCGTTGAGAGAGTCAGCGCAGGCCATCCCCTGCCCATTCTCTGGGGACGCGGCACGTTTACCAACCTCACCATCGCAAACCATTTGAACTCGCCCGATCATCTTCCAGATGCCGGCGCAGCGGCCGTGATGCCGGGTTACTTTGAAACGCTTTCGATTCCCCTCGTGCGCGGGCGCACCATAGAGGCGCACGACAACGATCCCAAAGCCACATTTGTGGCGGTCATCAATCAGACCTTTGCCAGAAAGTATTCCCCCAATGAAGACCCGATTGGCCAGTACTTCACTCCGGTCTTTGAACATTCGACCGAACCGGTGATTGCGCGGCAGATCATCGGAATCGTTGGCGATACAAGAATCGATGACCTCTGGGAGCCTTACCAGCCGCAGTTCTTCCTGCCCTATGCCCAGGATCCCAGCCACCAGCGCACGATGATCGTGATGAGAGTCGCCGGAGATCCCGGCGCGTACGAAGACACGGTTCGCAGGGTCGTTACCGCAATGGACAACGACCATCC
>Ga0080027_10001341_pt1 | contig 10028 bp, 7 predicted proteins | sample OrgsoiDNA2013046_FD_70962 | JGI IMG/M metagenome (GOLD analysis project Ga0080027, IMG submission 70962) | Permafrost soil microbial communities from the Arctic, to analyse light accelerated degradation of dissolved organic matter (DOM) -... | ecosystem: Environmental > Terrestrial > Soil >...
GGTCCCTCCGAAATCCAGGACGACCGCGCGCAGGTCCTTCATGAGGACTGCTTGGCGCGGCGGCGCCTGAGCGGAACCAAACTTCGATAGGTCATGATGGTCACCCATGTGACGGTCGTGCCAGCCGCGAACAGCCAGACCATGATCCTGAGCTGGCCGACCAGTGCACACAGGACACTTCCGAATACGTAGGCGTCACGCCGGGCCAACCACTTGATTCGCGCGATGAACCGTGACACGGGGCCATGCGCCGCCCGCCCGAGCTCCCTCTTGCCGTTCGCCCCCTCCTCCCAGGGCAACGCGAAGTCGTTCAAGTCTCCGGAGTGCGCCCGGGTGACGAGGTAGTGGTACATCAGGGTCGTGGCAATGAGAAATCCGATGGCACCGACGGCTCCCAGGACGAGGTACAGGGTCGAACCCCAGGTTCGGTAGCAGCCCACGGCGGCACCCACCATGAATGCCAGGTTGGTCAAATCATCCGCCAGCGTGTCGAACCACTGGCCGGCCCGAGACTCGAGCAGCTTGGCGCGGGCGATCTCGCCGTCCACCCCATCCAGGATCGAGTTCAGCTGGAACCCCAGGGCCCCCAGCAACATTGCCTGGTAACCGCCGTGGCCCACCAGGAGCCCACAGAGGACACCGAGCACGCCGGCCATCACGGTCACCTGATTGGGGGTGACAGGTAGTGCCATGAGCCGGCGGCTGATGGCGAGCGACACGTTGCGGTCGATCCGCGCCACCACGCCGTCGACGTCCTTGCGCAGGGATTGAAGGAGCGCAGCCTCCGCGCGGCGGGCGGTCCGTGCATCCACGATCTCGATGGGCTCGCGGGCCACGGTCAGGACGGTCAGATCTTCGGGGGCCGGCTCCCGCCACGAGCGGCCGCGCTCGTTCTGAAGTGCCATCAGGCCGAGTGCCGACAGAGCTCCGTGCGCTTGCAGGGCCAACCGGGAGATCACCAGCAACCTGACCTTCGATGGCTGATTCTCCGCACCCAAAAGGTCCGGAGCCACGACCTGGAGCTCTGCGCCGTCATCGAGTGAAGGCAGGATCGGCGCAAGGCGCCCGAAGGACAGCGTGGCCGGCCAGTACAAGGCAACCGCGTTGCCCGGAAGGCCGGCGAGCGCCTGGGCGGCCGGCGCGAGCAACTCACCTCCATCCTCCCAGATCACCCGCTTCAAACGGAGGCGGGGATGGCGCCCGAGCTCCGCCGCCAGGGCCGCGGAATCATTGGGGTGAGCGAGAAGCACGGCGTGCTCGAACCCCTGCCGCTCGAGCACGAGCAAGCTGCGAACAACAACCGGCAACCCACAGATCACCGCCAGGGGCCCGCCTCCGCCCGTTCGCGGTCGCTGGGTGCCCCTGAGGTCGAAGATCGCCACGGTCGGTCGCCTCGGCTGGGCCTCGACCCCGGCCAGGGTCATGTTTGACGTCGCAGGCACCGAATCCCACCCAGACTCATATCACCCTTCATCGCGATTCTCGACACGTCATGGAGCCGCAAGGGGACCAAAGTGGGCTCCGAGCCGGGAGGCATCGCTCGACCTCGCTCCCCGAGGGGGTTGGGGGATCTCGAGGCCGGGGAGCGACCATCGGAAAAAGGTTGTTGACAGGTGTTTCCCCCCGGCCTATTGACGCGCGGTGGCGATTCCCAACCGATTTGTTTTCGTCTGGGACGACAAGTTCTTTCCGTACACCGCGTATCTGGCGATTCGAGCCGTGGCAAAACGGGCGGCGCCCGAGTCCATCCATCTTCTCAAGACACCTGCTCTGGATGGCGTCCCGAATTTCGAACGGTTGCGCCGCGAGGTCGATTGCCTGTGCCCGGTAGACATCGATCTGCCGGCCTGGCTTGAACAGGCAAATCTGCCCTTTGGCCGCGAGCTCTTGACGGCGAACGATTTCCTCAAGCAGCGAAACTTCTATGGCTCGGTGTCTGATCTGTTACGCACCCTGTTCTTGCATCTGCACGGCGGCATCTATCTGGACACGGACACCATCGCCCTTCGACCCTTCGACCCGCTCTTGAGCCTGGGGGGGTTCGTGGCCGAGGAGCACATACTGGTCGACAGCATGACCTTCAAGGAGGACTCGGCCTCGCGCTACTGGCGAACCGCGCCCCTCACCCTTCTCCGAGGAGTGTGCTCTCGTGTCGCCTGGGGGGTCGGACTGTTCCAGCGTGTGGCGCCCCTTTTCCGGCGCGCTGTTCACAACGCCACCATGGGATTTCGCGCCCGTCATCCGCTGACCCGAGACATCCTCATCCGGATCGCAGAGCGCTACTGGGACCGTCCCAGGCGATACTCGCTGCTGGGGCCGGACGCCATCCAAGATCTGATGGCCGAAAACCAGTACCAGGACCTGACGGTTCTGCCTCCGCGATGCTTCTCTCCCCTCGGCCCCGTGATGACCTTTCAGTACTTCCATCTGCGACGCGAAAGGACCCTGGATCGGCTGCAGCGCCGGTTGATTCACGACGACACCTACGCCATCCACTGGAGCAACAACGGAACCATCGCCAGGGTGGTCCCGAAGAACGATGCCGACCTCGCACACCTGAGGGCTCGCCAGCTCTTCTCGCGCCTGGCTGCCCAGGCCGTCTTCCCGGACGGAATTCCCGGCGCTCCTGCGACCGGGAGCTCAGGGTAGAACGGCTTTCCCCAGGAGCGACAGGATCTCCTGGTGCGCCTCGGCGAGTGAGTCGCGGCACGCGTCGAACAGCGCTGTCCTGCCTTCCTTGATGAGCCTTTGCTCCTCCTGGCGGCCGTACCCGGTCCGGACCAGCACGTTGGCGCCCACGCCCGCGGCGCGTGCCGCTTCGAGGTCACCCACCTTGTCGCCGACCATCACCGAGCCAGCGAGATCCACCCCGAGCTCCGCGGCGGCGGTTCGCAGCAAGCCGGGCTTCGGTTTCCGACAGGCGCAGTCAGCCTCGGGGAGGTGTGGACAGAAGTACCAACCATCTATGATGGCGCCCCATGGCGCCAGCTCTCGGGCGATCTTCTGATTCACGCTGGCCATCGCCTTTGCGTCGTAAAGACCGCGTCCGATCCCAGCCTGGTTTGTCACCACCAGCACCAGCATGCCTCTCCGGTTGCAATCGTTGATCAGGGGCCCTGCGCCCGGGATCATTTTCAGCAGGCCGGGGTCGTGTAGATAGTTGACCTCCTCGTTGAGCACGCCATCCCGATCCAGAAACAGCGCCAGACGCAGGGCCTGCCGCGCCTCAGGTGGTGAGGGACGTGGGATCAAACAGGCTCCTTCAAAACAGCTTCTGGAAGTCGATCATGGCTCACATCCTCGTCGGGATCTCTCCGCAAGATCGCCGCAAGATCGCCGGAAGATCGCCGGAGCATGAATCGTTCAAACTCGCTCAGACTCTCGGGCGTCCCGATATCGAAGAACTCGCCCTGTTGCCTGGCAATGGCCACCCGCCGGCCCTCCGAGACCAGACGGGGAAAAACCTCCCCTTCCAGCGACACCGACCGCCCGTCCGCGATGAAGGACATGACATCGGGTTGCATCAGGTATACGCCAGCGTTGATCCAGCCCTTGCCCACCGACTCCATCTTCTCGCGAAATCCCCGCAGAATGCCCTCCGAATCTGCGTCGATGGAGCCGAAGCGCCGGCAGTCCGGCCGCTCCACGGCCGCCATGGTCACCAGGGCCTGGGTGTCGCGATGTCGCTCGACCATCCCGGTGGCGTCGAAGTCCAGGTAGGTGTCTCCGTTCAGGAGGAAGAACGGCCCGTCCACATGTGATTGTGCGTGGAGCAGCGCGCCACCCGTGCCGAGCGGCCTGGCTTCGACCGAAACGTCGATCATCAAATCACCGCGCAGGCCATCGATCTTTGCGTCCTGCGTTGCGTCCTGCCCGGCTCGGCGCCGACCACGATCAACCAGGAAGTCGAGGACCGCCTGATGCTGGACGCCGAGCAAGAGCACCACCCGCTCAAAACCGGCGGCGACCAGCTGGTCCAGCAAGACATCGAGGAAGGGGCGCTCTCCAATGGGTGCCAGGACCTTGGGCAGATCCCCCAGCACTCCTGCCAGCCGCGTCCCGAGGCCTCCCGCGAGGATCCACGCAGCCGGCAACTTCTCTCGCGACCTATTTAGCGACCTATTTAGCAACCTGTCTTGCACTCGGTCTTGCACTCAGTCTTGCAAGCGCATCTTACAACCCATATTGGCGGGTCACGGGAAGAGGCCGCCGGTCTCCTCGGCCAGACTCTGCTCGGAGACCTGCCAGGTTCGCATCCCGTCGGGGTCGAACGCCAGGGGCGCCGGCTGGGCCCCCAGCCGCGAGAGGGCAGCGGACACCGCCCCTTTTTGCGTGAAGGGCGTGTAGAAGACGAAGAAGCCGCCGCCGCCCGCCCCCAGAATCTTGCCTCCGAGGGCGCCGTTCTGGCGCCCGGCCTCGTAGAGCTCTGTCAGATAGGGAGTCGTGGTGCCAGGGTTCATGCGCTGCTTGTTTTCCCAGGCCTCATGGAGCAGGTGACCAAAGCGCTTGAGCTTGCCCTGGACCAGACAACCCTGCATTTCGCGCGTGATGGCCTTCATTTCACTCAGGGCATCCAGCGTCGCGGATCGTTTCTCTTGGTAGAACTTGATCTGCGAGGCGACGATGTCGTTCGAGTCGCGCTTCTTGCGCGTGTAGAACATTTGCAAGTGATAGCCCAACTCCTCGAGAATCCAGGATTCGACCCGCAAAGGGAAGACGATCGGATCGGACGGGCCGAATTCCATGAAATTCATGCCACCGAAGACCGCGGCATAGTGGTCCTGTCGTCCGACCGCTCGGCCGAGATCGTCGTGCTCGACCTGGTACGCGATGCGGGCCATCTCGTACTTGTTCAGCATGAGATTGAAGGCATGGTTGATGAGCCCCACGATCAGCGCCGAGATGGTCCCCGACGATCCGAGCCCGGTCCCCGGGGGGGCATCGCTGTGCATGTACAGGTTGAGGCCGCTCGGGGGATTGAGGCGCTTGATCACCGCCCGCAGGAATGAGAGCTTGTCGCCTTCGTTGATCTCGCTGCCGAGCTCGTACCGGACCAGCTCGTCGTAGTCGACCGAGAAGATCGACACCTGACTGTCGTTGCGAACCTCGAGCGATCCCATCGCGTGCATGGCGATGGTGGTCGACAGGACGCAGCCGCCGTGCTCGTCGCAGTAAGGCGAGACGTCGGAGCCCCCCCCGCAAAAGCTGACCCGGAGGGGCGCCTTGCCTCGGATCAACACGGCGAGGGCTCCGCCATCAGCCGTGCGCAGTCAGACAACAGCCTCACTCGAATCAGGTTGTCGGTGTGGTGCGTGTGGCCAAACCGGTTCGGCCACAACGTGGACAGGTGACAGATCTTCATGCGGGGAGGGGTGGCCGTCGTCGGCTGTGAAGGGAGACTATCTACCACTGCCAGCGCCTCGGTGTCAGAGACAACTTGGTCTTCGAGCGACGGTTGCCCGCCGGGAGGGCTCAGGGAAAACCGGCTTTGGCCGGCACGCCGGCGTCGACGGCCGGGCCGCCTATCTCTTGCCCTTGCCCTTGCTCGCTGGAGCCCTGCGCGACAAAATTCTGCGCTCCGGCGCAGAGCAGGCCCACCTGGGGGGGCGTGCAGGTCTTGCCGCCGTTCTGCGTCGGGTCGGGCGTGCAGGAGAGGGATGCACAGTCCAGGTCGGACTGACAGTTACCGCCGCCCCGTACCTTCCCTGGACTCACGCATACATCGTTGGCGTTGTTATCCTGGTAGCACACGGCGGGTGCGGCACAGCGTAGGTCGAGGGAACAGGGCGCGCCGGCCGGGGGCGCGGAGCCGCAGTAGCCCAGTTGCGGAGACGCCGAGGACGCCGAGGTCGACGCCGTGCCGGAGTCTCCGATGCACGCCTGCCCGTCGGCGCAGGGGGCGATGCCCCCGAGCATCACACAAGGATCCCCGCTGCGCGCAGAGGGCATGCAGACGCCTGCACCGTTGAGGCCCGCGCCCACGCAGGTCAGCGACGGGACCACGTCGGGATCACAGGGGACCGGGCTGTCGTTCGTCGTGAGGCAAGGGTCGCCGGACTGTGGCATGCGGTGGCAATGCCCGCCCGCGCACAACAGGGTCCGAGGGCGATCGGCGCAGGCGATCGCGACGCTCGTCATTTGGTTGGAGTCGACCGAGATCTGACAGGCCTCGCCCTCCTGGGAGGGCTGTGCACACACCAGGTCGGACACCCGGCAGTAGAGTCCGGGCGCACATTCGTTCGTGATCGAGCACGGAGTGCCGGCTTGCCCGTCGGGGACACAATGGCCCCGCGGGCCCGAGGCGCTGTCGCTCATCTGGAAGCCCGCCCGCACACCTCCGGCCGTCACGGTCGAGATCGCGTCTCCCCCGATCGCGCAGCTCTGGCCCGGCTGACACTCGATCGGGAGCGAGCAGGCGGAGCCCGTCGGGAGCTTCCCGATGAACGGGTTCGGGCAGGTGGCATAGCGGTCCCATTCAAACTGAGGAAACAGCTGACCACCCCGGAGAAGATCGAGCGGCGGGTTGCACGCCCCGTGGGTGAATTGCGCGAGACAGGCCGAGGCCACCGTCGCGTCGAACGAGAGCTGATCGGCCTCGAAGGCAATGCGCACCTCGGAGAGCTTGTCGGACAGGAGTCGGGCTACCACGGGGCGACACCCGTCTTCCGTGAGGTAGATGCCGGGCCTGGCGCCGTCGATCTCGGGGAGGGCGCAGCACCGAAACTGCCACCCGCACATCGCCTCGGCCAGCTGGCCGATGAACGCATCGACGACCGCCGGGCTTGACGTCCCGGGGGTATCGCTCGTGGCGGGACAACCTCCGCCGCAAAGGACGAGCAGGATGGCCAGGACGCGGAGGCGGGTGAGGACCGGGGAGGCCCAGACGGTCGACGACCTGAAGGTCAGTCCCCTGCGCCTGGCTGCCAGGCGCACGACGGTGGTGCCTTGGTTCGCGATCACAGCGTCTGGAGGTAACTCACCAGGTCAGCCAGCTCCGAGGCCGCGAGGGGGGAGGTCACGCCGTGCTTGTCGCCCCCGCCGCACGCTGGATTGAACCGGTCGAGGAGGGTGGCCGCACAGCCGTTGTGCATGTACGGAGGGTGGTTCGCGAGACCCACCAGAGAGGGGACTTGTAGCGCACCCCCGGTGCCCACATCGACCGTCTTGCTGTTGGTCATCCCAGGGCCGGCGTGGCAGGTCGCGCAGGAGGTGCCGTCGGTGGGCCGATTGAAGATGGCCTGTCCACGCCCGACCGCGGCCGGATCGGCGGGAGCGGTGCGCTTGACCCGCGGCTGGCCGTCGAGCCACGTCAGGACCGCATCCGTCTGGTCCGCCATGAGCTCGGGTCCGGACATGCGTCCCGTGAACACGTCGCGAGCCAGCTGAGAGAAGTCGCGTTCATCACCGTCCCAGTGAAAAGGCTCGGTCCCGCGGATCCCCGTCTGCAGCGACTGCGTCCGGCGAAGGCCCGTGCAGGTGAAGTTCCATGCCCGGCCATCGTCGCTTCCCTCGGGATGGCATGAAGCGCAGGCCAGCCCGGCGCCGGCGTTCACATGAAACAGGGAATGGCCGGTGTCTCGGCGGCTGTCGTCCGACAAGGTGACCCTTTGGCCTCCGACCTTCAGAAGCGCGGGCTCACGGGACTGGACGAGCAGGGTGCCCGACTTGGTGAACGCCACGGCGATCCCCTGACCGCGCATGCTCTGGGCCGTGCCGCAGTATTCCATGCTGGTCGTGCCCCAACAGTCCATGGGGCCCGCGTCGGGAATACACGACGTCGACGTGCCGCCCGTGGCCATGTCGATGTCACTCACGTGAACGCCCATGACTGGGCCGGTGGTGATCGAGGGAAACTGAGTGCCGTCGTTGCCGGCCGACACGATGGCGACGTGCTGGCCATCAGCCGACACGGCCAGGTCGACCGGAAGGGGCACGTCGGGAAGCGCGGGCCCATTGGAGATGGAACCGTCGAGCTTGACGCGACTGATGGCGCTGTGAACGACCCCATCGCACCCGCGTGATTTGCCCGGGAATGGCATGGCACCGCCCCCGTAGCTGCCGACCACCACGTGACCTGGCTGACCGCGCTGGATCTCGTCGTCGACGCCACGCTGGTGAACCATGGCCAGGCCTCCACCCGGAACGCCGACCATCCGCCACGCCACCGCCGGCGTGAACGACTGACCTCCGCGGGCGTTCGCCGAGCGGAAGGCGCCCAGGCGGGTTCGAGCGCTGACGGCGCCGTTCGCGTCGACGGTCAGGATCTCGGCCGAACGAAAGCGGCTGACGCGCAAGTGGTCACCCTCGACCACCACGTCGCGCAGATCAGGATCGAGCTGGAGCCGGCGGACCGCGTTGCCACCGACGGCTGGGAGGCTGACGAGCTCGCCGCCCGCGCACGCCACGTGAATCAGGTCGCTCTTCGCGTCGTAGGCGAGACCGCGGGGCGCGGCGCACACCTCGCGGCGTTGCAGGATGGTCCCCGCCACGGGATCGATGGTCACGATGGCACCCCCGCCGCGCAGGGCAACCTCGACGCGTCCCGCCGCATCCGCGATCACCCGACCAGGCTCGTCGCCCGGTAGCAGTGCAATCGTGGCCGTCACCTGGAGATCGTACAGATCCACGACGTAAACTTGGTCGCGATCCGGATCAGCTGCCACCGCCACCAGATCGCCGGGAAGCACCATCAGGGTACCGCCGGAGATGGCCGGCGGCGCTTTGGACAGAACGGTGGTCGGGGCAATGAAGGAGGACGCCTGCGCGCCGAAGCCAATCACCGACATGCCCGGGAATCCGGGGACGGAGGGGGCCTGCCCAGCGCCCAGCCCCCCGCTGAGGTCGCCAAAGCAGGTCACGCCGTGGCTGGTCGGGGCGTCGGCCGTCGAGGATCCGGGGGCCTGGGCCGCTGCTGCGGGAGGTGTGTCCGTTCCGGTGGAGGCGGGAGCCGGGACGCTTGTCGGCCCCGAGCTGTTGCCGACCGTTGCCTGGCTGCATCCGCTCGTGGCGGCCAGCGCCGCGAGGCAAAGAGCTCCTGCGGTGCTCACCGCTGTCAAACGTGGTCGCGTCATCATGCACCTCTCCGATCCTGTGGGCCCACGGGCCAGGCAGGCTGGCTGGCCAACTCGCAAACTGGCTCTAGCAGACTCGATCATATAGCGACTGGACCGCATTCCTCCATCGGCGTCGACACGGTCAGGCTCGACTGCGTCGAAATGTTCGAGCCCGCAATGGTTTCGGGATCATGCCGGCAATCATCTCGACCACGAGACCCGGCGAGCTCTTCGTTTGCTGATTTTTTGTAAGGTCTCAGGATTCTGAGGGGGACCACAAAATATCGCGGGACCGCGACAAGAGTGGCCGACGGCCGTCGCGGCCCGGGAGGGCGGCCAGGGACTGTTTTGCGCGTGAGCTTCCGAATGCGCATCGGCGGTGGCGGTCATGCTCGTTTGGCTCGCCTGTTGCTTTTGGTGGCTTGAGCCCGGTCGTCGTGTGGCGACAATCGGCCGATTTCTTCGCCATCGAGGAGCCCTCATGCGTTGTTACAGCCCATACATTCCTGCGCAAACGAGGACCCTGCGGTCCGCCGTGGCACTCCTGGTCGTGGGGCTCGGCTGCGACTCAGCGACCCACGCCCCCTCCGGGATCGGACCGAGATCGATGGGCGAGCCCGACCAGTCAGAGAGCTCATCCCTGCGCATCTCGGAGATCGGGATCGTCGGCGCCGTCGCGAACGGTCGCATCCAGCTGACGATTCCGGTGACCAACACGGGACTTTTCGCGGCGACGGGCGACCTGGTCGCGGCGATAGTCCAGGTGGACGGGCAGAAGACGTTCGATACCCGGGGGGTGCCCTACGGGATCCTGCCGGGGGAGACCACGACCTTGAACGCCAGCCTGGCGGTTCCCGCGGGCGTGAGCACCCAGTCGGACTGGAGCGCCTTCAATGTGATCGTTCAGGGCACCAGCGGGAAAGGCCCGCGCGTCACGCGCAGCCTGCTGGCGGTGGCGGGGTCCTACGACGTGGA
>Ga0080027_10001347_pt1 | contig 10001 bp, 7 predicted proteins | sample OrgsoiDNA2013046_FD_70962 | JGI IMG/M metagenome (GOLD analysis project Ga0080027, IMG submission 70962) | Permafrost soil microbial communities from the Arctic, to analyse light accelerated degradation of dissolved organic matter (DOM) -... | ecosystem: Environmental > Terrestrial > Soil >...
CCATCATCCGCTTATATTCCGGCCTATCAGGCAAATCAGCTTTGAAAATAGTATTGGCAGGGCATTGTCTTTTTCAATTGCAAAAGAAATAGCCATCTATGCCATGCATACGAATCTGGATAATATTCCTTCAGGAGTTAATGCTGTTATTGCGGATAAACTGAAACTGGTGAACCGGCAAATTTTAAGTCCGCATAAGGAATTCCCTAACACCGGGTCCGGTCTGATCGGTGATCTGATGAAACCTGTTTCAGAAATGGAATTTCTAGGGCTTCTTAAAGAGAAATTTATGACTTCTGTGATTCGCCACAGCCCGTTGAAAGGCAGACCTGTTAAAAGGGTCGGGATTTGTGGCGGTTCAGGTAGCTTTTTGATAATCAATGCATTACAGAAGGGGGCCGATTTTTTTATTACAGCGGATGTCAAATACCATGATTTTTTTAATGCCGAGGGAAAGCTCGTCATTGCCGATATAGGCCACTTTGAAAGTGAGCAATTCACCGTGGATCTTTTGCATGAGGAAATCCTCAAAAAATTTCCTAACTTTGCCGTCCTTAAATCGGACACGGTAACAAACCCGGTTAATTATTATATCTAATTATGGCAAACGTCAAAGAATTTTCTGTAGAAGAAAAATTAGCCTCCCTGATCAGCCTCCAGAAGATAGAATCTAAATTAGACGAGTATAAAGTGTTAAAAGGTGAGCTTCCCATGGAAGTGAGTGATCTGGAAGATGAGATCCATGGACTAAATTCCCGCCAGACGCGTATTGAAGAAGAAATAAATGGAATTAATGAATTCATCAGCCAGAAGAAACAATCCATGAAGGATTCGGATGAATTAATTAAAAAATACGAAAAACAGAGCGAAAACGTAAAGAACAGCCGGGAGTTCGAAGCCATCAATAAAGAAATTGAAATGCAACAACTGGAAGTAAAGCTTTCAGAAAAGCATATCAAAGATGCGCAGGAAGAAGTGTCTGAAAAAGCAGTCCTGCTGGACAAGGCAAAAAAGACACTGGCTACAAAAGATTCCGTTCTGAAGAATAAAAAAGAAGAGCTCGATAAGATTATTGCGGCTACTGAAAAGGAAGAACGTCATTTTGCGAAATTATCTGCTGAGGCGAGAGAAAAAATTGAACCCCGTTTATTGCATTCTTACGACAGGATCAGGACCAATTACCGCAATGGTTTGGCAGTTGTTCCCATCGTGCGTGATGCCTGTGGGGGATGTTTTAACGCCATTCCACCCCAACGCCAGAGTGAGATCCGCCAGCACAAGAAAATCATTGTATGTGAAAATTGCGGAAGAATCCTGGTTGACAATGAACTGAATGAAGTGGTAGACGTGAAATAAGCTTTTACCGGATGCGGGTGTCGATTAACTTGCATTATGATCCGGACGGTTCATCTACAAATTTTAGGCACCTGTTTTTTATTTTTCTTCTCCTTTCTGCCTGCAGGCAATGCACAGGCAGGTTATCTTTTCGATTTCAATAGCAACTGCCGGACAGCTTATGATGAAATCATCCAATTGAAATTAAATTCAGGAAAACAGTTATTGGAAATAGAGAAGAAAACACATCCCAACAACCTGATCCCTTATTTTCTTGATAATTACATTGATTTTTTCACCATTTTTTTTAACGAGAATCCAGAGGAATATCGTCGCAGAAAACCCTTAGCCGACCAGCGGTTAAATTTGTTGAAGAAAGGTAATCCCTCCTCTCCTTATTATCTTTTTTCTCGTGCTGTCATTTATTTTCAATGGGCGGCAGTAGATATTAAATTCGGTGAAAAATGGGATGCTGCCTGGTCCTTTCGACGATCTTTTCTGCTTGGCAAAGAAAACCTGATCAAATTTCCTCAATTTCAACCTGGTCTGATGCTGCAGGGTTCCATGCAGGTGACAGCGGGAACAATACCTCCGGGATACCAGTGGTTGAGCAGCCTGCTGGGAATTCACGGATCCATTACCGAAGGGATGAGCATGCTCAAAAATATGCTGGTGAGTCAGGATCCTGATGCGGTCATTTTTCATGACGAAGCCCAATTTTATTATCTGTACCTGCAATTTTATATCCTTAATCAGCGGGAGCAGGTATTCAAATATATTCATGCCCAGAACTGGGATATTCAAAACAATCATTTATTTGCTTATCTCGTCGCCAATCTTTCACTGAACAATCAGGATGCATCCGTTACCGAAGAAATTATCAGCCAGTTGAACAGGGATTCTGGTTATCTGGAAATGTCTACCTGGGATATGCAAATGGGATATGCGAAGGCAGACAGACTGGATCCGGAATCAATCGTTTATCTGAATCGTTTTCTTGAACATTTCAAGGGAAAATTTTACGTGAAAGATGTTTTGCAAAAAATCTCCTGGATTTATTATCTGCAACATGAACCTGATAAAGCAGCCGTAGCCAGAGCGAGGATTCTGAAATCCGGGAGCATGGAAACCGATGCAGATAAACAGGCACAAAAAGAAGCGGAATCCGGCCTTTGGCCAAATGAAGAATTACTCAAAGCAAGGCTACTGGATGATGGGGGCTATTATGGGCGGGCACTTCAGATTCTGTCGGGCAAAACCATTCTTTCATTTTCGGGTGCTGGTGAAAAACTGGAATTCAGTTATCGTATCGGAAGAATTTATGAAGCTTTAAACCGAAAGGCTGAAGCCCTCGCCGCCTACCAGCAGGCGATTCAAATGGGAGAATACCGAAAGGAATATTATGGGGCCCGGGCTGCCCTCCAGACAGGTTATATTTATGAAAGCCGGGGGGATAAAAAGCAAGCGCTGATTTATTTTAATAAAGTGTTGGAAATGAAATCGCATGACTATAAAAACGCCCTGGATCAAAAAGCGAAAGCAGGCATTGAACGATGCTCGAACAGTTCATAATTTTCTTATATTTCAGATAATAAATCATTTATGTTAAGGCACCTGCATATTCAAAACTTCGCGATCATTGATCATATGGAGATCGAATTTTCAAATGGCCTGCAGATCATTACAGGTGAAACCGGTGCAGGTAAATCCATTATAGCCGGTTCCCTGTCGCTTGCACTTGGAGAACGTGCCGACAATGCCATGCTGTTGAACAAAAACAAAAAATGTATTGTAGAAGCAGGATTTCATGTTCAGCATAAAAAAGATATAGAGCGCTTCCTGAACAATGAAGGACTGGACAAAGAGCAGGAATTGTTATTGCGAAGGGAAATCAGCCCCGGCGGAAAATCCAGGGCTTTCGTAAATGATACTCCGGTAAGCCTGGATCAGCTCAGGAAACTCAGCTCGATGCTGGTTGATCTCCATCAGCAATTTGATTTACTATCATTAAGAGAAGCAGGTTTTCAGCTTTCTGTTGTGGATGCATTGGCTGCACATGCGACGCAATTGAATCAATATCGTTTAGTATTTCAGCAACTGGAACATACAAAGCGCCATCTGGAACAATTAAAAACCCAACAGGCCAAATCAGATAAGGAAAACGATTACCATCAATTTTTATTCAGTGAGTTGGATGAAGTTGCTATGAAAGAAAATGAATTTGAAAATCTGGAAGCGCAGCTAAAACTTAAAAGTCATGCTGAATCTATCAAAAATGTACTTTCAGGAATAATTTTTAAACTGAAATTATCGGAACAGCCAACCGTTCAGCAGATGAAGACATTCATACAACAACTGGAACCTTTTTCCAGTTATCATCCGGGATTTCCTGAAATGCTCAGACGGCTTCATTCCCTTCATATCGAATTGCAGGATTTGGTCGGTGAAATGGAATCTGTAAATGATAACGTAAATTATGATGGGGATCAGATAGAAAAACTGAATGAAAGAATACATACCGGTTATAAGCTCTTCAAAAAGCATAACGTCAAATCCACAGCTGAATTGATCCAACGTCGGGATCAGCTTCAAAATAAACTGAATGAATCGCTGGACCTGCTGGAAGAAATTCATGCAGAAGAAAAAAATATGGAGGTATTGGTACAACAGGCAACCTCCCTGGCAATCATTCTGTCCGCAAACCGCAAGGCACAAATCGGTGAGTTTGAAAAAAATGTAAACCAATTGCTCAGGAAAGTGGGTATGCCCAATGCAAGGCTGCGACTAGTTTGTCATGCTGTCCCGCTTATGGAAAATGGCATGGATTCCATTGAATTCTTATTTGATGCCAATAAAAGTGATCGTTTTGAACCCTTGAAAAAAGTCGCCTCCGGCGGGGAGTTGAGCCGCCTCATGTTATGTATAAAATCCCTTGTGGCAAGGTCCCTGGATATGCCCACATTGCTATTTGATGAAATTGATTCTGGTATTTCAGGTGAAGCAGCAAGGCAGGTTGGAATCATTCTGAAAGAACTTTCCGGAAACAGACAGGTGATTTGTATTACGCACCAGCCCCAGATTGCAGGGAAAGGGGATGCACATTTTTATGTTTTTAAAGAAATAGATCAGGCAGTTCTGAAAACGAAAATTCGATTACTTGATCAGGAGTCCCGAATTTTAATAATTGCCAAAATGTTATCCGGTGAAAAGCCAACTGCTGCTGCACTGGAAAATGCCAGAGAACTTGTTATCTAGCATGCCTTTCGGGTAACATGTTATTCAGCTTTATTCACACTGCCTGCACCTGAAATCTGCTGGGAAATACTTGGGGAACCTTTGTAATTGATATTTCCGGCACCGCTAACAGATGCATCTAGTTTTACACTGGCATATACTTCTGCACTTCCGGCGCCAGATATATCCACTTTTGTATTTTCTGAAAGTAAATCATAACAATAAGCATGGCCGGCTCCTGTCAGGTTTAGTTCTACATTCTTTGTTTGACCCTTTAATGTAATGGAGCCACTACCCGAAATGCCTGCGGTCAGTTTAGGAACATCCACTTCCATTTTAATATCTCCGGCACCGCTTGCCTGAAGATCAAGATCCTCTGTTCCGGAAATTTTATTTTGACCGATAATATCACTGGAGCCGGATACTTCAATACTGCGAAAAGAAGGAGATGTAACATATACTGTCAAATCGCCGCTCGGACTGAGATTTATGCCGTGTTTCGGTTGTATTTTAATCCGTTCACCTTCCTGAAGTACTTCTATATAAGGAAGAATATTTTCATCACCTTCCAGTTTTACGGGTTTTAAATCTCCCTGGATAACGATAAGTTTAATATTTCCATTGGCTTCCACTTCTTTAAAGGATCCTACGGATCTTTCTTCCGTCTTGATAACGCCATTTCCTTCAATTCGCCTTCCCAAAAATCGACAGGATGCCAAAACGATTGTAGCTGCCAGGAAAAGAAAACAGATATTTCTCATGGTGGTATTTTGATTTGAAAAGTTCGGTTTTTATACCGGTAAGAAAAAAAGATTTAAAATTAGACATATCCTTCCTGAAAAGGTTACATACAGACTTAAAATCCATATTCCAGGAAAAAAAAGCCATCATTTCTTTATCTTTGCGGCTCCATGAATGAAAAGATCCTCATCCTTGATTTTGGTTCCCAATATACACAGCTGATTGCCCGTTCGGTACGCGAAGCCAATGTATATTGTGAAATCATTCCCTATCATCAGAAGATTCCGGCTGACCCCTCCATCAAGGGGGTTATTTTATCAGGATCACCCTTCTCGGTAAATGATCAGAACGCGCCAAAAGTGCCGGTAAAACTGATTCATCAGACCCTGCCGATTCTCGGCATTTGTTACGGTGCCCAGCTTACCGCTACTGTATTTGGAGGGAGGGTTGCAAACAGCAGTAAAAGAGAATATGGAAGAGCCCTTTTAAGCAAGGTAAAAGAGGATATACTATTGCAGGGCGTAAATGATCTTTCACAGGTCTGGATGAGCCATGCGGATACTATCCTTGAACTTCCTGCTGGCTTTGATGTATTGGCAACGACCGATTCCATTCCATACGCAGCTTTCCGTAATAATGGTGAGGGATTTCCTTTGTATTGCCTTCAGTTTCATCCTGAAGTATATCATTCCACAGAAGGCAAGAAAATTATCCGCAATTTTTTGATTGATGTATGCGGATGCAGCCAGGATTGGACGGCATCCCATTTTATCAGTGAAACAGTAGAATTTCTTAAAAAAACGATTGGAAAGAAAAAAGTAATTATGGCGCTGAGCGGAGGTGTTGATTCCACCGTAGCCGCCACACTGATTCATCAGGCAATAGGGAAAAACTTATTCGGTTTTTTTGTAGATAACGGGGTATTACGTAAAAATGAATATCAGGAAGTGCTTGATACGTACAAACGAATCGGCCTGAATGTGAAAGGTATTGATGCGAAAAAGCAATTCTATAAAAAATTAAAAGGGAAGACAGATCCTGAAGAAAAACGTAAAGCCATTGGCAAACAGTTCATTAAAATATTTGCAGAAGAAGCAGAAAAACTGAAGGATGTTGATTTACTCGGACAGGGTACTATTTATCCTGATGTCATTGAAAGCATTTCCGTTCATGGTCCTTCCCAAACCATCAAATCGCACCACAATGTGGGTGGGCTTCCGAAGAAAATGAAACTCGGACTGGTTGAACCCTTAAGATTTTTATTTAAAGATGAAGTACGGGGTGTAGGCCATGAACTTGGGATTCCAGCCGATCTCCTGCAAAGACATCCTTTCCCCGGTCCTGGTCTTGCTATCAGAATTCTGGGAGAAATCACGCCTGCTAAAGTAAAACTGCTCCAGGAAGCAGATCAGGTTTTTATTCAGGCTTTGAAAGATCATCAATTGTATGCTTCTGTATGGCAGGCGGGTACAATATTGCTACCTGTTAAAAGTGTTGGCGTCATGGGTGATGAACGTACCTATGAATTTACGATCGCATTAAGAGCCGTAACTTCAGTAGATGGGATGACTGCCGACTGGGCGCATCTCCCTTATGAATTCCTGGCCCAGGTGTCCAACGACATCATCAACCAGGTTAAAGGGGTAAACCGCGTTGTGTATGATATAAGCAGTAAACCGCCAGCAACCATTGAATGGGAATAAAGCCTGATATGAAGAAAGGACTTACTGTATTTTTTTTATTCCTGATTCTGATTGGCAGAAATAGTCAAAGTTTTGCACAAACAACAGATACGGCTAAATATCATATTGCGGTCTTCCTACCCCTATTTCTTGATTCGGCTTTTGATGTAAATGGCAATTACAGGTTTGACCAGATTTTTCCAAAATATATTAACCCCGGACTTGAATTTTATGAAGGCCTGCAGCTTGCCATGGATTCACTGGCTAAAATGCACTCTTCTCTGGATATTTCCATTTATGATACCAGAAATGCAAATAAATCCATTCAGCAGATGGCAGAGGAACCGGCTTTTTCCGGAATACAACTCATTATCGGATATGTTACTGCTCCGGAACTTCGCTTTTTAAGCAACACGGCCAGGGCAAAAGAAATTCCTTTTATCAATGTGAATTTTCCTAACGATGGTGGCGTTACAAATAACCCGGATTTTGTCATTTTGAATACGACATTGCATGCGCATTGTGAAGCCATCTATAAATTCATTCAAAGGAACTGGGCAACTTCAAATATTATTTATATACATAAAAAAGGATTACAGGAAGACAGGCTGATCAATGATTTTGCTTCCATAGAAAAGAATACCCCTTCCGTACCATTGAAGATGAAATATCTCCTGGTAGATAATGCCCTTGATCCCCGGCTTTTACTTCCGGGTCTGGACAGCAATTCCAAAAGCGTAATCCTTGTGGGTAGTCTGGATGAAGGCTATGGAAAATCGATTTGCGCCCAGCTTGCTGTTCTGAGCAAAACCTATCCGATGAAAATAATCGGTTTGCCAACCTGGGATGCGATTACTGATTTTAATTTGCCTGCATACCTGAATGAGGAAATTTACTATACGACACCATTTTATATTAATCCTGCAGATAGTCTTGTAATGGCCATACAACAAAACTATAAAAACCGCTTTTATTCCCGTCCTTCGGATATGGTTTATCGTGGATATGAAACTATTTTACATTTCGGACAATTACTGGATTTGCATAAAGGATCCATGGATGGTAGTATTGGAGAGAAAAAATTTAAAGTATTCAATGATTTTGACATTCAGCCGGTATTTACAAACAAAGACCCCCAAGCACTTTCTTCACCGGCAATTACCCTGCAATACCTGGAAAACAAAAAAGTCTATTTTATCAAGAAAGTAAATGGCAATGTGGTGGCTGTTTATTAAAAGAGACCTTTATGAAAAAGTTGTGGTTCATATTGATTATTGCTGTGGGCTGCTTTTCATTTAACAGATTTTTTCAATTCAGTCCACATTTTGAACCCCAGCATATTCCCCCCAGTAAACAAAGAACAGGGGATCCGAAAGCAGGGTATAAGTATTTAACAACCGGAGATTATCTGAGAAGTGGTATTCCGCTATCGTATTTCAAAATGGGCTTTGGAAAAAGCACTGTAAACTACTTAAACCGCGACGGGGAAAATAAAGATATTGCATACGATTATACAGTAGTACAGGCCCCAAACGGTGAGCAGGTTGTTGCGCCCAACTGTCTTCAGTGTCACGCACAGGTATTTAATGGAAAGCTCATCATTGGTTTGGGAAACAGCACATTGGATTTCACGCACGGAGATAAAATGGATCCGAAAAATGCTGCCGCTGCGGAAAGGATATTGAAAAATCTGGATCCGAAAAAATATGAAGCTGCTGAACCATTCCTGCGCGTAGTAAAAGGTATTGGGGGAAAAATGTATACTGAAGTTCGCGGGGTGAATGTTGCTGACCGACTTGCTGCAGTGCTTGCAAGTCATCGTGACCGAAATACTTTTCGTTGGAGTGACCAGCCGCTTTTAGTCGTTTCAGGTGAAGTGATTCCCACTGATGTTCCAGCCTGGTGGATGCTGAAAAAGAAGAACGCGATGTTTTACAATGGATTTGGCCGCGGGGATTTCGGCCGGTTCCTCATGGCATCCAATTTATTAACGGTGAACGATACAGCTGAATCCAGGGAAGTGGATGCACATTTTAATGATGTTCTTGCTTATCTCAATTCCATTAAACCTCCCGTATATCCGAACCCGGTTAATAAATCACTTGCAAAAGAAGGCGGGATACTTTTTTTACAAAATTGTTCCAAATGTCACGGGAATTATGGCAGTGAAGGAAAATATCCCAACCTTTTAATTCCTGAACAGGAAATTCAAACAGATTCGCTTTTATATAAAAGTAATTATCAGAGTTACCAGTTTATTGACTGGTTTAATAATTCCTGGTTCGCACAGGGGGACCACCCTGCAAGACTGGAACCATTCAACGGATATATTGCTCCACCCCTGGATGGTATATGGATTACTGCACCTTATCTCCACAATGGGTCGGTTCCTAATCTTGAAACACTATTGAACAGTAAGGAAAGACCGGCCTTCTGGTCCCGTGATTTTGATAATCCGGATTATGATTATATCAATATGGGCTGGAAATATGAAACGCATCAGGCTGCTACAGATAAAACAATCTATAATACAAGTCTGCCGGGATATGGCAATTACGGTCATACTTATGGTGATAAACTGAACAGCAGGGAAAGAAAGGCAATTATCGAGTACCTCAAGACTTTATAAAGTATTCATTGCTGCATGAGCGGGCATAAAACGGATCCATGTTAAAAGAAAGCCGTGGTTACCAGGTAATCCTTTCCTGGTTTCAAGCAAAAGGTCTTACCCCGTTTGAATTTCAGGAAGAAACCTGGATGCATATTATGCAATCGCATTCCGGTTTGGTAAACGCGCCTACAGGATGCGGCAAGACTTTCTCCGTTTTTTTTGGCGCCCTGATCGATTTTATCAATGAATACCCGGATGATTTTCAAAGCCGTTCCCGCAATCAACTGAGACTATTATGGATAACGCCATTGCGTTCGCTGGCTAAAGATATAAGCCGTGCCATGCAGGAAGTGATCCGCGACCTGGGATTACACTGGCAAATCGGAATCCGAAACGGG
>Ga0080027_10001348_pt1 | contig 9999 bp, 11 predicted proteins | sample OrgsoiDNA2013046_FD_70962 | JGI IMG/M metagenome (GOLD analysis project Ga0080027, IMG submission 70962) | Permafrost soil microbial communities from the Arctic, to analyse light accelerated degradation of dissolved organic matter (DOM) -... | ecosystem: Environmental > Terrestrial > Soil >...
CGGAAAATTCAGGAACATCGCCGGCATCTGCGCTTCCACGGTCCCGGTGCGATCAAAGTAGTGGGGAACGTAGACCGAAAACCCCAGCGCCGCCAAAGGCCGAGCCGTCTCCGCCATCGTATCGTGACCCCCGCCCGACCCATGCAGCGCGATGATCGCAGGGAAACGGGAAGGCGCTTGATCTGGCTTGGGGTCTGACCTGGGGTCTGACCTCGGAACGAAACAATCGATGGCAATCGTCTTCCCGCCGCTGACGAACGACACCGAAAGTTCAGAAACCGAATAGCCCTCCATCTCAGTCAAACTTCAGCGGATGATGAACCAGTTCGCGCAGCGATTCCACATACGGTGCTCGAGCCACGCCCCGCTCCGTGATAATCGCCGAAACGTACTTCGCCGGAGTCACATCAAACGCCGGATTCCCAATTCCCACGCCGTCGGGCGTAATCTGCTTGCCAGAGAAATGTGTCACTTCCCGCGCTGCCCGCTCCTCGATGGGAATCCCACTGCCATCCGCAGTCGCCAGATCAATCGTCGAGAAAGGCGCGGCCACATAAAACGGCACACCATTTTCCTTCGCCAGTACGGCCACCTGGTAAGTCCCAATCTTGTTGGCGGTGTCGCCATTGGCAGCAATTCGGTCCGCCCCCACTACAATCGCGCCAATCTTCCCGGCCCGCATCATGCTACCCGCTGCGTTATCCGGAATCACGGTGGTAGGAATGCCGTCCTTCATCAACTCCCACGCCGTAAGCCTCGAACCCTGCAAAAAAGGCCGCGTCTCGTCGGCAAAAACATGCAGCTTCTTCCCGCTCTCCACAGCGGCCCGGATCACGCCGAGCGCCGTTCCATATCCGGCAGTGGCCAGCGCCCCAGCATTGCAGTGCGTCAGCACGTTCCCGCTAGCCGGCAGCAAAACCGCCCCATGCCGCCCCATCGCCTGATTCGAAGCAACATCCTCCACGTGCATGCGCTTCGCTTCCTCGACCATCGCCGCTTGAATCTGCGGCACAGAAAGGTGCGCCACCGAATCAAATTTCTCGCCCATCCGCCGGATGGCCCAGAAAAGATTCACGGCGGTAGGCCGCGTGCCGCCAATCACCTTGGAAATTTTGTCGAGGTCCGCGCGCAACCCGGCCACATCCTTCGCCTCGGATTGCAGCACGCCAATCGCAACTCCCATAGCCGCCGCCACGCCGATCGCCGGCGCCCCGCGAACCACCATCGTCGAAATAATGTCAGCAACTTGCTGGTAATTCGTCGCGGTTATGTACGTTTCTTCCGTCGGCAACTTCGTCTGGTCGATAAAGCGCACGCCAGCGTCGGTCCATTCGAGTGTGACGATCATGCAGTGGGGTTCCTTCTTGGGCTATCGGCTCTCAGCCATCGGCTGTCGGCTATGGTCTTGCAGAAATTTCTTGTGTTCCCCGCGAACATCGTTCGCAGTAAAAATGCTGATGAACGCCGCAGGCCGGGCCGCGGCTTCCACTTCCGAACGTCCCTTGGCTTCCTCGCGCTCCACAAGGCAAATCGCACCCACAACCTCGAACCCAAATTCTCGGGCAGCCTGAATTCCCTGAATGGTCGAAGCCCCGGTCGTGCAAACATCGTCCACAATCACGACTCTTGCACCCTTGCCTCGAAAGCCTTCGATCCGCTGTCCGGTTCCGTGCTGCTTTTCCATCTTGCGAACTAAAAATCCGTGCAGCTCCTGCCCGGCATGTGACGCCGCCACGGAAGCCGCTACCACAATGGGGTCCGCTCCCAGGGTCAATCCACCAATCGCTTCAGCCTTCCACCCACGCACCTGAATCTCCTCCAAAAACACTTCCCCTGTTAGCCTCGCGCCCCGGGCATCCAGCGTCGTGGTACGGCAATCAATGTAGTAATCGCTGGTGCCGCCGGAGGAAAGTTTGAAGTCTCCCAGACGGAAAGACTTCTGCGCCAGGAGGCCGAGAAGCTGCTCTTTTGCTCGAGACATAACCGTTTACGATATCACGCTGAGGCCCCAGCAACGCCGCAACTAGCGAGTCAGGTGTTCAAGATTCCGGAAGTGATCGGTGGCAAAGTACATGCTGCCAAACAGCGCGCTGTTATAGCCCACATGAATGATCACGCTGGTTGCCAGCGACTTCGTCCGGGCGCGCGCAAACGTCAACACCGAACTGATCACCAGCAAAACCAGCAGCGGCGACCACGAACCACCCAATTGCGATCCATGCAGCAGCGTAAAGCTCACCGCCGTAAGCACAAGGCTGCACGCGATCCCGATCCCAATTGCGGCACGGCCTGTCCGCAGTTTCAGTCTCAACATCGTCATCCCAAAAACAACACCGAGCAAGACCAGGGAGGCCGCTACCATAGACTTGCGGGAAACGTGAGGAGCCAGCACCCCCCAGCTAAAGAATGCCAACCCAGCCAGAATCGGGCGTACCGCCGCAGGCCCAATTTCCTTCACGCCTCGTAGGAAGCACACAATTCCGGTGCCAGTCATCGCCGCCAAAACCAGCACCATCCAGCCTAGCGGCTGCCGCCATTGCGCAACGAATCCCCAGGGAATCAGGCAAAGAAGCAGCAAACTTCCCCGCTGCAATCGCGCAGGAGAACTCACCACTTCGCGCAGCCATCGATTCGCCACTGGATAAAGCAACCCGCGGAAAAACGTCTCCTCCACAAAAGGCGCGACCAGCACTCCAAACAACGCCAGCACCTGCGCTGCTCCCGGCTGCAAAAACAGCTTTTCAATGGGAAGTTCCTTGGGAAAGGGCAGAACCCGTTGCAGCAGTCCCGCGACCAACGCCAAAGCGAACCCTGCAAGAAGAAATCCCGCCCAGCCGAATCCCTCCGGCCAATTCCAACTCAGGGCCGACCAGAAGCCCAGGCGGCGGCTCCCGGCGAGCCAATAAAGGACCGCAAACATCACGAGATAAGCCGCGCCCTCAGCCGGAACCACCATCCACACGCTGGGATTGCCCGCCAGTTCCGACAACGGCTGTTTGTAAATACCATGCAGAATGCCCACGGCGATCGCAGTAAAAAAGAAGATGCCGAACACCGTAACGCAAGTGAGCACTAGAAGGTCGAAACCGCTCCACGGAGGGTTCTCGATCCAAGGCCCGGCCGGCGGCTCAACAGCGCCAGCCAAAACTACCGGGACCTGCTGGCCCTCAGTAACACCGAACTCAGGAGATGGAATGGAATCCAAAGCAATAAGTCTCGACGGAAATTAAGTCTCGATCACGCACCTCTGAATTTACAGGAAATCAGAAACGAGCAGGAGCATCAGCCCGATGGCGCCTTTGTTAGGCTGTCATCCTGAGCGAAGCATGTCCCTACGCGAAGCGCAGGGACATGCGTAGTCGAAGGACCCCTGCCCGGCCCGCGCCGTCGGAACTACCGCAAGTTTTTCACCCCACACCACCTCCACCGCCACTCCCGAAGAAACCAATGACATCGCCGGGTAACCCACCCTACTAAGCCGCCAAAGGTAACCACCACCCCGCCATTCCCCACCAACCCCAAAACCCCCTGACGTATAATTAACCATCCCCGTGAAAGCCTACGTCTACGTTTCTCTCAAGAAAACCGTCCTCGACCCCCAGGGAAAAACCATCCAGGGAGCCCTGAAAAAAATGGGCTACCATGGTCTGGGCGACGTCCGCCAAGGCAAGTTTTTCGAAATCGCCCTCAACGGCGGCTTAACCAAAGAACAGGCCAACGCCGAGGTCGAAAAAATGGCCCGCGAGGTCCTCACCAACCCCGTCATCGAAGAGTTCCGTTTTACCGTCGAAGCCTGATCCCCGACGCGGAACGCAAAAAGCACTCCCCCAGAGTGATACCACGCACAACCAGCCGCCACCCCGAGCGGCATAGAATTTCCTGGCCGACAGCTGATAGCCGATAGCTGACAGCCCACTTACAGGAGCTCAATCATGTGCGGCATCGTAGGGTACGTCGGCAAAAAGCGTGTAGTCCCCGTCATCATTGAAGGCCTTCGCAAGCTCGAATACCGCGGCTATGACTCCGCCGGCATCGCCGTAGCTGGCAATGGCGACGGCCTGCAAATTCGCCGCGCCGAAGGCAAGCTTCGCAACCTCGAGGAAGTCCTCCGCACCAAACCGCTCGACGGCACCTACGGCATCGGCCACACCCGCTGGGCCACGCACGGACGCCCCAGCGAAGAAAACGCCCACCCGCACCGCGACTGCACCGGACGCATCGTCGTTGTCCACAACGGCATCGTCGAAAACTACCTCTCGCTCAAGAAAAAGCTGGTGCAGGAAGGCCATACCTTCACCACGGAAACCGACACAGAAGTCATCGCCCACCTCGTCGAAAAATATCTCCACCCCGAAAACGGCAACGGCAACAAAATCTCCCTCGAAGAAGCTGTCCGCAAGACCTGCCGCGACCTCACCGGCGTCTTCGCCCTCAGCGTAATCTCCGCCGACGACCCCAACAAAATCGTAGCCGCCCGTTTCGGCCCGCCGTCGGTCATCGGCCTCGGCAACGAAGAATACTTCGTGGCCTCCGACGTCCCCGCCATCCTCTACCACACGCGCGACATGTTCTTCCTGCACGATGGCGATCTGGCCGTCATCACCCAGCAAGGCGTACAACTTAGCGATTTCGAAGGCCGCCCCGTCACCCGCGAGGTCCAGCACATCACCTGGGACCCCATCATGGCGGAAAAGGGCGGCTTCAAGCACTTCATGCTCAAGGAAATCTACGAGCAGCCGCGTGCCGTCCGCGATACAACCCTGGGCCGTGTTTCGCAGGACTCCGGACAGATTTTTCTCGATGAAATGGAAATCGCCCCAGCCGAATTCCGCTCGCTCGAAAAAATGAACATCACCGCCTGCGGTACCAGTTGGCACGCCGGACTCGCCGGAAAGTTCATGATCGAGCGCCTGGCCCGCGTCCCAGTGGAAGTGGATTACGCCAGCGAATGGCGCTACCGCGATCCCATCATCGGCGCCAACACCATCACCATGGTGATCTCCCAATCCGGCGAAACCGCCGATACGATAGCCGCCCAGCGCGAAGCCAAGGCTCGAGGCTCGAAGACGCTCGCGATCTGTAACGTGGTCGGCTCCATGATTACCCGCGAAGCCCACGGCACTATCTACACCCACGCCGGCCCAGAGATCGGCGTAGCTTCCACTAAGGCTTTCACCGGCCAGCTCACCGCCCTCTATCTCTTCGCGCTGCATCTGGGCGAAGTCCGCGGCGTTCTCTCTCCGGAAAAAGCAAAAGAACTGGTTCGCGAACTCACCCTTCTCCCCGGCAAGCTCGAACAACTGCTAACCCGCGACGAAGACTGCGAAGACCTCGCCAAGACTTACGTCCGCGTGCAGGATTTCCTATTTCTAGGCCGCGGCATCCACTACCCCATCGCCTTGGAAGGCGCGCTCAAGCTCAAAGAAATCTCCTACATCCACGCCGAAGGCTACCCCGCCGGAGAAATGAAACACGGCCCTAACGCCCTCATCGACGAGAACCTCCCGGTCGTCGTCATCGCCACCTGTGACCACAAAGATCCGCACTCGGTCACGCGCTACGAGAAGACGATGTCGAACCTGAAAGAAGTTAAAGCCCGTTCCGGCAAGGTCATCGCGCTAGCCACAGAAGGCGACGAAGAAATCAAAGAAGCCGCCGATCACGTCCTCTTTATCCCGCAGGCGCCGGATGAGCTTTCGGCCATCCTCGAAATCGTCCCGCTACAATTGCTGGCGTACCACATTGCCGTCCGTCGAGGCTGCGATGTGGATCAGCCAAGGAACCTCGCCAAGTCCGTAACGGTGGAATAAGTCCACCCGAGGGCTTTGGTTCGTGTGGCGCGGGCGCCCCCGCCCGTGAAAAAGGTCCAGGAACCCTCGCCTCATCAAGCCTCATTGACTTGTCCATACAAATTTTCTATCCTGTATATACAGGAGCTGTCGCCATGGCTGTCACTGTCACCTCCATTCGACTCGATACTGCGCTCGCCGACGAAGCTGCCAAACTTCTGAACGTGAAATCGCGCACCGAGGCGATCCACGTCGCGCTCAGGGAGCTGGTTGCTTTGAAGCGCTTCAAGAAGCTCATGAAAGAGAACGCTGGCAAGCATTCCTTCGACGGGCTGGATGAGTAAAGATGAATAACTTTGTCCTGTTCGACACTTCCATTCTTGTTGACCAACTCCGTACGGGACGACATCAGGAAGGGATTCTGTCGATCACGGAACTTGTCAGAAATTCCAGTGTGGTGCTCGCCGAACTCTGGCGGGGAGCCTCGAAGGCTGCCGAGAGAAACCTCCTGCGGGTTCTAGAAAAGAACTATCCCGTTCTCGTGCCAACGAGACAAAACTGGATCGAATCCGGAGAGCTGTTGAACAAGCTTCGTCGGCTTCGCGGGTTCTTGCCTGACAAACTGCGCGATCTCCATTTCGATGTGTTGATTGCCTTGACCGCTCGCTCGCACGGGGCGCGCGTCATCACATCCAACCAGGCCGATTTTGAGTTGATCGCTTCCGTTCGCCCCTTCATGCTCGAAGTTTGGTAACAGGGGAGGAACACGTCTGCTTGACTATCTCGGTAGCGCAACGCTAGACTAAGAACAAGTCTTACTGAGTCACAACCCAATGCGAACCACCCAAACCATCACCATCTCGCTCCCGCCCGCCATGGCCATCCAAATTGAGCAAGTTCGCAAGCTCGAATCGCGCACCTGTTCCGAACTCATCCGCGAAGCCCTACGCACCTACTTCGAGAGCCGTTATCCCGCAGTCGAGCCTACCGCAGCCGAACTCGCCGCCCTCCGCCGTGGACGAGACGCTGTTCGCCGCGGAGATGTTCTATCCTTGAATAGCTTCTTGCATGGCCTGGAATCTCCAACTCGCCGGCCCCGCCCAAAAAGACTTCAAAAAGCTTCCCGCAAAAGAGCAGGGGCGCGTTAGGAAGGCACTGCTCGCAATGCAGCAAGATCCATTTCAGGGGGATGTCCAACGCCTAAAGGGCCAGCCCAACGCGTGGCGACGGCGGGTAGGCAACTACCGGATCATCTACGAACTCTACTTGGAGACACGCCAAATCGTGGTATCGGGAATATTGCGGCGCTCTTCGACCACATACTAAGCCCGGCTCTTCCTCAGCCCCACCGCCGACCCCAAATAAATCACCGCCGCAATCACCGTCAAGGCCTTCAACCCAAACCACATCGACAGCGACTCCAGCAGCCCCCCGGCCAGTGACCCAAACAGATTCGACCCCAGTGCGCTGCCCTCAAACTTCACCTTCGCGAAGCTCGACACAAATATGATCCCTGCGAAAAATACCGGCGAACACAAAACCAGCGTCGCCACCAACGCCCGCGTGATCCGCGATTCGAAGAACAACCGATCCGTGGGCACGACAAACATCACCACCAGCGTCAGCATCAACCCCGTATAAGCCCACCACAACGGAATCCCCGGCCAAGCCTGATACACCAGATTTGCCGCCACAATCAGGCACAGCAATCCGGAAACAACAATCGAATTCACCACCCACGTCGTCCCAAACAGCAGCGCCATGCGACTTACGATCTGCGCTTCCAGAAGCATAAATCCCGCGCCCAGCAAAAAGAATCCCGGCTGAATCCGCCCTGCGCCCCCACCAACCTGCCGCAAGAACCACGCCATCGTCGCAATCACCGCGATCGCGAAAAGTATCACGCACAATGGCAGACCCGGTGCGCGCTGATAAAAATAGGGCCAGTCGTCCGTCGTCACCTGGGCAGGCGTCATGTGAATCGTCGCATGCGAGCTGATATAGGCGGCCAGCGCTGGATCCGTCAAAGCCTTCTGAATTCTCTGTTGCGAGCCTGCAACAAAAAATCGCCCACCGGGAGTGTAAAGCGTCGGCTCGCCCAAAAACTGCACCGGCGCTTCGCCAAAGACATCCTGCAACAGCATCTGCAGCCGTCCCGCAATCCACGGCGTCTCCGCTTGAAATTTGACGATCAGCAAGCCATCGGGCTGCAACAACCGCCGCGCCTGCACCATCGCTTCGCGCGTGTACACATAGTTGTCGATACGAATGTTGCTGAAGTGCGAAGCCGTCGTGTGCGAATCCAGCAGAGAGTACACAATCATATCGAACTTCTCGTGGCTGTTCTGCACGTAACTGCGGGCATCGTCCAAGACGACGCGCGTGCGCGGCGACTGGTAGGGATGCTCGAAATGCAGCTTTCGCCCCAGTTTCAGAATTTGCGGATCAATCTCCACCGCCACGACTCCCCCCGCGCCATTCCTTAGCGCCGAAGCAACATCGTTTCCGGAACCCGCTCCCAGCACCAGCACCGACCTCGGGGCCGGATAAAAATGGTACGGCAGGTTGTATGCATTCCACTCAATCGGGTTGCCCTCGAATTCCTTCGGATTCGCCAGCACATACGCCGGCGAAAGATCGAGCATCTCCTGATACCAGTTATCGTTCGTGTTGATGGAATACGAACGCATTCTCCCGTTCTTAACATCCTCCACCAGCGTGAGTTTCTGATAGAGCGACCAATAGACAGTCCGGCCAGCCTCGCCCGGAATGCTCAGCAGCGCAATACAACACAGGAACGCCGCCCCCACAATCAGCCGCACCCGCCGCTTCTCCCAAAACACCAGCACGCTCAGCACTCCCGCCACCAGCAGCCACACCCTCGGCGGCTGACTCAAAACGCCCAAAGCGGTGAAGGCTCCAATCCCCGCCAGACTCGCCAGCACGTTCACGCTGTAAGCCGTAACTCCATTCCTGGCGTTCTCCAGCGACCAGCCCACCAACTGTCCGCAAGGCACGAATACCAGCGCGATCTCAGCAAAAAGCGGTACTACGAAGAGCATCGCCAACAGGATCCCCGACCAATTCGCCGGCACTTGCGGTACGCCCCAGAGGTTCACCTCCGAACCCGTCCCAAGCAGGCCCGGCAGGCCAGAAATCATATTGTGCATTGGCGATACCGGCGCGGTCAGGATAATCGTCAGCAGCAGCAGCGGCGCAATCATCACGTTCACGTGGATCCGCCTGCGGCACAGCATGCACCCCAGGCCAAATCCCAGGAAGCACGCCACCAGAACAAAATTCTTGAAGTAGGCAAACACCGAGATTTCCGACGTCACCCACCGAATCATCAGCAACTCGAGGAACAGGCTGAGCCCGCTGATCAGCGCCAACCTGCCATACCCAGCCGCCCGCAACTCCGCCGGGTCCACCTCCAGCCAGCCTTTGGCCGAGGTCGCAGACTCCGGCCGGTACAACCGTGCCAACCGATACGCCAGCAGCACCACCAGACTAGCTACCAAGACCAGCAAAATCATCGACCCGGGGGTCTGCGCGGGGGTTCCCATCAGCGATAGCTCTCCTCAAAAGTCTTTCGACAGACTGGCCCGCGATTGTACCTCAGGGGATGGTTTGGAACGTGAAGCGACTACTGTCGAGCACGTAAGATCGCCGCCAAGCTGTCCGGGTTGCGGCGTCCATGCTGCACTGCGATCACAAGGAGGGGTCTTTCCTCCGGCGCATACGCGATCAAGTAGTCGCGACGTGAAATGAATCTTAGTGGGCGGGAAGTAAGGTCCGCACGGCGGTGACCCTAATGAGGAAACGAGACCAAGCGATCATAGGCGTCGAAGACCTCGTCACGAACCCGATCAGCGGCTCCGAGGCTGTCGTTTGCAATGTGTTCCCAGATTTCGTCGAGATCGGCGAAAGCTTCCGGATGCAGGACGAAACCCCTCATCAGCCCTTCGCTCTGCGGGCCTCACTCTTGCGCCGCATCAGTGCCATGGCTTCGTCGCCGTCAATAGGCTTGACGCGGCCGCTCTTGATGTCGTCATAGCGGCTGTCGAGCGTTTCCCTGGTTTCTGCCAGGATCACCAAGTAGGCGGCGACTACTTCCTCAATCAGATCATCAGGCGCACGCCCGCTCAAGACCGCCAGTTCCTGAAAACGCGCCTCCGTTTCCGGCTTAAAGTGGACTTCCATCAGCAAA
>Ga0080027_10001350_pt1 | contig 9988 bp, 7 predicted proteins | sample OrgsoiDNA2013046_FD_70962 | JGI IMG/M metagenome (GOLD analysis project Ga0080027, IMG submission 70962) | Permafrost soil microbial communities from the Arctic, to analyse light accelerated degradation of dissolved organic matter (DOM) -... | ecosystem: Environmental > Terrestrial > Soil >...
TTGCTTTCGGACAAGATGACCGAACCAATTGGGGTTCGAATTGCAACTAGGGCGGCGTGACAGAAAAAGCGGCGAGGGTCGTGTCCCCGTTGGCGATGGAGATGCGGCGGGTGCGTGGCTTCATCAATCCGCCGCCCACGAGCATGATCATGTGATCTCCCGCCGAAACGCGACCTGCATAGGGGACATTCCCGAGCGGATTGCCGTCGATCAGCACAGTCGCCGGGCCACCATCGAACTCCACTCGAACGATCCCGTAGCCGGGAGTGCGGATCATGGAAGGGCTCGACGTACCACCACTGCTGCCCTCCGGAGCATCGCCCGCGCGTACAGTCGATGCGACGGAGCCGTTCGCGGTCGGCGGGACCGACATCGCAGGAATCGGAACGACGGCTGCGCTCCTGGCGTCGTTCCGGGAGCCCGCGGCGTGAGGAGCGCCTGAGAATATGGATGTCGTCCCCGACCCGCCATCAGTCGTTTCGCCGCTACTTGCAACGTCCGTCGTCGGTGCGGAACTGGAGGGGCGCACAGATTCCGAGCTCGTAGGTGCGCTCGGCACATCGTCGAGCCCCTCCGCGATCGAAGATACAGAGCTCGGGCTGTTCATCAGATGGCGGACGAACGGCACAAGGAGCACGCCGACGGAAATGCCCAACATGGCGACGATCGCCATCGGCAACATGGCAATGGACCGCGATGGCGCGACGCCGAGACTCGGATGCTGGTGCGGCGCGCTGCTGACGGGTTTGTCGTGTATCGATTCGAGCGCCGTGACGAACTCGCGGGCGGTTGCAAACGGACGCTCAGTGCGCTTGGCAGTCGCACGAAGGATCGCGGCATTGACGTGGAGACCGAGCTTCGGGCGAAGCGGCGCGAACTGCGTGAGTGGAAGCGTTTCGACCGAGATCACGCCGCCAGTGGTCGTCGTCACGATTCGACGCCGTCGGCCGAATAGCTCGCAGGCGATAACGGCCAACGCGTAGATGTCGGCGCGTCGGTCTGCTCGTGCATGATCCTGCCACTGTTCGGGCGGCATGTAGGCCGCCGACTCGCGCCGGTGCAATCGCCCAAGCGCTTCCCCTTCCCCGAAACCGGTGACGCGCAGGCTGGCGTCGTCGGGAAGAAAAATCAACTCGGGCACGAGCGTCCCGTGCACGACGTCGTGCGCGTGCGCGTAGTCGAGCGCGGCAGCGATCTCGTGAAGCAGTGCGAGCGACCGATCGATCCCGAACGATTCTCCCTCTCGCAGCTTCGACTCGAGCGATGGGGCACCGCGTTCCCGCTCGATGCAGAAGGCGAGGCGTTCACATCGTTGCAGGGAACCGACCGAAACGATGTTGGGATGCACGAGGGATGAGGCGATGGCGACCTCACGCTCGAACGCCGGAAGCGCACCGGGCGGAACGGCGCCATCGAGTGGGAGTACCCGGATCACGACATCTTCGTCGTGCTCGAGATCGCGAGCGCGCAGGAGTAGCTGGGGACCCCGTGCATCGATGGGCCCGAGAATGCGAAACGACGCTCCGATCTGCTCTCGCAGAAGAGAGGCTATTTCCTCGCTTCGAGGCTCGCTCGGCTCGCCGGCTTCATGCATGCGCGTGCACCGTCCGGGGATCAGGGAGCTGACCTGAACTAGCGTGGGGCCGCTGGTGGCATTGCTGCCTGGACGCCACATTCTCGGTGTCCGGACCCACTCTATAAGTATGTAGACTCCGGCGCGCGCGGAACAGATGGTAAGGGACCGAGCGCGGCTCAGGACACCTCAATTCGGCGGTTCGGTGACCGATTCGACCCATCGCGCTCACGACGCTCACCCCGCATCGCGTGCTGCCGGCTCGCCGCGACACACGCTGTCACGAGTGTTTACATCAGCTCGTCTCGCGAAGCTGGGCCTATGGTACCTGCTGCTGTTGATCCCCACCATCTATTTCAAGCATTCGTATCTGGACTCGCTTGCCGAAGAAGGAGTGCTGGCGGCCGTGGGCTCGGGGTCCCTAGTGGCGAGTCTCGGCAGTTACCTCGCACTGTTTGCCGCCGATTTCTTCGAAGTACTACTCATCGTTCTCGCGCTCTTCCTGATCGGACACCTGCTCCTTCGCATCAACCTAGATTGGCTGGTGGCAATCTGCGTGGCGCTCTGCATGGTGGTGAGCGCCGGGAACTGGCTGTCGTTTCAGGTGATCGGAACGCTACTCAATGCCGACAATTTGGAGATCGCGCTGTCGTGGATCAGAGCGCATCCGGAAACGATGACGCAGGATCAGAGCGGGAGGCTTCTCCTCGTGTCGGCGGCGGGTCTCGTTCTGTTGGCACTCCTGTGGTCGAGTGCCTGCTTCCTCCTGCTTCGAGGAGGCGTGACCGAGCGAAGTGTGCCGGTGATCGCGCGGTGGACGCTGGCGCTTGCGCTCGCGCTTCAAGTCATCTCCGCCGCCACACTCGTCCATCGCATGATTCGGCATCGGCCCAGCATCGGCACCTCACGGGGCTATTGGAGCGCAACCGCCACCTCCCTGGGGGGCGCCGAGCATTGGGATCCGTTCGAGCTCGCGCTTCCGAAGGAAGAGGCCATCGAATCCAGCTATCGCGACTTCGCGTATTCCCCCGTCGCAGTCCCGGATTCGAGCGCGGGCGAGCAGCCGCTCGTGGGCATTCCGCCTCGAGCGCGCATTGCACGACACATCGTGTTCATCAGTCTCGAGACGGCAGCACGAAAATATTACCCGGTGCTCGACAATCCCAGGCTGCCAACGTTCGCTCGCATGGCATCTCGAGGGATCGCGAGCGATCATCACTTGTCGACGAATCCCGCGACGACCTGGGCGGTCTACTCCATGCTGACGGGAACGTATCCCCGGCGCGGCCGCTCGCTGCTCGACTATGGCGACTTCTCCTCCGACGGTCTGGCCGCCGTGCTCGGCCGCCACGGCTACGAGACGACGTATCTCGACTCGTATAAGATCGACTGGCAATCGGGATTCCATCGCGATCACAACAGCCGAATGGTGAAGGACCTCGGTTTCATGTCGATCGAGGACATTGCCCAGGATTCCGTAACACACGCGAGCGACGATGCCTTCGAGAACGCGGTCGCCCGCGAGCGCCATTCCTTGTCGCGTGCGCTCCAGCGCATCGACGACGCGCGCGGACACAACGCGCACGCGTTCGTCTTCATCGCCACCATCCTGGGCCACTATCCCTGGGCGGCCAAGGGTACTCAATCGCTGACAGGCGCTGAGAAGCTCGCGGTGATCGCCGGGTCATTGGATGGCTTACTCGCCGAGTTGCTGCGCGGCATCGACGCGCGTGGGCTCTCGGACAGCGTCATCATCGTCGTGACCGGGGATCACGGGCTGCGCGCGAAAGGGGAGTTCGCGTCGCTGAACGAGCGAATGCGATTCGGGACGATCTCGTTCAACGTGCCGTTCGTGCTCTACGCGCCGGGGCTCTTCGATCACAGTGTCCGCCTTTCGAACGTCACGTCCCACGTCGACATCGCGCCCACGCTGCTGGAGTTGGTCGGAATTCCAACGGATTCCCTGCTCCTTCACGGCACGAGCATGCTCGACCCGCACATCCGTGGACGCACGACGTTCATGCTCAACAATTCGCTGCGGCCCGTCGACGGCTACTATCAGAACGGTTGGTTGTACGTCTACAACGCGTTCACCGGTGAGTCGCGTGTCGAACGCACGCCCGAAGGCGCCGGGAGCCCCAGTCCGGATGGCTACGCGGAGGGCGCGCAACCATCGGCGGCACTCACGGCGCGTGTGGCAGCAACGCTCGATCGGGCGGCTGGAATCTTCGACACGACCAGCGCGTATTTTCTGCAGCGCGGCGCCGCGACGAGAGCTGGCAGCGCCGCAATCGTGAGTGCAAGACCTTGAGGCGCGAGGCAGGTGTGGTCGATGCCGTCAGCTCCTCGCGCGGCGACCGAGACGCGACCAGCCGCGAGGCGCCGGGTTGGATCACCTTCGTGTTCTTCGCGTCCGGCTTCGCCGCACTCGTCTATCAGGTCGTGTGGCAGCGAGCGCTCTTCGCGATTTTCGGGATCAACATGGAAGCGGTGACGGTCGTCGTCACGGCCTTCCTGCTCGGTCTCGGATTGGGAAGCATCCTCGGAGGGATCCTCTCGCGGCTGGTCCGACACCCGCTGCTACTCTTCGCGCTCTCCGAGTTCGGCATTGCCGCCTTCGGTGTCGTCTCGCTCGACTTGTTCAGACGCGTGGGAACGAGCGCGGTCGAGCAGTCGGCGCCGGCGAGTGCGGCGACGACGTTTCTGCTGCTTCTCGCTCCCACGTTGCTCATGGGGATGACGCTCCCGCTCCTCGTGGCCTATCTCGTCCAGCGCTCCGGTAACGTAGGGCGCTCGACGAGTCTGCTGTATTTCGTGAATACGGCAGGCTCGGGAATCGCGGCGCTCGCGTCGATCACGCTCCTGCTTCCGCATCTGGGCGAGCACGGCTCGGTTCGCGTGGCCGCCGTCACGAATCTCATCGTCGGAGCGATCGTGCTCGTTCACCATCTCCGGCCGGCGAGCGACGGGTGACGAATGTGGCGCTGCTCCTCGTCGTCGCCTTCGCCGGCTTCATCTCGCTGTCGTACGAGATTCTCTGGTTTCGGGCGTTCTCGTTTGCCTCGGGCGGCGCGCCGACGATCTTCGGGCAGCTGCTCTTCTTTTATCTGGTGGGTCTCGCCGTAGGGTCGTTCGTGAGCCGAATCTTCTGCCGCGATCGCACCGCTACCGGCGATCGACGAGAGCTCCTTCCGTTGGCCGGATTCGTGTTCGTCGCCAACCTGTTGGGATTTCTCGTCCTTCCCCTGCTCGCGTTCCTCGGAACGCTGTTCGAGGCTCCAGGGGCGATGCCGTTTGTCGCGGTGGCTGCCGCCTCGTGGGGAGCGGTGTTGCCACTCGTGAGTCATTTCGCAATCGCGCCCGACCGGCTGGCTGGAAGCAGAGTCTCCTATCTGTACTTCGCGAACATCGCGGGCTCGGTCGCTGGAACGCTGCTCACCGGATTCGTGCTGTTGGACAAGTGGACGATCGGCGGTGTCGCGCTCTTCGTCGCGCTCCTGGGTCTCGCGCTGTCAGCCGTCCTGCTCTCTCGCTCCACCAGCGCGCGAAGGCTCAGGGTGGCGGGCCTCTTCGTCATTGGTCTCACGGGGATCGCCTATGCGGTCGAGACGCGTGCGCTCTTCGAGCGATTCTACGAGCGGTTGCTCGCGGGACGAGAGTATCGGCCGTCGCACATCCCGTCGCAGATCGTGGAGAATAGGGACGGCGTCATTCTCGTGACGCCGACGCTCGAGGTGTTCGGAGGCGGCGCGTACGACGGCGCCATTTCCACGAGCCTGGTAGCGGACAAGAACATGATCGTCCGGGCGTACGGCATCGGAGCGCTCCACCCCGCGCCACGGGAGGTGCTGATGATCGGGTTGTCGACGGGTGCGTGGGCGCAGGTCATCGCGAACACGCCCGGCGTGGAGAAGCTCACCATCATCGAGATCAATCGGGGATATCTGCAGATCATCCCCCAACACATCCAGGTTGCGAGCCTCATGCGCAATCCGAAAGTGGAGATCGTGATCGATGATGGCCGCCGTTGGCTGGCGCACCACCCCCAGCGCACCTTCGATGTCATCGTGTCGAACACGACGTTTCACTGGCGAGCGAACGCCACGAATCTTCTCTCGGTCGAATTTCTACGGGCGGTTCGCGCACATCTAAAGCCGGGCGGCATCTTTCATTTCAACACGACCGGTTCCGCCGACGCGTACCTGACCGCCTTCACCGTCTTTCCGTACGGGCTCCGCTTCATCAATTTCGCGACAGTCAGCGATTCGCCGATCGTGCCGAGTGAAACGCGATGGAGGCAGGTGCTCGACCATCATCAAATAGATGGAATCGCAACCTTCGACACGACGCGCGACATCGATCGGCAACAGCGTGCGAGAGTCCTCTCGCTCGTGAGCTCGCTCGACGAGCCGCCCGCATTATTCGGACTCGAGTGGCGAGATCACGTGCTGTCGCGCCTCGAGCACGCGCGGGTGATCACGGACGACAACATGATTCCCGAGTGGCGCGGCGCGGACGAGCCGACCTTTCCGCCTCGCGCGCACCCGTAGGGGCAGAAATCTCCGAGCGCCCTATTTCCCCACCCCTGCGTTCGATGCCTGGAGCAGGCGTCGAAATCTGATATCGGTCCACAGCCAATCGAAACCGGGGCGATGCAGGAACGAATACAGATCTGGACCGCGCGGCTGCACTCGCTCGAGAAGATCGAGCGCGCCACGACGATCCCCGATTGCGGCCAGGGCGAGTGCCGTGTATCCGCCGTCGCTCACGCTTATGTGTTTTCTCGATCGCAAGCGCCGCTGCAGTTCCCGCACGCGATCGGTCGCGCCAGCGGTATCCCGCGCGGCGACATCCACGAGCGCCGCTACCGCCTGGCCTCCGATCTCCGATCCAAGCCGCCGACCCGTCTCGGCGTCGATCCATGCCTGACGCACGTCCCCTCCCCGTCCCAGCCGCGCCATCGCGCGCAGCAGATATGCGGACGCGATGCGCGGATTCATCGAAAGCGCCAGGTCGAGCGCGCGACAGCTCTGCCCAAACGCGTGTTGGTTCAGCTCGAGTTCGCCGAGGTCGACGAGGGGCAGCGGGTCCTCGGGTTGAAGGGTGATGGCGCGCAGGAGGTGCATTTGCGCATCGGTCGCGCGGCCCTGCTGCAGCATCGCGCGACCGAGTCGCCGTTGCGCTTCAGCGTTTGCAGGCTCGAGAATCACCGCTCGCTCGTACGCCACCAGCGCATCTAAGGGACGAGGCGGATCGCTGCTGGCGAGCACGGCACCCTGAGCGATCCACGCGTGCGCAGCTTCGGGTGCGAGTGTAGAGGCCTTGTTGGCCGCCGCCGTCGCCAACGACACCAGGGAATTGCGATCCACACTGTCGGCGAGAGAGCTGGACGCCATTGCTGAATAGGCGAGTGCCAACCCGGACCATACCTCGCCTACTTTCGGCGCCTCGCGTGCGGCGGCCGTGAACTGCGCAACCGCCTCGGAGGTCGTGCTCGTGTCGCGCAAATAGGCAAGGCCGCGAACGTAGTGCACGTACGCCGATTGATCGCTCGTGACACTCGCCGCGAGAGCCTGACGTTCGTCCGCTGTGAGGTTGGGGAAGGCATAGGTGCCGACTTCCTTCGCCAACTCGAGCTCCAACGCGAGCAGATCCGCTAGCGGGGCACTCTTGTCAGTTCGCCAGAGGCGCGCTCCGGTATTCGTATCGAAAATGTCGAGCACGACGTGCACGTCCGACGCATCCCCGTCGATCCGACCGGCGAGGATGCGCTGCGCACCAAGCTGACTTCCGAGCGCAGACAACTCGATCGGGCGCTCCGCCAGCGTTTCCCCTCGCAGCTCGGCCGGTCCCCCATACACTCGCACGGCGCTCGGGCGAGCGTCCCGCAGGCGCGCTTCGAGGCGATCGCGCACCCCGCGAAGCGCGACATCGGCTTCCTTCGGTAACGGAGTGTAAGTGAATTTCAGAATTGCGAGTTCGCGCCGCGCCATCGGGGATGCCGACGTGGGAACGATCCCGGCGAGGATGCCCGGGCCCTCCGACAGGGGAATGCACCGAAGTGGGGGCGGAACGTACGGATACTGGGCGCTCGCGGATGCGATGAACCCGGCGCACGCGATGAGCATCGACAGGACCAGCGACGCGCGCATCATCCCACCCCTGTTTCATCTCGAGGTCCACGCTCGAGCTCCGTGCGCATTCGGGGCGGAGGCACGGTCTATTGCGCGAGGACGGGCCTGTACAGCATCCCGGGGGCGGCGAGCGGGTCGATGGGACCGGTGTCGATCGCATCGCTGAAATATCCAGTGAGGTTGCCCGAAGTACCCGTGATGACGAATGACGCAATCGACTTGACGGTGATCGTGGGATTGAGTGCGCTGCCCTCGTAAAGCGCCACTTTTATCGCGCATTGATCCGTGCCGAAGTTGGCGCACCACTCAAGGTAGTCAGGGGAAATGCTACCATTCAGCAAGGACGCCAAATTCAGAATGACCGCGTCGATCGTGAGCACATCACCCGGGCCGGCCGAAAGGCAGCCCGTGGCCAAGTCGCCATCGAAATCGATTGGACCGACGCCCAATCGCAATGTTTGAAAGAGGCTTGGCACGAGCCCAGCCGCCTCCGCGAGGTTGCAAGATGTGAGCAGGCTGGCCTTCAGACATACGCCGAGCGCCGTAGGGTTCTCACGAAGCACATCGAGGTCGGCCACCGTCAGCGGATAGCGCAACGTGTCGAAGTCAGCAGGGAGACGGAGCACCCCGTTGAGCGCCTTCGTGAGTGCGGAATACGGAATCGCGAGCGGCTTCAGGCAATTCGTATTCGTCACCGTCGGCGCGGCCCACGCTACCGCCGTCGTTTGCACGGAGAATCCGAACGCTCCCAGGATTCCAGCGAAAATCGTCGAGCCATTGCCGTGGATGACGATGCGCATCGCATCGGCTGCCTTAACGCTCGCGCTGCCGCAGGTGAGTCCCGAGCAGATGAGCGTGAACGTGGATGTGACGTTGTTCCATGACCCGTATTCGATGGCGTCGACGATCGGCGCCCTGCCGAACACGAGATTGGCGGCTGCATAGCTGGTCGCGATGGCTGCCGCGCTGTCGTAGTTCGTCTTCGTGAGCTGGATAGCGCCCGCGTGCGCGCCCGCGTCCGCAGCGCGTTGCAGCTCGCTCCTGTACGCGGCCATCTGGCTGAGGTCCGCCGCGAACGCAGCGAATCCCAGCACGACCGTCATCGAGAGCGCGACCAAGACGAGGGTCGCTCCGCGCCTGTCTCTTCTCTGCGGCATGATGCCTCCGCGAATACGTCCTCCCGACTTTCGCGAGCGCGCGGCGGGATGTCGCGACGCGTATGTCATTTCTGCGCGAACAAGCCGTAAATCCTCATGAGTGCCGGGCCCAGAATGACGACGAAGAGCGCGGGCAAAATCAGCCCCGCGAGCGGAAAGGTCATTCTGAGCGCGGCCGTTGCCGCACGTCGCTCGGCACGCTGCCGCCGCTTTCGCCGCAACGTGTCGGCGTAGACTCGAAGCATCTTGGCGACGCTCGTGCCAAGCCGATCGGCTTGCACCAGATTTTGCACGAGCACGCGGAGCTCCTCGACGCCCGTGCGCGTGTATAGCGCTCGCAGCGCCTCTTCGCGCGTCATCCCCGCATTCACTCTTCGGCTGATCAACATCAGCTCTCGTGACAGATCGGGATGCACCCCTTTCATGTCGCGCGCGACGTGGAGTATCGCTGCATCGAAACCGAGCCCCGCTTCGACGCACAGTACGAGCAAATCCATCGCGTCCGGCATGGATCGTAAGAGGCCGTCCCGACGCAGCTTGACCTGCCGATTGAGCCAATAGACGGGGGCGAGCGCCCCGATCACTGCCGCGATCAGCACGATGAGCAGCCACTGCACAAAGCTGTGCGTTGGTGCCAAGACGACGGCCAGCAGCGTGAAGCTCGCGAGCACGATGAGGCGCGCGGCGCTGTAGAGGGGAACAGCATCGCCGGTATGATAGCCCGCGTGTATCAGGCGCTCTCGCGTCGCGGACGCGTCCTCACCGGATGGCAGGAACGAGAACAACCACTGACGCACGCCACTGGGAACGGCGGGTGTGATCAGCACGCTCCGAGCACCATCGTCGAAGCGGCCGTCCTGCGCCCGACCGAGCACCTCCTGGCGCGCACGATCGTTCGCCATGGTGATCACGGCCACGATCCCGGCTGTCGCGGCGACGATGATCAGTGTAAGCGTCAAGAGTCCCATTCGGTCCTCTCCCTAGAGTTCTATATTCGCGATTTTCATCATGATCGAGTAGCCGATCACGACGGAAAGCGTCGAGCCGAGCAGGATGAGCTGCCCGTCTCGACTCGCCGTGAAGACGCCGATGAATTCGGGCGAGACCAACGAGAGTGCCAAGAA
>Ga0080027_10001352_pt1 | contig 9974 bp, 8 predicted proteins | sample OrgsoiDNA2013046_FD_70962 | JGI IMG/M metagenome (GOLD analysis project Ga0080027, IMG submission 70962) | Permafrost soil microbial communities from the Arctic, to analyse light accelerated degradation of dissolved organic matter (DOM) -... | ecosystem: Environmental > Terrestrial > Soil >...
GAAGCCCAGCTCCCCGGCACGTTCTGGCTGATCTGGGTCGCCGCCGCACTCTCGATGACCCTCGGCAACCTGGGCGCTCTGCGGCAAAACAACATCAAGCGCTTGCTGGCCTACTCTTCCATCGCGCACGCGGGCTATCTGCTTGTCGCCTTCGCCGCCCTGCCCGACACCGGCATCCCCTCGGCCATGTTCTACACCGCCGCCTATGCCGCCATGAACGTGGGCGCCTTCGCCATCATCAGCCACATCGGCAACTGCGGCGAACGCTACACCTCCGTCGACGACTACGCCGGTATGGGCCGGCGCGCGCCCTTCCTGGCTGCGATTCTCACTGTCTTCCTGCTTTCGCTGATCGGCATCCCCGCCACGGGCGGCTTCTTCGCCAAGTTCTACGTATTCAGCGCCGCGCTCCACGCTACGACGCCGTTAGTTGGCCTTACCATCATCGGCGTCATCAATAGCGCCATCGGCTCGTACTACTACCTGCGCATCATCGTCGTCATGTACATGAAGGAACCGCAGGGGGAGGCAATTCCGCTGGCTCCGCTGCCGGCCACAGGACGGCTAGTTTTGGTATTGAGCGCCCTGTTTACCCTCTATCTCGGTCTTATACCGAGTTCCGTCCTCGCCTACGCTCAGCATTCCGTTCGCAACCTGGTTCCCTGATCGTTCCTTTATCACGCCCTCGCCCGATCTCAGTCGACGGCCACCGCCACATCAAGCCTTGCGAAGATCCAACTCGCCGCCAGCCAGAACATTGCCGTTTCAATCAGTGCCGCTGGAATCGCGCCACCCGCCGACATCCCCGGATGTTCATACGAAGCTTTCAAAAACACTCGCATCAAGCTGAAAAGAGGCAGGATATATTGCCACCAGCCTCCGAACTCGAAAGCCAAAACCCCAGGCACCCCTAACGTCAGCCCGGTAAACATCGCGGACATCCACGGGTTCAGGTGGGTGGAGTAAAACAAAGCCACCGAGGCCGAGAGGACGCAGGCGGCTACCACGCACCCCATCAGATACCAGAGGTAAAAAAACGAAAACCCAATCGGACAAAGCGTCCACGTACCCGTGAACCCCAGCATGAGACAAAAAAGCCCCGCCGCCAGCCCAACGCCCAGCAGCAATCCCGTCAGATAGTCCCGCCGCGTAACAGCCTTCCCCAGAACGGCCAAGATGCGGCGCGATCGCCTCTCGTTATAAATCGCCGAGCCGCCGAAGAAAATGCTGAAAGCCACGCCGTACATCCCCAGTTGCTTGAACGTCAGCAGGATGTCGTCGCGGTCGCTGCGCGCATCGGAGAGCAGTCCGAGCGCCGCCAGCCCCAGCACCGAGAGCTGGAGAACGAGAATCGGCCAACGCTGTTCCCGCACGAAGTTCAACGCGATCAGCCCCACCCTCTTGATGCGCCTCACGTTGTCTCCTGCCTGGGACGGAACCGAGGCTCCGCGCCTGGGCCGCCGGTAAGTTCCAGAAAAAGATCTTCCAGCGTCCGCTTGTGTGGAGAGACGCTCACCACTTCTCCGCCGAGCGACCAGATTCTCTCGAGCATGGGCCGCTGCGCCTGCGCCGATACCAGAAAACGGATCCTTCCATCGGACTGCACCTCCGTTCCCGGCAAGCCGTCCGGGGGCACGCCGCTGGCGATAATCTCGAAATGCTCGCGCGACTCCAGCAGATCCGAGGGCCGGCCCAGCCGAACCACCCGGCCCTGATTCAGCACCGCGATTCGATCGCACACCAGTTCCACTTCCGATAGCAGATGCGAACTCAGGAAAATCGTCTTCCCGCGACGCCGCCAATCGAGCAGCATCTCCCGAACCGCATATCGCGCCAGAGGATCCAGCGCCGAAGTGGGTTCGTCCAGGATGAGCAAATCGGGATCGTGAACGATGGCCTGCGCCAACCCGATGCGCTGTAGCATGCCGCGAGAAAACTTCCCCACGTTGCGGTTCGATTCGTGAAGCAGGGACACAGTCTCGAGCGCTTCCCGCGTCCGGCGCGTGAGTGTCTCTCCCGAAAGCCCATTGAGAGCGCCGTAAAAACGCACCAGGTTTTCCGCGGAGCGGTGATACAGCGCCACATTTTCAGCCAGGAACCCAACCCGCCTTCGCGTGGCGGCATGGCCAAAGCGCTTGCCAAACATCAACCCTCGCCCCTTGGTCGGGCGCACAAATCCCATGGCAAGGTGGATGGCGGTGGTCTTGCCGGCTCCGTTCGGACCCAGAAATCCGAAAATCTCGCCCTCTTCGACTTGCAGGGTGAAATGATCCAGAGCCCGCACGGTTCGCCGGCGGAACAAGGCCCGGTAGTCTTTAATGATGTCCTGGAATTCCAGTACCGCTGGCATTTGCCGCTATTCTACCCGCTCGAACCGCTGCGGGTGTGTGCGAGAGCGATTCCTGTTGTGCACTTTTAGCGGAAGTGAACGGACAACGTGGCCAGCATGTCGACCCGTTCCCCGTTAGAACGGAAAGGTTCGTAGCGCCATTGCCGAACCGCTTCAATCGCGGCCGCGGAAAGGCGGGCGTCTCCCCGAAGCAGCCGCAGGTCGCGCACCGATCCGTCCCGGTCGATGACTCCCTCCAGCAGCACTTCTCTGGGCAGGTTGAGGCCAGCGGCTTCCGCGGGCATGATTGGATCGACTTCGTGAATTAATTTTCCACCCGTAATCGCGGCAGCAACGTCCGCCGTATCCCTCAACTTCTCCGTCTCAGCCGCGCTGGTTACCGGACCCGTCGTCAGCGGAGCCAGCGTCGCAGAACTGGCCGCGACCGGGTTCGTTGCCGTCGCCGGAGTTCGCGCGCCGGCTTCGTTTCCCGTCGCTGCTGGCCCGATCATCGAACCGCTGCCCGGCAAGGCCCGGTAAACCACTTTGCCGTTTTCGTAAACCACCAGTCCTCCGGATCGGGGCGCGGTTTTAGGCGCAACCTTGGCAACAGCGGGAATCAGCGTTTTGGAAGATGGAGAAGGCTTCGCTGTACGCGAAGGAGACCGCCTTTCGCCCGTATTCGCGGTGATTGTGCCGCCCGTATCGGCTGCGGGCGGAACTTTACTCGAGATCGCCGACGCAGCTACAGGCCTGTTATCAGCCGAGGGCCACCACGACCATAAGCCCACCACCGCAACGAAGCCAGCCGCCAGAACCACCAGCGCGAGCCTCAAATTCCGCCTTCGCACCGCGGGAGCCAAAACGCCCGGCACGGAGAAGCTTGGCGGGAGAGGATCCGCCTTCGCAGCACTTGCCGGAAGCGGAACCACTGACGCGATGTCGATACTGCGGCTCTGCGGGCGCGCGATCTCCGAACGAATCTCTGGAACACCATGCGCAAGCTCGGGCGACTTAATTCTCACCTCCACTCTCGGCGGCGGCGCAGGCGCAGAATTCGCGGGCGGCGCCTCGGGCAGTTGCGTGTCGATCCAGGTCTCGATTGTGGGTGCAACTCTGGGTTGGAACGAAACCGCAGGCTTAGGCGTTTCCATCACTGGCTGAGGTTGAATCGGGCCCTCGGAAAAGGCCACCGTTTCCACAACATAGTTGCCAAGCTGCACCAGACGCTCAATCCCCGCCCTTTCAAACGCTCCAGAAAGGGGAGAAAACACCTCCAGAATGCCGACCAGCCTTTGCCGCAGAAACAGTGGAACAATCACAAGCGAGCGCACGCCCCAAGCGCGGCACATCTCCGCATTCACGCGGGCATCGCTTTCCGTGTCCTGGCAGACCTGCAGCCTCCCGGTGCGCACACATTCGGCGGAAAGCCCGTCCTGGGCCTCGATCCGTGCTCCCAGCGCTGGCGTAGGCTCGCCGGCGACGGCCCGGCACAGAAAATGATCGCCCGCCCCTCGCAGCGCAATCGCAGCACCGGTAACCCCGGGGAGTGCCAGCGATTCCTCAGTAAGTTCGTGAAGGAGAATATCCAAAGCCAGGCTGGAACCCGCGCCCGATTCCTGGAAAGCAGAAAAGACAGCGTGCAATCTCTGCCGCTGCGGCGACTCGTTCCGGTGTTCTGGTTCCGGGGGCCGTTGGGATGGCACCCACGGAAAGCTTGGATTTTGCGCCATTCGTTGCACTTGCCTCATAGCCACCCGACGCGCCCGACATCAATTCTGGCGCCGATGGAAGAGTGCTAATTCGTGGCTGGTTACTTGAAGTTTCAATGGGAAATCGTTGGAAGTCAATCGGCAGTTTGTGCCCAGTGGTGACCTAGGTAACCCCTAAGGCCTGCCCGAACCCCTTGCGCAGCCCGCGATCCGCCGCATCGCTCCGGCGCGGATTCGGATTGCAGTTGCTTTTCGCCTGTGGAAATCTGCGGGGCCGATTTCGCTTCGGCTTTCTCTGGGCGGTAGGTCGCGTTGCGATACAGATGGCTCTGCCCAATATCTGGCGCTCCAACAGGTGCCCAAATTGGGCATGCGAACCGCATGTTTAGAGGGCTTGGAAAGCTGGTACAGTTGATAGAGTTTGGGAGGAATTGTGCGCATTGCCATCGTCGGTTCTGGATACGTGGGCCTGGTTACCGGGGTCTGCCTCGCCGACCTCGGACACGAAGTGGTGTTGGTGGACACTGACGCCGCCAAGCTCGCCGCACTCCAGCGCGGGGAAGTCCCGATCCACGAGAAATTCCTTCCCGAACTGCTCGCCCGTCACCGCGGCGGTCGGCTTCAGTTTTCCGACAATCTGGCCGTGGCCGCCCGCGATTGCGGAGCCGTATTCATCGCCGTAGGAACACCTGCCACCGAACAGGGCGAAGCCGACCTTTCCTACGTTGAATCCGTGGCTCGAGATGTCTCAGGCTCAATTTCCGGCTACAAGCTGGTAGTCGAGAAAAGCACCGTTCCCGTTTACACCAGCGGCTGGATTCGCAAAATCATGCTCCGTAACGGTGCCAGGTCCGACTCGTTCGATGTTGCCTCCAATCCCGAATTCCTGCGGGAAGGCACCGCCGTTACCGATTTCTTATACCCCGACCGGATCGTGGCTGGTTCGGATACGGAACGAAGCAGCGAAGTTTTGCGCCAGATTTACGCACCGCTCACCAGTGGCAGCTACTACTCCGAAGCACATGCCGTGCCCCGTCCCGAAGGCGCGCCCGAACAGTTGCCCGTTCTAATTTTGACCAGCGCGAAGAGCGCCGAGCTGATCAAACATGCCTCCAATGCCTTTCTGGCTATGAAGATCTCCTTCGCGAATGCGGTCGCCACGGTGTGCGAAAACGTCGGCGCGGACGCCAAGCAGGTCTGCCAGGGTATCGGTATGGATGCTCGCATCGGCCCGCGCTTCCTCAATCCCGGCATTGGATACGGCGGATCTTGCTTCCCCAAGGATCTTCTCGCCTTCCGCTCCGTGGCGCGTGAATGCGGTTTCGATTTCCGCCTGCTGGATGAAGTGATCCGCATCAATGAAGAGCAGCGCCAGCGTTTTCTGCGCAAAGTTCGCAGCGCCCTCTGGACCCTTCGCGGAAAGCGCCTTGCGGTCCTCGGCCTGGCCTTCAAAGGCGGTACCGACGACATCCGTGAGTCCCCGGCGATCCTGCTCATTCAGGCCCTCCTCCAGGAAGGCTCCCAGATCATCGCTCACGATCCTGCCGCCATGACTCGCGCCAAACAAGCGCTTCCGCCGTCCGTGGAATATGCGGCAACTCCTTACGACGCAGCCCATGGAGCCGATGCTCTTCTCATCCTTACCGAGTGGGAGGAATACGCTCAACTGGATTTGCCGCGGCTCGCGCGAGAGTTGAAGTATCCCATCGTCGTCGATGGCCGCAATCTTTACGATGGCGCCGTCATGACGCAGCACGGATTTACCTACTACAGCGTGGGGCGCCCAACTGCCGCGCCGGATGAGCCCGCGGGTTCGGTCTCCGGCAACAAGCAGGACGAACCAGTCCGCGTCGACGGAGACCGTTCCGCCTAAAATGCCCGCTCTCCAAAGTACGCCTCGAACGCTGGTCACCGGTGGCGCCGGTTTCGTGGGTTCTCATCTTTGCGACGCCTTGCTCGGAGAAGGCCACTCAGTGGTCGTGGCCGACAACCTCCTCACCGGCCGTATGGCCAATCTTGCGCACCTCCGCAACGAACCGCGCTTTGAATTCCTGCAACAGGATGTCTGTCTGCCTTTCGATTGCGGCCGTCTCGATTACATTTTCCATTTCGCGTCCCCAGCCAGCCCCGTCGACTACGCGCAACATGGAATTGAAACCCTGCAGGTGGGTTCGCTCGGCACCTTTAATGTTCTGGAGATCGCAAAACGCACCGGCGCGGTCTTTCTCATGGCCTCGACTTCGGAATGTTACGGCGATCCCCTCGAACATCCCCAGCGGGAAACGTATTGGGGCCACGTGAATCCGATCGGCCCGCGCTCGGTCTACGACGAGGCCAAGCGCTTTTCCGAGGCGGCCACCATGGCCTACCGCCGCTATCACAAGGTCAATACCCGGATCGTCCGCATCTTCAACACCTACGGCTCGCGCATGCAGATCAACGATGGCCGCGTGATCCCGAATTTCATGCGCCAGGCGTTGCGCGGAGAGGACCTGACCGTCTATGGCAACGGCAGTCAGACGCGCAGTTTTTGTTACGTCAGCGATGAGGTCGACGGAATCATCCGATTATCACGCTCCGAGGAGGCTTTGCCTGTCAACATCGGCAATCCCTCCGAATTTACTATTTTGGAATGCGCCCAGCGCGTTCTGGATGTGACGGCATCGCCGAGCAAAATCGTCAATGAACCCTTGCCCAAGGACGACCCCAGGCAGCGGCGGCCAGATATCACCAAAGCGCGGACCCTCTTGGGATGGGAACCGAAAATCCCTCTCGCGGAAGGCCTTCAGTTGTCGCTCGATTATTTTCGAAGAGAAGTTGCCGCGCGCACCGAAACTGCGAAGCAGCATTAAGCTGTTCGATTACGGCTAACTCTGGCGAAGGCTTGACCCGGACGCGAGAAACTCCACAATCTGGGCAATTTGATCGCGCTGCTCCTGCGTCTCGATCACGAACTGGACACCCATCCCTTTACCCGGCAGCGAGGATTGCACCTTGCCCCGCGTCTTGAGCTTCATCTCGCCGGCGCGTAATTCCAGGTTCAGAAGTGTGCCCTTGGGAAAAGGCATCAACATCTCAACGTAGCAGCCACCGGCGCTGATATCGGTAATATTGCACCAGTTGGGAATGGCCGTCCGCTGATCGGAAACGCGCACGCCTGCATCGAACTTGTGCCGGGACTGGCCCCGCCGCTCTTTGCGGGACGGTACGGCGAGAATCTGGCGAACCACCATGGGTGGCGGTTGAGGATCGCGGTTTCCTGGCGAATCCATCGGGCCAAAGCGATCGATATCCATGGCCACTTCCGGCGCCTCCCGCGGTTCCTCGCGGTCCATGCGGTCCTGCCACTGCTCCAGCGCCTTTCGCGATGAGGCCGGAACATTGCCAAAGTGGATGCCCGCCCGCCCCTGAATATCCTGCCAGACCACACTGCCGGCCAAGCGGATGGTGGCCGCCTGCCCGGGGATCTGGAACTCAAAATAGAGCTTGCTGTCGGGCGGAAGGCGCTTCTTCGCCTGCAGAGTCGCGCCCGTCGGACTCAAATTCAGCACCGTGACCGGTGCCGTATCCACCACCGGAGAACTCACAACCGTGGGGAAATACACGTTGTGCCGCCCCGTGTTCCTTCGTTCCTTCCCGGTTGTTCGGAAGGCATACTCCAGACTTACCAGGCAGCGGTCGCGTGAGATGGGCTTGTAAAGTACAAAATGGGCGCCCACGTCAAACGCCTGGCGCGCATCGTTCCTGCTGCCCAGAATGGCGATGACCCTCGGCGACTCCGTCCCTTTGGACCGCGTCAGCGCATCGATCAACTCCCGGATACCTTCCAGGTCTCCATCCAGCAAGACCGCATCGACCGCCTTGGAGCTGAGAACCTTTCGAGCCTCGGGAGTGCTGCCACAGGTCACGGATTCCACCTGAAGTTCGCGCAGCACATCTCGTAGAACGCCAACGTCGCGATCTTCGCCTGACACAATCACGGCAAACAGGGGCATGGTGTTGCCCAGCCTAAAGTCTTTAGGCACCCCTCAACAAGTTACCGGGGTACTTCCCTTTCACCCTCGAACTTCAGGATTCGCCCCTCGAAGCCCTTCCCATAAGGACTTACGGGTCCATCGGGCCACGATGGAGTGATCACGGCCAGTAACTTCCCTGGATTACTTACCAAAGGCTCAGCACGAAGCGCACCACGGTACTTTGACGCTCTTTTCCACCGCCCCTAGCATAGCCATAGAAATTCATAACGCTCGCGAAGACTCAGCAGGCGCACGCTCCGGTCCCGCGGGATTCTGCCCTCCCACTGCTCAGGAGTTAGCGCCAGCGAATTCCGCGAGGGGATTCAGGGATGGGTATGCGAATCAGAAATCACGGACATCGCCGCACCCGGCAGCGGCACTCGCGCGCCATGCTCGGCTTCAGCATCATCGAGGCGATGATGGTGATCGCCATTCTTCTCATAGTTTCCGGCTTCGCCGTCTTTAACTCGCAAAGCGCTTTACGGGACGCTCGCGTCAACGGCGCCTACGATACCTCTTTCACGCAATTGCGCATGGCCCGGGAGCGCGCCATTGAGGAGCGCAAGCGCTACATCGTGACCTTCGGGCAGCCCGCGATTGCGGGCGTGGCCACGCCGCTGGGTGCGCCGACGACGAAGAGCATACAGGTGTTCCGCTGGGACTACTTGACCCCTGCCGGCGCTGTGATCCCTTCCACCGCTGCTGTGCAAGTCAGCACCATCGATCTGCCTGCGGATGTCGGTTTCCAGGCGCTTAGCGGCGTCCCTGTAGCACCTGCGGCAGTACCAGATGGGTTCGGTGTTGGAATCGCTCCCATCGACTTTGACCAAGGCGTGGGAGGAGGAGGCGGAAATCTCGTCATGTTCATGCCGGATGGTTCGGCGCACGATCTCGTGGGCAATTCCAATAACGGCATTTTATACCTCGCCCGCAATAACGACCTGCCCAGTTCGAGAGCCGTAACCGTATTTGGAAGCAGCGGGCGGGTTCGCGGTTGGCGTCTCACCCTGCCGGGAGGAGTGGCGACATGGAATCAACAATGACAAAACGGCACGATAGGGATTCGCACTCGCAAGCGGGCTTCTCGCTGATTGAAGTGATGATTGCGGGCGCAATTATGATGATCGGACTGCTCGCCGTCCTCGGCCTGTTTGGCACTGCCTTGGCGGCAACGCAAGCTTCCCAGTTGGATGAGATCGCCCACGCACGGGCGACCCAGACGCTCGAGAGCATTTACACGGCTAGGCAAACGAGCCAGTTCGGCTTTGCTGCGATTGATAACACCACCGCAGCCAGCGGCAAGGGCCAATTCACTGCCGGCCTGGTGGCCTTGACCGACCCCGGGCCCGACGGGCTGGATGGAACCGCCGACGACGTTGCGGCCGCTCCCATTGTCTTGCCCGGACCCGACGGCAAACTCGGGACTTCCGATGATATAACAGTTTCCCTGGCGGCGTTCCAGAGACAGGTCACGATCAGCAACGCGATCAATCCGCTCAGCGGCGCGCAAGATCCTAACTTGAAGCAGATTATCGTAACCATACAGTATCCCGGGGCCAGCGGAAAATTACGCACTTATTCAGTGCAAACACTGATTTCGGCGTTCCACTAAAGGATCTGACAATGACTCTTCGACCCGCAAAGCGAAAGAATGACGGCTTTAGCATCTTCGAGCTGATCATTGCGATGGCATTGGGCCTGCTCCTGCTCGGCGCGGCCAACCAACTGTTCAACTCGGCCGTGAAGACGACCGCGCTCGTTTCCAATCGGACTGAGATGCAGCAGAACTCGCGCGCTGCCATGGATCTCATCGCCAAGGACATCAGCATGGCGGGAGCGGGGTTGCCCGCGGGAGGCATTCAACTGCCTGCCGGTGCGGGTTCATCGTTGAGTCGTTTCGCTTGCGATCAGACGGGA
>Ga0080027_10001353_pt1 | contig 9971 bp, 5 predicted proteins | sample OrgsoiDNA2013046_FD_70962 | JGI IMG/M metagenome (GOLD analysis project Ga0080027, IMG submission 70962) | Permafrost soil microbial communities from the Arctic, to analyse light accelerated degradation of dissolved organic matter (DOM) -... | ecosystem: Environmental > Terrestrial > Soil >...
CTGCGCCACCGGCTCCAGCGCCCCTGTCTGGAGGCGGAGGCGCCACGCAGGCTTTTGCGATTCCCAGGACCACGCCGGCCGCGGCGCTTCCCCGGCACGGGCTCGACACCGTTCGGGTATGCGAGCCGGCCGCCCGGCCGAAGCGCCTCAAGGCAGCGCCCGGGGCCACGAGTGTGTGAGCTATTCCCGGCCTGCCCTGCGAGCGATGACCTGCGTCCCGGTTCGCATGATCTCAAAACGCAGGACCCAGTTGCGCGGGCGCTCACCCTCCACAGGGCCGAATTGCCAATGCCGGGCGGCTTCGAGCGCCAGCTTGCCAAAATAAGGCGAGACACTGCGCTCCAGCGTGGCCTCCGCTACGTTCCCCGAGGGATCCACCGCAACCCTGACGACCACCAGCACTTTGCCGTGAACGGTATTCCGGGCTTGGGCGGGAATGTCGGGGAGCACGCGGCGCGTGATTCCCTCCGGTGTCGCCGGCATGCCATGCGGCGGCTCCGCTTCGCGGTCCCTCTGGACACGCGGGGCGGTATTCGGGGCGGTATTCGGGGCGACCTTCGGCGCAGCCTTCGGGGCGGTCTTCGGGGCGGTATTCGGCACAGCCTTCTGCCCGATTGGCGAGGGTTTGGGTGGGGCAGAGGCGGGCGCCGGCGGCACAGGCCCGGCGATCGATGGCTGGGCGACCGATGGCCCGGCGACCGATGGCTGGGCGACCGATGTCACGGGAGCATCCGCGCGATGCTTCACCAGGCCCCCGACAATCGCCACACCCACGACCACCACGGTGACGGCTGCCAGATAATACCGGGGCCTCGACTTCCCGGCCCCGGGTTTCGCGGTGTCTTGGACAACAACTGGCGCCGTGGATGCCGGGACGGTCGCGGCAGGCCGCTCCGGCGAACGGAGCCATGCCCCGATCTTGCCGGCGGACCATCGAAGCCGCGGGTCATGGTGCAGGCAATTTTGTGCCATTTCCCGAAAGGGAAAGGGCATCGCGTCAACCGCGGGATCCTGGCCGCTTTGCGCGATTGCCGCCTGGCGCGTCAAAGCCTGTACCAGCGTTACTCCCAGCGCCCGGATGTCCGCGGCGGGATCGCCGGCCGACACCGCTTCGCTGGAGATCTTCACGATGTTTTCCACCGCAAGAATGTTCGAGGGCTTCAGATCGCCGTGTACCAGACCCTGTCCGTGCAAGTAGGCCAGTGCATCGGCGACCGGTTGCAGCATTTCGCGGGTTTCGTCCGTGGTGAGCGGGCGTTCCAGGAGAACTTCCGCGACGTTTTCCTCGGCGTATTCCATGACGAGATAAGCCAGCGGCATGCCGGCCAGCGTGCAAGTTCCGGCCGCGAAGATGCGGACCAGGTGAGGATGGGAGAGCGTGCCGGCGCGATTCCAGCGCTCCACCAGTTCCGCGGTTTGCGCCTGGCCGCCCGGCACGAGCCTGATGGCGGCCCTGCCTGAGGCAAGACGGGTGAGGAAGACTCCGCTGCTCTCACTGCCGCCGAGATACTGCTCCAGCGGGAATTTTCCGTCCGCAACTTCGCCTTCGCACGGTTTCCAATCGGGCATCCTCACCTACGCCAGCACGGGTCTGTTATCGGAGCGAATCTCCACGGAGCGAATCTCCGAGGCGCGAATCTCTATGGCCATAATCCGGAATTCCCATTTTGAACGCCAAACTCCCGGTTAGTATACAACTCCCGGCAGGAGTCTTGCGCTCATAGCTGTACTTGATCGTACCGATGGCGAATTCCAAGCGCTGCAGGCGTCCCGCGGCCATTCGCGGTCGAGTGAGGTGGTGAGCGAGTGGTGGCAGGCGAGTGCTGCCGGCAGGTCGCGCACATCGGCGGCCGCCAGGTCAGCACCGCCATGGGACGCGTGCAAGGCTTCCGCCGCGCCATGGCCGCACGCGGCCGTGCCGTCCGCCCCGAGTTCGTGATCATGCGAGAACACGGGGACGACGCCGGAGAGGCCATCGGCTATACCGCCATGAAACAACTCCTCCGCTGCAATCCACACCCTGATGGCGTGTTCTGCTATAACGACCCAACCGCCATGGGCGCCATGAAGGCCGTGCTCGAAGCCGGTCTTCGTATCCCCGAAGACATTGCTATCGCCGGATGCGGGAACGTCACCTATGCCGGCTTCCTTCGAGTCCCGCTCACCAGCGTCGATCGGCAGAGCGAGTCCATCGGCGAACAGGCCGCTAAGATGGCCCTGCAACTCCTGAACAAGAAAAGCACCGCCGGCCGAGGCAAGTGCCTCTGGAGCCGAAGCTGATCGTGCGCGCCTCCACCAGCCTCCACCTGCCGCCCCCAGCCGCCCCCAGCCACCCTAAGATAAAACGCTATGACGCTCGGGCGGCTTGAGGAATGTTGCCGTCAATGCCCTTCTGGAAACGGCCGGCCTTGCACCGCCTCCAACACGGCCGGATTCTCGCGCCTCAGCCGCAGCGAGATCTCTTTCTCCGTTTTGGCTCGTGCCTCGTCCCCAAGACGGAAGTAGATTTGCGACAAGAGCAAATGCGGTTGGGGATGCCTGGGATCCATACGGGCCGCAGTTTCGAGCTCCGCGATGGCCTCCGGCCATTTTTTCAGATTCATGAGCGCCCTGGACAACGTCACCCTGGCCGGCACATAATCCGTGCGATTCTGAATGGCTGTTCGCAAATAGGGAATCGCTTCTTCATTTTCGCCACGCCGCACCAGCAGGTCGCCGTAAAAGAAAAAAGGCTCTTCGTATTTGGGATCGGCGGCCATAGCCTTCTTCAGCGCGGCCAGCGCTTCCTCCACCCTGCCCACCTTTTCCAAATGAAAACCATATTCGAAATTGGCGCGCGCCGAGCCGGGAAACGCCCGAACCGCGCGCCCGGCGATTTCGAGCGCGGAGGCATAATCGCCTGCGTCCTGATGAGCTTTGATCGCGAAGAAATACAGATTCGCGTCGTCGCTCTTCAATTCCAGCGCGCGCCGGGAGAGATCCGCCGCGTCCTGGAAATAGCGGCCCCTTTCGTACTCCGCGATCGTCACTTGCATCAATCGCAGATTGCCCGGCTGCAACTGCAGCGCCCGCCGCCACTCCGCGATAGCTTCATCCCGTTTATCGAGCTTGATGAGCGTAGTGCCCAGCAGATATCGCGTGTTGAAGTCGTCGGGCGAAGCCCGGGCGGCGCGAGCCAGCCACGTCGCGGCGCGATCGTACTTTCCGTTCGAATAATTCAGGAAACCCAGATTGAACAGCGCCGGAAAGAAATCGGGCGAAACCGCGATGGCTTGCTGCCACAGGACTTCGGCTTCGTCGAAACGCTTCTCCATCGCCAGGCTCTGGGCGCGCTCCGACAAGACGGCCGCATCCTGCATCGCCGCCGGCATCAACAACAGCGCGAGTTTCGCCAGTATCATTTCAGCACTTGGTTTTTCCCGGCGATCTCCGCTTCCTCAGCGCTCTCTCTTGCCTTGGTCTCTCTTGCCCTCGTCTCTGTTCGGTTCCGATTCTGTTGTTCTCCGCGTCCGATCTCCGCGTTTCCGCGACTCCGCGTCAAATGGGAATCCGCTGAAGAACTAAGTCTCGCGTTCCAACTCATTTCACCAATGGCAGGCTCCGCACCTGTCCACTCCCCTCGACCAGTAGCGCCAAACGGCCGGCCGCCGTGCCTGGAAACTGTTCGACGACGCCATTCGGCCACCTGACTGTGAATTTGTCCACGCCGCCGGCCTGGCCCAAACCGAAATGCAGCCGGGCGTCGTTATGCGAAATGTAACTCGATTGACTGACCACCGCGTCTATCTGTTTCCGCCCGCCCGCCTCCACCGTGACTGTGGCGCCGATGGCGCTTCGGTTGGATACGGTCCCTTCCAGCTTCACCTTGATCCAGTGGTTATCGCTGCGCAGGCCGTTGCGCAGCAGCGAGGGCGGCTCGCCCATGTTCATGATCGCCACGTCCATGGCGCCGTCGTTATCGAAGTCCCCAAAAGCCGCGCCCCGGCTCGATTTCCGCTCCGCCACGCCCGGCCCGGCCATGGCGCTTACTTCTTCAAATTTGCCGCCGCCCAGATTGCGGTACACCAGCCGCGGATTGCGATACTTCTCTTCGCCCGCACCCCGGTCCAGTTCCGGATAGACATGCCCGTTCACCTGAAATATATCTTTCCATCCGTCGTTATCCAGGTCCACGAATCCCACACCCCATGCCACATATTTCGGATTGATCGCCAGGCCGGCCTTCATGACCACATCTTCGAAGATGCCGCCCCCCAGGTTCCGGTACAGGTTGGGATAATCTCCGGCAAAATTAGTTTTGAGCAGATCGAGGTGGCCATCGTTATCGAAATCCCCGATCGCCACCCCCATGCCTCCCTGCTCAAAGCCGTGCTCATTGTAGGCCACCCCGGTTTCCGTGGCGATGTCGCTGAAAGTGCCGTCCTTATTGTTCCGGAAGAGGATGCTGGGGGTGGAATCGCAGGCGATGTACAGATCGGTCCAGCCGTCCTCATTGAAATCTGCGGCCACGGCGGTGAAGGCGTAAAAGTCGCGAACCGAGCGGATTCCGGCCTTTTCGCTGACGTCTTCAAACGTGCCGTCGCCGCGATTGTGGTAGAGGGTCGCCTTGCCGAAGGGCAGGCCGCGGGGACCGCAGAAGACCGGCATTCCTTTCCATTGGCAGTTCGATGCCTTGCCCGGCGCGGGTGCGCGGTCGCGGTCGAACTCCTGATAACTGGTCACGAACAGGTCGAGATGGCCGTCGCGATCATAATCGAGAAACGTGCAGCCCGAGCTCCACTCCTTTCCCGATCCGCCTACTCCGGCCCGCCTGGTCGCATCCTCGAACCCGCCCTTGCCGTTGTTGCGGTACAGAACGTTGCTGCCCCAGTACGTCACATACATATCGTCGAAGCCGTCGTTATCGAAATCGGCTACACAGACGCCGTTTCCCCAGCCCGAGTGCGCCAGGCCGGCGGAATGCGTCACGTCCTCGAACCGCCCGCCGCCCACGTTGCGATAGAGATGGTTGGTCGGCGCCGCGCCGTCGCGAAAACCCTCCAGGCGGGAGCCGTTGACCAGAAAAATATCCTGCCGCCCATCGTTGTCGTAATCGAGAAAGGCAACGCCGCTTCCGTTGGCTTCAATGATGTACTTTTTCGACCATTCGTTTCCCGAGGTGAAACTCATCTGCAGACCGGCTTCCCGGGCTACGTCCGTAAACGTCACCGGAAACGGCCGGCCCGAAGCGGGGGCCGGGACCGCCGGCGGCGCGTTGTGCGTGGCGGGGCCCTGTGCGGCCGCGAAGACAACCAGCATCGCCGGAATCGGGAGAAGCCCCTTTCCGCGAGTCGCCAACCCCATCCATGTCATTGAACAATTGTAATCGTCCGTCCGCCTCGAAGCGAAGCCGCAACGTGCCCGGCGTTACCGATCACAGTTAACGCTGACTGCAACGGTATTGACACGAAATTGCGATTGTGATAATCTCCCGTCATTCCTTGTGTGGGTACAAGGTGATCGTGGAAGACCGAACTGGGGAGAGGAGCCTCTACATTCATGTCCCGCAAGCTGTCTGTGTCGACAATTCGATTTGCGGCCGGAATCCTGCTGTGGATTCCAACTCTGCATGCACAAACCAACAACGCCACCATCGTCGGGGACGTGGTGGACCCGAACGGCGGAAAGATCGTGGGCGCCGCCATTACGGTACGGAACACGGCAACGGGGGTGAGCCGTGAACTCAAGACCAGCGACATCGGCGAGTACCGCGTTTATCCGCTGAATCCCGGAACGTACGAAGTAGCGGCGTCCGCGGCCGGATTCAAGAAACAGGTTCAATCGAACGTCGTGCTCGACGCCGCCGCCAACGTCAAGGTGGATTTCACGCTGGAGGTTGGGGCCGTGAACGAAACCGTGGAAGTGCAAGCCGCCGCGACTGTGCTGCAGACGCAGGACGCCTCGGTTGGCGGCACCATTACCAGTTCGGAGGTGGCGCGGCTGCCGGTGAATGGCCGCAACTACACCAGACTCATTCTGTTGTTGCCCGGTACCAGCGATCAGGGTGGAAGCCAATCGCAGGGAACTTTCTCGGGCACGCAGCTCATCTCCGTAAACGGTCAGCGGCGGCAGGACAATAACCTCACCGTCGATGGCGTCGACAACAATTTCATGATGATGAATTCACCGGGTATGTCCCCGCCGATGGACGCTATTCAGGAATTCCGGGTCCTCGACAATACTTCGGCCGAATTCGGGCGGTCGTCGGGCTCCAACGTCAATGTGGTGATCAAGTCCGGAACGCGCAGCCTTCACGGCAGCGCCTACGAATATCTCCGCAACGATAAGTTCGACGCCAACGACTACTTCGCCAATTTGCAGAACACGGGAAAAGTGCCGTTCCGCCAGAATCAGTATGGCGTAGCGGTGGGCGGGCCGGTGATCGTCCCGAAACTGTATCACGGCCGGGAGAAGACCTTCTGGTTCTTCAATTGGGAGGGCTACCGCAGCCGCCGCGGCTCCACGAATATCAGCAGTTTCCCGACCGCCGACGAGCGCACCGGCAACCTTTCCGTGATCCCCCAGACCATCTACGATCCTCTGACGGGTGTCGCGGGGCCGGGCGGCACCATCGTCCGCCAGCCGTTCGCGGGCAATATCATTCCCACCAACCGCATCAGTCCCGCCATCACCTTCTGGCTGAACACGATGATTCCGCTGCCGAACAGGCCCGGCTTAACCCAGAATTTTGTGAACACGCAAGGCAGGGCCGACGACCATGACAATCTGAACGTCCGAGGCGACCATACCTTCGGCAGCAAGGATAGCGTCTCTTTCCGCTGGAGCCGTCAACGCGACGGCCAAATCTCTCCGGGCGGCAATCCGAATTTGCACGCGGAGAACCGTTTTGACGTGGACAACCTGATGGCTTCGTGGAACCACATATTCAGCCCGACTTCGGTGTTGGAAGTGAAGTTCGGACGCAACGTGCCCACCATTCCGAACCCGACGATCAACACCAAGATCCAGCGCCAGGAATTCCTCACCAAAGCCGGCCTCACCATGTTCCAACCGGACGTGCTGTACAATCCGATACCGGATTTTGAGGCGGACGGCGAGTTTGGCGCAGGCAGCGGCAGTGGCATCACCGGCGACAAGGTCTATCAGTTCATCGCCAACTTTTCGAAGGTTTGGGGGCGCCACTCGCTGCGGGTTGGAGCCAACTACAGCCGGAGACATTTCAACACCGACACGTCGAATCCGATGGACGCAACCGTCGATTTCGATCCGCGCCTGACCAACCTTTCCTCGAATTCAAACTCCGGCGACAGCTTTGCCAGCATGCTGCTCGGATTCCCCAGCAATATCCGGCGCGGCACCGGCAACACCACGACCAACGCGAATATCAACGTGCAGGAATACTATGTGCAGGACGATTGGCGCGTCAGCAACAAACTGACCGTGAACATGGGCCTGCGCTACGAATTCATCCCGGCGCCTCTCGAGGAGACCAATCGGCTGGGTAATCTGTGGGTCACGCGCGATCCCACTACCGGAGCCTTCACCGGGACATTGCTCTGGGCCACCACGAATCCGGAAGTCGACCCGCTCACGGGCAAAGCCGGCGAGCCGGCTCACACGGGCGGATTCGGCCCGGCCCTGATGCGGAATAACTACAAAGACTTCGCGCCGCGCGTCGGCTTCGCTTACCAACTCAACAACAAGACCGTAATCCGCTCGGCGTACGGCATCTTCTACAACTCCACGTTTGTGCAGGAGCTGCAGGACATGCGCAAATTCTGGCCGTACACCATCCAGCAGAACTTCGCGGCCAATACGGGCACCATTCCGGACCTTCCCATTACCGGGTCCGGGCCGTCTTTCAGCAACACGTCCGCCATCGGAGGCTGGCCGCAGAATCCCGAAAACCGCACGCCTTATTCCGAGCAGTGGAACTTCACCATTCAGCGGCAGTTGATGGACGATCTGTCGCTCGAGATCGCCTACGTCGGCAATGCCAACAAGAAGCAGATCGGGTACGACCCCATCAATTCCGCCCTGACTCCCGGTCCCGGCGACATCCAGCCGCGCCGGTTGTTGCCCGCCTATGGCGACCTGGATGGCGGCGCCAACAGGTTCAGCTCGAAATACAATTCTTTCCGCACCAACCTGGTAAAGCGATTCAGCAAAGGCGTGCAACTCAATGCCAACTACACGTGGGGCCGGGCGATGACGAACAGTTCCTCGCTGGCTGAGGCCACCGTGCAGAATCCATACGATCTGCATCAGGAGTGGGAACGGGCCAGCATCGATCTTCGTCACATCTTCCAGCTCGCTTATGTGTACGAACTTCCATTCGGCAAGGGCAAGCACTTTGGCGCGGGGTGGAACCCGTTCCTGAACACCGTGTTCGGGGGCTGGTCGGCCGAGGGTATCACGCGTGCTTCCACGGGCGCTCCGGTGAACCCGCGCATCAATCAGGACCGCGCCAATGTCGGCCGCACATACCAGCGGCCCAACGCCACCGGTATCAGCCCCGACAGCGGACCCAAGACGATTTACCAGTGGTTCAATACCGCTGCCTTTGCGCTGCCGGCGAATTTTACCTATGGCACTTCGGGCGCCTTCGTGATCACCGCGCCCGGCCGATATAACTGGGACCTTTCGTTGCAGAAGGATTTTCGAATTCACGAAGCGCAGGCCATCCAATTCCGGTCGGAGTTCTACAATTTGCCCAACAGCGTGAGCTTCGGTAATCCGAACAATACGTTCGACGGCAATTCGTTCGGCGCGATCACGAACGCCACGCCCGCGAGGCAAATTCAATTCGCTCTGCGGTATTCATTCTGACGGGCGTCCGGCGCACCAGTGCGGCGCCGTCGTCGATCTCGGGCGGACCACTGCGGGCGGCTCACCGCGGCCGCCCTTCTCCTGCCGCTTCCCGGCAGGCGAGCGGTTTCACCGGTCTCTCTGTAGCCGCGGGTTCGCGCATAAGACCACGGTTGCTTCTCCGCCGCACGGCACTTTTGCGGCAGAAACCAGCTACCTCAGGGCGAACTCGCCTTCGATGCCGCCAACCGAATCTGGAGCAATCCAGACCCGGTAGCGCCCGGGCTCCGTCACCAACTGCATCTGCTGGTTGTGAAACGCGAGATCTCCGGCAGCCATGGTAAACGTCACTCTCTGGGTTTCGCCGGGCTTGAGATGAACCCGCCGAAAACCCTTCAACAAGCGGACCGGCTGCACTACACTGGCGGCCACCGGATGAACATAGAACTGGACTATCTCGGTGGCTTCGCGCGCACCGCGGTTAGTGACATCGGCCGAGACCGCGGGCACGCTGTCCCGGCTGGCCGTGGGCGCGCTCAAGCGCAGGTTCGAGTATTCGAAATCCGTGTAGGACAGGCCGTAGCCAAAGGGGTATTCCGGCGTGAAGTCGACGTCGATGTATTTCGAGGTGTATCCTGCCGGCTCCGCGGGATTGCCCATCGGAACCCCCAGCTCATTGGCCGCTGCCGGACGGCCGGTGTTGAGATGGGCATAGTAGATCGGCGCCTGGCCGACGGTGCGGGGAAACGTGACCGTCAGTTTTCCCGAAGGCACGGCGCGGCCGAACAACAAATCCGCGATGGCCGGCCCGCCCATGGTGCCCGGGTGCCAGGCCCACAACACCGCTTTTAGCCGGGCCGCCGTCTGGTGAAATGTAAGCGGGCGGCCGGCCAAAATCACGGCTACGGCCGGTTTTCCCAGCTTGGCGATTTCGTTCACCAGATCTTCCTGGGCTCCGGGCAAGTTGAGGAATGCGCGGGAGCGGGCTTCCCCCGAAAGAATCTGCTCTTCTCCTAGAAAGAGCAGAACCACTTCGGCCTTTCGCGCTGCCGCCAGCGCAGCCTCAAAGCCGTCCCGGCCGGTATCGCGGCTGTTTTTCAAACCGGGGGCATAGAGAACGCGCGCATCGCCCAGCATGCGCCGCAGAGCCACCAGCGGCGTCT
>Ga0080027_10001355_pt1 | contig 9959 bp, 9 predicted proteins | sample OrgsoiDNA2013046_FD_70962 | JGI IMG/M metagenome (GOLD analysis project Ga0080027, IMG submission 70962) | Permafrost soil microbial communities from the Arctic, to analyse light accelerated degradation of dissolved organic matter (DOM) -... | ecosystem: Environmental > Terrestrial > Soil >...
CGCTCGCCTAACGACAGCTCGCGCACCATCACATTCATCTTGTCCTGGACCTCAAGCAGTTCGCTTAAGCCACCCACGACTTTCTTGAATCGTTCGCGGTCGATGCCGTAGATCGCTCGGTTCAGTTCGAGCGATTCCTGCGCGGGCAGGTCCCACCAGAGGGCGTTTTTCTGGCCCATCAAGAGGCTGAATTGGCGCTTCATTTCATCGCGCCGCTCCCATGGAACAAAGCCCAGGACCCGCGCTTTTCCGGCACTCGGGTTAAGCAACCCGGAGAGCATTTTTAGCACGGTCGTCTTGCCAGCGCCGTTTGGACCGAGGAAGCCGACGAGCTCACCTTCCTCGATTTCGAACGAGATGTTGTCGGCCGCGCGCGTTTCGTCATAGCGGCGCCTAACGAGTCCTTTGATCGAGCCCCAGAGCCCGCTTTCCTTGCGATAGGTGCGGTAGATTTTGGTTAGCCCAGAGGCTTCGATCGCGCTCACTTCGGAAATCGTAACACAGCCATCGCGGCTGTCTTGTCACGCAACTGAACAGGTTGGAGGGCCGTTACAACTAAGCCGCGCTTGAGCGTGGCTGCGCGGTCCTTTTTTTCAGGAACGGCAACACCTTTTCCACGAGTGCATCACTTGTCAGGCCGTGCTTCTTCCGCAGAATCGGAATCGTGCCGTGCTCGATGAATTGATCGGGCCAGCCGATCCGCACAACTGGCGTGTTGATCATTTGAGTGTGCAGATGTTCCATCACGGCGCAGCCGAAACCGTTGTGCAAAACGTGATCCTCGATGGTGCAAACCACCTGCACACTGCGCGCGAAAAATTCCAGCGTGCCGGTATCGAGCGGCTTGATCCAGCGCGGGTTGATCAAGGCCACGGAGACGCCTTGCGCCTCGAGTTTTTGCGCCGCTTCCTGCGCCATCTCGAACATGTTCCCGAGGCCGAAAATGGCGACGTCTTTGCCATGCTGCACTACCTCGGCTTTGCCGATTTCGAGCAGCTTGGGCGCAGCTTTCGGCTTCGCGCCGGTGCCCGCACCACGCGGATACCGCACTGCGATCGGACCGGAGTTGTAGTTCGCCATCGTCCAGAGCATGTCGACGAACTCGTCCTCATCTTTCGGCTGCATGTGCACGAAATTAGGGATGTGGCGGAGATAGCCGATGTCGAAAACTCCGTGGTGCGTCGGGCCGTCATCGCCGCTCAGCCCAGCGCGATCCATGCAGAGCGCGACGTTCAAGTTTTGCAGCGCAATGTCGTGAATGATCATGTCGTAAGCGCGTTGCATGAAGGTCGAATAGATCGTCAGAAACGGCTTCAGCCCTTGAGTCGCGAGACCGCAGGCGAAGAGCGCGGCGTGCTCTTCCGCAATTCCGACGTCGTAGTAACGGTCGGGATGTTGCGCCTGGAAAAAACCGAGCCCAGTCCCACTCGGCATCGCGCCGGTGATGGCGACGATCTTGCGGTTGGTGTCAGCGAATTTGCCTAACGTTTTGCCGAGAATCTCCGAATAGGTCGGAGTGGGCGCGGGCGCGGTCTCGCCGCTCTCGATTTTGTATTTTCCGAGACCATGAAATTTATCCGGCTTCGCCAGTGCCGGCTCATAGCCCTTTCCTTTTTTCGTTAGGATATGGAGCAGGACTGGCTCGTCCTGCCTCTTCAAAAACTCAAACGTTCGGGTGAGCAGCGGAATGTCGTGGCCGTCGATCGGGCCGTAATAGCGCAGACCAAGTTCCTCGAAGATCACGCTGGGAAGGAGAAGACTCTTCACCCCTTCCTCGACTTTTTGCGCGAGGTGCCGCACCCCTTTGCCGGCCACGGCCTCAATAAAACGGCCGGCCTTTTCGTGCAGATGCGCGTAGGTCGGACTGGTGACGATTCTGTTCAGATAAGCCGCAATCGCGCCGACGTTTTTCGCGATCGACCACTCATTGTCATTCAGTACCACGATGAAACGCTTGGTGTGGGCTTTGACATTGTTGAGCGCTTCATAACTGATCCCGCAGGTAAACGCGGCGTCGCCCGCCACCACGACGACATTCTCATCGCTGCCTAACAAATCGCGCCCAACGGCCATTCCCAGACCCGCCGACAACGCCGTGCCCGCGTGGCCCGCGCCGTAGCAATCGTGCTCGCTTTCGGTCCGCAGCAGAAAGCCATTCAAACCTTGGTACTGCCGCATGGTGTGAATGCGATCGAGCCGGCCAGTGAACATTTTGTGGACGTAACCTTGATGGCTCACGTCGAAAACAAACCTGTCATGAGGCGTGCTAAAGACGCGGTGCAACGCAATCGTCAGCTCGACGACGCCGAGATTAGGGCCGAGGTGGCCCCCGGTCTGCGAGAGCACCTTGATCAGCTCGTCGCGCACTTCCTGCGCAAGCTGCGGGAGACTTTCCTCCGGCAACGCTTTCACGTCGGCCGGCGAATGAATGCCATCGAGCAAACGCGGCAGGGCGGCGCTTTCGAGCGGAATCTTAGAAGAGGCTAACATCGTCATTCTTCGGGTCTCCTTTTGCTTCCGGTTGCGTAGCGGCAGCTTCAAATTCCTTTACGATCGGCTTCCCGGCGTTGTTGCGCGTAATGATCTCGATTCTCTCTTCCGCCGAGGCCAATCGTTCCTGGCAGACCTTGACTAACTTCATTCCTTCCTCATAACGAACGATCAAGTCCTCGAGGGCCAAATCGCCAGATTCCATCTGCTCAACAATTTGCTCGAGGCGCTTCATGGCTTGCTCGAAGTTCGCTGCGGGGGCGACCTTCTTCACTGGGTTCGGCATAACGGCAAGGGGGCAATTAAGCATAGGGGCACCAATTAAAAAGGGGGACTTCAGAGGGCGTGAGCGTTGGCAAAGGGGCCTCGTTTGGCATAGCGGCTGCTATAATTTCTATAGCTCGACGCTTCGATGTTTTTTCCCAAACGCATTCTCCTCATTGACGATGAGCCGCAGCTTACAGCGCTTGTTAGGCAAGCGCTCGAAGCGACGGGCCGATATGTGATCAAGGAGGAAAATCACAGCCTCCGCGCGCTCCACTCGGCGCGCCATTTTCAACCCGACTTGATCCTGCTCGACGTGATCATGCCCGACCTCGATGGTCGCGCGATCGCGCAGGAGATTCACGCCGACCCCGCCCTGCAGGACGTGCCAATCGTTTTTGTGACCAATCTGGCGAACAAAGAGGAAATCGGCTCTTTCGGATTTTTCGGGGGCTACAGCTTCCTGGCAAAACCATTCCGGATTTCCGACTTGGTGAATTGCGTGACGGCAATGCTGGGCGACGAGGCTGTAGCCTAACGATTTCGGCTGAATTCGCGCGCGGCGGCAAAGCGCCGTGGAAATTTCCTTTTGCTTGTCGGATCGCGATCGTCCGGCGAATTTCCTGCCATGATTTCGCCAACTTCGGTAAAGGATGCTTTGCAAAGTGCTGCGCCGATTCTGGAGGTCTTGGTGCAAGGCTGGGTGCGGACCCGCCGCGATTCGAAGGATTTCTCCTTTATCGAGCTAAACGACGGCTCCTGCCTGCGCAACCTGCAAATCATCGCGCAGAGCACGTTGCCTAATTATACCGCGGTCCAGCACCTAACGACCGGCGCTTCGATCAAAGTACGCGGCGCGCTCGTCGCATCACAGGGCAAAGGCCAGAGCTGGGAAGTGGTCGCGGATGATTTAGAGATTGTCGGCGCGTCGGACGACACCTACCCATTGCAGAAAAAAGGACACACGACCGAGTTCCTGCGCGAGATCGCGCATCTGCGCCCGCGGTCGAATCTTTTTGGCTGCGTCTTTCGCGTCCGCAGCCGACTCGCCTACGCCATTCACCAGTTTTTTCAGGAACGCGGTTTTGTTTACGTGCACTCGCCGATTATTACCGGCAGCGACTGCGAAGGGGCGGGCGAATTATTCCGCGTCACATCGATCGATCTGAAAAACCCGCCGCGGTTGCCGGATGGAGGGATCGATTACGCCAAGGATTTTTTTGGCCGGTCGACTTATTTGACGGTCAGCGGCCAACTCGAGGCGGAAGCATTCGCCTGCGCGCTTTCGAAGATCTACACCTTTGGTCCTACTTTTCGCGCCGAGAATTCCAATACCTCGCGACATGCGAATGAGTTCTGGATGGTCGAACCGGAAATGGCCTTCTGCGATCTCAACGGCAACATGGATTTGGCCGAAGAGCTTGTGAAATATCTCGTTCGCGACATTCGCGAAAGTTGCGCCGAGGAACTGGGATTGTTCGTGAAGTTTGTCGACAAAGAGCTATTGGCGCGGCTCGACTTCGTGGTGGAGCGGCCGTTTCAGCGGATCAATTACAGTGAAACGATCGAGCTTCTCTCGAAGAGCGGAGAAAAATTCGAGTTCCCGGTCGAGTACGGACTCAACTTGCAATCGGAGCACGAGCGCTGGCTGACCGAAAAACACTTCAAATGCCCGGTCACCGTCTTCAATTACCCGAAAGAGATCAAGCCGTTCTATATGCGGCAAAACGACGACGGCCGGACCGTGACCGCGATGGACTTGCTCGTCCCGGGCATCGGCGAAATCGTCGGCGGCAGTCAGCGCGAAGAGAGATTGGATGTTCTCGACGCAAACATGCGCCGCCATAAGATGAATCCGGCCGACTACAAATGGTACCTCGACCTTAGGCGCTACGGAACGGTTCCGCATTCCGGCTTTGGTCTTGGCTTCGAGCGAATGCTTATGTTCGTTACGGGCGTGGCGAATATCCGCGACGTGATTCCCTTCGCGCGCACCCCGGGCAGTGCCGAATTTTAGCGCCCTCGTCTCTCTCGATTAATCTTCAGTTCGTAGGTCTTCGCGACAGAAAGGAATTCGTAGAAGCCATGCATCCGAGCGAAGTAATAACCTTCGCGGCCGTCCAGGAACCCTCTCTGCCAGAGATAGACGTAGAGAAAACGCAAAGTCGGCCGGAAGGGGAGTCGCTGCGACCACTTCTTTAACTTCCGCCGCTGCGCAACGCGCGCACTTTGCAATTCCTCCGCGCGGCCGGCGAACCGTTCGGCCACCGCCACTTGTGCTTCCCAGTTGGAATATCGATTGTGCTTCTCGACAAAAACTTCGACCGACGGAAAGGCATAATGATCCATCTCGCATCGCAACCGGGCGGTTGGCCCGCGCACGATGACATGCTCGTGCACCTCGTTGTCGCCGCTCTCGGTCGCCGTGTTGGTTAATTTTTCGTAGCGGCCTAACGAGTGGCGAAAGAGCCGCAAATTCCAGTTTGGATAATAGGCGTGCCGCAGCCAACGGCCCATAAACATGAAGCGGCGATTGATCCAATAACCGACCGTCTCGCGGGCATCGGCGATCGCAGCACGGAATTCCGCTTCCGCCGCGGCAGGCAGGACTTCGTCGGCATCGAGAATGAAGATCCACTCATTTCGGAACGGTAGATTCTCCAGCGCCCAGTTCTTCTTTTTTGGCCAGGTGCCGTTAAATTCGAATTGGACAACCTTCGCTCCGTGTTTGCTGGCGATTTCGGCGGAGTTGTCCGTACTCCGCGAATCAACTACGAAAATCTCGTCTGCCCATTGCACGCATCCGAGACAACGCGACAAATTGGTCGCTTCGTTTTTGATCGGGACTAGCACCGATACAGGTACACCTCTGGCTTGTTCGATCATCTCAGCATCTCCGAAATCGTGCAGGAAGCGGGCGATGATCGAAGGCGGCGGGCACAATCGTAGTCTTCATGGCCATGCGGCTCGCATCATCCTTGCTTTACAAGGCAACCACAAACAATTCATCAGCCGGCCATTCGACAAACGGTAGCTTCTCCAAGCGGGAACTCCTAGATTGAGCGGCCAAATTTTGTCACGATTTTTCTATTTTGAAGCGCCCATCATTCGACGAAAATTGGCCGCCATCATGGAAGACTTCTTACTTCTATGATTTGGAGGAGGTCTATGGACCGATTAGCAATCGCGGTTACGCCTATGCCTACCAGAAGCGGCACCGCGAAACAATCCGGCTCCTGACCGAGGCGCTGGAGCCGGGCGCGCGCATCCTCGATCTCGCCGCGGCGCAGGGAAACTTTTCCCTCACCCTCGCCGAGATGGGCTACGACGTGACCTGGAATGATATGCGCGAGGAGTTGGCGGATTATGTCCGACTCAAACACGAGCGTGGAAAACTCAGTTTCGCTCCCGGCAACGCGTTCGAGATAAAGGCCGCATCGCTTTTCGACGGTGTGCTCATTACCGAGATCATCGAGCACATGGCTCATCCGGATGAATTCCTCACCCGAGTGGCCGGCCTGATCCGTCCGGGCGGCTACATCGTGATGACCAGCCCCAACGGCGCCTACTTTCGCAATCACCTCCCGAAGTTTTCGGAATGTTCCGATCCCGCGATTTTTGAAACACTCCAGTTCAAACCGGACTCCGATGGTCACATCTTTCTTCTTCACCCCGAGGAGGTCGAGGCTCTCGCCCACAGCGCCGGCCTGGAGATGGAGAGATTCGTGCTCTTAACGAACCCGCTCACGAGCGGCCACATGAAGACCAAACTGCTTTTGCGCGTGTTGCCGAAACGGCTGGTGGTCGCAATCGAAAATATCACTTCGCTCCTTCCGCGAAGGCTGACCCGGCGGTTGCTGACTCAGATGGCGGCCCGTTTCCGTAAACCGGAAACCGTCGCCGGTTAATTTGCGGATTCGTTAGGCACACCTTCGCGTGCTCGCAGGACCCGGCAAGGGTTCCCCGCGGCGATGACGTTCTCCGGCACATCGCGCGTCACAACCGAACATGCTCCTACAATCGCACGCGCACCGATCTTCACTCCCGGCATAACGAACGCGCGCGCCCCGATGAAGGCGTCCTCGCCAATCGTAATCTTCGCGACCACCAGCGGGCAGAAGGGATGCGCGAAATCGTGACTGCCGGTGCTCAAGTAAGCCTCCTGCGCGACGATCGCGCGAGCGCCGATCTCGATTTCGCCTAACGAATAAGCATTGGCGCGGTCGCCCAGGCAGGCACGGTCGTGCAGCGTCAGCTTCCATGGAATCGCGATCCGCGCGTGCTGATGAACAAAGGGTGTGCCGTCAATCTTAGCATCGAACACGCCTAACCAGAAAAGGCGCCACGGGTTGGCCGGTTTCGGAGTCCAGGCGCAAAACAGAAACCAGCAAAACTCCCAAAGGATGCGAAGCAGGCGCTCGCTCAACGGCCAGGGCGACGCAAATTGCGAAGCCTGCTCGCGATTCACGATTTCCAACGGTTCAGTCATTTCTTGATGGTCATCGCACTTTCAGTTCATTCAGCCGCCCTTGCTCGCACCATTTCCCCAACTTTGTGATCTCCGCGCGGCCAAGTCCAAGCAAATGAATGAGGTGCACGGCAGGATTCTTGTCCGGCTCGGGCCACGATGACCGCGCCACCTATGACGGGGCGGCACTGGAAAAAAAGCGCCGAGCCACAATCGTGATTTTCATCCGCGATGCTGATGATTTTCGATGACCTCGAGCAATGAATCGACCGCGCGATTGATTTCAAAACGACGCGCGAACGATGCGCGCGCATTGACGCTCATTTGCGCGCGTGCCTCGGGCGAAGTTTCGAGCCAGCGCGCGAGCAGCCGCCCTGTTCCCTCGAGGTCATCTTTCTCCGCCAGGCCGCCGCCATCCGCGACCACTTCGCGCCAAATATTGACTTTGTTAGAAATCAGAACCGGCGTGCCGCAGGCCAGCGCTTCTACCACCGCGATGCCGAAATTCTCCTGATGCGAAGGCAAAACAAAGGCCTCGGCCGCAGCGAGAGCGCCCCATTTTAGGTTGCCCGCCAACATTCCGGCAAAAGTTACGGTGTTCGCCGAGCTTTTCGTTAGGCGTTGTAACCCTTGCAAGTAATCGTCATTCGCTGCCGGTCCTGCGAGGATGAGATGATGCGACTGCGCAGCTTCCGACGCGGCGAAGGCACGGAGCAAGAGATCGCACCCTTTCTTCTCGTGCAGTCGTCCGAGGAAAAGAAGGAGTCGTTTCTCCCGCAACTCCGGGAAACGGTCGAAAAATTCATCCCGCGCAGTTTCAAAATTGACCGAAGGCTTGGCGGTGCCGTAACTCACCACCACTTCGTTGCAGCGATAAAGGCGGAACGATTCCCGAGCAAGACGCTTCTCTTCCTCCGAGGTAAAGAGCACCGCCGCGGCGTCGCGTAGGACACGATACTCTGCCCACGGCCAGTAGAGTAACTTCTTCAGATGTTTCAGCGGGTAGGTGCGATTGAACCATGGATCGAGCATCCCATGCGGAAAGACAAAGTACGGTGTCTTAGTTCCATGGAGCGCACGCCAAACTCCGAAACTGTTGTACTGCCAAATGCCATGAACCATGACCGCATCGTACTCCGCGTGTCGCTCTTTGATCCACGGAACAAAGCGCGGCGCATAACCATAACTGCCGCGGCCCGGACCCAGCGCGTGCACTGTTCCTGGGAACTCGCGCACTCCGGGGTCGGTTGGCGAGTCGAGCGAAATGATTTCCACCTCATGCCCGCGACGGGTCAAGACCAGCGATGACTGCTTCACCGATTCGAGCGGGCCGCCGATGATGGGATTAAGCGAATGAATGGAGCGCAATATTTTCATCTGGCCTGCGAAACGATTGCGTTCGCCTAACGAAATGTCCAAGCACGACCATGCTCCACAGTCGTGTCCAATGCAGATGGCCGCTGCGGAAAGCGACGCGTGCGTCGGCCACGAAACTTTCCGGCAACAATCCTCGCGCGGTTGTTTCTCGCAGCCCATCCTCGACAAAGGCGGCGAGCGGCCCCGCCATCCAAGTCTGCATCGGTAGGGCGAAACCCGCCTTTGGGCGTCGATAGACCGCGGGCGGCAGCAGATCACGGCACGCTTCTACGAGCAGCCCTTTTACCCCATGATATCGCTTCTTCTCCGCGGCGGGCAAGCCTAACGAGTATTCCACGAGCTCATGATCGAGAAAAGGGACGCGCAGCTCGAGTGAGACTGCCATGCTCATCTGGTCGGCGTCGCGCAGGAGCATGTGTCGCATGTAACCGGTCAACTCCGCCCAACTGATCAAGGCGAAGTCGTCGGGGAGTTCGATGGATAAGTCGAGAGGTGTTTGTTCGTTAGGCAATCCCGCTTGCTGCAGCATCGCATCGGTGAAGAAGCGGCGACGCCACTGGGCTAGTTGAGCGGCACCAGCGTTGTTAGGCAAATCTACCAGGCGATTGCTGCCCAAAATCTTTCGCAAGGCGCGCGGCAGCTTTGCGAGCAACTTGAGCAGGGGCACGTCGCGAAAAGAGGGATAGCCACCAAATAATTCGTCGCCGCCGAGACCCGATAACGCAACTTTCACGCCCTGCTGGGCGACAGCTCGCGAAACGACATAGGTGTTGATCGCATCCACCGAGGGCAGATCGAGCTTTGCGACTGCTTCTGTGACCGACTGGAGCACTTCTTCCTCGGAGAGCTGGAGCCAGTGATGCTCGGTCCCATAACGCTCTGCGACCTCAAGAGCGATCGCGCTTTCGTCGAAGCCCGCAACCTCGAAACCGACCGAAAAAGTTTGCAGTTTACACTTCAATCGCTGCGCGGCTAACGCCGTTACGATGGAGGAATCGATTCCGCCACTGAGAAAACTGGCGACCGGTACGTCGGAAAGGAGGTGCTCGTCCACCGCGGTCTCGATCAGCGCGCGCACTTTTTGCGGGGCCGACCGCGGCGAGGAGACGAAGCTCTTGCGCGATGGCCAGTATCGCCAAATGTTGCACTTTGCCCCAGGGCCGATGGTCATTGCCTGGCCGGGCGGCAGAATGCGAATGCCGGGGAGAAGGAGCCGATATTCCGGACAGGCTCCCCATCGTAGGTAAGCAGCGACCGAGTCGCCGGTAATCGCTGCAGACGCGTCGGCGAGGACTCTCACCTCGGAAGCGAAGCGAAAACCCGCTTCATCCAGCATGTAGTAGAGCGGTTTTATCCCAAG
>Ga0080027_10001356_pt1 | contig 9956 bp, 6 predicted proteins | sample OrgsoiDNA2013046_FD_70962 | JGI IMG/M metagenome (GOLD analysis project Ga0080027, IMG submission 70962) | Permafrost soil microbial communities from the Arctic, to analyse light accelerated degradation of dissolved organic matter (DOM) -... | ecosystem: Environmental > Terrestrial > Soil >...
TCTTCACTGGTGTGGAGCTCGATTCGGTTGCGATTCGCGACGAGGAGGATTCGCTGGTCGTCGCCACCGGGCCGATCATCATCCGCTACGATCCGCGCGATGTGCTCGACAAGCGCCTGCTCCTATCGTACCTCGAGGTGAACCGGCCAAACGTCTATCTGCGCCGCCGCGCCGACCATCAGTGGAGCTTCCGTCACGTCTTCCCCGATGGGCAGAAGAAGCAGCGGCTCGCCGGGAGCAGGTCGTTCGGCGACTACATCGTCATCGACAGTGCGGTGCTCCACGACGTGACGTTCACGCTCACCGATCTCTGGTCGCCGCCCGATTCGCTGAAGGGCGCGCGACGAGACAGCGCCATCAGGGTGGCGCTCAACGACAAGAATCACGAATGGCGGCGCACGCGCGAGGGGATCAAGCAGACGCGCCGGTGGACGAAGGGCGAGCTGCGCTCCCCGTACGTGCGGCTCGCGGATCCGGACAGCGCCGGCAAGCTGATCTCCATCGGCGACATGCGCGTGCTGGAGAACGACCCGCCATTCAATCTGCGCAACGCCATCGGTCCCGTGAAAATTCTCGGCGACACGGTTTTCTTCGTGCTGCACCACTTCGATCTGCCGGGATCGACGGGTCGCGCGGAAGGACGGGTGTCGTGGGGCGGGCCCTCTCCGACGCACTACGATGTGCACGTGTGGGGGGATTCCGTCTCGATGAACGACGTCGCGTGGGTCTATCCGACGCTGCCGCGCACCGGCAGCGGGAAGATGGAGCTCACGATCAGGAACAACGTGCGCGACCCGCACGTGCTCGAGTACGGGTTGACGAAGATGGACATGCGATCGACGAAATCGCACGTCACCGGCGCGATGACGTTCGTCGTGGGACTGCCCGTGCTCGCGGTGACGAATGTGGATGCGCAGTTCGCGCCGCTGGACTTCGACCTGTTGCGCACGTTCGCGGGCGGGCCCTTCCCGGTGGATTGGCAGGGGACGTTCACCGGATCGGTGCGCGGGCCGGGCGGCGTGCTCACCGATTGGCACGTCGATGACGGCGAGCTGACGTTCCGCGATGCGCACGTGCCGGGTGCGGTGGCCAAGGCGTCGGTGCACGGCGCGCTGGACATTCTCGTGCCGTCGAACGCGAAGTTCCATGCGCTCAATGTCGATCTCGCCACGCTCGACCTGCGCACGATTCAGTTTCTCTTCCCGAGCTTCCCGCGGCTGCAGGGGACGGTCTCGGGCACGGCGAGACTGGATTCATCGTGGCTCGATACGCGGTTCCATGACGCCAACATCGTGCACCACGATGGCGACAATCCGACATCGCACTTCACCGGCGACGGGCGCGTGACGCAGAATCCCAAGTTCACCGCGTTCGACGTGTCGCTGCAGGCCCAGCCGATTTCGTTCACGACCTTCGCGCGCTCGTATCCGGGGCTCGCCTTCCGCGGAAACTTCGCGGGCCCGATGCGCATCCGCGGCACGATGGATGATCTCGACGTCACCGCCAATCTGTCCGGCGACGCCGGCACGATGGTGGTGAACGGGAATTTCGATCTGGACTCGGTGAGCGGACTCGCGGGGCGTGGCACGGCGAGCGTGGCCGACCTCGACGTGCAGGCGCTCATGGAGTCAAAGGTGCTCCCGACCACGAGCCTCGCGGGGCGGGCGGCGTTCGACATCCACGGCGACTCGATTGCGAATCTCGCGGGGTCGCTCACGATCGATCTCGACCAATCGCGCGTCGAGCCCGTGGACGTGAGCACGGCGACGGCGTCGCTGACGTTCGGCGATGGGCGTATGCACGTCGACACGCTCAGCATCGCGAGCAGCGCGGCGCACGTGTATGCGAAGGGGGCGCTGGGGCTCGCGCCCAACATCGTCGACTCGCTGCGCTACTCGGTGCTCGTCGATTCGCTCGGCGGGCTCCGCCCCTGGGTTCTCCCTCGCGCCGCCGCCGACTCCGCACCGCGCGATTCGGCGGTTCTGTCGGAGCACGATCTGGAGCTGCGGCAGGTGCGCGATTCGCTCTACGGCACGGCGCACGCCGAAGGGACGCTCGTCGGCTCGATCGACACGCTGATGGCGCGCGGCGTCATCGCTGGGGACTCGCTGTTCATCGCCGGGAACCGGGTGGCGCGCGCGAGCGGGAGCTACGCGCTGGCCGGGCTTCCGAACGACGCTCGCGGCACGATCAGCGCGCGCGCGGACTCCATCGAGATCGCGACCGTGACGATCGACAGCGTGCAGGGCGAGCTCGCGCTGGTGAGCAAGTCGCGCGGCGAGCTCACGCTGTCGGCCGCGGGCAATCGTCGCGCGGGGAGTTTCGTCATCGGCAGCCATCTCGCGTTCGACCGCTCGCTCGATTCGCTGCGCCTCGTGATTGACAGCCTTGGCGCGTTGATCGACGCGCATCAGTGGCGGCTCGTCGCACCCGCGACGGTCGTCTTCGACACCGTCGGCACGCGGATCGACTCGCTGGTCGCGCACAGCGGCGAAGGCGGCGCGATGACCGTGCACGCGGATCTGCCCAACACGCGTCCGGTGAACGTGTCGGTGCGTGCCGACAGCGTGTCGCTGGCGGATCTGGGCGCCGTCGCGCAGCTCGCGACGCCGATCAGCGGAACCGCCACCGGCACCATCGACATCGCCGGCCCGCGTGCGGCGCCGATCATCGTGCTCGGCTCGCGCTTCCAGGACGTCTCGTTCGGCACGGTGGCGTTCCCGTACTTCACGCTGAACGGATCGTACGCGAGACGTCTGCTCGATACCAAGATGCTCGTGTTCCGGCACGACACTGCCGTGATCTCGTTCACGGGCTCGTGGCCTCTCAACCTCGCGCTCGTTCCCGTGCAGCGTCGCATGCTCGACGATCCGCTCAAGGGACATCTGGCTGGTGACAGCCTCGATCTCGCCGTGCTGGAGACACTGTCGCCGTCGTTCTCGCGCCCGTCGGGAACGGCGAGCGTGGGGCTCGACCTCACGGGTACATGGCGACACCCGCTGCTCACCGGACGCATGCGCGTGCGGAACGGCGAGATGGGTTTGCCGGCGCTCGGCACGCGGCTACGGCACGTCGAGGCCGACATCGGATTCCGGGCCGACAGCGTGCGCATCGACACGCTCTCGATGGCGAGCGGCACCGAGGCAGGGAGCAAGCTGTCGCTGCGCGGGTCGCTCGTGCTGGGGAACATGCTCGATCTCTCCGAGGACCTCAGCAACGTGCACCTCGACCTGTCGATGTCGGCGCGCAACTTCCTCGTGGTCGACAAGCGATCGCTGGCGCGTCTCGAGCTCAGCGATGATGTGCATCTGAGCGGGCCGTTCAGCCACATGGTGCTCACCGGCAATGTCGACATCGAGCGCGCGACGTTCTATCTCCCCGAACTCGCGCAGAAGACCGCGCTCAGTCTCGATCCGACGATCGATCCCGATGTCGGCACGCTCGTCGACACCAACCTCGTCGAGATTCGTCGCACCTTCCTCGGGCAGCAGCGGCGCGACGTGCAGGAGGCCATTCGCTATCTCCAGGTGCCGAGCCTCCAGGTGGAGATCGGGAACGACGTGTGGCTGCGATCGCAGGAGGCGAACATCAAGCTCGGCGGCCAGGTCGCGCTGCGAAAGGATGCGGCGAACCAGCGCTTCGACGGCTCCATCGACGTCGAGCGCGGCACGTATCGACTCGACCTCGGCCTCGTGCAGCGAACCTTTCAGGTCGACAGCGGAACGGTGACGTTCTACAACGATCCGCAGCAGGCCGGCACGCTCAACATCTGGGCGACGTACACCGTGCGGCAGGCGAATCAGCTGGCGCAGGACGTTCGGATCATCGCGCACATCGGGGGCACGCTGCTCGATCCGAAGCTCGATCTGTCGAGCGACGAGCGCATCGCGCTCTCGTATACCGAAATCCTGAGCTACCTCGTGTTCGGGCAGCCGTCGCTGCTCGGATCCGGTGACGCCAACAACAGCGCGCTTCGACCGGTCGCGCAGGCGCTGTTGCCGAGCGCGGGAGCGTTGATCGAGCGGGCGATCAATTCGCAGATCGGATTCTTCGATGTCGTGCAGGTGCAGACCGGAAGCACCAACTCGGCGAACCAGGCGTCGATCGATCAGAGCGCAACGAACTTTCTCTCCGGGTCGCGCATCGGCGTGGGCAAGCAGCTCGGACAGCGCGCGTTCCTGACTGCGAACGCCGGCCTGTGCGGACTCTCGAGCTCATCGTCGAGCAGCTTCTCGTCGACGATCGGGATCACGCTCGAATACCGTCTCGCGCAGCACTTCTCGCTTCAGGCGAGCTCGGAGCCGTCGACGCTGTCGCTGCTCTGCCGTCCCGGGATCACGACGATCGGCAATCGTCCGCGCCAGTTCGGTTTCGATCTGTTCCGCGAGTGGAGCTTCTGATCGGCCCGATTCTGCTGATCACGAATCCTGCTGCGCGGCGCGGGCGGCTGCTCGAGGAGCGCGCGCGCAACGCGCTGCTTGCGGCGGGCGCGGAGTTCGATGTCGTGGTCACTTCGCATCAGGGGCACGCGGCGCTCGTCGCCACCGAGCGCGCACGGGACTTCGCCGCCGTGTTCACGCTGGGCGGCGACGGGACGGCGATGGAGGTCATCGGCGCGCTCGCGCACAGCGACATTCCGGTGGGAGTGCTGCCGGGCGGCACCGGCAATCTCGTGGCGCGCGCGCTGCGAACGCCGCGGCGCATCGAGAACGCGGTGCCGGCGCTGCTGAGTGGCGACCTCGCGTCCGTCGATCTCGGCTACATCCCCGAGTGCAAGCGCCGCTTCGCATTCAGCACCGGCGTGGGTGTCGATGCGCGCATGATCGACGAGACGCACCCCGAGACGAAGCGCCGGTTCGGTATTGGCGCGTACGTGCACACCGGTGTGAAGGTGGGGCTCAGCCGCCGCGCCTTTCGCGTGCGTGTGGAGGTAGACGGCGCCGCCATCGAGCGCGAGGCGACCTCGCTCATGGTCGCGAACTTCGGCACCGTGCTCGACCGGCTGTTCGTGCTCGGCCCCGGCATCAAGCAGGACGATGGACTACTCGACCTCTGCATCTTCTCTCCCGCGCACGCCGCCGACGCGATGCGCATCGCGTGGCGGCTCTTCAGTCGCGACTTTCGGAGCGACGATGCGATGCTCTTTCGGAGCGGTCGCGAATTCCGAATCGAGTGCGATCCGCCGCAGCTGTACCAGGCGGATGGCGAACTGCTGGGGACAACGCCGTATTCGGTGCGCGTGGAGCCGCTCGCCGCCCGGCTCCTCGTCGCCAGGCGTGATTGACCGGCTCGGGGGTGCACGTACATTCGAGCAGATGAGGTTGGTGCAACTCCGAAGGTGTGTGGTGAGACGATGAGCGAGCGGCACGGACGCCTTTTCGAGCAGGCGGCGGACGGAATTTTCACCGTCGATGAGACGGGCCACTTCACGTCGGTGAATCTCATCATGGAGCGCGCGATGGGGCACCGGCGCGGTGACCTCATCAGCACCCACTGCTGCGTGCTGCTCGAGCCGCCCCAACAGGCGATCGCGAACAAGCTGCTCGAAGGCACACTCGCGGGACGACGCCAGCGGGCCGAGCTGCCGTTCCGCGATGTCGCAGGGCGCAACCGCATCGGCTCGATCACTGCAACGCCCATCGTCGAGCATGGACGTGTGACCGGCGCGCTATGCATCGTGCGCGACGTCACGCAGGAGCGGCGCTTCGCCGACGAGCTGCGGCAGCGCGAGAAGCTTGCAGCCGTGGGCCAGCTCGTGAGCGGTGTGGCGCACGAGCTCAACAATCCGCTCGCAGGCATCAGTGCCTTCGCGCAGCTCCTCGAGGCCGCGGGTCCGCTCACGCCGGAGCAGCGGGATGCCGTCACCACGATTCAGATGGAGGCGAAGCGCGCTGCGAAGATCGTGTCCAGCCTTCTGCTCTTCGCCAGACAGCGCCACCCGGAGCGATCGAGCGTCGACCTGAATCGCGTGCTCACCGATACACTCGCGCTGCGACGCTTCGTACTTTCCACGGAGCAGATCGCGGTGCACATGGATCTCGATGCGGACCTTCCGCAGACATGGGCTGATCCTTTCCAGCTGCAGCAGGTGCTGTTGAATCTGCTCATCAACGCCGAGCAAGTGCTGCGCGGGCGGCGAGGAAAGCGAAAGCTCTCGCTTCGCACGCAGCGAAGAGGTGATCGCATCGTGGCTTCCGTGAGCGACAACGGACCGGGGATCTCGAGTGAAATGCAGAGTCGCATCTTCGAGCCGTTCTTCACGACGAAGGTCGTGGGCGAAGGATCGGGGCTCGGACTGGCGATCTCGCATGGCATCGTGCGTCAGCACGGCGGCACGCTGCGCGTACGCTCCGGAGTCGACGCGGGAGCAACCTTTGAAATCAATTTGCCGATTCTCGCCGGACAGAGCGATGGAGCTCACTCCTCGCTGGCAGGCGACACGTCGGGAGTGCCCCGCCAGCAGCGGTTTCTCATCGTGGACAACGAGCCGGCCATGCGGCAGGCGCTGCAGCTGCATCTGCGGCGATCGGGTTGTTTCGCCGACGCGGTAGGCGACACCAACGGCGCGCTCGCGTTGCTGGCCACCCGGAAGTACGGCGCGATCTTTCTCGATCTGCATCTCTCCGAGTTCGGAGGCGAGGCGCTGTTCGCGGAGCTCGTCGAGCGCGATCCGGATCACGCGGGGCGGGTGATCTTCGCGACGGCCGATCTCGAGAGTCCATCGTCGCGCTCCTTTCTGCAGGGCGCCGGGCGGCCATTCGTGGGCAAGCCGTTCGCGCTATCGACCGTCGCCGCGATGCTGACGCAGACGGCCACGCGCTGATGGCGACGATACTCGTGGTTGACGACTCACCGGAAGTGACCGCCGTGCTCGGCGCGTTCTTCGAGCGCGCGGGACATCAGGTGGTGCGCGTGCACAGCGGCGAAGATGGCGTGAACGCGTACCAGCGCACACGCCCCGATCTCGTGCTGCTCGACCTGCAGCTGCCGGACATGAGCGGCTTCGACGTGCTCGATCGCATCAACAGCGATGAGCCGGTGGTCATCATGATCACGGGACACGGCGACATCCCCCTCGCGGTGCAGGCGCTGCAGCGCGGCGCCGAGAATTTTCTGACGAAGCCTGTGGACCTCGATCACTTGCGCGCGGCGGCGGATCGCGGACTCGAGAAGGCACGGTTGCGACAGCTGGCGAGGTACATGCGCGAGCGTCGCGGGATCAAGGGTGTTGGCGCGCTGCTCGGCACATCGCCGGCGATGCGGGAGCTCGCGCATCAGATCGAGCTGCTCACGTCGAGCGACCGTACCACCGTGCTGTTGCTCGGCGAGCAGGGAACGGCGAAAGGGCAGATGGCGTACGCGATGCACGCGATGAGCGGTCGCGCGAACAAGCCGTTCATCGAGGTGGCATGCGCCGGAGCGGCCGAGGGTACGCTGGATGCGGAGATCTTCGGCGACGAGTTCGGGGGCACGCGCGAGGAGCCGGTGCGCCGCCTGGGGCTGGCCGAGGTGGCGGACAAGGGAGCGCTGCTGCTCGACGAGATTGCGGCACTCGAGCTGCCGGTGCAGGGAAAGCTGCTCCGGCTATTGGAGGCCCAGAAGTTTCGCCGCGTGGGTGGCGTAGAGGACGTTACGGTCGACATCCGGATGGTCGTGACATCGAGCAGGGATCTGGTGGAGGAGGTGCAGGCCGGCCGTTTCCGCGAGGATCTCTACTATCGACTGAGCGTGCTCCCTGTGGTGTTGCCGCCGCTGCGCGCGCGGGCGCGCGAGGATCTCGTCGCGATCATCGACCGCATCGCGGAGGGGCTGCGGCGCCAGCTGCCGCACGCGCCCGCGGAGATCTCGGAGGGTGCGCTCGACCAGCTGCTGCGCCATTCGTGGCCGGGAAACATCCGGGAGCTGCGCAACGTGCTCGAGCGGGCGATGATCGTGGGGCGCGGCTCGCGGCAGATCACGGTCGAGCATCTGCCCCCCGATGTGCGTCGCGCGGGCGGTGCGACCGCCGCGCGCCACGTGCCGCGCACGCTGCACGATGTGGAGCGGGCACACATCGAGCGGACGCTGCGCGCGCACAACGAGAATCGGACGCGCGCGGCCCGCGAGCTCGGGATCTCGCGCGCGACGCTGATCAACAAGATCAAGGAGTACCAGCTCGATCCGCAGGCTCTGTCCTATGCCACGCCGGAAGGATGAGACGATACCGGGTCGTGAATCGTTCATATCCGGAGGCACGCCGCCCGGCGCGGACCTCCCTGTACCCAGGAGCATGATGACTGAGAACAATGTCGAACAGGACAAGATGGTCTGTCGCGCCTGCGGCAACGAAGAGCGCGCGAGCGAGGGCTATCCGTGCGCGGATTGCGGCACCTTCATCTGCCTCCTTTGCACGTTCAAGGGCGTGACGCTCTGCTCCACGTGTGAGGCGAAGCAAAAGGGCGTGGCTGCGAAGGAATGAGCGACAGCGTCGTGCTGCGGGAGCGTCTCGCCCTGGGCGACCGCACGTTCACCGTGCTGGCCGAACCGTGGTACGATGCGGCGAGCGACGAGTGGAAGGGACGGTACCTGTACGTTCCGCTCGATCGCTCGCTGGCGTCGCCCGTGGCCTCGACCGCGGTGAAGCGTGCGCGCAAGCGCGACGATCTCGTGCGGCAGCTCGGCGCGGCCACCGACCGCGAGCTGACGAAGGCGTTCAAGTCGATTCCGATTCCCGGTGCGCGTCGTACACGCTGACTTTGGCGCGAAGGCGCCGGCGCTGACGACGGAGACGACCGTGCTCGTGCGCGCCGCCGTGGCGCCGCTGCATGCGGAGCCCAAGGCGTCGAGCGAGCAGGTGAGCCAGTCGGTGGCGGGGCATCTCGCCGTGATACTCGAGACGCGTGACGGTTGGCGGCGCGTGCGGCTGGCGGATGGCTACGAGGGATGGATGCACGAGGGCTATCTCGAGCCGCGAGCGCTCAGCGCGGCCGTCGCGAGCGCGTGGCTTTCGACCGCGCGGCATTCGCTCGGCTGTACGATCCTCGATGCGCGTACCGACATGGAGCGCGCGCTGCCGCTCGGCGCTCGCGTGCCGGCGGATGCCGCGATCCTATCCGGCGCGGTGATCGACGAGGCAGAGATTCGCCGCCGCTATCCACCCGCTGGCATCGAGATCTGCGCGTCGGCGGCGAGATACTTCCGGAGCGCGTCGTATCAGTGGGGCGGGGTCACGCCGTGGGGCGCGGATTGTTCGGGGATGGTGCAGACGGTGTTCGGCCTGCACGGAGCGGTGCTGCCGAGGGATGCGAGACAGCAGGCGGAGCTCGGCGCCGCGCTCACGCTCGAGCCGGAGGCGTGGAAGCCAGGGGATTTACTCTTTTTCTCGGATCGCGCGGACGGACGGATTACGCACGTCGCGATCGTGGCGCAACAGCGGACGCTGATGCACGTGGCGATTGGGCGCGGGGGATTCGCGGTCGAGCATCTCGGCGGCGAGATGGATGCGTACGCGGTGGCGCTCATGGGGAGACTGCGGGGCGCACGACGGGTGATTTAGCTCGCGTCGCGCTCCGCCAATCTCACCAAATCGTCGCCCGCACCGCGTCGCCACGCACCATCGGATCGCCCGCCTTGCACCCGAACGCCTGCGCGAACTCGGGCAGATTCGAGATCGCGCCGATCACGCGCCACTCTCCCGGCGAATGCGGATCCGTGCGCGACTGCAGGATCATCGCCTCGGGGCGAATCTTGGTGCGCCACGCGTTCGCGAAGGCGATGAAAAAGCGTTGTTCGGGCGTGAACCCATCCACCGGCGCGCGTGACTTGCCCGTCATCGCCTTCTCGAACGCAGCGTACGCGATCTTCAGTCCGCCGAAGTCCGCGATGTTCTCGCCGAGTGTGAGCTTGCCGTTCACGTGGAACGTGTCGGAGACGATGTACGCGGAGTACTGATCGCGGATACGGCCAGCGGCCTCGTC
>Ga0080027_10001357_pt1 | contig 9956 bp, 7 predicted proteins | sample OrgsoiDNA2013046_FD_70962 | JGI IMG/M metagenome (GOLD analysis project Ga0080027, IMG submission 70962) | Permafrost soil microbial communities from the Arctic, to analyse light accelerated degradation of dissolved organic matter (DOM) -... | ecosystem: Environmental > Terrestrial > Soil >...
ACAGCTACCCAGAGTCCCCCAGAAAGGAACGTTCGAATGAGATACCTCCGGAAACTATTGGTCGTCGCGTTGCTATCGGGAGGGCTCGCGCTTGCCGCGGGTACCAGCGGGTGCAGTAGCGACAACAACAATCCGACCGGCGGAGGAGGCACCAGCGGAGGAACCGCAGGCGCGGCCGGCGGAGCGAGTGGGGGTGGCGGCGCAGCGGGTGCGTCGGGTGGCGCCGGTGGTGGCGCAGCGGGCGCGTCGGGTGGCGCCGGTGGTGGCGCGGCTGGCGCGTCGGGTGGCGCAGGTGGTGGTGCGGCTGGTGCGTCGGGTGGCGCAGGTGGCGGCGCCGCTGGCGCGGGTGGCCACGCGGCCTAACGCGCGTTCCAACAACGAAACCCAAGAACGAAACCCGAGAACGCCCGCTTCGGAATTCCGAGGCGGGCGTTTTTCATTGTTTCCAACCCTTTACCGTGGCGCCAACCACCGTTGCCGCAAAGGCGCGACCCTTGAAATAGGCGTCGATTGCTTCTTTGGTGAAAAAGAAGACATCCTGCATTTCCTCGCCCTTACCGGAAAGTTCCTTCCAGCGCACGAGCGGGCCCAATTCGACGAGCGGCGCAAAGAAGAACTCGCGGGCGCTCTTGAAGAGAATTTCCCAGCGCTCGACCGCGATCGTGATCTTGGTGAGCCCGGCCCCCTCCAACCAACCGGTGACGGCCGCGCCGTCCGGCAGGCCGGCGATGTGGCGATCGAGCGCGGCCAGGTTCGCGTCTTTTCTGCCTTCGCGAAGGATGTCCCGGAAGAGATCGAAGAATTCGGCCCAGGTGCCCCGCAACGGAGCGCTCAGGATCAGTTGCCCTCCCGGGGCGAGCACCCGCACCGCCTCACGGACCGCGGCCGATGGATCGGCGGCGCCGGCGATGGCCAAGTTCGAGACGACCAAGTCGGCGGCCTCGTCGTCGAGCGGGAGCGCGCCCGGGACGCCGGGGCGTGCCACCAGCGCGACCGGCGCGTGCGCGACGGCGTCGGCTTCAATCTTCGCGCGGGCCTCCGCGATGAACGCGGGCGCTTCATCGAGCGCGGTCAGGTGGCCATCTCGATCGAGCCGTCGGGCCAGCGCCCGGGTGAGGTGCCCGGTGGCGCAGCCCACCTCGACGGCGCGCGTCCCGGGACGAAGGTCGACGGTGCGCAAAATCATCGAGGCAAACCGCGCGGCGTACGCGGGGAGCACTTCGTCGTCATAGACCTTCGCCAGCCGGGCTTGCTTCTCCGCGGGGGTCACGACGGGTCTTTCTTGGCAGGGTCTCGCTTGGCAGGGTCTGGCTTGGGTGGGTTTGGCGTGGGAGGGTTTGGCTTCCAGCCGCGGACGGGGCCGAGTGGGCGGCTCGCCCCTGGATAGAGGCCCGCGACGTAGCGGCAGGTCAGCAGATAGAGCGCCGACGAGATTCGGTTGAGCGCATGGGCCAGGTCGGCCCGCGCCGGAGCGGCGGTGATGAGCCCGCCGGCCGGCGGAAAGGCGACCAGCGTGGCGACTTCGGCCTCGCGTGCGATCGCCCGCGCCATCGTCAATTTCGCGACCACCGGTCCCTGGCGCACGTCCGGGTACATGAACGGGACGCCGTAGAGCTCCTGGGTGTGGTGGGTCGCGTCGCGAATCTCGTCGGCACCCATCCCGAACAGCACCGGTGCGGGCGCCGCGCGTCCGGTCACCTCCGCGCCGACGAGGGCGCGCGAAAGCTCCAGGATCTCGCCCAGCTCTCCGACCAAACCGGCGGCCCCATCGGCGTCGGCGGCCACCTGCGCGTCGAGCAGGGCCGATTGCAGCAGATCCAGCTTGCCGCGCGCCACGATGCGCGGGTGGGTCTTGGGAACCAGCGAGGCGTCGTCGCGGAGGTGGGTCAGGTGATCGGGCTTCTCCGCAAAACGCTCACCGGTGTCGAGCGCGGCAAACCGTCCGACGCTCCCAGCCGCCACCGGTCTGGCGCCGAGGGCTTCGCCCGCGCCCCGTGCGGCGCCGCGGCCGATCGGGGCGCCGCAGACATCGACGATAGCGGCGGCGAAGGCCCGCGCGGCGGCCTCGCAGGCCGGCAGATCGCCGCTCAGGTATCCGCCGCCGAAGTTGGTCTCCGACGGTGGCCCGAACCACTTGGCCAGACGGACCTGGCTCGCCTTGCACGCGGCGTCCAGCGCCACCACCGATTCCAGCGGCGGCGCGATCAGATACGCGAGGGCGCTGCCGACCTCGACGTCGGCGAGCGGCGCGAGGTAGCGGCCGATCGACGCAATGACGTGGGGAAAGAAGGCGACCGGCCGGGTCGGATCACCGGCGGTGGCGATCGCATAAAACCAGGCTTCGGTTTCGAGGTAGGCCAGGCAGGCGTCGAGCGCGGCGTCGATCTCGGCCGGATCGCGCGCAGCATAGATGCCGATGCACTCGCCGGAGAGCGGTCCGGACGGGTGCGCGGCGCCCGCGTAGAACGATTTCGCGTACACCACGTCTGCGGGCGAGGCCTTGGTTCCCTGGTCGAGCGACGCGAAGAGCGCGTCGTCGGAGGTCGCGGTCACGATCCCCAGCGCGCGCCGTCCGGCCGGCAACCCCAGCGCGCGGGCCAGCTCGTCGGCCGCATCCGGGATGGTGCGGACGGCCAGCGCGCGCGGCCTGATCGGTTGAAGGTCCAGCTTCACGGCCGGCTCACGCGCCGTTCAGGACGACGCCCGATTTTTTCTCGCGCAGGATGCGCTCGATGGCACCGGCGGCGTCGCGCGCGGCTTCCGCGGGGGCGCGGCCACGCGGGTTGATGTTCGAGATCACCTCGCGATCGGCGTCGGTGGCGCCGGTCGCCGGCTGGTAGATGTAGTAGGCCGACATCGAATCGGCAAAGCCCAGCCCCGGACGCTCGCCGCAGACGAACAGCGCCGCCTGGGCGCCGCAGAGCCGCGCGATCTCGTCCATGATCTTGACCCGCGAGCGGCGGACGAAGAACGGCGGCGCGTGCGCGATCCCGCGGGCCGCCAGCGCGGCCATGAGCGCGGCGTGGAACTCCCGGAGATGCAGATTGAGCGCGGTCGCCGAGAGCCCATCGCCGTAGATGACGACCAGGGTCGGCGCGCGAGCGATCCGCTTGCCGAGCTCTGTGCGCGCTTCGTCGGAGAGCGCGCGTCCCAGGTCCGGGCGTTGCAAAAAGACGGCCTTGTCGGGAGCGCGCGAGGTGAGCTCGAAGAGACCGAGCTCGGCCAGCAGCGCGGGGTCGACGTCGGAGACGACGGCGTCCTTGGCGGCCGCGTGATCGGCGCGGAAGCGGAGCATGGTGTTGGTCTGGTAGCGCGTGCCGGTTCGGCCGACGGCGACGCGCGCGGGCGTCGCCGCCAGGATCCCCGGCATCACGCGGGGGTCGTAGGGCTCGCCGATGTTGACACCCCGATCGGGCGAGAGCAGCAGCGCGCCTGCGCTCTCGATTTCGCGCGCGGCCGCCTTGTCGGCGCCCAGCTCGCGCGCCAGCGTCTCGCGCACCAGCGCCTCCACGCGGGCCCGATCGACCGTGGGACGTGCGGGCGCACGAAAGGGCGATGCGACGGGAGGCGGCGGACGATCGGTCGATGTCTTCATCGCATCTATCCAAACAGACTGGGGTCGCCGGCGCGCGCGGTGAGCTTGCCGTCGCGCATGAGGCCCATCTCTTCCAGCCAGCCCTCGAACTCGGGTGCGGGCCGGTAGCCGAAGAGCTGCCTCAGCGTCGCGTCGTCGTGAAACGAGGTCGACTGGTAGTTCAACATCACGTCGTCGCCCATCGGCAGGCCCATGAAGAAGTTGCAGCCCGCCGCGCTCAGCAGCACCTCCAGATTCTCGAGATCGTTCTGATCGGCGTCGGCGTGGTTGGTATAGCAGGCGTCGCAGCCCATCGATATGCCGTGAAACTTTCCCATGAAGTGGTCTTCCAGTCCGGCGCGCGTGATCTGGCGGGCGTCGTAGAGATACTCGGGGCCGATGAAGCCGACCACCGTGTTGACCAGGAACGGTTGGTAGTGGCGCGCCAGGCCGTAGTTGCGTGCCTCCAGCGTCATCTGATCGGCGCCCTCGTGCGCGTCGGCGGAGAGGGCGGAGCCCTGGCCGGTCTCGAAGTACATCACGTTGGGGCCCCGCGCTTGCCCGAGCTTGAGCGTCATGTCGTGCGCCTCGTCGAGCAGCGCCAGCGTCACGCCAAAGCTGCGCAGCGCCTTTTCGGTCCCGGCGATCGACTGGAACATCAGACCGAGCTGCGCACCGGCCTCGAGCGCCTTCATCTGCGTGGTCACGTGCGCCAGGCAGCAGTTCTGGGTCGGGATCCGCCACTGGCGCATGAAGTCCCCGGTCGCGTTCAAGATCTCGGCGGTCATCTCGGGGTTGTCGGTGACCGGGTTGACGCCGATGACGGCGTCGCCGGTGCCGTAGGAGAGACCTTCGCGCATCGAGGCCAGGATGCCTTCGATCGAATCGGAGGGGTGGTTGGGCTGCAGGCGGACCGACAGCCGGCCCGCGAGGCCGACGGTGTTGGTGGCGTGGACGACCACTCTGATCTTGCGCGCGGCATAGATGAGATCGAGGTTGGTCATCAGCTTGGCGCAGGCGGCGATCATCTCGCTCGTGAGGCCGCGCGACAGGCGCAGCAGCTCCGGGCCGTCGGTGGTGTCGCGGAGCACGTGCTCTCGCAGCCGGGCGACCGTCCAGGATTTGACGCTCTCGTAGATGGGCCGTTGCAGATCGCCGAGGATCAGGCGCGTGACGGCGTCGGCTTCCGCGGGAACGACCGGGTTTTCGTGGAGCTCGGCCAGCGTCACCTCGGCGAGCACCCGTTTGGCGGCGATCCGTTCGGAGACGCTGTCGGCGGCCAAGCCCGCCAGTCGATCGCCCGACTTCTCTTCGTTGGCCTTGGCCAAGACCTGCTTGAGATCGCGAAAACGATACGTGGTTCCGCGCAACGTCGCGGCGAGGTTCATGGCCAGCGCGACGCTAACACGACGCGATTCCCAGCCCTACGATCGCGTCCGGATCGTCACCGCGCGGCCATGCGCGTCCAGCCCCTCGACCGCGGTGAGCGCGGTGATGTCGTCGCTCTGCCGGGCCAGCGCCGCCGCGTCGTATTCGATGATCGAGGTCCGCTTGACGAAATCGGCGACGCCCAGCGGCCCGGCGAAACGCGCGCTGCCCCCGGTCGGCAACACGTGGCTCGGTCCCGCGATGTAGTCGCCGACCGGCTCGGGCGTGTGGGCGCCCAGAAACAGCGCGCCCGCGGTGGTGATCCGCGCCGCCAGCCCGCGCGCGTCGCGCACCGCCAGCTCCGCGTGCTCGGGCGCCAGCTGGTTGATGACGTCGGCCATCTCGTCCTCGCTGCCGACCACGAAGATCGCCCCTTGCTCGGCGAGCGCCTTTTCCGCGATGACGCGCCGGGGTAGCAGCGCCACCTGGCGGGCGACCTCGGCCGCCACCCGCCGCGCGACCTCGGCGCCGCGCGCGACCAGGATCGGCACCGCCAGAACGTCGTGCTCGGCCTGCGCCAGCAGATCGGCCGCGATCCAGCTCGGGTCGACGCTGTCGTCGGCGCCGATGACCAGCTCCGTTGGCCCCGCGATCGAATCGATGCCGACGTCGCCGAACACCAGTCGCTTGGCGGCGGCGACGTAGGCGTTCCCCGGGCCCACGATCTTGTCGACGCGCGGGACGCTCTCGGTGCCGTACGCCAGCGCCGCGATGGCCTGCGCGCCGCCGATCACGAACACCCGATCGACGCCGGCGATGCGCGCGGCCAGCAGCGTCTCGGGCGACGGCCCGGGCGTGGTCATCACGATCTCGCGCACGCCCGCGACGCGCGCCGGGACCGCCGTCATGATCACCGTCGACGGATAGCGGGCGGTTCCGCCGGGGACGTAGATGCCGATGCGTCCCAGCGGATCGAGGCGGCTGCCGACCCGGATGCCGCCTTCCACGATCTCGAATGACGGGTGCTTTTCGCGTTCGTGAAACGCGCGCACCCGACGCGCGGCGTGCTCGAGGGCGGCGCGCACGGCGGCCGACGCGCCCGCGGCCATCTGGTCCCATTCGGCCGCCGGCAGCTCCAGCGCGTCGACCCGGCGCTTCTCGAACCGCGCCGTCAGGGCACGGACCGCGCGGTCGCCGCCCGAGCGCACCTCGGCGATCACCCGGCGCGCCGCGGACTCGATCTCCTCGGGGAGGGCGGCGTTGCGCCGGCAGAGCCCGTACAGGCGCGTCGCGAACTCGGCGCCGCTTTTTTCGAAGATCCGCAACATGACCGGGCCGCGAGCATAGCAGTCCCGCGGCGCGAGATCAGAACATCCAGGTGAGCGCGGTCGCCACCTCGTTGAAGCCCGATTCGATGCCCAGGTCGCCGCTGCCCGACGGGCCGCCCAGCTCGTGCCGTCGATAGTCCAGCTTGATTCCGATCTGCGGGATCGGCCGGTAGAGCAGGCCGGCCGTGTAGGTGTAGCGGATCAGAGAATTGTCGGCAATGAAGCCGGCCGGGACGGCGGCCTGCGTGTTGGCGTAGTCGAAGCGGCCAAACAGCGTGAGGTTCTGCTCCGTTCCCGGCGCGAAGATCCGGAGCAGGTCGTAGCCGACGTCCAGATAGGCGCCGCGGAGCTGGGACGCCACCGGCGCGGGGGCGGGATCGCCGGCCGCCATCGCCGCCGCGGCCAGCGCCGTGTCGAGCGCGCCCGCGCCGCCGATGAAGAGGATCGCGGCCTCGCCGCGCGCTTCGAAGCCGCGGTGGCGGGTGCGCGCGTCGACCTCGAACAGCCACAGCGGGACGTTGCCGACCGTGTCGTGCCAGGTGTCGCCGGAGGTCGAGCCATAGGCCGACGCGCCGAAGATCGTGGCCAGGCGCGGCTCGTAGGTGAGGCGCGCGACGGCGCCGAAGTCGCGCGCGTGCGCGAACTGCGCCTCCTGATGTCCGTCGGCGATGCCGCCCTCGGCCGTGAAGCCGTGAGAGTCGAAGCCGTTGACGAGGTAGAGCTGGTACGAAAGCCCCTCGCGGATCTCGCCGAAGGCGCCGAAGCCGGGCTCGCGCCAGGTCGACGGGATCACCAGCGTGTCGACGTCGGGGCGGTCGACGCCGTTGAAGGTCGGCGGCTCGTGATAGACGTTGATGATCCCGACCGGCATGATGAGGAGGCCGGCGCGCAAGTTGAAGTGGCCGCTGAAAAGGCCGTCCAGGTAGGCCTGCTCGACCTCGAACTCGCCCCGGTCGTCGGACGACGCGACGGCGTGCTCCACTTCGAGCTCGGAGTAAAACCGGATCCGGTCGCTGAAGTTGTGGCCCACGAACAGCACCAGCCGCCGCAGGTCGATGACCGCGGGGCCGTTCGAGGGCGCGTTCAAGGTCAGCTCGCCGTAGCCGCCGATGGCGGTGGGGCTGGCGGCGGACTCGCGGCGGAGCGGATTTTCGATCGCCGATTCGCGCGGCAGCGACATCTGCGGCATGTCCTGCTCGGGCGGCAGGTCGACCGCGGGGGCGGTGGGAGGCGGCGCCATCGGCGCTTCGGTGCCCGGCGGAACGAGCGGCGGCGGGGTGGGCGGGATCTGCGCGAAAGCGGTGCGGCCGGACAGAACGACGGCGACAAGGCCGCCCAGCGCGACGCATACGAGATCGGCCCGGGCGACATTGATTTTGAAAGCGATTCTCAATTTCATTAGATCTTGATAGCAGCCGCGGGAAGGGCAAGTCAATCCCTATCGCAGCCTGGGCTCGCCGAAGGCCGCCGTCAGGTCGCCCCGTGCAGCGCCAAGCTTGCCGTGCGCGAGCTCGAGAGCGGCTACGCCGCCACGCCGGCTAGACGACCGGCGCTATGTGAACGGCCTTGCGGCTAAGAGGACGCCTAGAGGCCGTACTTCTTCAGCTTCTCGTACAGCGTCGAGGGGGCGATCCCCAGCGTGCGGGCGGCGTGAACCTTGTTTCCGCGGGCGGCGATGAGCGTCTGCCGGATGGCCGCCCGTTCGAGTTGGCCGAGCGCGTGGCCGCCGAGCGGCAAGCGGTCCAGGACCGCCTCGTCGTTGGGCGGGTCGATGAAACGCAGGTGGCGCGGCTCCAGCACGCCCGCGCCCGGCTCGACGAACGCCAGCGCGCAGGCCAGGACGTTCTTGAGCTCGCGAACGTTGCCCGGCCAGCTGCGATTGTGTAGCGCAGCCAGGGTCGCCTCGGCCACGACGACCTCCCCGCGGCCGAGATCTTCGAGCAGCCGGGGCACCAGGATTGGGACGTCGTCGAGCCGCTCACGCAACGGCGGCAAGTTCACGATCGCGGCGGCCAGCCGGAAATAGAGATCCTGTCGGAACTGCTTCCCCGCCACCAGCGCGCCCAGGTCGCGGTTGGTCGCGGCCACGATGCGTACGTCGATCTTCCGGTCCTTGGTTCCGCCGACCCGCCGCACCGAACGGTTGTCGAGCGCCCGCAGCAAGCGCGGCTGCAGCTCCAGCGGGAGCTCGCCGATCTCGTCGAGGAACAGCGTCCCGCCCTCGGCGCGCTCGAAGGCGCCCACGTGCTCGGCGTGCGCGCCGGTGAACGCGCCGCGCTCGTGGCCGAACAGCTCGCTCTCGACCAGGTTGCCCGGCACGGCGCCGCAGTCGAACACCACGAACGCTTCGTCGGCGCGCGGGCCCGTGTCGTGGATGAGGTGCGCGAAGACGTCCTTGCCGGTTCCGGTTTCCCCGGTCAGCGTGACGGTGACGTCCGTCGACGCCAGGCGCGACACGACCGCGAAGAGATCGTGCATCGCCCGCGAGGTCGCGAATGTTTGGCCAAGGCTTCGCATCGATGAATGCGCCGGTGCACGCACCGGCCGCATCGGGCTTATCGGGCGGAGCAAGGTCCTCATCGTGCTGCTGGCGAGTTCCATGGTGTTTGCCGCTCCCGGGTGCGAGTGTGGGTGCCGCTGCGAAACGTTCAACAACGCCCCGACATATACCGGAGCCGTGCGGGGGCCGATGTGACGATTCGGGAGCTAATCTGTTTCGATACCATTCGTAAATCGGTCTCCGAAAATCGGTCTCCGAAAATCGGAGAGGCTCTACAGAAAGTAGTGAACCTGGAAGAAGAGCGTCGAGGCGACGCTGCCGCCGGTCGGAAATTGCAGGCGCTCCATCAGCTGCAGCTCGAAGTGCGCGTAAGGGAGCCAGTTGACGAGCGCGGTGGCGGCGGTCCAGGCGTCCGGGACCTGGACGTCGACCTGATTGCGCTCGCCCAGCAACGTCACCGCGATCCCGGTGACCGGAAGTACGGCGAAGCCCGCCGCGCCGACGATCTGCGTGCGGGTGGTCTCGTCGAGGTCGGTGAAGATCTGGTCCACCATGTCGACTTCGCCGAAGAGCTGCGTCCGCAAGCGCTCGAGATAGGCTTTCCCGACGACGCCGGTCATCACCTTGGTGATGCCGGGCGCGAGCGCGACGCGCATCTGACCGGCGACCGCGACGGTGTCGTCGCGCAGGCGCGTCTCCAGATAGGCCGCGAAGCCCTTCTCGTCGCTGCCGATGTGACGAACGAAGTCCGGCGCGAACAACGTCAGGTGGAGCTCCGCCTCCGGCAGCACGAACCCGCCCGAGACGTTGTAGGTCTCTTCCAGCTCGTCGAAGCCGAGATCGCGGTTGATGTACAGGATGTGCTCGGCCATGCGCAGCCCGTAGGGCGCGTAGAAGCGCCCGACGCGCAGGTAGGGACCGACCGCTTCGGGCTCCCACATCAGATAGTGCTCGCGCGAGATGAGCTGCGAGGTCGAGACCGGTTGAAAGTTCTGGATCGGGACCAGCAGATCGGGATTCCGCACCTGGCCGCGCAGGCCGCCGGTCGCCGAGACGGAGAAGCCCCCGGGCAGCGCAAGCCGCCCGCTCAGATCGGCTTGCATGGGGAACACCGCCACCGTCGCGCCGGCGGGATCCTGCACGTCGTTGTCGACGAACGCGCCGCTCAGATCGGCGCCCAGCGCCA
>Ga0080027_10001358_pt1 | contig 9952 bp, 9 predicted proteins | sample OrgsoiDNA2013046_FD_70962 | JGI IMG/M metagenome (GOLD analysis project Ga0080027, IMG submission 70962) | Permafrost soil microbial communities from the Arctic, to analyse light accelerated degradation of dissolved organic matter (DOM) -... | ecosystem: Environmental > Terrestrial > Soil >...
AATGATGGAAACCATATTTGATCTTACTTTAACGGGAGAGGGCCAAACTGCTTTCTGAAAAATATACTCATCCCATAACCAATTGAACTCCCGATAATGGCCCCGCCAATGATATCCAGGGGGAAATGTACACCGACATATACCTGGGCATAACAAATGATAAATGCCCACCCAAATAATAACCAGCGCCAGCTCCCGGTATGATTTAAAGTTATAAAAATAAACCAAGCGATCGCGAAATGATTGCAGGCATGTGAAGAAGTAAAACTTGAATTCTGCGGACAATAATTGACCAATACCCGAACCTGTTCAGCAATATCGGGGTTACCACATGGGCGGAACCTGAAAATTGTCTTTTTAATCAGGGAACTGCTCACCAGGTCGCTGATGACGATGGTCATAATCAAAGTAATTGCCCACCAGATTCCTTTTCTGCCATAATTATACAATGCTAAAACCAGAAAGAACAGATAAAGAGGATACCATAATTCCTGCTGTCTGACAAAAGGAAGAATCAAATCAAAAAAAGGATTTACCCAAACCTGATTTATTTTATGGAACATCCAGAAGTCAAAACGAAGTAAGGATTTTAGAAACCCTGAATTAAAACCATCGAGGAGTAAAATCATGATTGCAGAATAATTGCTCTAATTTTATTCTCCATATTGTAGCTGTTGAAGCTTAAAGATAAAGCTTTAGGCTCAAAGCCGAAATGCAGATTACAATGGGTACTAAACCTTAAACCGGCGCATGCGCGAATATTACTTTTTATTCCTGTTTTATATTGTCCTCTGTACGGGCTGTGATAACGGATCCCGTTCAACCGTTACAAAGGTTTCAGGCAGGGTTCAGAAAATTACCGTTTTACGCGACCAGGTTTATGACCTGAGCGGATATTCATTTGCAGGAGGAGGAAATCCTTTTAATCTTTTTGATGAAAATGCGTATGTTGATCCCCGTTATGACCATGCTGCGGATGCTTATATTCCGGTTAGTAATTGCCAGCCTACCATTCATCCTTCAATTTTTTTTCATAATCAGCAGGGAAACCGTATCGTGGTTGACCTAAAGACCAACTTTTCCTTAAAAGAAATTTTCCTCTATGACCGTTCAAATGAAACAGATAGTTTCTGGATTTATACAGGTGATATGTTGCATTGGAAAAAAATAACCGCCATGACAACCGTTTCCCAACCCGGGGACTGGGGCTGGAAAAAAATCAGCCTGGAAGTGAATACTCGGTTTATCATGATCCGTTTCAGCAGTTTTGAATCTGATATCAGTGAAATGGTTTTATATGGAAATCCAAATCAAAACATACCTGCCCCGACAGATTTTTCTCTCCATAAAGGGTTTACAAAATTGCCCCTGGATCAATTTCTCGGAGTGAATTATATCATGGAAAAGGAACCCCGCTGGCTGAAACCTTTTCATTACAGCAGGCTGTATAATTTCGCATTGGATTATGATAACGATTCCACGAAAGACGAAGGGAAGGTCCGTTTCAATATGCTTCATTATGGATACTACGATAAGGAGAAAAAACAATATGTATTTGACATAGATACCCTTCAGCATGTGAACCAGGGAAATATATGGTTCAGTATCCGGGGGGTCTCCATGTGGATGAATGATCTGGGATATACCGACAGGGACCGTCCCCTGAACAGACCCGGATTAGAATCTGAATCTCCGGTTAATTATTCAAGGCATGCCGAAATGATGTGGCATCTGGCTGCTTTTTTTGGATTTAATCCAATAGACACGAACCTGATGTCTTTATCTAATATTCCACGGCGTTCCGGACGCGGATCCATGGATTTATATGAAAATGGAAATGAAGAAGATGCAACCTGGAATGGAAATAAATATTGCAGCCCATATGAATATTTTGCCCAGAGCAGTGCCGACTGGGATGGCGATGAAGGCAGGATAGGAAAGCGGTACGGAATTCATTCTGCGGATTCGGGTGCATCACTCATGATGAGTGGCCTGGTGGGCCTGGATACAAACCGTGTGAAAACCTATGCTTTTCTTTCCGAAAATCTCCGTAACGACAGGCAATTTATCTGGAAGGGAGGTATTCAATATCATTATTATGCTAATAAAAATGGGAAAGGCGTTTCACCTGAAGATGATTCGATGCGTTTGAGACTTCAAAAAACGGCAGATTGCAGTTACAGGATTTCTCCCGGAACACCCTGTATTCTAGGAGAAAACGGATATGATAAAAGTCCTGCCTCCTGGCAGTCCGCACCGGTCATTCCGGGCATATCTGCTTCAGAAAGTCAGGGTATTCTGCTACTCAGATCCATCAACGCGACTTTTTTTTCAGGATTTGATGCGTACATTTTATACTGGCTTCGGGACGGCAATCCTGAAAATGATCCCCGTGTTTTTCTAACCAGCGGCATACTTCGGACAATGCCAGATGGTAAGACCCTTGTTTACCCCGCCTGGTATTATATCAGTACGCTCATAAACCGACTGGGACAATACCAGGCTGAACAGGTTGTTCGGGAGGAAGGGGATGTTTGGATTTACAAGTTCAGAAATAAAAATCAAAAAGATTCTATCGCATACTTTATTTACAAACCAACAATAAACGGATCAAAACTTAAAAATTATCCGCTTGATTTAAATGGTATAGGAGGCATTCAGGTGAGTAAAATCAGTTTTCAGAATGGTTCAGAACAGGGTATTGAGATACCTGTACCTGTTTCAAAGGGGAAACTCATCTTGGATATAGGCGAAAAACCAATATTAATTTTAAGTAAAGAAGAGAAGAAATGAGAATAATTTTTTCCTTATTCCTTCTTACCTTCAAATATATCATATGATTGAAAAAGCATCCCATGCTTTTTTTAATCCTGAACCCGAATCCTGATATGAATAGAAGTTACCTGGAAAAAATTTTTGACGGAATGAATGACAAACTTTTTTTTGTCCTGATCATTTTTGTCCAGTTTATTTTTATATTTCAGGGTCTTGATTTCACGGATTCAGGATTTGACGCTGATTTTTACAGCCGGATTTTCAATGACCCTTCTACGGTACAGTATAATTTCATGTATTGGTTTACAGGTGTTATCGGTGGAATATGGTTGAAATTATTTCCTTCAATGGGTCTGCTGGGACTTCGTTTTGCAGGCATACTTTTTACAACCCTTACATTCTGGATTACCTACGATCTGTTAAAAAAATACCTTCATACAGGTCCCCTGCGACTTTCACTTTTTTTGATTATACTTTTTCTTGGCACATCCATTAGAGAATTGAATGATCTGGATGTAACTGCTTTGTTTTTTGTTTGCGCTTCATGGTTTTTGTATTCAGGACTATCCAGGCAAAAATATTTTTATCTTTTTTTGGCAGGATCATTTATTTCCCTGAATACTTTTTCCAGGTTGCCAAATATTCTTGACCTCATACTGATTTTTGCAATATGGTTTAATGGCTACCTTAACCGGCATACCATTCGGCAGGTTATTGGTCAAACCCTGCTTTTCATCCTTGGATTTATCGTGATGACCGCTTTTTTACTTGGATTGATGAAGATGTTACATCAGGATATTATTTTCTGGAACAGCCTGAAACAATCAGGAAAAATCTGGGGAGGTCATGAAAATGCACAAAGTTATTATGTCATGTTCAAGCAATATATTGTGCATTATGGTGAAGGCCTGTCCATTGCCATGGTGGTGATGGTATTGTTCTGGAGTTCCGCTGCTGCATGGAGGAGGATGAAAGCAGATATTCCCATGAGTATTCCATTCCTGGCGGTTATAAAATGGATCACTTTAATTCTGTTAACCGGTATTTGTATTTACCGCGCACAAAAGGACCCGGACTTCTGGTTTTACCTTTTTTTATTTTATGCAGGAACATGCCTGATTGTGGGGTTTTTAATTATCACAGGCCGTCAGCCAAAAAACCTGCGTACCCTTTCTGCAATCGGATGCATCATGCTGTTTGTTTTACCTATGGGAAATCATTTTGCATTAATGACTTTAGGAAAATATGCCCTCTGGATTATACTTCCTATAACCGTGGATTTCTTATTGAATATTCGCGCATTGAGCAGCAGGGTTATAGTCAGTGAAAACAGTCAGCATTCTTATGAACAGGTCATTGATGTAAAACAAATGACCGGACTAAGGAATGCAGGTATTTATCTCACCCTGATCTATATCCTCAGTGTTACTTATTATTATCCTTATTTTGACAGGGCAGACCGCTCTGCTATGCGTTTTCAGGTCAACAGTGCACATGCGCATGGGATTTATACAACTGAAAAAAGGGCCACGGTAATCAATGAGCTTCTTGCAGAGAGTAAAATTTTTATTAAACCAAACGACTATGTGCTGGCATATGACTGCATACCGATGTATTATTATCTTACAGATACCAAACCATTCATGCATAATTCCTGGCTATGGCTATACGATAGCGCAGAGTTTAAAATGGAGTTGAACTTATCCTATAAGGAGACGCGGGTTTGTCCTGTGGTGATTATTCAAAAAAGAAGTACAATCGGCAATAACTGGCCACAAAACGAAAACGAAGACTTTAAGTTCAGGGATGAAACCATGGTTTATATCAGGGAGTTTTTAAAAAATAACCAGTATAACCAGGTTTGGGAAAACGATTTTTTCAGGATGTATGTCCCGCTAAACAAAAATCCTCAGGTTGCTTCTATTTTACAGGAATGAAATTTATAAGGAACCTTATTTTTTACCTCTGCCTGATTTTTTTATTCGGCGTACTGATCTATATTCTGCTGCGCAGTGGTATGGTACTGGATCACCCGGCTTCTCATTTGACCACACTAAAGGGTCACGATGCCTTACCTGCATCAGCAGATACAAATTCATTTCTGAAAAATCTGAGTGATGATCTTCCCAGGTTATTATTGCAGATTATCCTGATTCTTGCAACAAGTCAGTTTTTAGGTTCTCTGTTTAAAAAGTGGGGGCAGCCGGCTGTTATTGGAGAAATTGTAGCGGGCATTATATTGGGGCCCTCTTTGCTCGGATTGTTATTTCCACATGTGTTTCATTTTATATTTCCTGTTGAATCACTTTCCAATCTTCGCTTTCTTAGTCAGATTGGGCTAATCCTGTTTATGTATATTGTTGGGATGGAACTGGATGGTCAGCTGCTTCGTAAACAGGCATTTGATGCGCTGATCATAAGCCATTCTAGCATCCTCATTCCGTTCACACTCGGCATAGGGCTTTCCATGTTATTATATCAAAACTATTCGGGAACGGAAACTTCTTTTCTTCCATTTGCATTATTTATGGGCATTGCGATGAGTGTGACTGCTTTTCCGGTGCTCGCAAGAATCATTCGTGATCAAAAACTTTCGGAAACAAAACTCGGCATACTGGTCATTTCCTGCGCAGCATCAGATGATATCACGGCCTGGTGTCTGTTGGCAGTACTTGTAGCGTTTATTCGTTCCGGTTCAGGAATAAACGGTCTCTTCATCATGGGTATGGTTGTCGTTTATATATTTTTCATGCTCGTGCCCCTAAGATTGTTATTGAAACAGATAAAGAATTATTATGAAAAAGGAAAAATCGGGCACAGTACATTCATGTCCATTCTGTTTATCATACTGTTATTTTCATCTTATTGTACAGAAGTGATTGGAATACATGCTTTATTCGGTGCATTTCTGGCCGGCGTGATCATGCCAAAAAATGATGCAATCAGAAAACGCATTACAGAAAGAATCAGTGATGTGGGTATCGTTATGCTGCTTCCTTTATTTTTTGTTTATACCGGATTGAGAACCCAGGTGGGTATGTTGAATTCCGGAACATTATGGCTGAATTTTTCAATGATCCTGATTTGCGCGGTGGCTGGAAAACTTGGTGGTTCAGCACTGGTGGCGCGTCTTCTCGGTCAAACGAATAGGGACAGCCTCTCAATTGGAGTATTAATGAATACACGCGGACTGATGGAATTAATTGTATTAAATATAGGATTTGATCTGGGGATCCTGAGTACATCCATTTTTTCCATGATGGTACTGATGGCTTTAATCACAACAATGATGACCAGTCCGATACTCAGATGGATTGGCAGGATGAAAGATTAATTTATTTTACCGGAACAAGTGCAAGCTGGCATTTCATAAAAACCAGGGTCCCGAAAAAAAGTTTTCCGGTTACGATCAGTGAATATGCTTCATTTTGAAAGTCAATTTCCAAATCAATCAATGGGTTTTTGACAGGATCAATCATATTTAAAAATTTGATGATTGGGCCTCCGGAAATCCTGAATTTCTGATTTAAAGAATTTCCTGTTATTTCTGCTATGATATCCAGCATACAAACACCCGGCAGAACGGGTTGTCCGGGGAAATGTCCTTTAAAAACCGCATGATCTGCATCCAACAATAATTTGCAGCAGATTTTAGATTCTGTTTTTGTTTTGGATTGAACAGTATATAAATCATTTGGTTTCATAATGGATTCAATTTAGCCAGGAACGTTTTATGCATAGGGGGATAAATTGAGCATCTTGTCCAGCCGGACCACCTGGTACCCTCGATCCTTTATATTTTGGAGCAGAACTGGAAGCATTTTTACGGTAATAGGGCTGGTGTCGTGTAAAAGGAGTATGGCCCCGGGTTTAAGTGCGTTCAGGATTTTTTGCAATAGTCTTTTTTCATCCTTAATTATGGTATCAAAGGACCTTATGGACCATCCTATGGAATAAAATCCGCTCTTTAAAATGGCTTTTTTTAAATTCGGATTTGTAACACCATAGGGCGGCCTGAAAAAGACCGGGTATTTCCCTGTAATTTCCATGCATTCAGTACTCATCCGGATGATATCCCGTTGCATTTTGGATGATCCGAACAGATCAAAAAACGGATGATGGGAATAACTGTGGTTACCAATCAGGTGATTTTCCTGAATTATTTTTTTCAACAGGATTTCATTGGTCTTCATTTTATTTCCTATACAAAAAAATACGGCTTCTGTATTTGTTTTTTTAAGAATGTCTAAAATAAGGGCCGTGTTTTCGGAAATGGGTCCATCATCAAAACTCAGTGCAATCCATTTTTCATTGCATTGGGAGCGGTTTATGGATTTAATAAAAAATCCCCATTGAATAAAATAACTCCCACAGAATAAAATAAAAATATAAATGAAGAGAAGCCATCCGTATGCCGACGTACCCAGATTGAATTGCCAGTCTGCAAGGATCCAGATCCCGGTAAGTAAAATAAAAAGGATATTAAAAATCCGGTTGTTCAACATGCGCTGATTAGATATAAACTGTGGTGCGTGTTTTCGAAATGACTATGGATCAGAATATTTTTTATAGGAAAAGTGATTTTAAAGAGCCAGTCAGGTGACTTTTGTTCCTTCAATAATAAGGCACCTAACCATAATGCAAATCCTGCTGAAGTTGGAAAATCACCGGAGAGTGTTTTATAGGAGAAATGCGGAATTCCTGCAAATACGGAATTTATTAAATTCCGACCGGTTCGATCCTCGTCGTCATTTCCATTATGTGCAGTAAGGACCAACCCGATTTCTTTCATGGAAAGTCCATTTGTTTCCACAAACTGTATAATGGACAGTTCGACTTTTTCTGGTGTTTCGGGTTTGTAAATGGTTTGAACTGCATGCAGACAGGCAAGGGGGTCATTGCCTGCATCTTTATCCATTAAAAAAAATACGGCTCCTTCTCCTGCGGTATTTCCCGAATATTTATTTCCCTGAACTGCTGTTTTGCTTATCGTTTTTCTGTATAAACCAAAGCGGCTCAGAATGGCCTGCCTGTCTTCTGTATTTTCATCTACGGCTCCCAGAAGAACGGGTCCCAATCCTTCTTCTAATAATAAAGCCGTTTCAGAGATTGCATTTTCAAATGAAAAATATCTGTGAACGATTGTATTGTTATAATTATGGCATTTTAACATGAGTGCAATCTGTGCACCTACCGTATTGTGGGTGGACTGTATAAAAGCCGTTGGGCTCAGTAATTTTTCCTCAAATTCTATCATACGCCTTAGAAAAAGAGAAGTATCTTCCAGGCATCCATAAGCAGTTGCTGTGAGCAGCGCACCCGGCATTTCCACTTTTCCATTTTTTAGGCAGGTAAGCGCTGCCGCAACACCCATCTTTACTATCCGGCTCATCCGTCGGATCATTTTGCTGTCGATAAACTGACCATAATCCGGCTCAATGGCTTTCAGATGATTACCGGAAGTATGTTCACGGGTTTGAAAAAATGTTTCCGTATCCAGGCTATGCTGCGGTGAAATATTTCCTGCTGAACGGATATACATTTTCATTTGATGCATCAGGCGGCAGAGAAAATGAGTGAAGAACAATTACCTCCGAATCCAAAAGAATTCGAAAGCACATGACGTACCATGTGATTTTTTAAACAAACTGTAACGGGTTGAAACGAAAATTCTTTCATGGGCATTTTCAACCGGAGGTTAGGAAAAATCATTCCGTGCTGAATAGAGAGTATTGAATAGACCGCTTCTACGGCCCCGCTTGCCCCAAGTGTATGACCCGTAAATGCCTTGGTTGAACTCATTTTAGGGAATGAAGGAGCGAACAGACGCTGGATAGCGGTTCCTTCAGCCATATCATTATTCTGTGTTCCGGTTCCATGCAGGTTGATATAATCAATTTCACCAGGTTTCAATCCACTGCTTTCCAATGCACCCTGCATTGCCATAAATGAACCTGTTCCGCCCGGTGAAGAAGCTGTCTGATGAAAGGCATCATTGGCATTTGCATAACCACTGATTTTAGCCAGGGGTTTTTTATTCATTTTTTCTATTCCCTTTTGCGATGCAAGCAATAAATAAGCTGCTCCTTCGCCCAGGTTTAACCCCTGCCTGTTTTCATCAAAGGGTCTGCAAGGTTCTTTATCCAGAATCATCAGCGTATTAAAACCATTGAGCGTAAATCTTGTAAGGGAATCAGCACCTCCTACGAGAGCAAAATCCAGCTGTCCTGCCCTGATCATGCGGGCTCCGGTAAATATTGCGTTGGCTGAAGAGGAACAGGCCGTACTGACCGTGCTGACAAAATCATGTATTTCTAAATAATCTGCAACCAATTCAGTTATGGCTCCGCATTCATGATGTACTACATCTATTAGTTTCCCTTTTGCATTGTCTTTGATAAAGGGTTTAAAGAAATCTTCTGTTTTATCCATACCACCTACCGTATTGGCTGAAATAAACCCCGTACGTAATGAATTATTTTTTTCCCACCCGGCATTTTTAAGTGCTTCGCGGGCAGCCACTGCGCTGATCAGTGCGGTTCTTGGCAGTTGAAACGAAAGTCCTGTCTTTTCTGCAAGTGATTCATTGCTGCATTTTACTTCAGCAACGGGAAGTTCAGACTGATGTTCAGACTGAAGCCAATGCATTTTACCGATTCCTGTTTCAGAAGCAATAAGTGATTGGAGATTTGTCTGGAGATCATTTCCAATAGCGGAAATGATACCCATGCCCGCAATGAAAACAGGGGTGTTCATGAGGAAGCTTTTACGGCTGCGCGATGCGCTGTGATAAAATCAGCCATAGTCCTTACAGAATGAAATACTTTTGGACCATCTGATGCATTGGATAATTTAATATTGTATTCCTGTTGCAATAATACAATCAGTTCCAGTGCGTCAATGGAATCCAAACCTACACCCTCCACAAAAAGGGGCTGGTCATCCCCGAAATTTTCAATTTTCAGGTCTTTCAGATTTAGTCTTTCAATAATTTGTTTTTTCAAAATCTGCATTAAATTATCCATGGTCCTGCTGATTCAATTGATACATGATCTCCGCTGTAAATGGTTTTGCATTTTCCACATCTCCTGTTTCAACCAGCATGAGTATGGCGCGGTAATCTTACTTTAGAAAATCAACCCATCCGCAAATACAGGCTTTTAATAAGTGATGGTTA
>Ga0080027_10001360_pt1 | contig 9948 bp, 10 predicted proteins | sample OrgsoiDNA2013046_FD_70962 | JGI IMG/M metagenome (GOLD analysis project Ga0080027, IMG submission 70962) | Permafrost soil microbial communities from the Arctic, to analyse light accelerated degradation of dissolved organic matter (DOM) -... | ecosystem: Environmental > Terrestrial > Soil >...
TGGGTGACGGCGATGCTCGGCACCGAACGGACCCCGGTCCGTCACGCCTGGAGTGTCATGGTCCAGCTAACGTTCCCGCTCGGCCGCGTCGGTGACCGGCGCGGCGATTCCACACCGTTGGCGAGCGCGCTCGTCGAGTGGGATCGCGCGCTCGCGGCGGAGCAGGTGGATCTCCGCGCCCTCGCACCCGGCGACGACGAGGTCGACGCCCGCCTGACCGCCCTCCAGCAAGAAAGAGAGGCCCTTCGATGACTCCCCCTGCCCTCTTGGGCGCCAGCCTGCTGGCCCTGTTGTTCTCGCAGTCGCTCCCCGGGGCCGAACCCGCGGGCCGCGAGCCGCGTGACCCCGAGCGGACGCCCAACCTCCCCTTGCCGCTAACATCCCCCGAGGATCGGGCGGGCGGCGGCGGGCCGCGCCGGGCCCGCCATGGGCGACCGATCGATTCGGTGGCGCTGCACGCGCTTGGCGCCAGCGATCCGCCCATCGCGGCGCTCCGCGCGGCCGCGACCGCCCTGATCTTGGCCGAGCCCAGCCGGGCGCGCTCGCTGGTCGAACGGGCGCGGATCGCCGGTTGGCTTCCCGAGCTGCGGGTGATGGCCGATCGGCGGTTCGCCCGCACCGAATCGGTGGATCTGGGATCACCGACCGACGCTGCGGCGCTCGCCCCGGTGGGAATCGATAGCAACGACGACGTACGCTACCAGTGCCGCGCGACCTGGGACCTCTCCAAGATCGTCTTCAACCCGGACGAGATCGCCGCGCAGTTTCAGGCGCTGCGCACGGCCGATAGCCGGCGGGAAATCGAGTCGCTGGTGATCCGCCTCTACTTCGAACGCCGGCGCCTCAAGGCCGAGTCTGCGGCTGCCGATGACCAGGACATGCCTTCGGGCTTGAGGCGTGAATTGCGCATAGCGGAAGTGGAAGCAGAGCTCGATGCGCTGACCGGCGGAGCGTTCACCCACCTTGCGCAGCACCGGCCGATCGAGGGAGAGTCCGGCTCGGCCCCATGACCGAAGCCCACCCGACCCGCCGCCAACACCAGCGCTTCAACGTCGACGTGCAGGTGAAGGTCTCGATCGCGAACGAGAACCTGGCCGCCCGCACCCGCGACATTTCGCGTGCCGGCCTGTGCCTGATCGCCACCCAGCCAATCGCCCGCGAGACCGAGGTCTCGTTGGAGATGGTGCTGACTTTCGGAGACGACGGGGTGTCCGAGCCACTTTCGATCCTGGGCCGCGTCGCCTGGTGTACGGCCCTCTTCGGCTCCTACCAGATCGGCGTCAAGTTCGTGAAGGTCGACGTCGAGCGCGCCAAGTATTTGGACATGTTCGTAGGCTTTCTCGATGGGACCCTGGCGCCGGGGGGCCTGTTCTCCGAGGTCGAGGAGACCCGCTATCCGGCCGCGCTCGATCCCGACGATCCCTTCGCGTACTGAGGCCCATGCCCGAAATTCGTCCACCCGCTGCCGACCAGCGACGTCACCACCCACGCATCGACCTGCGGATGTCCGCCGAGGTCCGTACCAGTCAAACGGTCTTCACGGCGACTACCCGCGATCTTTCGGAGGGGGGCGCCGGTCTCACCGCCGACCGCCCATTCGGTGAGGGCGAAGAGGTGGTCGTTGGCCTCTTCCTGGTGGTCGACGACGTCGAGAGCGATACACCCCCTCTGTGGGTGAAGGCGCGCGTGGCCTGGACCAGCGAGGTCCAGGACAACCGCTACACGGCCGGCGTGCGCTTCGAAGTCATCACCGACGATCAGCGTGTCTGGCTGCGCCACGTGCTCAAGGAGATCGCGAAGCCCCAGACCAAGAGCTGAGCGAGAGCCACCGAGATCCAAGCCCGGCGGATCACGGGCCGAGCGCTCAGGCCGTCGCCAGGATGCGCTCGGCTACGCGGGCGCCGTCGAGCGCGGCGCTGACGATCCCGCCTGCGTAGCCGGCCCCTTCGCCGCAGGGGTAGAGCCCCACCAGAGAGGGCGAGACCAGGCTCTCCGGATCGCGCAGAAACCGTACCGGCGCGCTGGTGCGCGTTTCGGCCGCGATCAGCAGCGCCTCCGACAGCAGGAACGCCGGCAGCCGCGCCCCGATCTGACGCAGGCCCGTGCGGAGCGCCTCGACGACGAACGGGGGGAGCACCGCCCCGAGGTCCGCCGGCGTCAGCCCGGGACGATAGCTCGACGCGCCCAGCGAGCCGCTCGTGCGCCCGGCCAGAAAATCCTCCAGCCGCTGGGCCGGCGCGCGGAAGCGGCCGCCGCCGGCGCGATAGGCCGCGCGCTCGATGTCGCGCTGGAACCCGATGCCTGCCAACGGCCCCGCGGCGAGCGGGCCGAAATCGTCGACCCCGACCGAGACCACCAGGCCCGCATTGGCGAAGGGCGAATCTCGCCGCGAGAGGCTCATGCCATTGACGACCACGCCTTCGGGCTCGGTGGCGGCCGGGACGATCCAACCGCCCGGGCACATGCAGAAGCTGTAGACCCCACGATCGGCGGCGGTGGCGGTCAGCTCGTAGAACGCCGGCGGCAGCTTGGGATGTCCGGCGGCGTCGCCGTACTGGATCTCGTCGATGAGCCGCTGCGGGTGCTCGATGCGCACACCCACGGCGATCGGTTTGCGCACCATCGCGATCCCGGCCGACAGCGCCCACCCGTAAACCGCGCGGGCGGAGTGGCCGACCGCCAGCACCACCACCTCCGCGGGAATCTCACCCCCGTCGACGCTCACCGCGCAGATCCGCCCGGCCTCCGCGCGAACTCCGCTGGCACCAGTCTCGAAACGATACCTCACACCGAGCGTGGCGAGATGCTCGCGCAGGGCGACCAGCACGCGCGGCAAACGATTCGATCCCACGTGGGGGCGGGCGTCGGCCGCGATCTCCTCCGGCGCGCCGAAACGAACCAGGTCGCCGATCACCTCCGCCACCCCCGCCCGATCCTTCGAGCGCGTGTAGAGCTTGCCGTCGGAGTAGGTTCCCGCCCCCCCTTCACCGAAACAGTAGTTCGAATCGACGGCGAGCTCGCCGCGGGTGAGAAGCGCCAGATCTCGGCGCCGCGGCTGGACCGGCTTGCCCTGCTCGAGAATCGTGACCGGTACGCCGGCCTCGGCGAGCCGCAGCGCCGCCCAGGATCCGGCCGGACCCGAACCGACGACGACCACCCGGGGCGGCGGCCGACCGGCCGGCCAGTGCCCGGGAGCCCGCGACGGCGGCGCCGGCGCCAGGCGCCCGCCCCGCCGCGCCACCACCACCCGCAGCCGCTGACCGAGAGGCCGCCCCTTGCGCGCGTCGAGCGATCGGCGAATCACGCGCAGGTCGCCCACCTCGCCGCGGCCCCAGCCGAGCGCGCGTTCGACCTGTGGGGCCAGCGGCTCGTCGATGTCGGCCAGCGCGACAAAGAGATCGATCGTCTCGTCCATCTTCCCACCTTGCCGGCTTGCCGGCTTGCCGGCGCCCCGGCGTCAGCTCGCGCCGGCGCTCAACCCGACGCGCCGCCGTGCTTCGATGCAATGTCGCCCGCCCGCCGCAAAGTCCCGACAAGGCTTGGGCCGGTTCTCGTAGATCGAGCAGGAATAGCCGCGCCCGGGGCCAGAGCCGTTCGGCGAATCGACGGCCAGAGCCGCACAACGCGCCCCCTCCCGGCGGATCTCGAAGCGGTGTCCCTGCCGAACGATCAGATCCGGCTCCTTCCAGACGACGGGATCGCGCACCGAGATCGTGACCGAGTGGTACGCCTCGCGACAGCACGCCCCGCAGGTGCGGCAGTCGACCGGCGGCTCCCAGCGGGCGCAGGCCGGCAGGCCGCGCGAGACGCGACCGCCGTCGCCGGTCGGGGACGCGCTCTGGCGACAGCGCTCGACCGGCGTCCCCCGTCCGCCCTGGTAGATCCAGGCGCAGCTGCCGCAGGTTTCGGCCGCCGGGCCCAGCGGGAACCCGAGTGGATGTCGCGGCAGAGCGAGCGCCGCCGTGCGCACCAGCGCGTCTTCGATGGGCGCGCGCCAGGAGGACGCCTCGAATCGGTCCCGCGCCGCCACGGCGATCGCGACCGCCGGATCGGGTGCCCGTGGAGCGGGCGCCAGCGGATCGCCCTCCAGCGCGTCGTAGTAGGGGCGGTATTCGGTGGTCGGCGCCATCAGCGCGCGCAACCCGAAGCGTCCCGCCAGATGCGCCCCGAACCGGAGGCAGGCATGCTCCCGCACCCGGTGCGCCGGGATGTTGTCGAGCCCCCAGTCGGGTGAAGCGACCGCCCCCTGCCCTTCGGTGATCGCGTGACACAGCTCGTGGAACAGAAGCTGCGCGAACGCGTCGTCCTGGTCCAGCAGATCGTCGGCGCCGATCGCGATCAGGCCGCGGCCATCGCTGGTGGCGTAGGCCTCCGCGGTGCGGGCGACGGCAAAACCTATCCGCTCGGCCGCCTCCCGCCAGATCGTTTCGATCGCGCGCGCCGCGAGCGGGCTCGGTGTCGCGCACGGCGCGGGTCGCATGGCCGGTATTGTGAACCGCGCGGCGCGCCGCCGCGAGCGGCCGCCGTCGAGCATTTTGCGAGTTACGCGATAACAGCGCACCGCGCCAGGGGTGAGATTTTTTGACATCTCGCTTGCCTTGGAGGGGGTGCGGATCAAACCTTTGTCCCGCCAGACGCATTTGACGCGATTGCCCTAGACCCGGTAGTCGCCCGTAAGTCTTCGCTACCGTCAAATCTAACAGGGGGGGAAATCGTGCTCGCCGATCTGCGAAACCTTGCTTTGTCTTTTGGCACCACCGCCGCACTCGCGAGCGTCTTTGCCGCTCCCTCCCACGCCGCGGCGGGATCTGGCGGTGGCGACACGTCGGCCGTCCCGCTCGGCGATCCGATCGGCAGCACCGCCGATCCGCATGCCACCTCCTGTCTCAAGCAGACGATCTGCGCGGTCAAAGAGAAGATCCGCTGGCAGACACCGGCCTGGACGCCCTCGCAGTGCGGCCGCATCGCCGACGCGGTCTCGACTTCGGCGAAGCGTCACGATCTGAGTCCGACGTTGCTGCTCGCGATCATGGTCAACGAGAGCGACATGAACGAGAAGTCCGCGCGCCTCTATACCCGCGACGGAAAGGTCTACGCAAAGGACGGCGGCCTGATGGCCATCCGCTGCATGCTCGACGACCACGATCGTTGCACGAACGGCAATGTCCGCGGCGTAGCCTGGAAAGATCTCATGGATCCCACGACCAACATCGAGCTCGGGGCGCGCGAGCTCGCGCACTGGCGCGATGGGGGCGGCGTGATGAGCAAGACCATCGTCAAGCTCGACGCCCAGGGGCATCGCCAGCGCGTGACCAAAGAGGTGCCCTGCGATCACAAGAACCACGGCTGGTGGGCGCACTACAACCACGGACCGCGCTACATCGACAAGGGATACCCGCGACATTATCCCCATCGGATCGCGGTGCTCGACCACGCCTTCGCGACGGTGATGAACACACCCGCACCCGAGCTGACGTCGGGACGGATCACCATCCGGGATCCAGGCAAGCGCGAGCGCACCGTCGATCGGCCGCTCGAGCCGCGCTACAAGAAGCTCTGCGAGCAGATTCTGTCGGGCGGTACCTGTTCCGCGCTCGCGCTGAACTAAGGCCGGGAAATTCAGCGCTCGGGCGCTTCGGTGGTCGGCGCGCCGGAGGGCAGCGACATCGGGTTCCGCGTCCAGAGATCGCCGAACACGCCGATCATGAGCACGATCGAGAAGACCAGCGAGACCACGAAGACCAGCCGGTTGGCGCCGGGCGCCTCCGTCATGTGCATGAAGAAAAGGACAACCAGGGTCGCTTTGATGGTGGCGATCAGGAGAGCGATGAAGATGTTGGCGCCCCCCAGATCCATTCGACCGGTGATGACGGTCGTCGCCGTGAAGACGAGGAGCAGGGCCCAGACCAACCAATAGCGTCCCACCCCATGCGGGTGGTGCTCGTCTTTGGCGGCTGGAGAATCGCTTGTTTCGTGGGCCACGTGGTCTCCGGTTCGCTATATGAGATACAGCAACGGGAAAAGGAAAATCCAGACCAGATCGACCAAGTGCCAGTACAGGCCACCGAGCTCGACCGGCACATAGTACGACTCCGAGAAGTGGCCGCGTAGCACGCGCGACAGGAGCCAGATCAGGATCGACATGCCGACGATGACGTGGAAGGCGTGCAGGCCCGTCGTGAGGAAGTAGACGGTGTAGTAGAGGTTGGCCCCCGGCGCCGTCACCTCGGCGTAGTGGTACCACTTGCCCGGCAGCGCCCCCTCCTGGAACTTGTGGCTGTACTCGATCCCCTTGATCACCAGGAAGGCGAGCGCGCAGGCGATCGTGAAGATCAGCAGGGCCGCGCAGCGCTTGGTCTTCCCCCGTTTGATCGCGTCGTAGGCGAGCGCGACGCTCAAGCTGCTGGTGATGAGCACGACCGTGTTGGTGGCACCCGCCCACAGATCCAGGTGGCGCGACGCTTCGTGAAAGGCCTCGTGATAAAAATGCCGGTAGACGGTGTAGCCGAGGAACAACCCGGCGAAGAGCAGCACCTCGGTGCCGAGGAACAGCCACATCCCCAGGCGGACCGCGTAGTCCTGCTTCTCGATCGTTTCGTAGTGGTGCGCGAGATGCGGGTTGGGGACGTGCGTGTCAGATGACGACATGCTCGACCTCCTCTCCCGGCTCCTGATACGAGTGCGGGTCCTTGGTGATGATCGGCGTCTCGTCGAAGTTGTGCTTGGGCGGCGGCGAGGTGGTCATCCACTCGTAGCCGCGCGAATCCCAGGGGTTGTCGCCCGCCACCTCCCCGCGCACCAGCGCGTAGATGAGGTAGATGAGGATGATGACGAAGCCGAAGGCCAGCAGCGACGCACCGGCGGTCGACGCCACGTTGAGCGCCTGGAACCGCTCCGGATACATGTAATAACGGCGCGGCATCCCGGCGTTCCCCAGCAGGAACTGCGGGATGAAGGTGGCGTTGAAGCCCAGCACGATCAGCGACGCGGCCACCATCCCCCACCCCTCGTGGTACATGCGCCCGAACATCTTGGGGAACCAGTAGTGGACCGCGATCAGGAACGCCATGATGACGGCGCCCACCATGATGAAGTGGAAGTGCGCAATGACGAAGTACGTGTCGTGCCAGTGGACGTCCAGCGACACGGTGGCGACCGCGATGCCGGTCATTCCGCCGAAGACGATGAAGAACAGAAAGCCGCAGATGTAAATGAGCGGCGTCTTGACGGCGATGGCGCCGCGGTAGAGCGTGGCGACCCAGTTGAACACCTTGATGGCGGTGAAGACGCCCACCAGCATCGAGATCACGGCGAAGGCCCCGTCGTTGAAGGGCGACTGCCCGGAGACGAACAGGTGATGCCCCCAGGCGAAGAAGCCGACGAACGCGATCCCCAGCGACGAGTAAGCGATCATCTTGTAGCCGAAGATGTTCTTCCGCGAGAAGGCGGCGATGGCCTCCGAGACCACGCCCATGGCCGGGAGCACCATGATGTAGACGGCCGGGTGGGAATAGAACCAGAACATGTGCTCGAACAGCACCGGATCGCCGCCGCGGGTCGCATCGAAGAGCCCGAAGCCACCCACCTTCTCGATCCCGACCAGCAGGACCGTAAGGCCGATGACCGGCGTCGCCAGCACCTGGATGATGCTGGTCGCGTAGATCGCCCAGACGAACAGCTGCATCCGCATCCAGCCCATGCCGGGCGCACGTAACGTATGGATGGTGACGATGAAGTTCAGACCGGTCACGATCGACGAGAAGCCGAGGATGAAGATCCCCAGCAATACTGGAAAAAGCGTGGTCGGCGTGGTGGTGCTGTAGGGGGTGTAGAACGTCCAGCCCGTGTCGGTCCCGCCCATGACCATGCCGGCCAGCACCAGCGTCGCGCCCGTCCAGTAGAGGTAGAGCGACAGCAGGTTCAACTTGGGGAACGCGACGTCCTTGGCGCCCAGCATGAGCGGCAGGCAGAAATTGCCGAATACGCCTGGAATCGCCGGAATCATGAAGAGGAAGATCATGACCACGCCGTGCAGCGTGAACATCCGGTTGTAGGTGTTGGCGCCCATGATGGTTGGGCCCGGGGTGAGCAGCTCGACCCGCAACGCCATCGCGAAGATCCCGCCCAGCAGGAACGCGATCATCACCGAGATCAGGTACATGACCCCGATCCGCTTGTGATCGATGGTGGTGAGCCACGACCAGACGCCCCGATCGGCGTTCAGGTAATTCACCGCCGGGTAGACCGGGGGCTTATTTTCGTGGAGCTGGCTTGGCTGGCTCATAAATCGCTTCCTTCGAGGGGACGGTCTCGAGATTCTGCGTCCGCAAGGACTTGATGAACTCGACCAGCGCCGCGGCTTCGGGCGCCGCGAGCCGCCCCTTGTAGGTCGGCATCACGGGCTTGTAGCCCTTCACGATCTTCCCGCGCGGGTCGATCATCGAGTCGGTCAGGTAGGCCTCGTCGACGACGATGGTATCGCCGCTCTCCAGCACCTCCCGCTTGCCGTAGAGATCGAGCCAGGTGGGCCCGATGTGCGGTTCGCCGTCGAGCGAGTGGCACTTGACGCAGCCTTGCGCCATCGCGATCTTCTTGCCGTATTCGACGATGGAGCCGTGGAAACTGGGACCGTCGTCGCCGCCGGTGTCGACCCGCTCCGCCAGCCCCCGCTTCTGATCGATCATCCACTGGTCGTACTCGGGCCCCGGCATGACCACGATCTCGCCCCACATCTGCGAGTGCCAGGTGCCACAGTACTGCGAGCAGAGGATCTGGTAGCGGCCCGGCTTGGTCGCCTCGAACCAGGTCTCGGTGTAACGCCCGGGCAGCACGTCCTGCTTGATGCGGAAGTCGGGGACGAAGAACGAGTGGATGACGTCGCGGCTGGTCATCAGCAACCGCACCGGGCGATTGGCGGGAACGTGCAGCGTGCCGATCGCGTTCGGGCCCTCGCCGCCGTAGGAGAACTTCCACATCCACTTCTTGGCCATGACGTAGACGTCGGTGGCGTTCTTGGGGGGCGTCGTGTACCAGACGTAATCCTTGAACCCCTGCACGAACCAGAGCAGGAAGAAGAACAACGGCACCCCGATCACCACCAGCTCGAACTTCACGCTCGGCACGACCACCGGCGTCGACTGCTTGGGGCGGCGCGCGCGGTACTTGAAGAAGAAGATGAACGCCAGCAGGCCCGTGATCGTCGAGGCGATCATCGTCACCGTGATGACGAAGAAGTGCAGGCGGTCGACCGGGACCGCGAAGGTCGAGCGGGCGTCGGGCAGCCAGAGCAGCCGGCGCATCAGATCGTCGAGAGCCGTCATGCCACACTCCCATCGGCTCGAGGCTGGTGCGGGGGACGGGGGACCACGCGCTTCTTCATCGCGAGCTCCTTTCGCCAGAGCACGGTCAGGAGACCGGCCAGGGCGAAGAACACCAGCAGCGCGCCGATTCGCATGAAGGCCATCACGAATGGCGCGTACCGCCGGGTCGCGGGGTCGTACTTGTAGCAGGCCAGGATGACCTTATCGAGCGAGGTCCCGACCCGTCCGCCGCTGGCCTCCACCACCGCCATCCGGAAGTCGCGCACCGGATAGTCGACGCCGTAGAGATAGCGCGCGATCACGCCTTCGGGCGTCAGCACGAAGGCCACGGCGTCGTGGGCGAACTGCTTCGAGTGTGGGTCGAACTTGTAGCGAAAGCCGACCGCGTCGGCCAGCGTGCGCGCGGCCGCCGCGCCGTCGGTGGTCGAAAGCCAGAACGGCCACTCGGCGGCGGTCGCCCCGTTGCCGGCCAGCTCCAGCACGCGGTGCTGGCTCTGCGCGAGCAGCTTGGTGTCTTCGGCGGGATCGATGCTGATGTCGACCGCCGTGAAGTCCTTGCCGAGCTTGAGCCCCGACCCGTGCGTCGCCTTGGCCAGACCGTCGAGCACCAGCCCGCACAGCATCGGGC
>Ga0080027_10001364_pt1 | contig 9928 bp, 6 predicted proteins | sample OrgsoiDNA2013046_FD_70962 | JGI IMG/M metagenome (GOLD analysis project Ga0080027, IMG submission 70962) | Permafrost soil microbial communities from the Arctic, to analyse light accelerated degradation of dissolved organic matter (DOM) -... | ecosystem: Environmental > Terrestrial > Soil >...
AATTTCCGGCATCCTTCGCCGATTTCTCTTCCATGGAGCTGCCTGTTTGTTTGGCATATTCAGGTCTATAATAATTTTTTACTGACACGCCTTTCCATTTACCAACAATGGATTAGGCATCACAGGTAGTCAACAAAGAAAATCTAATGAAAACACAAATAGTGAGGAATAAAGCTTTCCCTTTAAAAGACTTGTGTGAAATAGTGATTGCAATCTTAATTAGATTTGTCGAAAATGAAAAAATCGTAGTTGTCAGGATCCGCATTTCAAGGTATGCTATACAAACTCCTGAATCGCACAAGTCTTTCTAAAATACCCAATTCCAACCGAATAGAACCATTTGTTCAATGTTTGGATCCCCTTTATCTGGTTTTTCGAAGGACACAGAAATTTAAAAACTCATCGCCTAAGATGCCTGATAAATCCTCCTACCTATTGTTGCTTACGGTACTTTTCTCTTTTTTCAAAGATGTTGAATAATTCTTCCGTGACTTCCTATGTTTCTTTTTTGTTTTTGTATGAGCCTTATTTTTATGTGCAACATTAGAAGTTTTTTTCGCTTTTAAATTACTTTTAGATTTATAAGTAGTCTGCACGAATAATTGCTTTTTGGCAGAAGCTGAAGGATTACGCAGTTGCTGTTTGGCGCTGTCTAATTTAGCGTTTACAAAATCATTAATTTCTTTTTTCAGATCGGTCGCGGCATTGTCGACTACCGCATCCATATTTTCCTTTACGTCGGGACTATTGATCGTTCCACCCATCTTAACGGTCATACTCACCGCATCTCTCAATTTAACTGGAATACCCTTATCAGCAGCCTGCGTAACCACGTTTTTCACAAACATGCTACCCTTGTTGCCTAACTGGTTGCGTGGCACTTTCAGATTGATGTTATAGTCAATCGACTGATCGAAGCCGTGACTGCCGCCAATCTCCATTTCAATATCCTTCGCGTGTACAATGAAAGGGGATACGACAACCTTACCAGCTTTAAATGAAAAATCCGATTTTATATCCTTTAAAGGAATATCCTTTAATTCAACTATATCGAGAGATTGTGAAAGCTTATCCATGGGGCCGAAATCCTTCATTGATCCTGCCAGCAGCAATACATTTCCTTCCCCTTGTAAAGTCTGGAGATCTGTTGTCATATCATCGTGTAATCTCCCATTCAGACTCATGTGCGCATTGAGGTTTCCCGCTATGAACTTGGCTACGGGCATTATTTTTCGAATGGTATTGAAAGCAAAAAAGGTTTTTTGAATATCCAGGCCTTTTACATCATAGGTTAAAGCGAACTCCGGATTTTCAGTGCTTTCCAATGTGGAGTAAGTACCATCCATGGTTATGTCCCCATCTAACCCATTCGCTTTGACATGAAGGAAATGAACCGTTTCGTCCGATATCGTCAGGTTACAGGAAAGATTTTGCAGGTCCAGGTTGTCAAAGTGAAATTGATCTGCTTCAGCATGTATGGTGAAGTCAATATTATCAGGAACTACAAATGGAGTATTGATGCGAACGGAGGTCGTAGCTGAGCCACCTTTATCCGTTCTTATCCACTCTCTGAGGTTAAATTCATCCGCTTTTACATTAATTGATGCATTCAGGGGCTGATTTCTTAATGCAAAATCAAATAGATTATTCAAAGTACCGGTGACGCCTATATGAGTTGCGAGATATTCTCCCTTTATTTCATTAATAAGAACATTTTTTGAGTTGAATGTCATTCGCAATTCATTCAAAGCTATTTCGCCGGGATAAGCTTTTGATGAGCATAAAAAGTTCAAAAGCTCAAGATTACCCCCAGCTTGAAATTGATCTTTTTTATGATTTTCAATTTCTGGTATATTTCCGTTCGCGTGAATATCGGCATTTAGTAATCCACTCAATTTGGTGCCGGATTCTAATTTTATCAATTTTGAAATATTTGCCAGGTCAAGCTTCCCAACAAAAGCGAAGTCAATAAATGGTTTGGTCTTCAGATTCTTCACTAATAAATGCAGGTCCAGAGAATCATGATTTATCTCAAGATGTCCCTCGGAAATGTTTATCGTTGTATGGTCCGCCATACCATCCGGGTTGTCTACCTGAAGCGCGAGTTTGATATTCTCTACGGGAATCGGCAAATCAGGGTATTTAAAATAACCGTTCTGCACATACAGATTTGCGTGATAAGATGGAAAATGTTTTTCGTCGTATTTTCCTTTTATAAATCCATTAAAATTAACTTGTCCGTTAGATTCAATACTGGCGAAATCTTTCTGATAGACGGAGGGCAGCATCGAAAGGATATTTTTGAACTTTGTGGAAGGCGCTTTGAATTTGATATTCATGCTGTAACTGCTGTCATTTATCCATTGAAAGAATCCTTCAGTATGCAATTTCAGATCATTGAAAGATACCTGGTCAGTATTAAAGGAATAACTATGGGTATTGTTGTCAACATTGTATGCCAGATCTATGACGGTTTTAGCTGTAACCCGGCAAGGGATCGCACCACTAAAATCAAAATTGATCGCATCAGCTGTTGTTCTGGTATTCAGCGTGAATAAGTTGGAAGAGAAATTGCCCCTTCCCTCATGTTCAAGATTGACAATGACAACATGGATATCTTTTCTTTCATCCAGATAATCCACATAGCCGTTATGAATAGCATAACGTTGTATTTCCAATTTAAAAGGTCTGGTTGTAGAATCGATATTTTCGTACGGATAACTATCCGATTTTATAATATTCCAATTGGAGTGGCCATCTTTATGGATAAGTGCGTGAAAACGAGGTTCGTTTACCGTGATGGAATAAAGCTTAATACTGTCTCCGGAAATAAGGCTTCTTATATCGCACGCCATATCAAACTGTTTTGCATTCATCAGGGTATCTCCCTGAAATTCGCCAACGCAGGTTATCTGAACGTTATCAAGTCCGATTGCAATTTTTGGAAAATGCCGGAACAAGGAAATATCAACGTCAGAGAAATTTACATGGGCTCTCAGTTCCCTGTTAATATGGGATTTAACAAGATTGATGATTTTTCCTTTGAAGAGCCAGGGCGCCGTCCATAAGAAAGCTGTAAGTACGAGCAGAGTAAACCCTGTAATTTTGAGGATTTTGGATTTCATAGTTTTTCAGGATTGGATTATACAACTATCTATATTACAAAAGGATTGCCAAAATGGTACCCAGAGACCCACGTTATACATTATATAATAATATACTATATAGTATATTATTAATAAAATGGTTATAGAAAGTTAGAAGTAATAATTCTCGAAATTATTTAACGAGCAGCCAAAATAAATTTAGCTTCAGGTATCCTTGCAAAGCGCCGAAAAGCCGCGATGGTATACGATTTATTGAAATGGGCTCTTTTAGCCGTTAAGGTAGTTAAAGGAAGAAGGTAGTAAAGCATAGTTTTCTAATACGGAAATAACTGGAATGCTCCATCCGTTTAAGTTCCGAAGCTTTTATGAAGTCACTTTACGAAAAGGAGAAGAGTAAATTTTAAAAAACAAACTCGCGATGATGGCGCTTGCGGAATAACATAGGGCTGTCCCAAACTGTGGGTTCTCATCGATGATCTTAAACGTGATGAAAATACCCAGTACACAGAGACTGTTTAAGATCCATTTGACATATACCGGGGCCAACTGTTTTTTTGTTAAATACCGGAACGCCAGAAATAATATTCCATATACAGGCAGGGAAAACACGGAACCTGCGAGACCAAATAATGGTACAATCATTAAATCCTGTGGATTTATCCGAATGTTTTTGTGAACAATCATGTCTTCTATCCAGAAACAAACAGGGGCGACGATAAAGAGTGCAGTAGTCCAGACTTTGATCGGATATAGAGGATGTATATCAATAATCCGGAGGTCGTCGGTTTTTTCAACAGGATGGCTTGCCATATTGATCAAACGTACAATTCCCTGTTTTCTTGTTTTAGACCTGTCTATTTATGGTGCAAGTAAGTGTTTTGGGATCCGCAGTTACTAACTGATAATCAATTCGATGCATTAAGGATTTGTATTTGTTCTATGTTCAAAAATTATCTGAAGATCGCCTGACGAAATCTCTTTCGCAACAAAGTCTGCTCTTTCATCAATATTGCAGGCCTGGCCATCGGAATGACCATAGCCCTGCTGATCAGTTTCTGGATAGCAGACGAGCTGAATGTAAATAAGAATTTTGCACACTATGACTGTGTTGTGAGGGTGATGCTGAATTCAAAACAGAATGGACGTAAGTTTTCTGTTTCATTATTTAGTTTTAAGATTAGAAATAGTCCCGCCTGTTTATTCATGCGTCACTATCTGCAAAGTTGCCGATTGAAGATTTTGAGACGACGCTATTAATTGAATGTTGCCTGCCTTTTCTTTTGATTGTATTACCGCTAAAGCCAGTCCGTTGAAGGCTTTGCGATCACCGGATTTAAAGGACTCCATGCTAGTTTCGCTGCCATTATCCACTCCCGCTATTATTCCCATTCCACTTATTTTGAATTGAATATTATTATCTGCATATGGTACAAGATTTCCTTCGGCATCAAGGATTTTTACCGAAACAAAAGATAAATCCTTCCCATCCCCTTTAATACTATTCCTGTCAGCAGTTAAACTGACTTTTGCAGGTTTACCCGAGGTTTTTATTTCTTTGATCAGCACAATATTCCCGTCCTTCCTTGATATTGCTTTTATTACTCCCGGTTCAAAAGGTACGCGCCATTTTACATGAAGGTCATCTCTGGTTTTTTTTCTTATGCCCAATGATTTGTCATTCAAAAATAATTCCACCTCATCTGCATGGTTGAAATAGGCCCATAAATCAACCGTATCGCCTTTCTTCCAGTTCCAATGTGGAAAAATGTGCAGCACGGTTTTATCTGTCCACTCGCTCTGATACATATAATATATATCCTTTGGAAAACCAGCCAAATCTATAATCCCGAAATATGAACTGCGGGCGGGCCATTGATAAGGTGTTGGCTCTCCGATATAATCAAATCCAGTCCATATAAACTGGCCGGAAAGAAAATCATATTTTTTGAACATTTTCCAAGTCTCTTCATGCGTTGACCCCCAGGGAGCAGAAACCTGATCGTAAGCAGAAACTGTCAGGTCAGCATTGCCTTTATCAAAAAGCTTGTCCCAGCGTTCAGGCCAACGGCGGATACTGTCTGAAGAAAGGTATATATCATAATGCCCTCTCGTTTCCAATGCAGAAACCGTTTCCGTACCAAGAAATTTTTTGCCGGGAAAGTGTTGATGAAAATTTGCAAGATTGTTGTTTTTGTAATTGTAACCAATCAAATCCAAGGCCCCGGAAAAGTAAATTGGATTGTTGGGATTTGCATTATTTAATGCAGATGTTATTGGTCGCGTAGTATCCAGAGCATGAACAATGGACGAAAGTTCTGTTGCAATAACAGCACCGGGGTTATTTAGCGTGGAATCTTTTGTGTTCCAGCCTTCGTTGATCTCATTACCGATACTCCAAATCATAACAGAAGGATGGTTCCTGTCCCTCCGCACCATATCTTCCAGATCTTTTTTATGCCATTCATCCCAGTAAAGGTGATAGTCGTATTTTGTTTTTTCTATTTTCCACATATCAAATGCCTCATCAAGCACAATAAAACCCATCGAATCGCAAAGCGTCAATAGCTCCGGCGCCGGCGGATTGTGCGAAGTGCGTATTGCGTTACATCCCATATTTTTCAAAATTTCCAGCTGTCTTTGTAATGCACGGAAATTGACGGCTGTTCCGAGGCATCCCAGATCGTGATGATTGCAAACCCCATTTATCTTAACACGTTTGCCATTTAATAAAAACCCATTATCAGCATCAAATTCAAAATAGCGAATTCCAAATGTGGTGGCATATTCATCATATACTTTACCATTTCTTATCAGCTGGGTAACGGCTCTGTATAAGGATGGATCTTCGATCGACCACAAAGCAGGACTTGAAATATTGATGTCCTGCTTAATAAGCGTTGCGGTATCCTTCAACGACAGGCCTGAATTTACTTTGCGCTTCACCTCTTTGCCTGATGCATTATAAATAATTGTTGTTACAGAAATGGATGGCTGAAAACTTTCAAAATTTTTAATGCTCGTTTCAATATGAATAGTTGCTGCTTTTTCGGAAACGGAATGCGTAATTATAAATGAGCCCCAGTGATCAACAAATATTTTATTTGTTGTTATAAGCCAGACATTCCTGTAAATGCCGGAACCACTGTACCAACGGGAGTTCGGCTGTGGTGTGTTATTCACTTTCACGGCGATCACATTTTTATCCCTACCGAATTTTAAATAAGGTGAAAGGTCATACCTGAAGGAACTATAGCCATATGGTCTCTTGCCGAGATAGTGATTATTGATCCACACCTCGCTGTTCATATATACGCCATCAAAATCGACAAATATCTTCCTGCTTTTTGATTGTGCCGGCATTGTGAAAGTTTTCCTATACCAGCCGATGCCCCCTGTTAGTGCACCGCCGCCGGTAGTTGCCGGGCTATGCTCATCAAACTTTCCTTCGATACTCCAATCATGAGGGAGCGTTAAGCTGCGCCAGGTTACGTCGGGAAAATTTTCTAATTGGGCATTGGGTGCATCGCCAAGATAAAACTTCAGTACCGGTCAAAATTTTCAGTTTGTCTTGCTTGTGCATATGTAAACTGCATGCTAAAAGTTGCAAACAACACAATAAATATAAGTTTCATGGACCATGAATATAATTATTCCCGATCAGAAAAAAGCTGATGGGCAATCAATTTCTATTCATTAATCTGATTATCCAGCGAGATTAACCATTACCACGAGTTCTTATTCGGTTTCAGGGTCATAGCACATAAAGAATAAAGTAAGGAAATAATAATGTTTGCAGGTTTGCGATTTTGTAAAAAAACTAAACCCAATTCAACTCACCCCCAGCAATTCCACTTCAAAAACTAATGTGCTGTTTGGGCCAATTTCATCGCCGGTTTGCCTTTCACCATATGCCAGTTGAGGTGGGATGAAAAAACGCCATTTACTGCCGACTGCCATCAGTTGGAGGCCCTCTGTCCAGCCTTTAATAACCATATTCAACGGGAATGTGGTTGGCTGGCCGCGTTTTACTGAACTGTCGAACACGGTGCCATCAATCAATGTACCATGGTAATGGCAAGTAACCTTATTGCTTGCCAGCGGTTTTATACCATTGCCTTCAGTAATCACTTCGTACTGCAAACCACTTGGCAAAGTGATAATGCCAGGTTTTTGCTTGTTGGCTTCTAAAAAAACCTGACCTGCTTTTAAGTTGGATGAGGCCTTTTCATTTTTCATTTGAAATAATTTATCTACGATACCCATAATTTTTTTGCGAATGTAAGAAAGAAATAGTCGTAAAATTTTGGCAAATTTACCAATATCCTATTGCCTTGAAGTTATCCACATTTTACATATCCATAATTTTCAATAAATCTTCACCTAAAAAGTTTGAACTTAGACGACAGGGATCTACCTAAAAACTCATGATAATTACACTCGCCATATTGGGAGATCTGTTGATCATTCTAATTATTGGGAGAATAAAATAAACGATTACACGATTCAAAACATGTCATTTATGGATTACAAACCCCGCGATATCGCTTATGAACAATGGAACGACGGGGGCGTGAATCTTCGCTTTAAAGGCAGGCCATTCGCTATCATTGCCGTTGACAATTCAGACGCGTTAACTGATACATTACAGGTAGCCATTGATGCTGGCCATCATCTGGCAATCCGGGGCGGCGGTCATTGCCTCGAAAATTTTGTCGCCGACCCTGCTGTGCAGCTGATCATCGATATTTCACGGATGAAAGGCATCAGGTATGATCCCGAAAAAAATGCGATTGAAGTGAGCGCCGGAAATACCGTAGGTGAGATGCATGAAAAATTATTTACTGAATGGAATATTGTAATGCCCGTTGGTGAGGAAACGTCATCCAGTTTTCTCAACCTGGTCTGCCAGAATTGATCAAAGTAATCGATCCACGGCTGCAGGTCGTGAAATCCTTTTTTATTGAACGTACAATGCCGCTCCCTTCCAATATCTTCAATGTAAATAAAACCCGCTGCATACAGAGTTTTGATGTGTTTCGAAACGGCCGGCCGGGTCATATCAAAATTATCCACCATTGCATTAACCGTCAGACCTTGCCTGGAAAGCAGAAGCAACATTTGCCTCCGGCTAGGATCACTGACCGACTGAAACGGATCAACCGCGGACTGTTTCATCTGACTGCTTTTTGGTGATTAAGTGCGCCAGTTTCTCGCTCATATTCTTTTTCCAACCTCCATCCATGGCTTCAAAAATGGCCTTATTTGTTACCGCCCCGAAGCCGGTATGTTCCAAAAAAAGTTCTGTGCCATTGTCCTTCGCATACAATGTCCAGGTTACAACCGTGTCCAGATTCAACCGGCCATCTCCCGGTCCTCCTTTCCAGGTATACGACAGTTTCTTACACCGTATAACTTCCAATACTTCACAATAAACGTTTCCATCGAATTCCATCGCCGGTATCGCTTTGGTCTTAAACATGAACCGGTGGCCTGCGACAGGTTTAATATCATTTTCCATGAGCCATTGGGAAAGCAGTTCTGGTTTGGTCAAAAAATCCCATACCGTCTGCGGCGGACAGGCATAAAACCAGTTGTGTTTGATTTCGGCTTGCATATTATGTAACTTTTAAGTTACGCAAATTTATTTTCATGCATTTTGCGTGCCAGTCTAATCCTGCACCGACAATTTAATTTTTGTGTTAATCAGTTTATTAGCCTTTTAGTTAACTCTCCAGGCCTTTATTTGCTATACCAGCAAATTTTTCAACATACATGAAACTAACGTGCGTGCCGGACTGGTTTATTTTGACAATGATTATCATTTTTGTTTATTCATGTAAAAAGGAACCAGTAGTGTCAACAAAAATCACCTTAGTTCCTGTAGGGCTTTTAGATAGTATAAGGACTGTCAGTGGAACACTTATACCGACAGCGAGTCTGACATTAAAAGTCGGGCAAACAGATACAATAAGGGCCACTGTAACACCTTCGAATGACTCAGATAAAATTTCCTGGAACACAAGCAATTCAGCCATAGCGGGCGTAGACCAGTCAGGCTTAGTTACAGGTATAGCAACTGGGACTACACTAATAACTGCAACAATTGGCAACGGTAATATAACAGCTACCTGCAGAGTAACGGTAAGCAGGTGGTTAACCTACAATCAATCCGGTGCTGATTTCGGCGCGATAGCCATCGACGCCCAGGGCAATAAGTGGTTTGGATCTGATATCGGGGTTTTTGAATTTGATGGCACAAATTGGACTACCTACAATACATCCAACAGTGGGTTGGCTGAAGATTATGTCCGAACCCTGGCCATCGATGCCCAGGGAAATAAATGGTTTGGAACTGATAATGCCGGCATATCGAAATTTGATGGTACCAATTGGACTACCTACGATACAGGTAACAGTGGTTTAACAAGTAATCATATTGAGGCTATGGTTATTGATGGCAACGGGAATAAATGGTTTGGAACCGGAGCCGGGGTATCTGAATTTGATGGCAGCAACTGGACCTCATTCTTAGCAAAAAATTCGATTTCCGCCATCTCCATTGATGCGAAGGGGAATATATGGTTTGGAGGAAACGGCATATGGAAGTTTGATGGTAATCAAATGACCTTAATATACAATACTGCTTCCGGCCCCAATGGTATCGCCGGATATTCTGTTTGGACGATTGCTATCGATTCGCAGGATAGTCAATGGTTCGGAACTGAAAGCGGAGTGTACGAATTCGATGGTACTCGTTGGACTACATACAATCATCTCGAAAGTGGCCTTGCAGGCAATTGGGTGGGTGCCATTGCCATAGA
>Ga0080027_10001366_pt1 | contig 9915 bp, 6 predicted proteins | sample OrgsoiDNA2013046_FD_70962 | JGI IMG/M metagenome (GOLD analysis project Ga0080027, IMG submission 70962) | Permafrost soil microbial communities from the Arctic, to analyse light accelerated degradation of dissolved organic matter (DOM) -... | ecosystem: Environmental > Terrestrial > Soil >...
CTGATCGGCGAATCGGCGGGCGGGTTCCTGGTGAATTACGCCGGGACCCATGAGACGAAGGAAACCAAAGTTCGGGCAGTGGTGGATATGTACGGGCCGGTGGACTACGGAAAGCTGGCCGAACTGCGGCGCGATCATCCGGAGCGCTTCAACATGGCGAGCATCAACCGCCATGCGGCCAATGGCGGCGGGATTCACTTCTTCGGGGCGGAACAACTGGACGAAGCGGGCTTGGCCAAGCTGCGGACGGTGTCGCCCATTTTCGCCGTGCATCCAGGGATGGCGCCGTTCCTGTGCATTCACGGGAATAAGGACGATCAGGTGGCGTTCGACCAGTCACCGGCCATGTGCGAGGCGATGCACAAGGTGGGCGCCGGGTGTGAGTTGATCGCCATCGAAGGCGGCGGCCACGGCATGAGCGGATGGCGCGCGCCGGAGATGCAGCACTGGAAACCAGAGATGGTCGATTGGCTGAAGAAGACGATGCACATGAAGTAGGGGCACGCGCCCGGGGTTCGCGTCAAATTGAGGCAGGCGGATTGGCAATCCGCCGCAGGTTAACAACCTGCCCCACAGAAGAAGGGGTCAGAAGGTGAAGCGCAGTTGAAGATCGATCTTGCGGTTGTAGGCCGCCGGTGCGCCGCCGTGCGCCATCACCACCATCCCGCCTAAACTCCGGTACTGGCCGAAATAGGGCGACGACAGGTCGCCGTTCGGAGGCGCGTAGTTGGCATGGTTCAGCGCGTTGAGCGTGGAAGCGCTGAGGGTGAGGTTGTATTTTCGAGTGCCGGCGCCGGTTGCGGCGGGCGCGGGGGCGGGCATGCCGTGCCCGCTGCCGGTATCGGTTGGACCGGATTGGCCCTCGTGTCCGAAGGCCCAGGTGCGGGAAAGGCGCAGGGCCAGGTTGACGGCCGCGGGGCCGCGTCCGTAGTTGCGGCCGATCACCGGCGTTCCGGCGGGCGGGTTCAAATTGAAGCAACCGAATGGGGCGGCGTACACCAGACCGGCGCCGGAGCAGCCCGGGGCATCGGCGCCATGGACCAGCGATGGGCGCGCGGCGGGGTACCCCGTGAGGCCGGGGTCGAGCCCGGTGGTGATGTTGTAGGGCGCGCCACTGTTCGCGGCCAGGAAGGGGCTCACACTGGCCTTCCACGGCAGCGGGACGGCGCCGCCGAGCACCGCGCGGTGGCGGACGTCGCCGTAGGTAGACGGCCCCCATTCGGCGCGAAGCCGATGCGGGTCGGCCGGCAGTCCCTCGTTGTTATCCATGCCGTGGGACAGCGCGTAGTATCCAAACAGAAACAGCTTTTTGCGATTTACGTTGGCGCTGGCGATCAACTGGTTGAGGCGGCTTAAACCGGCGGACTCGGTGAGCAGGCGGATCTCGCGGCCGGCGGCTGGAGACACGGCTGTATTCACCGATGGATATACGCCGTCGACGGGTGCGTTGATGTTGCGCGTATTCAGCAGGTGGACGCCGCGGCTGCCGGTCCAGGTGAGCGTGAGGCGCGATGAGGCGGCGAACTGGCGCTCGATCGCCAGGCTGGTCTGATATAGCCGCGGCGCCTGAATGCCGGCATAAACCGGCCGCAACTGTTGGGGCTGCTGCAAGGCCTGCAACGCTTCGGCTGACGGCACGGCGGGAAAGAACGCAGGGTTGAAAATCAGGAAGGATTGCTGCGTGACGCCGTTGTAGCGCAGATTGTTGAGCGTGACGGTGAGCGGCAGGCGATCGTAGAATGTTCCGAAGCCGGCCCGCAACACGGTTTTGGCCGGACGGTTCGACTGGCTGCCAAGGGGCTTGCCAGGATGCTTGCCAGGCACCCAGGCGATGCCGATCCGCGGCGCGAAATCCGCGCGGTCGCGCATGTTGGTCTGGACCTCGTAGCGCAGGCCGTAGCTCAGGGTCAGGTTGGCGCGCACGTGCCAGTCGTCGTTCACGAACAGGCCGGCATCGGTTTGCCGCACGCGCGCGGCCGGCGTTCCGGCGTTGAGGCTGAACTGCGAAGGGGCGGCGCTGCGGTATTGGTCCAGCGTGTAGAAGGTGAAGGCGCCGGCGAAGTTGCTCACGGAGACATCGGTCAAGCGCGATTGACGTACGCGGCCGCCCCACTTCAGCGAGTGGTTCGCCGTGGTGTAGAGGGAGGTGTTGGCCAGCTCCCCACTGTTGGTGAGCGTGCTGGAGTTGCCGGTGGTAGCCCCGCCTCCGGTGAATGCACCCTGTACGTCGATCGCGGGCGCGGCCGAGTTGGCGGTATCGCGCGTGGCGGCGCGCAGATATTGAAACCGCGTCTCATTGATGGCGCGAGGGCTCACCACCGCCGTCTCCGTGATCTGCGCGGTGTGCCCGGTCTGAGTCTCGTTGTAGGCCCGCGAGGCCAGGTTGAAATCGCCCACGCCCTGGTTGTCGAGGCCGATGCGCAGATTCTGATAGCGGACCACGAGCGTGTTCCTGGGATTGATGGCGACGTCCAGCCGTGGGCTCACGCTGAAGCGCGATTGAGGCGTGGGCAGCGCCTGGTTGATTTTGACCGGGCTCCCATCGGCATCGACCGTGGTGGCCAGAACGAACGCGTCTTCGTGGATGCGGCGGTCTTCCGCGTCGAATGTGAAGGAGGCTTTATTCCGGATCAGAGGGCCGCCGAGATTGAAGCCGTAGAATTGCGTGCTGAACGGCGGACGCGCAGACTGCGCCAGCAGCGGGTTGCGCGAAGTCAGCGCGCGGCCGGCGTATTGCGCGAAGGCCTGGCCGCGGACGCTATCGCTGCCCGGCTTAGTGAAGATCTCGACGCGCGCGAAGCCAGGTTGGTCGTACTCCGGCGAGAACGGGTTGGAGTTGATGCGCACTTCACGAATGGACGACTTGGGCGGCAGGTTGCCTCCGGTGAATCCGTCGACATACATCTGCCCGCCGTTGGGCCCGGGCGCGGGACCGGCCAGGGCCTGCAACTGGAGCGCGAGTTCGTCGGGGTCGTCGGACAAGACGCCGATCTGCCGCTCGCGCATCACCACGGCGCTGCCGTTCCAATCCGGGTCGGCGCTGATGCGGCGGAGTTGGTCATCGACGTCGATCACCTGGGCTTCGCCCTGAATCGCCATTTCGACGTCGCAGACCGATGCCGCGCCGACAGCGAAATCCTTCTTCCACATGATGGAGAAGCCCTTGGCAGTGACGCGGATCTGGTACGTGCCGGGGACGAGCGAGGGGAATGCATACTGGCCGGTGTTGCCGGTTCTGGCGCGCTGCTCGCGGCCTGGGCCGGGGCCGCGTAACTGGCCGCGCAACTGGATGAGCGCGCCGGGCACGACTGCGCCGGAGGGATCGGTTACGGTGCCGCGCAGGCTGGCGGAGTTTGGTTGGGGCCGAGCGGCTTGCGGCCAGGCGGGCGCGAGAGACAGAAATAGCGTGAGTACCGCGGAGAGCCGTGGCATGGCGAGGCTGCCTATTGAATCATCGTGGGGAGGCTGATGCCGCCGGTGCCGGCCAGCATTCCGCCGTGCAGTTTGCCGAGGGCTTCCATGCCACCGCCGTGTTCGCCATCGCCCGAGCCTTGCGCGATGCGCACGAAGAGATCGGCATTGGCCAGAAGCATGATGGCGGTCACCTGGCCATCCTTGGCTCCGCGCGTAGCGGTGACGATGACGCCGCCGCCCACCTTCAGATCGTCGATCGCGGCAGCGGGCAGGCGCTCCAGCGTCTGTTGCAGGTTGAAATTGGCCGGGTCTTGACCGTGGCCGTTACCGTCTCCTTCACCATGGCCTTCGGCGGGCTTGCCGGTCAGAATCGCGCGCATATCCGGCATCTTTTTCAACCGCGAATCGGGGCCGATGCGGATGGTCAGCGGCTGCTTCGTGGTCAGGTCCTGAATCTGGATTTCATTGGCCTGGCGATTTACGGCCGTGATCGGGCCGAGCCTGGTGAGGAAGGTGCCGAACACGATATCGTCCGCCGTCACCTTGGCGGCATCCTCTGTGCGGGGCCCGGCGCCGGCCTCGCTCTTCTGGCCGCGGGCCTGGAGTTGATCGCCCACGGCGACCTCGGCCGTGCCGCTGGCAACGGCATCGGCGAACTTCACCGAATCGGGCGCGTAGCGGCGGATGTTAGTCTTGCCGGTGACCGTGACGGTGGCCGTGTGCGCACCCTGGGGCGTACGGATCTCCAGCGCGATTTGGTCGCCGTGGATGGCGGTGACGAACCCGGAGATGCCGCGCGTCTGCCAATCCAGGCGCTCGGCCTGGTTGCGCGCGGCGATATCGGTGGCGGTGATCCACACGATGCGGCGGGCCTCGGCCAGGCCGGTCACAAACGAGATCAGCACGCGATCGCCGCGGTTAAGGCTGGTCAACCTGGCCGGCTTGGCTTGGCTGAGATCGCGCCCGCCGGGCGGCACCTGGACCACGTCGGTTTCAGGCCCGACCTTCACGAAGACGGTCTCGCCGCTATCGGACTTGACGCCGATTTCGAGCGCCGCGGGGTTGAATTCGGTCACCGTTCCCGAGATTGGTTTCGCGGGAGTCTGCGCCCGCAGCGCGGTTGTGCTTCCGCAATGATGCTGAAAGACGGCGACGGCCAGCACCGCCACAGTTCTGAGCGTGTGTTTCATGGTGGTTCCTCCCTACTGCTTGCGATCGGCGGTCCAGGTGCCACCGGCCGGGTCCGTCGTGCCGCTCATCTTGCCGCCCTCGACCGAGCCCAGCAGCTTGAAGGTCTCGCCCCCCGGCATTTCGATGCTCAAGGAAACCTTGGCGTTTTCCATCGAACCTGTCATGGGCAGCGATCCCATATGCTCCACTTCGCAGGTGCCGCTGAGTTTGGAGCCATCCTGTTTCAACAGCAGGCTGCCGCCCATGGGGCCGTGGGGCGTCTCCAGCGACAGACGCCAGGTGCCCGCCACGGTTTGGGCCTTGTCCTGCGCGAGCAGGCACGAGGCCGCAGTCAAAATTATGATCGGAATTACCGAAAGAAGCTTCACGTTTTTCCTCCCTGAAGATCGAAGGTAGCGCTTGCGGGTGAGGCGGGCCAAGGTAAAACCGATGGGCGCGAAGGGGGGTCGGGTGAGCGCGGAAATTCGGACTGCCAGCGCAGGGGTGGGAAAACACACAGAGAGCCCGGGGGGCCGTCGCCGCGAAGCTATTCGAAAAAGCAGTTGCGACAGGGTTCCGAGTGTCCCACCGAGGGACCGTCCGCGGATTGGAACCGATGGACTCATCGCCGCCTCCCAGGGCCAGTTCGACGCCACTGATTATCGGCGCCAGTTGGACCACGGTGTGCAGGAGCCAAAAAGGAGCTTTCGCGGTGCGCCGCTTCAATTGGACGGCGGGAGGTTCGTCGGCCCACCTTCCTCTACTTGGTTGTGGAAGGATACTGCGTAACACAGGTGCTATCCGCCTCACACCCGGCCGAGCCGTGAAGGCTACAATCGTGAGGAATGAGCATATTTCGATTCGCGCTCGCCAATATCCAATTCCCGACGACTCCCGACGAATCGATCGCGCTGGCCCAACAAGCTATTGCTGCCGCGTCTGCTGAAAACGCCGAGCTCATCTGCTTTCCGGAATGCTTCGTTCCCGGCTATAGAGGTATGGGTAAATTGGTGGCGCCGCCGGATGCGGCGTTCCTCGAACGCGCCTGGTCGCTTATTGCATCCGCTGCCGCGAAGGCGAATCTTGCCGTGGTGCTGGGCACCGAGCGCTTTGTCGAGGGTGCTCTCCGAATCACTGCTCTGGTAATCAATCGAGACGGGGCGATCGCCGGTTTCCAGGACAAAGTCCAGTTGGACCCCTCCGAAGAGGGTACGTATTGGCCGGGCTCCGAGCGGCGTGTTTTTCAGGTTGGCCCGGTCATATTCGGTGTAGCCATTTGCCATGAGGGCTGGCGCTATCCAGAAACGGTGCGTTGGGCTGTCCAGCATGGCGCACATATCGTATTCCACCCCCATTTCCATCTCGCAGAGCCAACCAGTTACCGCCCCTCGATCTTCGCGGATCCCGCTAACTCTTTCCACGAAAAAGCGGCGTTGTGCCGCGCCGCCGAGAACACCTGTTATTTCGCAACCGTGAACTTTGCAAGCGCCGGGTCGCCTACTACGTCGGCAGTCGTGCGGCCCGACGGGACATTGTTAAGCTACCAGCCATATGGTAGAGAAGGGTTGCTCATCGCAGAGATAGACACTAAGACAGCCACGGGTCTCTTAGCGGCTCGGTTCAAATGCGTGTAGAAGCTGGATAGAATAGAACCTGGGAAACGCCGCAGTCTAGAGCAACGTCACCTAACTCCCGGATGGTCGTCCATCCGGAAGTAATCCACATGCGAGAAGTCGCCGACTCACCAATCTGCGGGTCCACTTTAGACATCACGGTTGCGCAGAGTTCGAGCCCGCAAGGGGGTGTGTGACAAGTCCAATTCCATCGCGGCGCAATGCTGGTTGAAGCGCCTGCTTTATCGCGAATGGACCCGAAGTTGCCGCGTGTCCACGGCCGCTGGAAAACGCCGGGCACGAGGCCGGCGATACCGGGATGACCAGTTATTCTCCGATGATCTTGATCAACGCGCGTTTCTTGCGTCCGCCGTCAAATTCGCCGTAGAAAATCTGCTCCCATGGTCCGAAGTCGAGCTTGCCGACGGTGACGGCGACCACCACTTCCCGTCCCATCACTTGCCGCTTCATGTGCGCGTCGGCATTGTCTTCGCCGGTGCGGTTATGCCGGTACTGCGAGGTCGGCTCGTGGGGCGCGAGCCTTTCCAGCCATTTCTCGTAGTCCGCGTGCAGGCCCGGTTCATCGTCGTTGATGAAAACGGAAGCCGTGATGTGCATGGCGTTGATCAGCACCAAACCTTCCTTCACACCGCTTTCCCGGAGGCAGTCTTCTACCTCCGGTGTGATGTTGAGGAACGCTCGCCGGCCGGGGACCTCAAACCACAATTCTTTGCGAAAGGACTTCACCCACCCATTGTCGCTCTTGCGCGGTTGTTGGCTCATGGGCGGTTGGAGATTGGCCGCGGTAAGCAAAGGAATCTCAAGTTGACGGTTTGTCGCCTACACTTCCCTGTGCCCTGGCGCGGCTCGCCCGGCGCCGTGGCCGCATCGCCGCATCCCGGACGACGGCGTTGCCGAAAGACCGGTATGACAGCCTCGCGGGGCTACAGTTGCAAAACAGTGCGCAGACCTTCATCGACGGAGCGCCGCAAGACGCGGCGGTACCAAACGGACTGCAAGCGGCTCACGGCGGTCACCCGCCCCTTATGCCGGCTCCTGGCGCGCCACCCGCGATACCGCGTTGACCAGCTTGCGGTAGGGAATATCGTCGAAGCTGTCAAAGGCCAGCCATTCGCCGTCGCGCCAGCTTGAGTAATACCAGCGCGCCAGCAAGGCCAGATACTCCTGCCGCTCCCGGACCGTGAGTTTTCGGGGCATAACCGCGGCGAAGGTTTCGCGCAGCTTGCGGTCGAGCGAAATGGTGCGCCCGTCCTTTTCGAAGGTGAACCGCTGCGGCTCCTGCCAGTTGCCGTTGCGTACGAAGCACATCTCCACGGCGTCCGGCGCCACCGAACGCGTGATGGTCACACCGTTCAGCCGGTCCACCTCGTGCGCCAGGTCGTCGCGGAGTTTGAGCACCTCCTGCACCTTTTCAAAACGCTTGTGCTGCCGCGCGGCTTCTTCGAACATCATTTCCTCGCTGAGCCGGTCGCGGGAGTGGCCGATGGCCTCCAGCAGCGACCGCCCTCCGGTCCTCAGGAAATCCGTCACGCGCACCACTTCGTTCCCGTACTCGGCGGTCCCCACCACCTGCTGGCAAGGCCGCAGGCACATTCCCATCTCGCCGTATATGCAGCCGGGATGTTGGGGCGCGGGCACGAGGTCTTCCTGGCACCGCCGCATCTGGAACAGGTCCAGGAATTGCGATTCAAACCGCTCGGCCGAGGCGCGCGAGCGAAACGGCCCGAAGTACAGGCCGGCGCTCCGCGTAAGCTGCGTGGTAATGTGGCTTCGCGGGAATTCGTTGCCCAGAACAATTTTGACGTACGGCGGCAGCCGCAGCTTGATCCGATCGGCGTAAGCATCCGGGAAGTAGCGTCGCGTCTGCTCATACAGGACCAGGCTCGATTCGAATGCCGACCCGGCGAGCCGGTACGCAATGCGCGCCACCGTATGGCGCAGGTTGAGCAGACGCGACGGCTGGGCGCGCGGTTTGAGCAGGCGCAGCAGGCGGCGGCGCAACAGCCCGGTCTTGCCAACGTACGGCTCGCCCTCCTTTGGCCAGAGCACGAAAACGGCCGGTTGGTTGGGCAAGGCTTCGAGCGCGGCATCCAGTTGCGCCAGATCGCCCGCAAATTCGATCGCCGTCATCACCGGGTGGCCGCGACCCTCAGGGTCGCGACCCAGAGGGTCGCCGCCACTGTCTTACTCCGAAACGGCTTTGGAATCGATCAGCGCGCGTATCGCGGCGATGCACTCCTCGAGCGGTTTGGCTCCCTGGTCGCCGTGCTTGCGGTTGCGCACGGACACCTGGCCGTTGGCCTGTTCGCGGTCGCCCACCACCAGCATGTACGGGATCTTCTGCAACTGCGCCTCGCGGATTTTCAGATTGACCTTCTCGCTGCGCTCATCCACGGTGGCGCGGATTCCCGCGTCGTCCAACTGCTTCCGCACGCCGCGCGCGAATTCGGTTTGCCGGTCGGTGATCGGCAGCACGATGGCCTGCACCGGCGCCAGCCAGACCGGGAATGCCCCGGCGTAGTGTTCGATGAGGATGCCGAAGAAGCGTTCGATGGAGCCGTACAACGCGCGGTGCACCATCAGCGGCTGATGTTTCTGGCCGTCCTCGCCGATGTATTCCAGTTGGAACTTGCGCGGCAGCGTGAAATCGAACTGCACGGTTGAAAGCTGCCAGGGGCGGCCGATGGCATCCACCAGTTTCACGTCGATCTTGGGCCCGTAGAAGGCCGCTTCGTCCGGTATAACCTTGGCCTGGATGTTGAGCCGTTCGGCGGCCCGTTTCAGAGCGCTCTCGGCAAGCTGCCACTGCTCGGCCGTGCCATCGTACTTGCCGCTGGCGCCGCCATCCCAAGTGGAGAGCTCGGCGGTGTACTTGTCGAAACCGTAAACCGCCAGGGTGTCGATGGCGAACTGCAGGCAATCCACCACTTCGTTTTCGATCTGGTCCGGCGTGCAGAAAATGTGAGCGTCGTCCTGCGTGAAGCCGCGAACGCGGAACAGCCCGTTGAGCACGCCCGAGCGCTCGAACCGGTAGACCGTGCCCAATTCGCCGAGCCGCACCGGCAGGTCGCGGTAGCTGTGCTGCTTGTCGGCGAAGATCAGGATGTGGAACGGGCAGTTCATGGGCTTGAGCTGGTATTCGGCATCGTCCAGCTCCATGGGCGCGAACATGTTCTGCGAATAAAAGTTCGTGTGCCCGGAGGTCTTCCACAGGTCCAGGCGGGCCACGTGCGGCGTGTAGACCAGCGAGTAGCCGCGCTTCAGATACTGGTCGCGCATCCAGTCTTCGATCTGTTTGCGGACAATGCCGCCCTTGGGGTGGAAGAAGATCAGGCCGGGCCCGGCCAGTTCCTGAATGCTGAACAGGTCCAGTTCCTTGCCGAGCTTGCGATGGTCGCGCTTCTTGGCCTCCTCCACCTGTTTGAGGTACTCGTCCAGGTCTTTCTGGCTAAAGAATGCGGTGCCGTAAATGCGCTGCAACTGCTTGTTGTGTTCATCGCCCTTCCAATACGCGCCGGCAACGGAGAGCAGTTTGAAGGCTTTGATTTTCGACGTGCCCGGCAGGTGCGGCCCGCGGCAGAAGTCGATGAACCGGGGGCCCAGCGTATACTCCGTGAAGATTTCGCCGGCGCGTTCTTCGATCAGCTCGCACTTCATCCAGGCTTCGCCGTATTTCTTGAGACCTTCATCCTTGCGG